>Ga0210023_1000067_pt1 | contig 73215 bp, 58 predicted proteins | sample CryGeymeta201524_FD_183987 | JGI IMG/M metagenome (GOLD analysis project Ga0210023, IMG submission 183987) | Groundwater microbial communities from Crystal Geyser aquifers in Utah, USA - Crystal Geyser metaG 2015-24 (SPAdes) (version 2) | ecosystem: Environmental > Aquatic > Deep subsurface >... | reverse complement strand
GGCGCTCCTGAAGTCGTGCGGCATTGCGCGCATAACGCAACTGGTTCTCGGGATCGAGTTCGCTCAGAGTCTGCGCCGTGTGGGAAACGAGCTGCTTGGCGAGCAGGGGGCTCAGCCAGAAGTGGGTATTAACGCCAGCGGCAGATCCATGCTCCTCGTTATCCGGTGCCCCGTCTTCGGCGTCATGCCCATGAGCTTCCCAGAAACCTCCTCCCCGCAGCGCCAGGAGCGGGCCTTCAATCGTTGCGAGCAGTTCTAACTTGCGCGCCTTGTGGCCGAGAGTTTCGAGCGGTTTTACCAGAAACGCCTCCAACTGCGGGCCGCCCCAGATAACCAGATCAGCCCCGGCTAAAGCGCGGGCCTCCGATGGACGCAAAGCGTAACCGTGAGGGGATCCGCCGCCTGTGACCAACAATTTGGGTTCTGCTACGCCCTGCATGACCCCGGCGACCAGAGCATGGAGGGGTTTGATGCTGACCACCACGGTGGGCCCCTTGGTCGCCAAAACTACACCCGGGGAACCAAGAAGAAAGCAGAGGCACAAAATGATTTTTTTCATTACGACAGGTCTCCGTTAAAGAGTTTGCAGTTGCTTGGAAACTTATGTTGTACCCTCTGCAACCACCTCGGCTGCCTCTATTTAGGAAAAATGGGGGGCAGCTTTGTTGCTCAGCCTTCCAAAGGACAATCACCCCTGAAAATCCCGCAGAAAAGCGGCGTGAAGGAGAGAAAAACCCTCAATCCTCCAGCGCTTCCCGCACCTTTTGTGCCAGATCGCGTTCGGAAAAGGGCTTTTGTAGAAAATGGACACCCGCTTCGAGGATTCCCTGGTGGGCAATGGTCTCTGGGGTATAGCCTGACATGAAGAGCACTTTGAGCTTTGGATTTTCCTGTTGCAGCTGTGCTGCCAGCTGGCGGCCATTCATGCCCGGCATCACCATATCGGTGAGGAGCAAAACAATTTCCTCAGGGTGCCTTCGCGCCAGATCCAGACCTTCTGTGGGGGTCTTGGCGCTTACAACCTGATAGTTCAAATTTTTCAGCATCCGCAGGGTCAAGGCCAGCACGGTCTCGTCATCCTCAACAACCAGCAGCGTTTCGCCCTGTGCTCGCGGCAAAGGTTCAACCGCGGCGCAATCCTCAGCCGCTGCGGCCGGTTGCTGAAGCGGCAGGTAAAGGCGAAAGGTCGTGCCTTTGTTCGGTTCAGAATACACATTGATGTAGCCATGGTTCTGCTTAACAATGCCATACACCGTCGCCAACCCCAACCCGGTGCCTTCGCCGACCGCCTTGGTGGTGAAAAAGGGTTCAAAAATATGTTGACGCGTGGCTTCATCCATGCCGCAACCGGTATCGCTAACCGCCAGCAGTACAAATTCACCCGGCTCGAAGCCGCTATGCCGAGAACAGTAGTCCGCGTCAAAAGACACGCAGCCGGTCTCGATGATCACCTTGCCGACTCCGTTGATGGCATCACGCGCGTTGATGCACAGATTGGTCAGCAGCTGATCGAGCTGCGCCGGATCGATTTTTATCGGCCCGATATGGGGTGAGGGGTGCCAGGCCAGGTCGATATTTTCGCCTATCAAGCGACGCAGAATTTTCAAAAACTTTTCCACTTCACTATTCAAATCGAGCACCTGGGGGGCGATGGTCTGCTTGCGCGAAAAAGCCAGCAGTTGGCGGGTCATTTCGGCCGAACGATGGGCGGCATCGAGCACTTTCTGCAAATCGGCATGGATCTTTGACTCTGGCGCGACATTTTTGAGGGCAAGCCCCGCGTAGCCGAGAATCACCGCCAGCATATTGTTGAAATCATGAGCGATTCCGCCAGCCAACTGACCGACCGATTCCATTTTCTGGGCCTGGGTCAATTGGGCTTCGAGCTCTTTTTGCTGGGTAATATCGTGGACAATTTCGTGCAGCAAATTTTTTTTGTTAAAGCGAATACCGCTGCTGAAAACCGCCACATCGGCCACCGAACCATCGGCCCGCCGATGGCGGAACTCAAAATGAACCCGCTGCTGGCTGCGGGCCTGCTCTATTTCTGCGGCAACTTCTTCAGCCGGGAGGGTGTTAATTTCCTGAATGCGCATGGTTTTGAGCTCTGCCAGCGACCAGCCGTAAAAATCGACGGCCGCCTGGTTGGCATCGACGATAGCGCCGCTCTGGGCATCAATCAGCAGCTTAACCGCCGTGTGGCGCTGGAACAGGTCGCGAAACTTCTGCTCGCTGTCACGCAGTTTTTTTTCCGTTGCCTCCCGCGCGGTAATGTCGCGAATGGAACCGATAAAACCATAAATTTCACCCTGGGCATCCCGCGCATAAAACACCCCGGTTTCGCCGCGGAACTTGGTGCCGTTTTTGCGTTTATACGTGAGGGTACAGAAAAAGGCAGGATCATCCATGCGCCTGCGGATTTCATCTCCCACGGCGGCAAACTCGGCCGGATCGGCATAAAGGATCGAGGTCTCCCACCCAAGAACTTCCTCTTCGGTGTAGCCGAAGAGTTCGCTGAAAGCAAAATTGCATTGGGTTATTTTATGCTCAACATCCGCCACCACCAGGGCGTCGCGAATACTGTTAAACAGATTCCGAAAACGTTCTTCACTCGCCCGCTGCTCTGTTTCGGCCTGCTGGCGTATTTTGAGTTCCGCTTTGAGCTGGAGCATCTTCTGCTCCAGCTTGTTCACCAGCCGTTGGTTGTAAAGGGTCAAGAGCTCTTCCTCGCCGGCGGGATCAGCCAGGGAGCTGCTGGGCGCGGCACTGAGCAGCTGCTGCAAAGCCGCAATAAATTGATCCGGCTCGCAAGGCTTCTGCAGAAAAAGGTCGGCGCCAATCCGGCGGGCAAACTCTTCGTCCTGCGGGCCGGTGTAGGTAGCGGTGTAAACGACAAACGGAATTTTCCGCAGCAAGGCATCGGCCTTGACCCGGCGACAGAGCTGAAAACCATCCATCCCCGGCATCAAAATATCGCTGATAATCAATTCAATCCCACCCGCAGACAAACACGCCAGCGCCTCGTTGCCGTCGCCGGCGCTTTCGACCTGGTAGCCGTGACCACGCAGCAGACTTTCGAGGAGATAACGATTCTCGGCGTTGTCGTCAACGATCAGAATGCGCATCGTATGCCTCCTTGGGCTGGGTGCGGGTAGAAGACAGATACTGGCGAATCTCCGCGACAAAGGTTTCTGGATCAATGGGTTTTTCCATGTAGCCATCGGCGCCGGCCGCCAAAATTCTTTCACGGTCGCCGCACATGGCGTAAGAGGTGACGGCAATCACCGGCGTTGCCGCCAAGGCAGCCTGCCCCTTGAGCGCAGCGGCCACGGCATAACCGTCCATCTCCGGCAGCTGAATATCGAGAAGAATTCCCTGTGGCAGCAGTTCGAGCGCCAGAGCAATGCCGTCACGACCGTTCTCAGCAGTCGACACCCTGAAACCATTCTTTTCAAGAAGAAAGCGCATCAGATAAAGGTTTTGCGGGTTATCTTCGATAATCAGCAAATGGTCACTCATGACAATTCTTGCCTCTTGTAAGGGAAGCGCAGCGTAAAAAGGCTGCCGTGGCCCGGCTCGCTCTCTACCGCGATGCTGCCGCCCAGGGCTGCGGCGAGTTTATGACAAATGGCCAGACCCAGGCCGGTTCCTTCGTGTCGGCGGGTGAGGCCATTATCCAGCTGGTGAAACGGCTGAAACGCTTCATCACGCTTATCCGCCGCAATGCCGATGCCCGTGTCGGCAACACTAATGAGGCAATCACCCCCGGCCCTGCGGCAACTGAGGCGCACCCAACCCTCATCGGTAAATTTGATCGCATTGCTCAGCAGATTGATAACAATCTGCTCAAGACGCCGCTGATCCGTGTTGATTTCGCCCACATCAGCCGCGATCTCGACGTGCAGCTCCAGCCCTTTCTTTTCCAGCTGCGGGGTCACCAACTTCAGCAGTTTTTGCAATACAGCCGACAGGTCGAAGGTTGAAGGTGCCAGTTCGAGTTGCCCGGCCTCAATTTTGGAGAGATCCAGCACATCATTGATCAACGACAACAGGTGCCGAGCGCTTGTCTGCACCATGCCCAGCTGTGTCTGCTGCTCCCCATTCAGGGGCCCCGCCAGCTGCTGGAGCAGAATGCCGGTGAAGCCGATAATCGAATTCAGCGGCGTACGCAATTCGTGGCTCATGGTCGCCAGAAACACCGACTTCAGACGATCGGCTTGCTGCGCCTTGATCATGGCCGCCGCAACTTCTGCCGTTCTTGTCGCCACCCGCTGTTCCAGCACAGCATGACTCTGCTGTAATTCAGCCGTCCGGACATTGACCTGACGTTTAAGCAGCAGACTGACACCAAAGCTCAGCAGCAGCAACACCAGCAGCAGCAGACCGCCAATTTTGATCCAGCCGGGCAGCAGGAAGCTGCGCGGCTCACTAATCCAGTGTTGCAGAATCTGAAAATAAGCCGAATGGGGGTCGCTTTTCAGGCGACGCAGCTCTGCGTCGATAGCGGTCAACAGAGCCCGGTCGCCCGTGGGAGAGGTCGCAAAATAAAGCCGAGTTGGATGAAAGATAATTGCGGTATCGGCCAAACCGTGGCGCTCGGCATGAAGCACACCATAAAAACGGTTGCTGATGGCGGCATCGGCACGACCATCGGCAACCGCAGCAAACAGCTCCTGATAATCAGGAAACGGTTGCAGGCTGACCCGCAGCTCAAACCCCGCCGCGAGATGCGAAAAGGCCGCTTCCTGCACCGACTGCGCAAGCACCGCCACACGTTTAGCGTTGAGATCAATCAACGAGTGGATACCACTGCCCGAGCGGGCATAAATCTGAAACCAGTCAGACAGCACGGGTTCCTGGTGAAAGGCGAACTCGGTTTCACGTTGGGCAGTTTTGGCGACATCGGGCATCAGATCCAGTTCGCCGCGCCGCAGGCGGTCGAGCCCCTCGGCCCAGCTGCCCTCAAAGTACTCTAAGCTCCAACCCTGACGTGCTGCGATTTCTTCGAGCAGATCAACAAAAATGCCCGTCGGCCGCCCCTGCGCATCGACGAAAACCTTGGGAGCATTTTGATAAACCCCAACCCGTACCACCTGCTTGGCAGCAGCGCTACCAAGCATGACCAACGAAAACAGCAAACTCAGAAGAAAAACACCCACCCGCGGTTTTCCTGGCAGCACTGCCCATTTGGCGATCGTCATCAGCTCTGATCCTTTATTATGCCAAGATTCCAGGTTGTGCCCCTTTTCAGGTTATCCTGAAAACGGCTTTTGGAACTGCGAAAAACACGAAAAACAGTGGATTAAAGCAAAACAGACATTCACCGGACAGGCTCATTAAACTTTTCGCTTAACCATTGGTTTTTCTTCGTGAACTTCGCGGCTCCGTGGGAGTAACTGCTTTTTTGGGATTATTTTTTTGTAACTGTTCAGGAACTTTGGAGTAAAAATGACCGTTAAAAGTCAAGGGTGCCTCGCGCAGAGCACCAAAGCCGCAGAGAAAACCCCAAGGTCTTATGGCTTGAATTCAGACCATAACTTTTATTTTTCTCCCACTTAATCGGTTCTTTGTGCCTTTACGCTAAAAGGTTTTTGCTTTTCTTTGCGGCTTTGCGGCTTTGCGGCTCTGCGCGAGCAAGCTTTTTTGAGTGTAAGGTTTCTCGAACAAGAAAGAGCTGAAGAGTTACATTTTTTTTAGGATTATCAGTATACCCGCCAAAAATGATCTTGCACGACATTTTTTTTGCAACGCCTCCGCTCTTTCCCGGCCGCGAGACCTTTACCGTCCCAAAAGCTTGCTCGCGCAGGGATTTTTCGTGTCAGCAAGGTATGACCTGATGAACACTCGCCTTCCCCTGCCGCCCTCCCCTCACTCGGCAGCCTGAAAGTGGAATAAATGCAAGGCTTTTCACCCCGCAGATTAAGACGGGGCCGGGGGGAGTGAGATTTCGTCGCAAGTTTTTTAACAGATGGCAGTTCCTGCCCGGCATACCCCTTCCCAGGCGTTAACTTGCTTTTTTTCCGCAAATTCGTTAGTGTACGAATATAAACCATTGTTCTAGAAAGGAGGAAGACATGGGATTATTTTCGAAAATGTTTGGTAGTAGCCCGCAATATCCGCAACTGGGGCCCGACACCAGGGCGGCAGGTCGGCTGGAAGCGATTCGTGGAAACCTTGAAGAGTTGGCGAAGGATATTTCTGACCCCCTCGAAGTGATCCCCGCAGATGGCGGGGCCTACGTGTTTATCGGCAAGCCGCCGAAAAAGTTTGGCATTGCCTGGATCGAAGGGAATGAAGTGAAAAGCTTCAAGTCGATGATGGCTGAGCATAATGTTACGGCCCAGACACTCAACCGGGTGTCAGACGAGCTGCGCGATGCCTACCAGCGGCACCAGCAAACTGACCGCTACCTGACAACCCTCGGCCAGCGTGACATAGTCGTCACCCCCTCATCGCCGCTGGAACAGGAAGTGCGCAACATCCTCTCCAGCATCCAGTAAAATTGTTTCCTGTCGTGGCCGGGGGGCTGCACTAGCGCCAAGCCCCCGGCCAGAGTGACAGGGCAAGGTTCAGTTACTCGCCACAATATCAAGTAGTTCGACCTCGAAGATCACGGTCTGGCCGGCCAGAGGCCCGGTATCTTTAAAAGCCAAATTATGGGGAACATAAAGCTCCCATTTCGATCCGACCGGCATCATCAACAAAGCCTCTTCCCAACCGGGGATGACCTTTTCGAGCGCGATTTCTACCGGAGTGGTCACTTCGCCCTGATAAGTACCACTGAAAACCGTCGCGTCAATCTTGCGTCCGAGATAGTTAACCTTGACGCTCGAATTAAGATTCGGCCTTGGTCCTGTGCCTTGCTTGAGAATCTTATACTGCAAGCCGCTGGGCAAGCTGATAACGCCTGGGTTCAGCGCATTTTTATTCAGAAACTGCTCGCCCAAACGCCGGGCTCTGGTTGCTTCCCCCTCGGCGGCCTGAACAATTTGTTCTTTATAATCGGCCAGAGTCGTCAGCATCTGCTCAAACTTCATGCGTGGTTCAACCCCTTCTTTGGCATCACGGATGCCTTGCAGCATCACTTCCGGGCGCAGTTCCGTATTCTGCCGCACCAGATCGCGCCCAATCTGATGACCGATACTGTAATTCAGTTCATCGGCCGAATCTTGCAGGGTCACTGCCGGTTGTGCCGGTGTCTGCATCTGGGTGGGGGCTGAGCAACCACTCATCAGCAAAACCACAAACACGCTCAGGAAAATTGCCGGGTTATTCTTTCTCATCACATACCTCTCTCTTTAAGGGTTATCGCCTGCTTGAATTGAAAATCATTTTGAATCAGGCGGCAAGATTGCCAACAGCTCTACTTCAAAGACTAAAGTCTGATGCGCCAAGGGGCCCTGATCCCCATAGGCCAGATCTGCCGGGATAGAGAGTTCCCAGCGCGAACCTTCCTGCATCAACGGCAGCGCCTCAGCCATCCCCGGAAGCACTCCGATAATGGCGGTTTCAGCCGGAACTCCTTTGGTGTAGGTGTTGTCGAAAACAAACCCGGACAGATTGCGCCCCTTAGAATGGTATCTGACCCGATCCGTTGCCTGCGGACTTTTCCCCCTGCCTGCGCTGAGCACGCGGTATTGCAAGCCGCTTTGCAGAACAACAACCCCCTCTCGTTGGGCGTTTTTTTCTAAATAAGCTTCTCCCTCCTCAAGGGTTTTTTGCTTCAAGGCGTCATAATCAGCCGCAAGAAATGTTTTCGGATCTTGAAGAATCAGTCGAATTTCAGCCTTGGTCAGGGCCGGACGCCGGTTCTTGCGCGCATCAAGCATTCCCTGCTGAACGGCATCCGGGACAATGGTCAGTTTCTGATTCTGAAACATATCGCCTAAACGATAACCGGCCGCATAACTCAGTTTGTTCAAACTGTTGGTCATGTCGATGGGTTTCAGTTCCGCACTCTCATTTTTCGCAGGTGACACTTCGGGAGCGGGCTTATTCGCCCCGAATGCACAGCCAGCAATTATCAGCAAGAGGAGGTAGCATAAAAATCTCATCAAAAAATTCCTCCTTTTAGCGAAATTCCGGAAGAATTTCGAGTAATTCCAGATTAAAAATTACCGTCTGCCCCGCCATGGGGCCGGCATCCTTATAGGCCAGACGTGTCGGAATATAGATTTCCCAGTGATCGCCGACATGCATCATGCGCAAGGCTTCTGACAGGCCGGGAACAACTTTCGCGACCTTAAATTCCTGCGGCGTGAGGATACCCATGGGGCTGCTGCTGGAAAATTCCTGGCCTTCAATGGTGCTTGCCCGATAGTTGACCAAAACAGTATCCGTCCCCTTGGGCTGAGCTCCTGATCCCGACTTGAGAATCTTGTATTGCAAACCGCTCGGCAGAGAGACTACGCCTTCACTCCCCTGATTTTCATCAATGAATTGGGCACCCTTGAGGCGAAAAATTTTTGGCGGGGGGCCTTGCGGTTGCGGTGTCACTTTTCCCTTGGTCGACTCAAACTCTGGCGAAGCCGGCGCCGAAGCGGGATCAAGATTGGCAGCCATTTCATGCCGGCTGAGCAAGGGATGAACCTGATCAAGGGCATCATACAGCCCCTGCCAGAGTGCATAGGCGCGGAATTCAACCTGTCGCACGACTAAAAGCTCGCCCAACTGGTAGCCATAGGCGTAATTCACCCCATCGATTTCACGGGGATCGATCGGTGGCGTAAGAAATTGCGCCATTGCAGCCCGTTCCAGCTGTGGTGGACTTTCAGCCAGCCCGTGATTCAAGGCCCGCCATAAGATTTCCGGGTTAAACCTAATGTCACCGGTCAAAAGCTGTTCCCCCAGCTGATGCCCGTAGCTGTAATTGACCTTGTCAATCTGGTCGCTAAGCACGGGGGTCGAAGGATCAACAGCGCCGGCATCGGCACCGATGCAAAGCAGGAAAAAAAACACACGGATCAGGGAGCTCAATTTTTTCATACCTTGGTTCCCTCTTTAAGCCAGGGGAAAAAAGTCGTTTCAAAGCAAAAATGCCGCCCCTCCCTGAGCGGAGGGGCGGCGACAAACAAGCCGTTACTTAAGAAGCGACCTGCATGTCAGGGCACCGGGAAACCAGCCGGTTTGGTTCCCACATAGAAGGGCCGCATCATTTCGTTGTCTTCATGTTCAACGATGTGGCAATGCCAGACATACAAACCCGGCAGGTCGAAGGTTGCCTTGACCCGGGTGATTTCTCCCGGATAGGCCAGGACGGTATCCTTTTTGCCCATTTCCGTCGGCAGGGGTGGAATGGGCGGGCCAACGGTGGCGAAGGTCGGGCTGAGAGGATCGAACAACTGACGATCAATAATTTCGTAACGCACCAGGTGCATGTGAATCGGATGACCGTCAACCGTCAGATTGTAGAACTCCCAGGTCTCCGTGGCACCCAAAGCAGGATTCTCGGTGATGGGGTCTTTCCACATCAGGGGAACACCCACCAGCGGGCTGCCGACCTGGGTCGGGTCAGCCTGGATGATGCCAAGGAGCGCTGCCTTGGGGGCCTGTGGCACTGCGCCCAGGGCGGCACAGTCAGCAGCAATATTCGGATTGGCCGTTGGGAAGCTTGCCACAGTCACCAGTGCGCCGGTGGGATCAACCGTCACACAAACCTGCTGTGATTCCTCTTCGACAAGGCTCAGCGGGCGAGTGACCGATGACAGGTTGGGGTTCACCGGCTCAGCAACCAAGGCCAGAGCCAATGGAGAGGTCGTCATTGCGTCAGCAGGAAGGGTGAGGGCATTGTTGACCACGAACTGCATGACCTGACCCGAAGTATCGATATCCGCCGGGATATCGGGGAAACCGCCGAAGGGCGCATCAGGTGCGGTGTTGATCATACGGATGATCGTACCATTGGCCAGCCCGCTGAAATCGACAATCACGTCCGCGCGCTCGGCCGGAGCCATCAACAATGCCTGCTCAATCGCCGGTGCCGGAATCGGCACCGCGACGGCTTTGTTGAGCTTGAGGGCGGCCTTCTGGGTTTTCTGGGAGATCTTCACCTGCAATTTGGCGATTTCCGCCTCAATCTGGGCTACTTTCTTGGGTTTCGCCCCTACGGCCTTGGCTTGCAACTTGACGATTTCAGCATTGATCTGGGCGGTTTTTTGGGCGAGCTTGGCCCCAATTTTCTGGGCCACCGCAGGATCGACCGGGGTCAGGAAGCCGGTGCGGATTTCAACGACATTCTGCAGGAAACCCTGATCGGCACCAATCTGATAGAAGGGCAACTCCACGGCGGTCAGCCCGCCGGTCACGGGATCAACCTGGAACATGGCCAGATTGAGGAAACGCGAGTTGCTGCCGTTGAGCATCCGCAAACGGTATCGGGCCGGAGCAACTTCAAGTTTCGGCCAGGTGGTACCATTGACGACCATGGTATTGAAGAAGGCTTCGGGGTTCCAGGTCGGTGCGATATCCGACTGTCCACTGCCGATATAGGGCCCGTTAAACCCATCAAAAAAGGTACGGCTGTTGGGGTAAAAGAGGGTGCCGTCAGCATTGAAGGACCGATCCTGAATCGCAATCGGAATCTCACGGATCGTCTGGCGATAGGCGGCGTTAAAGTTGGGATCGCCCGTGCCCGACGGCGCAGGCCCAGGCAGCACGGCCGCGCCACCGGTGAACAGATCTGTTCCGGCATCATAAGCGCCACCGCGCACCAGCCAGAAACCGGCCGGGCCGGCGTAAACGTTCAAGCGGGTCATACCGAGGGTATGATCGTGATACCACAGAGTAGTGGCCGGCTGGGTATTTTCGTAGCTGTAAAACGCGGCACCACCGACGGGATCAAAGTCAATCGGATTCCCGGCGCCTTGAACGTTCAGGCCCATGTCGTTCTGGGTATAAAGGGTGCCGGTGGTTTTGTAACCCAGCGGAATGTTGCTGGCGTCCGCCAGCCACCAGGCCTCGGGGTAACCATCAGACTCGGCATTAACATGCGCGCCATGCACGTGCGTGACAATCGGCACCGGACCGGTGTAGGGGGCCGGGTTCTCCGTCGCGCAGTCGGTTTGCGGCATCTGTGCGGTATTGATGCACCCGCTGTTGGTGGGGTTGGCCCAATGCAGGGTCTGATCGACAGTGCCGGTCAAAATATGGGGCAAAAAATTGCCGGTGATCGGATTTTTCAGGTCGTTGATCCAGCGCACCGTGGTCGGAACGCCCGAGGTGTTCTCGACAGTAAAGGCCGGATAGTTGAAATTGGCGCCCTGGGTGCCCAAAGGTGCCGGTGCGACATAGGTCGACGCCCCCGTCGCATCGTAGGCAGGCTGGTCTTGTGCCGGGCCATAACTCCACACCGGGGTCGCCGGCAAATTGATCAGGTTGCCGTTGGCATCCGGAAAGCTGCCCCAGATTCCGCCCGGCAGGATCTGCTGCTTGAACTGGCGCACGGCAATGTTGTAATTGGCGGCCGGCACGGCCACCGGTTCGCCATCGGCATCCAGCACCGCGGGTTGTACGGTTGACGCCGGCATCACCGGCGGGATCACCAGCGGCTGGACGTATTTGGGAATTGTCAGAGGATCAAGCGTTCCCCCCGGCAGGGGAACGGCCAGGGCATTGGACGCCAGGAAGGTTCCAAGAAACATGAGGATCCAGCACCAGGACTTCGATCGCATCAGTCGGACATTGAGCTTTTGCATAATAGCCTCCTTCTTTTGTGGGCATCTTTAATCTTTGACCGTATTTGTAATAAATAAGGAACAATCGGTCTATGGGCGGATTGCGCATTCAGGGGGAGCGATTTGCTCCTTAATGAGAAGAGTCGGCGATGATTAGTGATTAATTACCAGATCAGCCATTGTCCCGCGGCCTTTCGCAGCTCGGTTGCATATCTGGCAACAGCTTGCGGCCGCGCCACAGATAATAGATCACCGGATAGATCAGCAGCTCCATGAGCCCCGACGTCATCACCCCGCCGATCATCGGCGCGGCGATGCGCTTCATCACATCGGCACCGGTACCATGACTCCACATGATCGGCAAAAGGCCAGCGATAATCACCAGAATCGTCATGATCTTGGGCCGCACCCTGCGCACTGCGCCATAATGGATGGCCTGCACCAGATCACCGCGGGTCTGCAAGCGTCCCTGCTCTGACCTGCGGTGATGGGCCTGGTCGAGATAGAGCAGCATGACGACACCGGTCTCGGCGTCCAACCCGGCGAGGGCGATGATCCCGACCCAGGCGGCGACCGACAGATGGTAGCCAAGCAGATAGAGCATCCAGAAGGCGCCAATCAGCGAAAAAGGGACCGCCAGCAGCACGATGCCGGTCTTGATCACCGAGCGTGTGCTCAGATAGATGATCAGCAGGATCAGCAGCAGGGTCAAAGGGACAATCAGGGTAAAGCGCTGCTGGGCCGCCTGCAGATATTCATACTGACCGCTCCAGACCAGGCTGTAGCCTTCGGGGAGCCGAATCTGTTCGGCCACCACCTGCTTGGCGCGCTTAACGAAGGTGCCGACATCCATGTCGCGCAGGTCGACATAAACCCAGGCGGTGCGCTGGGCGTTTTCACTCTTGATCATCGGCGGGCCCTGAGTGATCTCCAGCGCGGCCAGCTCGCCCAGAGGGACATGATTGCCATCGCGCAAAGGCACCAGCACCCGCCGCAGAGAAACAAGGTCATTACGAAAATCCTGCTGGTAGCGCAGATTCACCGGGTAACGTTCCAACCCCTCCACCGTCTGGGTAACGTTGACGCCGCCGATGGCGGTCTGCACCATCTCCTGCACCTCGCCAATAGTCAGGCCATAGCGCGCCGCGGCGCGACGGTCGATGGCGAAATCAAGATAGTAGCCGCCAACCACACGCTCGGCGATGGCGCTCAAGGTACCGGGCTGCTTACGCATCAGGGCTTCGATCTTGATGGCGATTTCCGACAGTACTTCGAGGTCGTTCCCCATAACCTTGATCCCGACCGGGGTTTTGATGCCGGTCGAGAGCATGTCGATGCGCGCGCGAATCGGCATGGTCCAGGCGTTGGTCAGACCGGGGAACTGAATTTCGCGGTCGAGTTCGCGAATCAGGCCATCGAGATCCATCCGGACATGATCCGACCAGATCCAGCTGAGGGGCACTTTGATACTATTCAGCCAGTCGGGCCAGCCGGAATAGAAACGCTCCCGATAGGTGGTGCGCCATTCCGATTCGGGCTTAAGCATGATGGTGGTTTCGAGCATCGACAAAGGCGCCGGATCAGTGGCGGTTTCGGCGCGCCCGACCTTGCCGAAGGTGCGCTCAACTTCCGGAAAAGAGGCAATGATCTGGTCGGTCTGCTGCAACAGTTCGCGAGCCTTGGTGGTGGATATACCCGGCAAGGTGGTCGGCATGTAGAGCAGATCCCCTTCGGCGAGGGCCGGCATGAATTCGCTGCCGAGGGGCCGGGGCGCGAGGCCCAGAGGCCAGGCAATCGACAGCAGCAGCAGGGTCGCCACCAGCAGGGTCTGCCAGCGGTGCGCCAGGACAAAATCGACCAGCGGATGGTAGATCCGGATAAAGCAACGATTGAGGGGGTTGGCCGACTCCGGGCGGATCTTGCCGCGGATAAACCAGCCCATCAAGATCGGCACCAGGGTCACCGACAGCAGCGCCGCCGCCGCCATGGCATAGGTCTTGGTGTAGGCCAGGGGTTTGAAAAGGCGCCCCGACTGTTCCTGCAGGGCAAAGATCGGAATAAAGCTGACCGTGATCACCAGCAGGGAAAAGAAAAGAGTCGGGCCAACCTCTTTGGCCGCTTCGCTGATGATCTGCCAGTGTGGTTTTCGGCCAAAGTCGCGCTCCAGGTGCTTGTGCGCGTTCTCGGTCATGATAATCGCGGCGTCGATCATAGTGCCAATGGCGATGGCGATGCCACCCAGGCTCATGATGTTCGCATTGATCCCCTGCAGGTACATGAGCGCAAAGGCCAGCAGCACCGCGATCGGCAGGGTGAGGATCGCCACCAGGGCGCTGGGGATGTGCATGAGAAAGAGCGCGGTCACCAGGGCGACGACAAGACTTTCTTCAAAAATCTTGGTTTTCAGGGTCTCGACTGCGCGGTCGATGAGGCGCGAGCGATCGTAAACCGAAATGATCTTCACCCCCTCGGGCAATCCGCTCTGCAGCGCGGTGATCTTTTGCTTGACCCGCGTAATGGTGGTGCGCGCGTTTTCGCCATAACGCATAACGATAATACCGCCGACCGCCTCCCCCTGCCCATCAAGTTCGGCGATGCCGCGGCGCAGTTCCGGCCCCAGGGTCACCCGCGCCAGATCACGCACCAGGATCGGAGTACCCTGCTGATCAGCACCCACGGCAATCTGTTCGATGTCGTGCAGGTCACGGATATAACCGCGCCCGCGGATCATGTACTCGGTTTCGCCCATTTCGATCAGGCGGCCGCCGACATCGTTGTTGCTTTCCTGGAGCGCGCGTTTGATCTGCGGCAGGGTCAACTGATAGGCGAGCAGACGGTTGGGATTGACCTCAACCTGATACTGCTTAACGAAGCCGCCGATACTCGCAACTTCGGCGACCCCCTCCACCGCCATCAGCTGATAGCGCAGATACCAATCCTGGATCGAGCGCAGCTGCTGCAGATCATGGCGGTCACTCTGCAGGGCATATTCGTAGATCCAACCCACTCCGGTCGCATCGGGGCCAAGACTGGGCGCGACCCCTTTGGGCAGCCTGGATGCCGCCTGGTCCAGATATTCGAGCACCCGCGAACGCGCCCAGTAGATATCGGTGCCATCCTCGAAAAGCAGATAGACAAAGGAATAACCGAAAAAGGAATAGCCGCGCACCACCTTGGCGTGGGGCACAGAGAGCATCTGGGCGGTCAGCGGATAGGTCACCTGATCTTCCACCACCTGGGGCGCCTGCCCGGCGTATTCGGTGTAGATGATGACCTGCACGTCCGAAGGGTCGGGAATGGCATCGATCGGGGTATGCCGCAGACTGTAAACCCCACCGACCAGAGTCGCCAGGGTGAGCAGAATCACCACGAACTTGTTTTTGATAGACCACTCAATCAGCGTTTCAAGCATCGCTTTCACACCCAGGGATTAAAACAGCTCGTCGAGATCGACGTTCGCGTCATCCGCTGCACGCATTTTGTTGACGGCTTCACGCAGTTTGCTTTCAGAGTCGAGGAGAAACTGGGCCGAGGTCACCACCTTTTCACCGGCGCTGACCCCGCTGAGGATTTCGATATAACCTTCCTCATCCTGCAACCCGACCTTCACCTCGCGTGGCGCAAAGCGACCTTCGCCCAGATCGACGAAAACCCTTTCCTGGGTGCCACTGAACAGCACCGCCTCCAGCGGCACACTTAGGGCCTGCTCCAGAGAATGGGTACGGATCTGCACCTCGGCATACATTTGCGGCTTGAGGCGCAGATCCGGGTTGTCGATGTCGATCCGCGCCTTGACTGTGCGGGTTTTGGCCTCCAGCGCGGGGTAAATGGTGCTGAGGGTACCGGTGATGGGTTGCGCCAGAAGAGGAAACTCGATCAACGCCTGCTGACCGACCCTGACCCAGGGAAGCTCGCTGACATAGATGTCGGCATAAACCCAGAGAGGGGAAAGGCTGGAAATTTCCAGCAGCTCGCGGCCTGCCGAGATATATTCTCCCACCCGCACCTGCTTGCGCGAAACCACGCCGGAGACTGGGGCATAGAGGGTCAAAGTCTTCTGTACCTCGCCGGTTTCTTCCAGCTTCTGGATCTGGCCAGGCTTGATATCCCAGAGTTGCAGGCGACGGCGCGCCGCATCCAGCAGGCGTTCGGCGTCGGCCAGGGCGCCAGCGAAGCCGCTGTCGGCCATGGCCGCGCGATTGCGCAGGGCCAGCAGCAGCTCGTGCTGCGCAGCGAGCAGATCGGGGCTGTAAAGATCGAGGAGAGGATCACCTTTCACCACCGTCTTGCCGGTCTCATCAATATGCAGGGCTTCCACCCAGCCCGAAAGTTTGGTGTTGATCGCCTGCTGCTGCGGTTCGGCATAGGCAACCCGTCCGAAGGTACGGATGTTGTGAGTCAGGGTACGTGGGGCGGCGATGGCCGTGCGCACGCCCATCCGTTGCACGGTCACCGAGTCAACCTGAATCAGCCGACGCTCATCCTCCGCACCATGCTCATCGTCCTGCAGCGGCGTCAACACCATGTGGCAGATCGGGCAGAGCCCCGGTTCTTCCGTGATCACCAGGGGATGCATACCGCAGGTGTACTGCGTCGGCGTTTCCGCAGCCTGAGCAGTGCAGACACAAAGCTCGTCGAACAGCCCGGACCACGAGGCCGACAGAATCAAGAGGATAAAAAATCCTTGAATCACTGCTGTCATTTTCATCTTTGCACCCTGATTCACCAGCTCACCCTCAGGCCGCTCAGGCCTTCCAGTTGCGCCAGATTGGTCATGTAGTCCGCAAGGGACTGATCATAGACAAGCTGATCCTGATGGAGATCGAGCAGCGTCTTGAGCACCTGGGCATATTCGGCTTTGCCGACCTGTAGGTCAGCAAGGCCCGCGGCCAGAGCCTGACGGCGCTGCGGCAGAAGGACCCGCCCGTAGAGGGCGGCCAGTTCGCGGTTTTTTTCGAGATCCGCCATGGTGCGCTGCAAATCGGCAATCAGCCGATGGTAAAAATCGGCCCCTTCGGCCTTGATGGCCCGCAGGCCGCTGTCGGCTTCATACATCGCTTCGGTGCGGACCTCACGGTTGAAATACATCTGAATCATGCTGCGCATCGCCTTGAAACGCCCGCCCAGGGCCTGATAGCCCTTGACCTTGGGGCGGTGGTTGTGGAGCCCCGAAATAAAATCCGCCAGGGTGTGTTGCGGCTTCGGCAGGTTTTCGCTGGTCAGTTCAGGGTCACGCAGGGGCGTCACCTCGGTGCCGCTCGGCTGGCCGCACAGATAGTTCAGATCGAGGGCAAGGCTCAGGCGCTTTTGCCGCAGGCGCAGCAACTCGGCCTGCAGATGATAACGCGCACTCTGGGCATCGAGGAGATCGCGCTGACGCAGCTTGCCTACCGCATAACCGGCGTCGCTGCTCTCAATCACCCCGTCCAGGGTGAGCAGGCTCTGCTCTGTGACGGCGATCATCCGATCGAGAAACAACAGCTGAAAAAAGCTTTGCCGTACCTGACTGGTGACCTGGAGAATCAAATCTTCGCTCAGGTACTGATACCAGAGGGCCTGATTTTCCACCATGTCACGCCCGTTCAAAACGCTCCCCCTGACCGAGCGCAGAGTGACTTTGGTCGCCGGGCCGGCCTGGGCCTGACTTTCGGGGGATGTCAGCCCGCTGCTGATATTGCCGATGGGGAAATCGAGATAATAGAAGGCCAGCAAGGGATCACTGAGGTTATCGACCAGGGGAATGCGAATATTGTAGCGCTGGGACTGGGCCGCCGCTGAAATCAGCTGCTGATTGCGCGTCACGGCGCTCTGCAGCAGAAGATCGAGGCTGTCCCCTTCCCCAACCTCCCCATCGGCGGCCCGGGCGAAGGCCGACAGGCCGACAAGCAGGCAGCTGAGCATGCAGAACCCCATGAGAAGGCGGCAGTGCCAGGAAGAAATGCGCAAGGGTTGTTTGCCCGAAGTCATCAAGATTCCACCTAAAGTTGGCCTATGGTCTGCAACCCGTCAGAGCCATCGATCTTGAAAAATCCGGTCATTGCCGGCTTGGCAAACCACAGCCGCAGCCAGCTGTCATCCCTGCCCTGAAAACGCAACACCCCGTCAAAGGGCAGACCACGCTGCGGATTGATCTGCAAAGGGCTTTCGGTGGTCAAGCGCACCAGACCATGGTCGGTGAAAGCGAGGCTGCCGGTCAGGGTGACCTGGGGAAAAGCTCCGCGCCCATCCCAAACCAGCGCCAGCTGACGCAGGGCATAGCGCGAACGATCACCCTCGCTGAGGGACAAGTCCGCCATCAGGGTCATGCGCTGTTTTTCCCCCGCAAACGCATTCAATGCGAGGCTCAGTTGACCGCGCAACTGCAAGTTTTTGTCTGTCAGGGTCGCCGTCAGGGGAAGTACTTCCAGACGGGCGGTCAGATCTCCGGTTTGTCGATCAAGTTGTCCCCGCACGGGTACCCGGCCATTAAGTACCAGGGTGCAATCGTCGGCGTAATGGTCATAAACCAACTCACCCGTGAAATTTCCATTTTCAGCCAGGGCAAGACGTAAATTCTGTGTCCCCTGGCAGCCGGCTTGCGAGGAGCCACCTGTTGCGGGAAGGGGTTTTCCCGGTTCGAGTTGGAGCTTAAAAATTGCGCGGGAAAAACTTTCGAGTAGCATCTGGTTGGGTTTGAGAAAACCGGCCTGGGCTGTTTTGTCTGCCACGGCACGGGTCAGATACCAGGCGTGGTCAGCCCCTGCGGCGGGGTCACTCAGGTAAAAGGGTGAGAGGACTATCTCCTGGGAATTCCTGGCATCGAAATGAACCGCGCCTCCGCCTCCAGACGCGGCGCATCCGCCCAACAGGCTGGTGGTGAGAAAGAAAGCAATCAGGTAAACCAGGATTTTTGCCATCACTTTCACCCCTCAGGGTCAGCATCAGAAGACAAGGATTTCTCATCCCAGAGATCCGAGGTGAGTAGTCCTGCCCGCAGGGCATACTGCACCATCTGCACCGGGTTTTCGGTACCGATTTTGCGGCCAAGATTGGCGCGATGCTTGTCAACCGTCTTGGAACTGATGCAGAGGATATCGGCAATCTCATGGGCACTGTTCCCCTGCACAATCAGATGAAAAACCTGCTTTTCGCGTGCGGATAAACTTTCGAGATGTTCTTTCCGGGGGGTGCCTTTGCGGTATTCTTCCACGTAGCTACCGATGACCGAGGCCTGTACCTGAGAGCTCAGATAATAGTTTCCGGTCGCCGCCGCACGCACCGCCGCCAGCATGTCGGCACTGGGGGCACCCTTGACAACATAGCCCAGGGCCCCCGCCTTCAGGGCACGATGGACATAAGCCTCTTTTTCGTAGCGCGACACAATGACCAGCTTGACCGCCGGTACCGCCTGGCGGATCAGCTCAAGGGTCTCAAGACCATTCATGCGCGGCATGCCGATATCAAGTAACATCACGTCGGGTTTACAGCGACGCGCGACCTCCAGGGCCTCGACGCCATCCCCCGCTTGACCGACCACTTCGATATCGGGATGATTTTGCAGCAGCAAGATCATCCCTTCACGCAGCAGGGCATGATCATCCGCCAGCGCAACCCTGATAGGGCTCATGCACAGTTTTCCAGCGGAACATCCTGCTTCACTTCAAGGGGCAGATGAACTTCAACGGTAGTCCCGGTGCCCGGCGCACTGACGACCCGCAGATTTCCCCCCGCCGTTGCCGCCCGCTCGCGCATCCCAAGCAAACCCATGCTGCGGCCGACACCCTGAGGCTGGCAGTCTTCAATGCTTAAACCCACGCCATTATCACGAATGGCGAGTTGCAGCTGGTCGTTCACGCATTGCAAAACAACTTCGACCTGCTGAGCCTTGGCATATTTACTGACGTTGTTGAGAGCCTCTTGACAGATACGATAGAGGGCGATCTCCGTCTGCTGTGACAGCTGAAGATTTAACTCCTCGCCTTTGAAGCGAGTTTTCACCTGGGGGTTCTGCGCGGCAAACTGCTCCAGATGCCATTTGAGTGCCGCAACCAGCCCCAGGTCATCGAGCATTACCGGGCGCAGATGGTCGCACATGTGGCGCAGATCGACTTCAAGGCGCGCGGCCATCGACAAAAGTCGCTCGCAATGCCCCGCATACTGTTCGGCACCCCCGTAAGTGTGGTCACGCAGCATCTCGACCCCCAACTGGAAGGCACAGAGCACCTGGCCAAATTCATCGTGCAGATCTTGCGCGAGATGGCGTTTTTCTTCCTCGGCGCCCAGCATCAGTGACTGGGTCAGGGTGCGGATATCCGCCTCGTTGCGCCGCAGGGCCTCCTCGGCCTGCTTACGCGCCGAGATGTCGGTATAAGTGCCGATCATGCGCAAGGGGCGGTTATTCTTCGCCCGCGCCACCACCTGACCCCGCGCCATCACCCAAAGAAATTCCCCGTTTTTCTGGCGCAAACGATGCTCGGCACGAAAATACCGACTCCGCCCCTGAAGGTGTTCGCGCAACACCTGTTTCACTCGCGCACGATCCTGCGGGTGAAGACGCGAACTCCAGTCGGCGATCCGGCTGCCGAAGGTTTGGGGATCAAAACCGAGCATTGCCGCAGCGCGGTTATTCGCGTAGACCTCCCCACTGACAAGATTCCAATCCCAAAGGCCGTCATTGACCGCGTCAAGGGCCAGCTTCAACCGCTCTTCACTGTCACACAACAGATCGACCATTTTTTTGCGCTCAGCGGAATGGGCCTGTAAAGGGCGATAATAAAAAAAGTAAAAGGTGGGAGACAGAACAATCAACAGCGCGAACGCATCGAGAAGATGATCCATACTCTGCGACAGATCGCCCGCCTGTATCACGAGAAAACGGGCCAGCACATCGGCCAGGAAGATGGAAATCACCATCAGTGGAACTAGTCGAGCAGGGGCAAATTGCCGCGGGGAATCACCGCCGTGATCAGCCTTTTGTTCACGGATCGCGATCTTCCCCCGGGGGTGAGGTTGCAACGGGGGCAAAGCCGCACAAGTCGTAGCCGAACCACTTTCCATAAACCCTCCCATCTTTCTCTGCTCAGCGTCGCTCAGAATAGTTTTCTTGGCCTAACACCTGAGATAAAAACCGACTAAGGGCTAGAATTAAGCAAAGAACCAGCCAAACGTTAAAAACCCCATAACCCACTGATTTGTCATATTTTAACCGGGAAAGCGGTAAAAAAACCGGTGCAAAAAATAGGACAAACGGAATTTTTTATAAAAAATATTGCTCGACACGCTTGCGCTCAGATTTTGGCCAGACTCTGTATTTCACGGGTCATGCTTTAGCCCGGCGGTGGATCGGTTGCGGCGCTTTCAAGCACCGCACGCAACGAAAAAGCGCGCAAAATCGCCCCTTGAGATCCGGCCTGCGTTTGACAAATTTCCGCGGTTTCGATTATAGCTTGAGCCACAAACCGCCATGACCAACGCTGGCAGTGCGCAACACTTTTTTGGTTCAACCCAATTGAAAGGCTCATCATGTCAGAGTTTATGAATAAGCCAACGCGTCGCCGGTTGCTGATCCCTCTGACACTGACCTTTGTGGTATTGTTGATCACCTTTGTACATATTGCCTATCAGATCCGGGCCAAACAAAATTCATCTGATTTCAATCACCGTTACCAGGTGACCCAGGCCTACACCAGCGTTGCCTCTTCTCAACGCCAAACGCTGATGCAGAATTTACTGCGAACAATTGCCGACGACCCACAACTGGCCCAAAGTATGCGAGTCGGTAATCGTGACGCGTTGCTGGAACGCAGCCAACCCTATTTGCACGAATTAAAGAGCGCCTACGGCATCAACCATTTCTATTTTCATACGCCTGAGGGACATAGCTTTCTCCGGGTCTATAATCCTGGTAAATACGGCGACAAGATCGAGCGCGGCACTTTTTTACAGGCGGCACACTCGGGAAAATTTTCTTTCGGTCTTGAGCTTGGCCGCTCTGGCACGCTAACCTACCGTGGCGTGCACCCCTGGTCTGTGGATGGCAATTTGCTCGGTTATATCGAGATTGGCATGGAACTCGATCAGGTTCTCGCTCAGCTAAAAGCGATCGTTAAGGAAGATTTCTTGGTGACGCTGGATAAAAGCAAGCTTAATCGCACCTCTTGGGAGCAGGGTCGGAAAAGCTTCGGCCGTCAGCAAACCTGGGATCTGCTCCCGAATCGGGTCATCGCCTACCAAACCATGGAAGAATTTTCTATTTCAGAACAAAACGGTCTACTCAAAAAAATATCTTCTGCAAAGGATGACCACTTTACATTAAAAATCAATTCCCACGACTATCGCGTTAAAGGTTTTCCGCTGATCGACTTCAACGATCAAGCGGTTGGAGAAATTTTGGTAATGCACGATGTTACCAATGAAAATACAAACTTTCACCGCCTGGTCTCACAAACAGTTCTCATTGCCGGCGGCATTTGCCTGGTTCTGTTTATCTTCGCCTACAACATTTTGGGGCGCATGGATCGGCATTTGCTGACCACCCGGCAGCAACTTGATGCAGAAGTCGCTAACGTTAAGGCCAGCAATGCGCGCCTGGCAGCAGAAATTGAACAGCGCACCCTTGCCGAAAATGCCCTTCAGCAGCTCAATGAAACACTTGAAATGCGGGTGCAGGAGCGCACGGCAACGCTGGAAAAATTGAACCACGAACTCAAGGAAAATCAGGCAAAAATCCTCCATCAAGACAAGATGGCCTGTATTGGTCAGGTGGCCGCAGGCATTGCCCACGATATTAATAACCCGGTGGGTTTTGTCAGTCACAATCTGTTGATTTTCCAACGCTATCTGCAACGCTTTGAACAATTTATCGCGCTGCAAGAAGGGTTGATCAAAACCAAAGCCGATGACGATTTGCAGCGTGGCTGGCTGAAGAATCGGCGCGACTTCAAAATTTCTGAAATTTTTCAGGAACTCCCCGAAATGCTGGAAGAATGTCGTGACGGCACCACGCGTATTACACAGATTGTTCAGGGGCTGCGCACCTTTTCGCGCCAGGATACGCCGCGTCACCAGTTGACCGATCTACACCAGTGCCTCGATAGCACTCTGGCCCTGCTGCGGCATGAATTGGGCGACAAAATTCGCGTCATTCGTGACTACGGTGACCTGCCGCAACGCTACTGTTACAGCGAGCAGATCAAACAGGTCTTTATGAATCTGCTCATCAATGCCGCGCAGGCCTCTGAGGCGGGGGGGGAAATCCGTATTCGCAGCTGGACAGCAGACCAGCAGATCTTCATCAGCATCAGCGATACCGGCTGCGGCATTGCGCCCGAGCAGTTGACCCAGATTTTTGAACCATTTTACACCACCAAACCCATCGGGGTTGGTACCGGGCTGGGCTTGAGCATCGTCTACGATATCGTCAGCCGCCACCAGGGTGAAGTTAAGGTCACCAGTCAGCTGGGTGTCGGCACCACCTTTACCTTGCAATTTCCCTTCGATAGCAGAAAAAATCCGCGCAGCACCGTGGCGAAAACTGATCCGGAAGCCCCCCAGACCAGATCGCCACAAGGAGACGTGCATGTCTAAAGAAAAAACCAAACTGCTCTATGTGGACGATGAGTCAGCCTATCGGCGGATTTTCTGTCGTGAAATGGGCGATGACCAACGCTTTATCATCGAAACCGCCGCAAGCGGCGAAGCAGCCTTGCAGCGGTTGAAAGCGTTTCGTGCCGACATAGTGCTCAGTGACCTGTCGATGCCGGAAATGGACGGTATCGCCCTGCTGCAAGAGATCCGCGCCCTCTATCCGGAAACCTTCGTGCTTATTCTGACCGGGGTTAATTCGGCCCATGAGGCGGTGCGGGCAATGAAAGCTGGCGCCTACGACTACATTCTTAAGCCCTTTGACGTCAACCTGCTTCTGATGCAGCTCGACAAAATTTTACAGCACCGCCAACTGCTGACCTATGGCCACGAACCAGGCGGCAGCGCGGCCCATTTTGAAAATCTGGTCGGTCAGGATCCCGCCATGTACGAGCTGTTCGAGGGCATCCGGCGCATTGCGCCGACCAACGCCACCGTACTGATTCGCGGCGAAAGCGGCACCGGCAAAGAGCTGATTGCCGCCGCGGTGCATGCCCGCAGTAGCCGCAGCGAGCAGATCTTTATCCCCGTCAACTGCGCGGCGCTCACCGAAAACCTGATCAACAGTGCCCTGTTCGGTCACGAAAAGGGTGCCTTTTCCGGTGCGACGACGCGCAAGATTGGTTTTTTCGAGCGTGCCCACGGCGGTACTATCTTTCTTGATGAAATCGGTGACATTCCCATGACCACCCAGCTGGCGTTGTTGCGGGTGCTGGAGTTGGGCACCTTCCAACGGGTTGGCGGCACCGAAACGGTGCAGGTCGATACCCGTATCCTCTGCGCCACCAACCGCGATCTGGAAGCCGAGATGCGCGCCAAGACCTTTCGCGAGGATCTCTTCTACCGCCTCAACGTCGTCACCCTCACCTCACCCCCTCTGCGCGAACGAGCTACGGATATTCCGCTACTAGCCAAGTATTTTTTAAGGAAATTCAGCGCTAAAAATAACAAAACCATCGACACCATTGGTGCCTCGGCCATGACGCTGCTCACGGGTTATCGCTGGCCAGGCAATGTCCGCGAGCTGGCCAACGCCATTGAGCGCGCGGTCATCTACTGCGGCGGTCGGCAACTAATGCCAGAGCACCTGCCTGAGGAGATCCGCGCGGCACGTGCGACCCCAAAGAGCGATTTTTCCCTGCAACTCAGCTCCAGCTCCCTGCCCGAAATCGAAGCCCGGGTCATCCGCCAGGTTTTAGAAGCCAAGCAGTGGAACCTCTCCCAAGCCGCCGAAGCTCTGAGCATCGCCCGCGGCACCCTGTACAGCAAAATCAAGAATTACGGCATCGAAAAAGCCTGAACCAAAACTCCGTTTGGCCAAACGCCATGCCCCCTGTCGAAAATTGAACAACAGCAGCTGCGGGCGCAAGCGCGCACTGGCAGCGCCCAACCCTGCGCGGCCACTTCCCTGCGCACCCTGTCGAAATTTGAACAGTTTTCCTCATTAAAAAAATAACCCGGTAAAACAGCATCTTAGCCTTGCACACTTGCCGACACTGTCGAAATTTGCGCAGATGACTAAAATGGTTATTTTTAGTCAAAAAAATTTAAAATTCACCTAAATATCTGTAATTATTTATTTTTATTTTTTTAAAGCAAGTTGGCACGAGCATTGCTTTATGCTGGAGCAGACAAGCCAAGGCACAGAAGACGCTTGAACATAAGCACAAAGCCTTGGCGTTACCCCACAACCTTGGTCTGCTTCAATGGGTGAAGAGACCGTAAACTCAAATGAAAACAGGAGAAAAGCACATGAAGAAGTTTCTCGTAGTCGCACTCGCAGCCGCCCTGACCTTGGGTGGTGTCTCCCTGGCCCTGGCCAATGGTTCCGCCGCCGGGATTTCCGGCAGCCCCCATGACTTTTCTGATGGGACAATTAAAAACGGCAAGCCTGGCGCCACCATCACCGATGAAACCTGGAACTACCGGGGTGAAATTTGCCGCGTTTGTCACGCACCCCATGACAAGGGCCGCACCAATTACACCAACGGCCTGTTGTGGAACCATGCGGTTTCCACAGAAGCCTACACCATGTATGCCAGCGAAACCCTTGATGGTGTGACCGATGGCACCCCTGGTGGCAATACCAAACTCTGCCTCTCCTGCCATGATGGTTCGGTCGGCCTGGACACCTTCGACAGCCATGCCGGCGCAACCCCGACTACTTCGGTTGATGGCGGAATCGGTAACTTGGCCAATGGCAGCCTGGTGATCAATACCGACTTGCAGGGCACCCACCCGGTTTCCATCACCTACAACGATACCGCTGATGCCGGTCTGCTTGACCCGGCAACTGCAACCTGGGCCGATGGCACCACGGTTGCCGCGACCCTGCAGGGTAATAAAGTGCAGTGCTCGACCTGTCACGACGTGCATGACAAGCTGTCGGTTGCCGGCACCCACCTGCTGCGTACCGCTAATGGCAGCAGCAACCCGTCGGGGCTGTGCCTGACCTGCCATAACAAATAAGTCCCGCAGCGCCCAGGCGCTTAAAGACGGAAACGGTTGAAGCACGGCAAAGGGTGAGGAGCGAAAAGCCCCTCACCCTTTGCTTGGTGCGCCAGGAACATGGAGGGTTTTATGAAATATGCAACCGGTTTATGTGTCTCATTGCTGCTGGTTGTCGGTCTTACGGCTGCGGCCTGGGCCGGCAACGCTCAGGGAATTACCGGCAGCGCACACGATTTTTCCGCCCAGGACTGGTATCCCGGCCTGGCCAGCCAGCGCGAGATCTGCCAGCCTTGCCACGCCCCCCACGACAAGGGGCGCACCACCTACCAGGCCGGTTTGCTCTGGAACCACGAGCTGAGCAGCGCCACCTACGTAATGTACAACAATACCTTCAGCCCCACCCTGAATAACACGGTGGACAGCGCTCCGACCGGCAGTTCCAAATTGTGCCTCAGCTGTCACGATGGCACCGTCGCCCTCGACAGTTTCGACGGCCATGCCGGCGATCCTGCTTTGCTTATCGGCGAGGCTTACGGTAACCTCAAGCGCATCCCCCGGGCCATGAGTGGCAGCGACCTCGACATGCGCGGCACCCACCCGATTTCCATTGCCTACAGCGGTGGCGATACGGGTCTCAACCCGACCACCACGGTGTGGCAAGGCGGCGGCACGATTGCCGATACCCTGGAAGATGGCAAGGTGCAGTGCGCCAGTTGTCACGATGTGCATAACTCGTCGGAATCGATTCCCGGGACCCTGTTGTTACGCGCCGGACAGACGGATGGCCAGGGTGGTGGCTCGCGCCTATGCCTGACCTGCCATAACAAGTAGCATGGTTTTTTGCTTTTCCTCCCTGCTAAAAAAGCCCGGTCTTTGCCTCTGGCTTTTTTAGCAGGGAGTTATTTTGTAGGATAAGGCTTGCGTTTTGCGTTGATCCCTCAGTAAGGTTCCCCATGAGAAATTTGCCGGTTTCAGCTTGCGTGCTCTTTCTGTGTGGATTTTTGTCCACGGAACTGCTCGTGGGTACCCCCTCGCTGTGTGTGGCGAGTGAAGTTTTTGCCCTGGAGGAGGGGCAAAGCTGCCTTGAGTGCCATGATGAAATGGAAAAACAACAGGTCTTGCACCCGGCCACCGAAGGTGGCGACGGCTGCATCAGCTGTCATGAGCAGGATGATCCACTGCAACATGGCTTTGCCGACCGCCCGGAACCGATTGCCGAACTCTGCCTGATGTGTCACGAGGATCCCCTGGCCGCAGCCCATCAGCATCCACCGGTGGTCGAGGGCGATTGTTTATTTTGCCATAATCCCCATCAGTCCGAACACGCGGCCCTGTTGACCGCCCCCCAGGGTGAGCTGTGCCTGAACTGCCACGATGCCGATGCCTTTAGCGGCCAATCGGTGCATGGCCCGGTAACGACCAATGCGTGCAGCGCCTGTCATAATCCCCACGCTGCGAAGCAGGCCAAACTCCTGCGCGCCGCCCCGCCCGAGTTGTGCTTTCGCTGTCATGACAAAGAGCTGGAAGATGGGCAGCAGCAGAAACTGCCGGCAACCAAGCGCTTATTCGAAGACGAGCAGGCCCAGTTGCATCCGCCCTTTGCTGCCGGCGATTGTGGCGATTGTCACCGGCCCCACGCCGCCGAGCAGCCGCGTTTGTTAAGTGCCGCCTATCCGTTTGGCTTTTATCAACCCTACCGCGAAGAGGCCTATGCTCTGTGCCTGAACTGCCATGATCCCGCGGCCTTCAGTGAACCACGCACCCTCGATGCGACGGCCTTTCGCAATGGTAACCTCAATCTGCATCAGCGCCATGTCGATAAAACCAAGGGGCGCAGTTGCGGAATCTGTCACAGCCCGCACGGCGCGTATCAGGAGCATCTGCTTCAGTCGGGCATGACTTTTGGTGAGGTGACCCTGGGGATCAGCTATACCACCACCGAGAATGGCGGCAATTGCTCAACCAGCTGTCACACCAAGGTCAGTTACGACCGGCTGGCTCCGGTGAACAATCCCTTGCGGGTCAGCCCGCGCCAGGGAGAAGACGCCACTGCCGAGCAGCTGCTTGAGGCAAAATAATGTGGAAATGGCGCGGCCCCCGGTTGCGCCTGCGTGTTGATAATCGTTCAAACCCCAAGGAGTTCTTTATGCGATCTATGCTTTCCCTGCTCTCTGTTCTGCTGGTGTTAACCCTGCTGAACGCCTGTGCGCCGACCAACGTTAAAGGCCCCACGGTTTTTTATCCGGCCTTGCCGCAACAACCCCGCCTGCAGTTTTTGACCTCGATCACCAGCGAGGAAGATCTGGGCAAAAAAACCAGCGCCCTGGGCAGCTTTATCGGCAAAGAGCAACAGAGCAAAAGGATCGCCCGCGGTCACGATATCGGCAGTGTCAAGGGCAAATGGTACGTCTCGGATCGCACCTTTAAAACCCTGATGATCGTTGATCTGGAAAAACAAGAGATCGATTTTTTGAAAGATCAGCGCGAAGGAGCCTTAAAAGAGCCTTTTGGTATGCATATAACGGCCAGTGGCGAGAAATATGTCACCGACGGTGAGCGCAAACAGGTGGTGAGGTACGACGCCGCGGACAAATTTGTCCGCGCCTATGGCGAACCGGGTCAGTTTGAGCGCCCGCTTGACGTTGCCGTTTTTAAAGAGCGCTTATATGTGGTGGATTTTCCCCGGCATCTGGTGGCGGTGCTGGATAAAAACAGCGGCAAACTGATTAAAAATATCGGCAAGCGCGGCACCGGCCCCGGCGAGTTTGATCGGCCGACCCACATTCGCATCGACAAGCAGGGCAACCTGTATGTCAACGATTCCTTTAACTTTCGCATTCAAAAGCTGACGAGCGAAGGGGAGTATGTTAAGGAATACGGCTATCCCGGTGCAACCCTCGGCGGCTTTGGCCGCCCCAAGGGCCTCGATTTGTCGCCCAGTGGCGATTTACTCTACGTGGTCGATGCCTCGTTTGAAAATGTGCAGATTTTTTCCGAGGAAAGCACCGATCTGTTGCTGTTTTTCGGTACCTACAGCAATGCTCCCGGCAGCCTCTACCTGCCCTCGGCACTCTATATTGATAACCAGAACATGGAATATTTCCAGCGTTACGTCGACAAGGATTTTAAAATCCAGTATTTGGTGATTGCCGCCAGCCATTTAGGTGACCACAAGCTCAATGTCTACGGTTTTGGCGAGTGGACGGGAGAGAAACTGCCGGAAATGGAAGCCAGACAACCCGGGAAAGCGGATGCCGCGAACTAGCCTTTTCACCTCCGGCCTTCGCCGGCTGCTGCTGTTGGCCCTGCTGGCCCTGGTTCTGGGGGGTTGCAGCGCGGAAACCCGCTACAGCGTACTGACCTTTTTTTTTACCGGAGTGCCCCCCCTTCACGGCCCTTCGCCGGAAGAGCTGGCGGCCCAGCAGGCGGCAGCGGCTGAACAGGCGGCCGCACAGCCGGTGTCTGCCGAAGAGCAGGCGCGTTTGGCGGCGCTCAAGCCCTATGACGGTCCCTATGTTCACGGCCCTTATGCGGCGGAAGAGTGTGAGCAGTGTCATGTCATGGCGGTGGGCGGATTCAGTTTTGGTGCCAAGGCGGATCCCAACAAAAAAAATATTGTCCCGGGCCGCTTTCAGCGCACTCCGGGTGAGTTATGTGGGAATTGTCATCGCAGCAAAAGCGCCGAGGCGGCCTATGCCGCAGGCCTGAATCTGCATGGTCCGGTGGGGGTTTGCACCAATTGTCACTATCCGCACTCGGGACGCTACCCCTTTTTTGTCCGGGCCGCAGGCAGCGAGATCTGTCGGCGCTGTCACAGCACCGGTTTTATCCAGGACAGCGAGCTGCATGAGGGCTTAACCGAATGCCTCGAATGCCATAACCCGCACATGGGCCTGGGGGCGGCAATGCTGCGTGATGAGCATGCTGAACTCTTGTAGGTTGCGGATCAAGAGCCGCAGAGTTTTGCTTGCCCTTGCCGGGGTTCTCCTGACCCTGGAGTTCCTCGCTGCCGCTCCGGTTGCAGCCCGGATGTTTTATCTGGAGCGCCCAAAGTTGGGAGTCGAATTGTCATACGTTTTTCAGCAGGATAACAATCAGAATCCAAGCCAAACCACCAGCAGCCGGGATCAGCGTTTTCTGGAAAGTCTGACTCTGGATTCGCGCGGCTTTGTTTATCACCCGGCCTTACTGCAATTCGAGCTGGATCTGACCCCGACCTGGCAGCAGCAGAATGAGTCGGCCAGCCGCGGGCGGACCAATTCGAATCAGGCGTTTTATCTGGATTATGGTTTTTCGGGTGCGATTTTTCAGTATAAACCTCTGTCGCTGAATCTACGGGCGCGGCGCAATACCTCAACCGTCAGCTACAGCTTAAGCCCAACCACCAGCAACGAAAATTTCCTCTGGGGCGGCACCTTGGTTTACAAGTCCAGGCGGTTACCGGCCAGCTTGTCCTTCGATCGTTCACAGCTGCAGCAAAGCGGCTTTTTTACAGCGACCGAGGATAGCGATCGCGCCAACTTCACCACCACCCTGCGTGGTGAGCGCAGCCAGACCAGTTTCAATGCGGATTACGACAATCGCCAGCGAGTGAGCCAAGGGCTGCGGCAAGAGACCGAAAACAGCGCTTTGCGCCTGAGTAATGGGACAGCGCTGAGCGCTGATCGGCGCGCCTATTTATCCTCATCCGCCAGTGCGCGCCGGACAACGAGCAACGGCGATACTACGGAGACGGTCGATATTTCTGAACTGCTGAATTGGCAGCATACCCCGGCGGATCAACGCTTGCAGATCAATAGTAGTTATTCGGCGCGCTATTCGTTGAATCAGCGTGACGGCGAACGGTTAGAGACGATTCCACTGGATGCCAGCCTGACCCTGAGCCATCTGCTTTACGAAAATCTACGCAGTCTGCTGCGCATTGACGGCGGCTACCTCAAGTTTACAGGGGGCGAAAACCGCAACTACGGCGCTCAACTTGATTTCGGTTACACGCGCCGAATCCCCTGGGGGCAGCTGCGGGTGAATGCCAACAACCGCTACCAGATTGATGACCGCACCAGCAACCAGGAGATTGTTTCGGTGGTGGATGAAAGTCATGTTCTGAGCAGCTTTACCCAGACTTTACTCAATAACCGGAATGTTGATTTGACCTCGGTGCAGGTCTTTCGTGCCGATAAAACCCTGGAATATCAGCTTGGTGCCGATTACAGCCTGACGCCGGCCGGGCTTTTCGCCCGTTTGACGCGATTGCCGACCGGCTCGATCGCGGACGGGGAAACGGTGCTGGTCAGTTACCAGTACCAGAGTGACCCTTCTGCAAAAATTGCCACCTACAGCCGCTCGTTTGGAGCCGGGCTGACCCTGTGGACGCACTTGACTGTCGACTATCAGCTGAGCCTGGCAGACGACTCCCCGCTGTCGGGGGAGACAGCTACGATTATCAACGAGAGTACCGCACAAACACTCAGCGTATTGCTGCAGTATCCCTGGTCTGAGAGCGAGTTGACCCTGAGTGAGGAAAAAAATAATAGCGGTACCTCGCTACGCAGTATCAAGGGAAAACAGAAATTTACCTGGCACCCGCGAGACAATATCTCTTTGAGCCTGTCTGGCGCTTATGGGGAATCGGAACTGATCGACTCGGGGAAAAACCGGCAGAGTTATGACCTGCGCACCGACGGTCGCTGGCAGCCGCGCAACAATCAGCAGTGGACCTTGAGTCTGTTTCAGCTGGGTGAAAAATCGAATGTGCCGGATAAATTTGTCAGTAGCGGGGTTGGCCTTTTTTATTTGCTGCACTATGGGTTGTGGCAGGTCGAGGCCGATTATAAATATCGGCGGGATGAACAAAGTCTGGTGGAGCAGAAATTCACCCAGAGTGCGTTCAATCTGCGTTTGAGTCGGACACTGCAATGAGTGGCGGGCTTCAAACCAGAGTTAAGGGTGTGCGCGTGGCAACCAAAATGACCTTCCCCGGTCTCTACTGCGTGCGCCACCTGCTGCCCCTCCTGGCGTTGGCGGGGTGTCTGGCACAGACGCCGGCCACGCCGAAGCCGCCGACTATGGTGTGGCCACCGCCGCCGGCCGCGCCGCGCATTGTCCTGATGGATGTGCTGCGCGGCCCGGGGGATCTGGCGATTCGCTCCGGCTTCTGGCAGCGCGCCTGGCAGACTCTGTTTGGCACCGAAAAAGTTGATCTGGAATCCCCCCACGGTTTGACCACGGATCGCTCGGGACGTTTATTTGTGGTGGATAAGGTCTTGCGTCAGGTGCATCTGTTCGATGTCGCCGCCCAACGTCATATTCTGATTCCGCGTCAGGGACAGCCGCTGCAAACCCCAATTGATGTGGCGATCGACGAAGAACGCCAGCGGATTTTTGTCAGCGATGCCGTGGCCGGCGTGGTGCGCATTTTTACCCTGGATGGCCGCCCGGCGGGTGAAATACGTCGCGGTGCTCTGGGACGGCCGACGGGGCTGGCTATTCATGGGCAACGGGATGAATTGTTGGTGGTCGATTCTGAAAATGCCAGTGTCATGCGTTTTCGCCTTGACGATTTGCAAGGGGCCGGCATGTTTGGCCATGCTGGCAAAAACCCCGGTCAATTCAATGCGCCCACAGCTCTGACGGTAAATCGCAGCGGCGACATTCTGGTGGTCGATACCCTTAATCATCGTGTCCAGATTTTTAATGGGAACGGCGAGTTTTTGCGCAGTTTCGGCGCAGCAGGAGATGCTCCGGGCTATTTTTCGCGACCCAAGGCGGTTGCGGTCGATCCCGATGGCAATATACATGTCGTCGATGCCCTGTTTGATAATGTCCAGGTGTTTAACGCCGAAGGTCAATTGCTGCTGGCTTATGCCTCCCCGGGCGATTTGCCGGGTCAATTATGGCTGCCATCGGCGATCAGTATCAATCGTCAGGGACGGATCTTTATTGCCGATACCTACAACCGCCGCGTTCAGGTCTTTCAATACCTGCGCGCTGGGGAGTTTATCGAATGAGACGACAGCTTATTTTCCTTGGCCTTGGTGTTTTTGTGCTGGTGACTTTATCCGCCACAACCCTTCTTGGTGCGGGGATTCGCGATACGCTGCACAATTTATCGGCGAGCGGACCGGGCTCGATCAAAGCGCTTAACGAAGAAGAGCTGTGCATTTTCTGTCATACGCCGCATCAGGCGCGGCGCGATATTCCTTATTTATGGAATCGCCTCGATTCGACCGCCAACTATACGCCCTATTCGAGCTCAACCCTAAGTGCCTCAGTTGGCCAGCCAACAGGGGCCTCCAAACTCTGTCTCAGTTGTCACGATGGCACTGTTGCTCTTGGGATGCTCGGCAGCCGGGCCGAAGAGATCCCCTTTGCCGGCGGCCTGCGCTTTGTGCCCCCGGGGCCCAGACTTATCGGAACCGATCTATCGACTTCGCATCCCGTTTCTTTTGTCTATGATGCTACCCTGGCGGCGGTCAACCCGGAAATTCGGTCGCCATCGGCCCTGCCCACCCCGGTGCGGCTCGATAAAAATAATGAGTTGCAATGTACCGCCTGCCATGAGCCCCACGACAACAGCTTCGGTAATTTTCTGGTGATGTCCAACCAGAACGGACAGTTGTGTACGGCCTGTCACGCGCCGACGGGCTGGCTTGCCAGTAGCCATGCAACCTCCAGCGCAACCTGGAACGGCCTCGGCCGCGACCCCTGGCCCGACAGTGATCAGACGACGGTGGCGCAGAACGCCTGTGGCAGCTGCCACAAAAACCATGCGGCCGGACGAGGCCAGCGGCTGTTGCGTGATCGGGCCGAAGAAGACAATTGTCTGAGCTGCCATAATGGCAACGTGGCAACCAGCAATCTAACGACGGAACTCAGCAAAACCTATGGCCACAAGGTGCAGGATTATGTCGATGTGCATGACCCGGCCGAAGATTTCAGCCTGGCCAGTTTGCCGCGTCATGTCGAGTGTATGGACTGTCACAATCCCCATCAGAGCAGTGCGCAGGAGGGCTCAGTGGCTGGTGGCGTCCCCTTGGTCAGCGGCGCGACAACCGGGGTGAGTGGCATAGATATTGACGGTGCGGCGCTTTCTGCGGCGACCTACACCTATGAAATTTGTTTTAAGTGTCATAGTACCAATTCCATGCAGGCGACGGCGCCCATTGTGCGCCAGCTTGAACAAAACAATACCCGCCTCGAACTGCACCCGGCCAACCCTTCCTTTCATCCGGTGGCGGCGGTTGGCCAAAATACCAATGTCCCGAGTTTGATTTATCCTCTGACGGAACAGAGCCGCATCTCCTGCCTCAGCTGCCACAACAACCCTGCAACCAGCGGGCCCAGAGGCCCCCATGGCTCGGATTTTCCGTTTTTGCTGGCGGCTGAATACGTTACTCTCGATTTTAGCACCGAGACCGAGCTGACCTACAGGCTTTGTTACCAATGCCACAGTCGCAGCAATCTGTTGTCGGATCAGAGCTTTCCCCACAACCGTCATGTCGTGACCGAAAAAACTCCCTGTTCCGCCTGTCATGATCCCCACGGCGTGTCGATATTGCAGGGCGGCAACTCGACCAACAACAGCCATTTGATCAATTTTGATCTGAATATTGTTGCTCCCGATTCCCTGGGACAGTTACGGTTTGAAGATCTGGGCACCTTTACCGGCCAATGTTTTTTGAATTGCCACGGCGCGACGCACGACGCCGGCAAAGTTTATTAACGGCCAGAAAGCAAAAGTGGTTGGCTGAGAGATGCGCGTAGCTGCGACTACTTACTCGACCTGAAGGACAGAAGCAGGACAACGGAGAGCAGAGTTGCCCTAGATCAAAAAAAAACTGGTGGTTTTAACCCAGATAACCTTAAGGAGCTTTCCATGAAGCAGAAAAAATATTCATTGACCTTGATCTTGTTCTGCCTGCTGTTGCCCGCCTTGGCCTCGCCAGCCGCTGCCGAAATTCTTGCCGCCAGCGTGGTCTCGGTTGAGAAAACCGGCAAATACACCATCTTGGAACTACAACAAGAGGAGAACCACATTTGGGCGGCCGCCTCGGGTTTCGAAGCCAAAACCGGCGACGAAATCGAATTCATGGGGGGAGTATTGATGAGCGATTTTTATGCCAAAGGCCTGGATCGAACGTTTCCTGAAATTCTTTTTTTAACCAACATCCGCCACAAAGTGAGCGTGAGGGAAACAGCTGAAAAACAGGAAGTCGCGGCAAAAAAACTTGCTGATGGGGCTACTGAAACAATGCCTGACGATGATCTCCACCGCAATCTGGTGCCGGAATCGGCGGGCGTACCGGCTGCGACGGTGGAAGAAATCAAGCCGAGCGCAGGAATGGTCTCGATTGCCGATCTTTATGCCAAAAGTGCTGAGTTGGCCGAGAAAACAGTTACGGTCAGAGGCAAAGTAATTAAAGTCAGCAACAATATTCTGGGGAAAACTTGGCTGACCCTGTCCGATGGCACCGGCACGGCCCCCGATAATATTTTGCGGGTCACAACCCAAGAAAATACCGAATTAGGCGTAATTGTTTCAGCAACGGGATTCTTGCGCACAAATATCAACCTGGGCGCAGGTTATAGCTATAAAGTGTTGCTGGAAAATGCCGTGATCGCGAAATAAACCGTTTGAAAAGAATTTAGCAATCAAGGGCACAACCATGGAGAATCATGAACCAAAAACTTTAGTAAATATTATCCCACAGTTTTTTTACCGCAGAATGGGCGTTTTTCTTGCCATTTTTTTAACCCTTATTGTTGGGCTTTGGCAGATCTATCTCTACTTTCAGACCAAGGTTTTTCTTGAGTTTCACTATAGTGCGGTGATGCTTAAATTGCTTGAGCTCCAAGAGAGCATTTTGCTGAAGTCGGTTCTGACGAGCCTGGTTTTTTTTGCCTTTCCCTGCCTGCTGATGGCGGTTTTTCTGATTTATTATTCCCATCGTATTGCCGGCCCGATGTTTCGGCTCAAAGCATATCTTCGCGAAGATCAGAAAGACCCTGGGGGCAAAGATCTGCATTTTAGAGAGTCTGATGTGCTGCATACCTTGGCGGAATCAGTTAACAAGGTTCAACATCGCTATCGTGCTGACACTCAAGCAATCACTGCGTCTTTGCAGCAAGCCGAAGCCTTACTCGAAAGGTTGACCAAAGAGCATGAGGCTGGGAATCCGGTTGACTCACAATTAGCAAAGCTCAATGTCCTTTGCAAGGACATGCGTCAATCGGTTGTGGTGATAAAGACATGAGAGAAATGATTCGCTCCTTTAGCCTGTGCGCATTGGTTGCCGGGGTTTTGATTTCAGCCTGGGTGCTTTCCTCTCAGAACGGCCATAAGTTCACCCCTAAAGATTGCATAATCTGTCATACCAAGGAAAATGGCGGTCGCAATAATTTGCGCTCCGATGTGACCGAAGCCTGCGCTACCTGCCATCCGACCAAACGCAACTATCAGGCACACCCGACAGATATTGTCCCCAAAACGCATTTACCTGGTGACATTTTGCTGGTCGAAGGCCTCTTTACCTGTGTTAGCTGCCATGATGTCCACCAGGGCAAGCGTAAGGCGGGCCGGGAGGCGGCCTATTTTTTGCGCCGGAATGTCTCGGGGAAACCTTTCTGTTTGATCTGTCATGATGTTGATGACAAAGGGCATCTTTTTATGGGCACCACCCATTCAGGTGCGTTTAAAGTCAATGACAATAGGGGCAGAATCGACGCGACAACGTTGTTATGCATTGAGTGCCATGATGATCGCATTGATTCGATGGATAAACAGCTTGGTGCGGGGTCATGGAACCATTTTTCCAGTCGCCTTGAGCATCCGATTGGCAGTGATTACCGCCAGAAGTACAACAAACAGCCCAAAGCTTTTACCCCACCAGAACTTCTTGACCCCAAAATCCAGCTGTTCGACGGAAAAATTGGTTGCGGGACCTGCCACGATCGTTTTTCTGGTCAACGCTACATGCTGGCAATGAATAATCAGGGGAGCAGATTATGTTTTTCTTGTCATCTCAAATGAGGATTTGTCTGCCATGAAGAAATTTCTACGCCGGAAATATATTGTTGATAAGGGCGTTTTCCAGACAAAATTCCTATTGCCCTTCGTTGGCTCCTGGTTTCTGGCTGCCGCCGTAGCGACCGTGTTTTTCAATTATATGGTGCAACGAAAGATCGAAAAACTTCTGTGGAAAGCCCACGTTACGGTTGCGACAACTGATCAGATTATTGGCCAGATTTTTTTCTACACCATAGGAATTACCTCGGTGCTGCTGTTTCTTTTGCTTGCGCTTTCGTGCTGGTTTACGCGCCAAAAGTCGAACGGGGTGACAATCCGAATGGTCAAAGATCTGGATGCGGTCGCTAAGGGTGATTTTTCCAAGAGAATTTGGCTACGAAAAAAAGATGTGTTCCAAGAGGTTGCTACCGTCCTTAATGGGTTTATTGCCGACAAACAATCTGAGTATAAAAGGTTGATAGCCGGTTTAGAGCAGCTTCAAGACACTGTCACTCATGCTGAGCTTGCTGAAGCCAAACAGCAGTTAACCGCGACGAAACTTGAACAGATCAAAGCGATTTTACAGGGATTACGTGGTGATTCAGAATAATGGGTTCGTTGCAGCAACCAAAAATGTTCCCGATGGTAAGCGAATAAGGCACTACAAGGCAGACCAGCAGGGTTACTATTTCAAAAGCTGGGTAAATGTATCCCGTTAGCTGAAAGCGAGAAAAGGGTATTTCTTCAGCTCTGTCAACTGAAGAATTGCAGAAAAGGGGTCACGACATGAATTCGAAGGAGGGTAATATGCAATCGGCAAAATCAATCAAGGAAACCCTGAAAACATCGTCTCAAGCCGTGGCGACGGACAAGGTGAGTTCCCAGCCACCACTGAGCCGGGGGAAAAGCCTGTGGCAGATCAAGGAATTACGGGTTCGCGAACGCGAGTTACAAAAACGGAATGCAACGCTCGTTCAAGCTCGTGACGCGCTAAAAGCCGCCAATCTTGCACTGGAGGCTTTCAATTACACCGTTGCTCACGACCTGCGCCAGTATTTGACGGCCATCAATGGCTGCTGCCAGGTTCTTCGCGAATTACACAGCGAGGACTTTTTGAAGAGCTCCCAAAATTATCTTGAAGAAATATATCAGGGAACCCTGGCGATGGATCGGCTTATTGACACTCTGCTTGAATTTTCTGTGGTAGAAAACGTTGACTTGTGTCGTCAAACTATCGATCTGAGCGCCATCGTCAAATTTCTGGTGACTAATCCAATCAGAACTATCGATGAGTACCGCGGGGTCTTTCACATCGCCCCGGGAATCTTGGTCGATGCTGATCCCAACTTATTGCAAATTGTCTTGAATAATCTCATTGGCAATGCTTGCAAATACGCGGGGAACCTTGAATCCACGGTGATCGAATTCGGCCTAACCTTCGTTGACGGAAAAAGGGCCTGCTTTGTCCGAGACAACGGACCAGGCTTCGATATGGCGTTGGCTGACAGGTTGTTTCTTCCTTTTCAGCGTCTTCGTGGCACGGTCGCCAAAGGTCACGGCATCGGGCTGGCGACCGTGAAAAGGATTATCACCCGCCATGGCGGCAGGGTATGGGCCGAGAGTCAAATCGGCAAGGGCGCAACCTTCTATTTCACGCTTGGTGAATGACGCGACGGCCGAAGCGGATTCAAGGGCGAAGGTGGTGCTATGATTAGGATCAACCCGGGAGGGGCTTGAGTTGATCTGTGACCAGGCGCTGTCAACGCCTGGTCATGCATAAAGAAAGGCCTGAAAAACGGATGAGCCGGATAAAAACCACGCGCTATCGCCTGAAAAATCTTGATTGCGGTTCATGTGCCGCCAAGATCGAGCGTGAGCTGCTAAAAACGGTCGGGGTTGAAGAGGCAACAGTCGATTTTGCCAGCCTCACCCTGCACCTGAAGGCGACCGATATTCCCAAGGCGCTGGCGGTCATCACGCGCATTGAACCCGCGGTGGTGGTCACACCGAAGACGGCCAGCGGTGGCGAACTGGAGAGCCACGCCCCCTCCGCGGACAGCGCTTACCGTAAAGAACTGGTGTTTATTGGCATTGCGGCGATTATTCTCGTTGTTCAAATTGTGTTCGAAGAGCGGTTCCATGCTCTGGCCTGGCCCTGGGTGGAACATGTCATCGCCCTGAGCGCTTATCTGCTGGTCGGCTGGAATGTTCTGCTCGGCGCGGCGCGCACTCTTCGCCGCGGACAATGGTTTGATGAGAATGTGCTGATGGTGATTGCCACTGTCGGGGCCCTGGCGATCCACGCCCTTGCCGAGGCGGTCGGCGTCATGCTGTTTTTCAAGGTTGGTGAGTTACTTCAGAATTTGGCGGTTTCCAAATCGCGCCGCTCGGTGCGCGCTATTCTGGCCGCGCGGCCGGATCGGGCTCTGGTCAAGAGCGCGCGCGCTTGGGTCGAAAAAGACCCGGCGCAGGTCAATGTCGGTGACATCTTCTTGGTCAAACCGGGAGAGAAGGTTGCCCTGGACGGCGCGGTGGTGGCAGGCAACTCGTTACTCGACACCTCGCCCTTAACCGGCGAGTCGGTGCCGCTGCGGGTAGGGCCGGGCGCTGCGGTCATGGCCGGCACCATCAACTCCCATGCGGCCTTGGAGGTGCGGGCGACCAAACCTTTTGCCGCCTCCTCGATTGCGCGCGTGCTCGAGCTGGTGGAGAATGCCGCCACACGTAAAGCGGCCACCGAAAAATTCATCACCACCTTTGCCCGCTACTATACCCCGGCGGTGGTCGCCATAGCTGCGGCTATTGCCCTGGTGCCGCCGCTGGTTATGCATGACGCCCTTTTTTCGACCTGGATTTACCGCGCCCTGGTGCTGCTGGTGATTTCCTGCCCCTGCGCCTTGGTGATCAGTATCCCGCTCGGCTATTTCGGCGGCATCGGTCGCGCTTCGCACAATGGCATTCTGATCAAAGGCTCGATGTATATTGATGCCCTCGCCAAGGTCACAACGGTGGTGTTTGACAAGACCGGCACCCTGACCCGCGGCGTTTTCACGCTCGATCAGCTGGTGCCCGCTAACGGCTATTCGGCAAACGATCTGTTGCGTTACGCGGCGGCCGCGGAGCTGCATACCACCCACCCTATCGGCAAATCGATCCTTGAAGCCCTGCACGCTCGCGGGCTCGAACTCGACGCCTCCCAGGTTAGTGACCATGGGGCAATCCCCGGCAGAGGGGTCAGTGCGACCTACCAGGGCAAGAAAATCCTGGTCGGCAACGACTCCCTGTTGCATGAAAAAGGGATCGACCACACCCTGTGCGATTTCGACCGCAGCGTCGCCCATGTGATTGTCGATGATCAATATGCCGGCCATGTTTTGATTGGCGACCAGTTGAAACCCGATGCCCTGCAGGCGATGGCGCAGCTGCGTGCCACCGGCGTCAACAAACTGATCATGCTGACCGGAGATAACGAATGCACCGCCGCCGGGGTGGCCAATACTCTGGGTCTGGATGCCTTTCATGCCGGGCTGCTGCCGGAAGACAAGCTGCGGATTTTTGAGGAGCTCAGCGCCGATCATCCGCAGGATGAAAAGCTTGCCTTTGTTGGTGACGGCATCAATGACGCGCCGGTGCTCGCCCGGGCCGACGTCGGGATTGCCATGGGCGGGCTCGGCTCCGAGGCCGCGATAGAAACCGCCGATGTGGTGCTGATGACCGACGCGCCGCTAAAAATCGCCAAGGCGGTGATGATCGCCCGGGATACCCGGCGGATCGTGATGCAGAACATTGTCCTGGCCCTGTCAGTTAAGGGGATTTTTATGCTGCTCGGAGCCATAGGTATGGCCAGCATGTGGGCAGCGGTCTTCGCCGACGTCGGCACCGCCCTGCTCGCCCTGCTCAACGCCACCCGCACCCTGCGCGACCGCGCCTAGGATTCACTAACCCCTCAGCTTTCACTCCTTTTTGCTATAATTGTCGCGGTTCAGTTCCGCAGAACCGAGGCCCATCCACCGGTCGCGTGAATCCCTCCATGAACCAGGCGCGGGAGGGGGATCAGATACATCCAATTTCTTGATGAGCACTGATCTTCCGCCAAAAACGAAAACAGCACCAGGAGGGGTGGAAAATTGATCCTCATCAGCTATAATTTTAATGTTTCGGTGATATCCGTCGCGAAAGACGTTACACATAAACAACCTGATGAGCATCAATCTTCCATTGGCGACCCCGTAAATTCAGCCTCCCGGCCCCCTCTTTAATCTCAGCGGGGGTGAAAAGCCTCGCTGTTACTCAACTTTCAGGCTGCTGCGTGAGGGGAGACCAGCAGCGGAAGAGATGTGCTCATGAGGATAAACAATAAACGCAAAATCGGCGACCCTCAAAAAGAAGGCAAAATAATGTTACAGTAATATGAGTCTGTGCACGGGTAATTCTCTCCTCGCCGCTATTGTCACAATTTGCGTCCGGCGGCGACGAACAAGGGGCAAATATGAGCGCTGAGCCCAAGTTATATATCGCACTCCTCAGTATCCACGGTTTAATCCGCGGCCAAAATCTGGAATTGGGTCGCGATGCCGATACCGGCGGGCAAACCTTGTATGTCGTGGAATTTGCCCAGGCTCTGGCCCAACACCCAGATGTCGGCCAGGTCGATCTGATCACCCGGCGGATCCTTGACCCCCAGGTTTCAGCCGATTACGCCAAGCCCCTTGAACCCCTTGGCGATCATTGTCGTATCCTTCGGATCAATGCCGGCCCGGAAGGCTATATCGCCAAAGAACAGCTTTGGGATCATTTGCATGTGTTCGCCGACAACCTGGTCGACTTCTTCCGTCAGCAGGATCGATTACCCGACATCATCCACAGTCACTACGCCGATGCCGGCTATGTCGGTGCCCATTTAGCCAAACTGCTCGAAAGACCATTGGTGCATACCGGACACTCCTTGGGCCGGGTCAAACGCGGCCGCTTTTTAGCCAGCGATTTTTCTGATGCGCAGATCGAAGAACGCTTCAATATGCGCCGCCGGATTGAAGCCGAAGAGACCACTCTGGCCGCTGCCCAACGGGTGATTACCAGCACCCACCAGGAGATCGAGAAACAGTACGCGCTCTACGATTATTATCAGCCCGAGCAGATGCGGGTGATTCCGCCGGGCACCGATTTTAAACAATTCATGCCCCCAACCGGCGGAGAGCTCACAACCCCGCTCTTTGACGAACTGACCCAGCACCTTAAAAATCCGCAAAAACCAATAATCCTGGCTCTTTCCCGACCGGATAAACGTAAAAACATCGGGGCGCTGATTGAAGCTTATGGCCTGTCGCCAGAATTACAACAACGCGCCAATCTGGTGATTATCGCTGGCAATCGCGAGGATATTGATGACCTGGAAGAAGGCGCGCAGGACGTTTTTCATGAGCTGCTGGTCGCGATCGACCGCTATGATCTTTACGGCAAGGTCGTTATGCCCAAACACCATCAACGCGATCAGGTGCCGCTGATCTATCGCATTGCCGCCGCCTCGGGTGGAGTTTTCGTCAACCCCGCCCTGACCGAACCCTTCGGCCTGACCCTGATCGAAGCGGCGGCCTCGGGCCTGCCGATCGTCGCCACTGAAGACGGCGGGCCGCGCGATATCATTCACAACTGCGGCAACGGCTTCTTGATCAATCCCCTCGAACCCCAAACGATCAGCGCCGCCCTACTGAAGCTGCTGGGCGACAAAAAAGTCTGGCGGCGCTACCGCGAAAAAGGCCTGCTGGGGGTGCACAAACACTATTCTTGGGAAGCCCATGCCACGCGTTATCTTGAAATGGTCAAACCCCTCACCCAAAAGTCCGAACACCTGCAACGTAAGCCGGTCGAACGGCGCGCAGCCCTCTACCGGGATCGCGCTATTGTCAGCGATCTCGACCAGAACCTCATCGGCGACGACCTGGCGTTAAAACGCCTGATCGAGGTTTTACGGCAGCATCGTCAGAGTACCCAGTTTATTATTGCCACCGGACGCCGCCTCGACTCGGCCCTGAAGCTGATGAAGGCCTACGACATTCCCGAGCCGGACGTGCTGATGACCAGCAGCGGCACCGAAATCTATCATACTCCGGAGCTGATCGCCGACATTGCCTGGGCGCGCCATATCAATTATCAGTGGTCGCTACCGCAGCTGAAAAATATTCTGGCCGCGGTGCCGGGGCTGGAACTCCAGCCCAAAAAGGAGCAAAGCCGCTTTAAACTGAGTTTCTACATCAATCCCGAAATTGCCGATATCGAAGCGCTTAAAACCCTGCTGCTGCAACAGGAACAGGCGGTTCACATCCAACTGGCCTTCGGTCAGTTTCTGGATATTCTGCCGCTGCGCGCATCTAAAGGCATGGCCCTGCGTTTTATTGCGAACCGCCTGCGTATCCCGCTGGAGGCGGTCTTTGTCGCCGGAGGCTCGGGCGCCGATGAGGAGATGATGCGCGGCAACCCCCTGGCGGCGGTGGTGGCAAATCGCCATCACGAGGAATTGTCCCAACTGGTCGATACCGAGCGCATCTATTTTTCGCGCCAACCGAATGCCGCCGGGATTCTCGAAGCCCTCGCTTATTATGATTTTTTTGGCAGCTGCAAAGATCCCCGCGAGGTGACGCCTGCATCATGACTTCTCGCCGCCTGCTGTTGTGTACCGACCTCGACCGCACCCTGATTCCCAACGGCCCCCACGCCGAACACCCCGCCGCCCGTCCCCTTTTTAAGGTTTTTTGCCAGCTGCCGGAGGTGGTGCTGGTCTATGTCACCGGACGGCATCCGGCCCTGGTGCAGCAGGCGATTCGCGACTATGCTTTGCCGCAGCCCAATTTTGCCATCACCGACGTCGGCACCCAGATCTATCGGGTCACGCCCGGCCCCTGGCAGCCCCTGCCCGGCTGGGAAGAAGCTATTGCCGACGACTGGCAGGGACATAGTCACGCGCAGCTGCAAGCCTGGCTCAGCCCGCTGACCGAACTGCGCTTGCAGGAAACCGACAAGCAGCAGCCCTTCAAACTGAGTTATTACTTGTCGTTGGATGATAACAAGCAGCGGGTTCTGCCCGAGATCGAAGACCGACTACGGCAACTGGGGGTGAAAGCGAGTGTGATCTGGAGCATTGATGCGCAGGAAAACCTTGGTTTGATCGACGTGCTGCCGCAAAATGCGACCAAATTTCACGCTCTGCAATTTTTACAGCAGACGCTTGGTTATTCCCCCCATGAAATCGTCTTTGCCGGCGATAGCGGCAATGATCTGCCGGTGCTGGCGAGTGCGATCCCTTCGGTGCTGGTCGCCAACGCCAGCCGCGAAATCCGGCAACAGGCGCAAGAGTTGGCCGCACAGAACAAGCAGACGCAAACCCTTTATCTGGCGACGCAAAACGCCTCACGTCTGGGCGGGAATTACGCCGCCGGAATTCTGCAGGGGGTTTGGCATTTCGCCCCGGCATTTCGTGACCGCCTGCAACTCCGGAAGGAGAGTCCATGAAGCCCTCAGGTTTGTATATTTTTGGCGAAGTGCTGTTCGACTGCTTCGCCGGCGGAGAACAGATCCTCGGCGGTGCCCCCTTTAACGTCGCCTGGCATGCCCAGGCTCTGGGCGATCAACCGCACTTTATTTCACGCATCGGCACCGATCCCCGCGGCGACAAAATCCTTGCGGCCATGCACAACTGGCAGATGGACACCAGCGGCATTCAACGCGATCCGCATCACCCGACCGGGCAGGTCGAAGTCACATTGCGGGGCAATGACCCCAGTTACACCATAGTGCCAAATTGCGCCTACGATTTTATTGCCGCCGAAAACCTCGCTCCCTTGCCTGCAGGCAGCATTCTCTATCACGGAACCCTTGGTCTGAGACACCGGATTTCCCGTCGGGCCCTGACCGAACTGACCCGCACCGGCGAGCAGGCCATCTTTCTGGATGTCAATCTGCGCCTTCCCTGGTGGCACAAACAAGAGGTCGACACCTGGCTACAAAAAGCCCGCTGGGTTAAGCTCAACCTGGATGAGCTCAGGCTGCTCGGCTTTAGCGCCCCCGATTTCAGAGCGGAGATGGCCAGATTTCAGGCAGAATTCCAGCTGGATCAGCTGATTCTGACCCGCGGTGAGCACGGCGCCTTGGTACGCTCGGCCCAGGGTGAGATCCATCAGATCATGCCGGAAAAGGCGGTGCAGGTCATCGACAGCGTCGGTGCCGGTGACGCCTTCAGCGCGGTTTATCTCCATGGACTACTGGCGGGTTGGTCGATTCCCGAAACTCTCGACGCGGCCCAGCGTCTGGCCGGGAAAATCATCGGCATCCGCGGCGCTACCAGCAACGACAAGACCATTTATCAAAATATTTTCTCCTGATGTTTTTCTCGGAATTATCGCTTTTATCGGCTTAGCTATAGAGGATGACACATGTACGAACAGGTTGCCCACTCACTTTTGAACGATATTCTCAACCGAATTAAACCCGAAATCTGCCAGCAGGATCTCCGCCACTTCTACACCCGCCTGGGGGCGAATTTTTACGCCATCCACTCCCTGTTTGAAAAGCTCTACGGCGAACGCGACGATTTTGAACAACAAATGCTGTCGCTGGTGGAGACCATGGCCAAGCGCTATATCCAGCGCTCCGATGAACTCAGGCAGCGCGATCTGCAGCGTGAAAAAGATCACAACTGGTTCCTCAGCCAGAAATGGGTCGGAATGGCTCTTTACTGCAAGGGGTTTGCCGACGATTTACCCGGATTGCGCGGGCGTCTCAATTATTTTCAGGAGCTGGGCGTCAACCTGATCCATGTCATGCCCATCATGCCCTGTCCCGAAGGGAGCAGCGATGGCGGCTATGCCGTCAGCGATTTTCAGAAGATCGATCCCCGCATCGGCACCCTCCAAAACTTAAACGACCTCGCCGGTGAAATGCGGCAACGTGAGATTTTGCTGGTGCTCGACGTCGTGGTTAACCACACCTCCAACCGCCACTATTGGGCAGAACAGGCGCGCAGCGGCAATCCGGTTTATCAGGATTATTACTACACCTTCACCACACGCAGCGTCCCCGACATGTTCGAACAAAGCATGCCGGAAATCTTCCCCGAAAACGCACCCGGCAACTTCACCTGGGATGAAGAGATGGGGCGCTGGGTCATGACCGTATTCAACGACTATCAGTGGGATCTCAATTACAGCAACCCGGCGGTGTTTATTGAGATGCTGAATATTATTTTGTTCTGGGCCAACCAGGGGGCCGACATTTTGCGTCTGGATGCGGTGGCCTTTCTCTGGAAAAAGATCGGCAGCACCTGTCAGAATGAGCGCGAGGCCCATTTGATTCTGCAAGTGTTGAAGGATTGTTGTCAGGTCACAGCGCCGGGGGTGCTGTTTATCGCCGAAGCAATTGTCGCCCCGGGAGAAGTGAGCAAATATTTCGGTGAGGACGCGGTCATCGCCAAGGAGTGTGAAATTGCCTACAACGCAACCCTCATGGCCCTGCTCTGGGATGCGGTCGCAACCAAAAATACGCGTTTGCTGAATCAGGGAATCCGCAGCCTGCCGATCAAGCTGGAACGCGCCACCTGGCTCAACTACGTGCGCTGCCATGATGATATCGGACTGGGCTTCGACGACCGCGACATTCTGCATGCAGATTACCACCCCCTTGAACACCGCAAATTTCTCATCGACTATTTTACCGGCCGGTTTGCCGAATCCCATGCCCGCGGCCTGCCTTTCGGCCAGAACCACAAGACCGGCGATGCCCGGATTTCCGGGTCACTCGCTTCCCTGGTCGGCTTGGAATACGCCCTGGAGCTCGGCGATGAACGCGCGATTGACGATGCGATCAAACTCATTTTGCTGCTGCATAGCCTTATTATGTCCTTCGGCGGGATTCCCCTGCTCTACTACGGCGACGCCCTCGGAACCCTGAATGACGATTCCTATCGCGACGATCCCGAAAAAAAAGGCGATACCCGCTGGGTTCACCGCCCCGCCATCGATTGGCAGAAAGCCGCACGCCGCAACACCCCCGGATCGATTGAATATAAAATTTTCAGCGCCTTAAAGCGGATGATCGCCGTACGCAAAGAGATTGCCGTTTTTGCCGATTTCAATAATCGCGAACTGCTTGACGTCCAAAACCCGCACCTGTTTGTTTTTGGTCGCTACCCGCTGCACCATCAACAGGGTCATGTCCTGGTCGTCGCCAACTTCAACCGCAAACCCCAGCATCTGGCGTTTGACGATCTGGGAACCTGGAAACCGCGTCACGGCCGCCCAGTCGATCTCTATAAAGGGGAAAGCCCCGACATTTTCAATCGCAGCCTGGTCATTCCGGGTTTCAGCTTTTACTGGCTGGAAGTGAGCTGACAAACGGGTTAACGCGGGAGAGTCACGGCGGCGGGAAGTGTTCGGCCACAGAACCCATGAAGCAAGAGGGTCAAGGCAAAATTTTGTCAATAAAATGGACTGTCCCCGAATACTTTTCCAACAATTAAACCTAAAAACACATTGGAATCGCGAAAATGACGAAAAGACGAAAAAACCGCGGCTTAAGGCAAAACAGACCGTCGCCGGACAGGTTATTTGAACTTTTCACTGAACCCTTGGTTTTTCTTCGTGACCTTCACGGCTTCGTGTGAGTCACTGCTTTTTTCAGGTTAAATCGCGTAGCTGTGAATGCCGGCCTCCCCTCGCGCCAGGTTGCAGCTAGCTGCTCCCCTCCCGGGCCAAAACCACATAGAAGGTTTTCAGCAGAATCCGGAAATCCTGCCAGAGGCTCCAGGTCTCAATGTAATCCAGATCAAGGCGAACGATCTCGTCGAAATCCTCGATCTGGTTTCGCCCGCTGACCTGCCATCGGCCGGTAATCCCGGGCTTGATGATGATACGACGCCGGTGCCAGTCTTCGTATTGCTCCACCTCGGCCGGGGTCGGCGGCCGGGTCCCGACCAGACTCATCTCCCCCTTAAGGACGTTGAGGAACTGCGGGAACTCGTCGAGGCTGGTCTTACGCAGAAACCTCCCCACAGGGGTGATGCGCGGATCATCTTTGATCTTGAAAATGGCCCCCTTCATCTCGTTTTGGGCCATGAGTTCTTTTTTGCGTTCCTCTGCGTCAAGGTACATGGAGCGGAATTTCCAGCACTTGAAAATCCGCCCATTCTCCCCAACCCGGTTCTGACCGAAGAAAATCGGCCCCGGCGAATCCCGTTTAATGGCAAGGGCGACCAAGGGGAACATCAGGCCGAGCAGAGTCAGGCCAACCAAGGCACCCAGGATATCGATGAGCCGCTTGATAAAGAGCTGTTGGGCATCTAAAGACTTGGTATGGTAGGTCAGGATCGGCAGTTCTTCGTGGAAGAGGCTGAGTTCGCGTTTGGAATGATAAACCTGGTAAAAGTCGAGTACCATCCGCACCGTGATGCCCAGCTCCTCAAGGGCCAGGAGATGCGACTCGGCGTCGATAACATAGTCCTTGGGGAGACAAAAGACCACCTCGTCGACCGGATGGGTCTTGCAGACCTTAATCAGATCCGAGACATCCCCCAACACCTGCTGCCCCTGCCCCGCCGGCCCCGCGGGCTCGTCCTTCACCGTGAGAAAACCGGTGACGGTCAACCCCCAGTCAGCATGCAGCTCCAGCAGCTGGCAGAAGCGGCGGGCCTTTTCCTGGGTGCCGACGATGAGTAAGTTGCGGGTATTGTAGCCGCGGGAACGCAAATGGCCGAGCGCCAGCCGCAGCACCACCTTTTCGGCCAACAGGAGCAAAAAGGCAAAGCACACAAACAACAGGTAGAGACTGCGGCTGAAATTGTCCTTGTCGAAGAAATAGATCAGAGCTGCCAGCGTCATGCCGCCAAAGAGGTGGACATTGAAAACCCGGGTGGCGATATCAAAGAGGGAAACACGGCGGATAGAGGCGTAGAGTTGGTAGCGATTGAGAAAAAAGAGCCAGATTGGGCCGACCAGCACCAGAATCCAAACATAGTTCTGAATCGGTCGCCCCCCCTCGTAATAAGCGGCGCGGATGTCATAGGCCAGAACAAAGGCCAGACCGAGCGCGCAAAGGTCGAGGAGAACAGCGAATTTATTTAAAAAAACAGTTTGTTGTTTGAGCATGGGGGCCCCTCCGAGGCTAATTTTTAAGATCCCCCGCCCGGATTCCAAGCAATGGACTTAAATGAGTAGCGATTTTCCGAAAGGGAATCTTACGCCTCGCGAACACTAGCATTTTTATCAGACAATGGGAATTTTTTTGTGTTAGCTGGTTAAACTTGAATCCATCGGTGCCCGCCCCGATAATCCCGTTGCTTTGGGGTGAGGGGGTTTTCTATTACAAACCTTATCCACCTGCATCAAGCACAGCAAGGAGTTCCGCTGTTTTCTGACGCATTAACACTTCATCAGCTTTCGACTCGACGTTAAGGCGTAATACCGGTTCGGTATTCGAGGCACGCAGATTAAACCGCCAGTCCGCAAACTCAAGAGATAATCCGTCGGTGCGATCGACAGCCAGAGCCCCAGGACGATAGCGATCCTCAATCAAGGCAACAGCGCTCTTTGGGTCTTCCAGCGCGCGGTTGATCTCGCCGCTGGCCGGGTAGAGTGCCATCCGTTCCTCCACCAGTGCCGACAGCGGCTTTCCGCTGTATCCCATCAGTTCGATCACCAAGAGCCAGGGGATCATGCCGCTGTCGCAGTAAGCGAAATTGCGGAAGTAGTGGTGGGCACTCATCTCGCCGCCGTAGATGGCATCCTCGGCTCGCATCCGTTCCTTGATGAAAGCGTGGCCGGTCTTGCTCATGATCGGAATGCCGCCGCCCGCCTCGACCAGGTCAATGGTATTCCAGGTCAGCCGCGGGTCGTGGATGATCTTGGCCCCGGGCTGCTTGGCCAGAAAGGCCGCGGCCAGAAGCCCGACGATGTAATACCCCTCGATGAAGGCGCCCTCTTCGTCGAACAGAAAGCAGCGGTCGAAGTCGCCGTCCCAAGCGACGCCGAGGTCGGCACCGTGGGCTACCACGGCCTCGGCAGTCGCCGCCCGGTTTGCGGGAAGGAGCGGATTAGGAATACCGTTGGGGAAAGTGCCATCCGGCTGATGATGTACCTTGATAAATTCGAAGGGCAGCCGACTCTCAAGCAAATCAATAACCGGACCGGCGCAGCCATTGCCGGCATTGACCACGACTTTCAGTTTCGGCAATCCGGTCAGATCGACGTAGCTGAGGAGGTGCTCGATATAGGGAGCCTTGCTCTCCAGCCTCCGCAGCGTGCCCATGCCCTGCGATGGGGAAGCAAACTTCCCCCGTACAACCTGGTCACGAATCGCAAAAAGGCCGGTGTCGCCACTGATCGGCCGCGAGCCTTCCCGCACCAGCTTCATACCGTTGTAATCCATGGGATTATGGCTGGCCGTCACCATGATGCCGCCATCGACACCCTGACTGAAGGTAGCGTGATAAATTTCTTCAGTGCCACAGAGTCCGATATCAAGAACATCGGCGCCGCCATCCATCAGTCCTTGCGCCAGCGCCGCGCAGAGCGCCGCGCTCGACAGCCGGATATCGCGGCCGACGACCACCCTTTGGGGCTGGAGAAATTCGGCATAAGCCCGGCCAATGCGATAAGCGATCTCATCGTTGAGCTCATCGGGAACCCGGCCGCGGATGTCGTAAGCTTTAAAACAAGTCAAATTCATAGGGAAACCTTTTCACCACCAGAACACAGAGAAAGCAGCCGGCCATTGTCAACCAACCTTTTTCCGACTGTCTTTCTGTTGTTGGAGATAAACGATTATAAACCAACCACTAAATGATCTTTGATCTATTCTTTCTTTTCCTCCGCGATCTTCGCGTTCTCCGCGGTAAATCAGCTCCTCACCGTCAGCCCTCGGTGATCTGGTGATCTGGGGACAGTATATAGAACTATCCTTTTACTCGCTTTGGTCCCGGCTTTTGTGGCCGCAGAGTTCTTTTCAGTAAGGCCTCGATGTTATCGACAAACGACTCATCCCCAAGGGGCCGGCCTGAGCGCTCATGTTTGCGGAAGGTGGTCATTTCGTCTTCCGATGACAACGATAGAAAATCTCTCCAATTCCCAACAATTGAAAGTAACGGCTCAACCTTCACCAGTTTGTCGTCTTGAACCATGAGATGGGCACGGGTACTGCTCCACGGATAGTCCTCCGGGGACGCAACAATTCCGGCGGCAACAGGGTTCATTTCAACATAGCGAGCCGCAACGATCAAATGCCCTTCATCCATCGGAAACGATGCAAAGCGTTCCTGCCACAGGTGTCCACGCCACTTCTCTCGAAAGTTGATCCTGCGAGTATAGCGGCGATGGGCTTCGCCAATGGCGCGAGCCAGACTTTCTTCCGATTCAGGGACGGCAATCAGGTGAACATGATTGGGCATCAGACACCAGGCCCAGATTACAACGTGATACTTGCCGCACCATTCAGCCATCAGGTCGATATAGGCCGAATAGTCGTCGTCACAGAAAAAGGTCTGCTGACGGCGATTGCCACGTTGGGTGATGTGGTGAGGGATTCCGGGTGCGATAACTCGTGCGATACGTGCCATGAGAGGAGAATAGCAGACGTAAATTTCTTGTCAATTAAATATACTGTCCCCGGAACCAGCAGCCATCAGGTCGATATAGGCCGAATAGTCGTCGTCACAGAAAAAGGTCTGCTGACGGCGATTGCCACGTTGGGTGATGTGGTGAGGGATTCCGGGTGCGATAACTCGCGCGATACGTGCCATGAGAGGAGAATAGCAGACGTAAATTTCTTGTCAATTAAATATACTGTCTCCGGAACCAGGCCTGTCCCAATCACTCTTTCAGAAAGTAGATTCACTCTTGTGATTCTCCTCCGCGATCTTCGCGTTCTCGGCGGTAAATCAGCTCCGCCCGTAGGTATCCTCCAGCCGGACAATATCATCCTCTCCCAGATAGCTCCCCGATTGCACTTCGATCAGTTCCAAAGGAATTTTGCCGGGATTTTCCAGACGGTGGGTTACCCCCAAAGGAATATAGGTCGATTGATTCTCTGATAGAACAAACTCCTTGTCGCCGCAGGTAATACGCGCCGTCCCTTTGACGACAATCCAGTGTTCGGCGCGATGGTGATGCAGTTGCAGCGACAGGGTGGCGCCGGGATTCACAGTAATACGCTTGACCTGAAAACGCTCATCATTATCGATGCATTCATACGAACCCCAAGGCCGATAAACTTTACGATTGGAGACCGACTCCGAGCGACCCTTTGCATTCAATTGATTGACAATTGATTTGACATCCTGAACCCGACTTCTGGGTGCCACCATAACGGCATCAGCGGTTTCAATGACTACATGATCCTCCAGGCCGACAGATGCTACCAATCTGCTATTAGACTGAATATAACAACCATGACTATCGTGAGCGATAACGTCCCCACGCAGCACATTTCCCGCTTCATCCTTCTCGCCGATCTCCCACAGCGCCGACCACGCTCCAACATCATTCCAGCCGGCATCAAGGGGAATAACGGCGGCCATGCCTGTCTTTTCCATGACAGCGTAGTCTATGGAATCGGAAGGGCAAGAAGCAAAGGCGCCTTTCTCCAGCCTGACAAAATCCTGATCACATTTAGCCAGTTCAACAGCGGTGCGGCATTCTTTCGCCATTTCGGGGGCAAAGCGTTCCAGTTCGCCCAGGTAGGTAGCTGCACTGAACAGAAACATGCCGCTGTTCCAATAATAGTCACCCGAAGCCAGATACTGTGCTGCCGTGGCAATGTCCGGTTTTTCGACAAACTGCTCCACTTTGTAAGCACCCTTTGATTCACCCTTCACACATAACTCCTCACCCGCCTTTATATACCCATACCCGGTTTCCGGGGCAGCAGGTACAATTCCGAACGTAACCAGATTACCGTTTTGTGCCAGTTTTGCACCCTCGGCAACCGCCTTATGGAAACAGGAAATGTCCTGAATTACGTGATCTGAGGGTAGAATCAGCAGGAGAGGATTATTGCCATCGGCAAGGGCTCGCAGCGCCGCCACAGCAACGGCAGGCGCAGTATTCCGTCCCACCGGTTCCAGCAATATTGCTTTGGGTGAAACGGCAATAGTGCGGAGTTGTTCCGCCACCATGAAGCGGTGCTCTTCGTTGCAGACGATAATCGGCTCGGCAATATCCACCATGCCGTTGGTGCGAAGAACGGTATTCTGCAGCATTGTCTGATCGTTAACAAGGGGGAGCAGCTGTTTCGGGTACAGCTCGCGGGAAAGCGGCCATAAGCGGCTGCCGGTGCCGCCGGAAAGGATGACAGGGATGATCATAGGATTTGGTGCTCCTTATTCAGTCTCAACTTTTGCTCTACATCGATATCAAGATAATTCAAATTCAAAACCTTTTTTACAGGGATAAAGGGGATGGAAACCTTAAAACAGAAAGATTCAGGTTTACCCCAAAAAGGTTCTGCCTTGTTTTTGCCGTTATCCCCTGCATCCCCTTCATCCCTGTTAAATAGCCTTTGATTTTAAAACCTTTTTTACAGGGATGAAGGGGATAAAGGGGATGGAAACCTTAAAACAGAAAGATTCAGGTTTACCCCAAAAAGGATCTGCCTTGTTTTTGCCGTTATCCCCTGCATCCCCTTCATCCCTGTTAATTTGCCTTTATTTTGATGTCGTGAGCAATTTTAACTCTTCGTCTACTATCAAGGTGATTACATCTCGCATTTTTCTTGTTGCCTGCCATTCCAGTTTTTGTAGAGCCTTGACAGGATTGCCCCTGCTGACCATGATTTCAGAAGGGCGCAGCAGTGACGGATCACTGATAACATGTTCTCGCCAATCCAGTCCGACCTCCAGAAACACTGCTGCAACAAAATCTTCCAACGTATTGGTCTCGCCGGTGGCAATGACAAAATCCTCAGCATGTTCCTGCTGCAGCATCAGCCACATAGCTTCGACATATTCCTCAGCACTCCCCCAGTCACGAGCAATCGAGATGTTACCAAGTTGCAATTTTTCCGGACTGCCGGCAGCAATGCGGCAGGCGGCCTTGACTATCTTCTTGGTGACAAAACGCTCCGGCCTCAGAGGAGATTCGTGATTAAAAAGTATTCCGGTGCATGCAAATAGATTATAGGCTTCCCGATAGTTGGCAACTTCCCAAAAGGATGTTGCCTTGGCGACGGCATACGGACTGCGCGGTCGGAAAGGTGTCTCTTCATTTGCTGGCTGCCCACCGGTGTTGCCGAAACACTCGCTGGAACCGGCACTGTAGAATTTTATTGGCCTACTGGTAAATCGAATTGCTTCCAGCATATTGAGAGTACCAACGCTGATACTTTCGAGTGTTTCCACCGGCTGATCAAAGGAAAGTCCAACGGAACTTTGCCCCGCCAGATTGTATACTTCGTCAGGCTGGACTTTGGTTAGAATCTGCAGGACACTCCTAAAATCGTTTAGCGCCATGGAGTGAAAAGTGATCTGATTCATGATTCCAAGTAATTGAAGATTATAAAACGTGGACATTTGGGCATCACGCGCCGTACCGTGGACCTCATACCCCTTTTCAAGAAGCAGACGCGCTAGATACGCGCCATCCTGTCCCGATATACCGCTGATCAAAGCTTTCTTCGTTGTCATTATTCCTCCTCGCACATTAATTCAAAAACTAAACAGGAGTTTCATATTTACAGGGATGAAGGGGATAAAGGGGATGAAAACCTCAAAGACGTAAAAATTCTGGTTTAACCCAAAAGCTTTTAGACTTTAATCTTGGTGTACCCCAAAAAGATTCTGCCTTGTTTTTGCCGTTATCCCCTGCATCCCCTTCATCCCTGTTAAATAGCCTTTGATTTTAAAACCTTTTTTACAGGGATGAAGGGGATAAAGGGGATGAAAACCTCAAAGACGTAAAAATTCTGGTTTAACCCAAAAGCTTTTAGACTTTAATCTTGGTGTACCCCAAAAAGATTCTTCCTTGTTTTTGCCGTTATCCCCTGCATCCCCTTCATCCCTGTTAAATAGCCTTTGATTTTGGGGTGTTGCTAAAATCGATTACCGAAGCGGCGGTATTCAAGTTTTGGTGTCCCAAAGTTGATTAAAAATCCAACCTCAATTCCAGTTGCTTTCAGGTAATTCATAACCTGAGCAAGATGCTCCGGCGCAAGCGCCTTTACCGCTTTTAACTCCAGTAATATAGTGTCTTCAACAATAATATCCGGGAAAAAATCTCCTACCGTTTGTCCGCGAAACATAACAGCCAGCGGTTTCTGTGCTTGAGCTTTCAGACCTGATTGTGCGAGAGCGATTAACAGAGCCTTTAGATATACCGATTCAAGAAATCCACAACCTAGTTCATTGCTAACCTCGAAACAGGCTTTAATAATTCTCTCTGTAAGATCTTCATGAATCATAATAAAACCTTTATTTACAGGGATGAAGGGGATTAAGGGGATGATACCTTAATAACGTTAAAAATTATGACTTAAACCAAAAAGATTATCGGTTTTAAGCCGTTATCCCCTGCATCCCCTTCATCCCTGTTAAAATGCCTTTGACTCTGTTGTACTTCGGCTTAGTTTTCCACTGCAACCGGCAGTTCATAACCATGCTTTTTAAGCAGTGCGTGCCGTTGGGCTGTTTTGAGATCTTCCGCAACCATTTCCGCGCACATCTCCTGAACGGTAATTTCCGGAACCCAACCAAGTTTTTCCTTTGCCTTTGTCGGATCGCCCAGTAACGTTTCGACCTCCGAGGGTCTGAAATAGCGAGGATCAATACGTAACAGAACATCACCCGGCTTTACCGCAGGCGCCTTATCGCCCTGTACAGAAACAACCGTGGCTGTCTCATCCACGCCGTCCCCTTCAAACTTCAAAGTAATCCCCAATTCTTCAGCAGACCAGGTGATAAACTGGCGTACCGTATATTGAACACCTGTTGCTATGACAAAATCTTCCGGTTTATCCTGCTGCAACATCAACCACTGCATTTTCACGTAATCCTTTGCATGCCCCCAATCGCGCAGTGAATCAATGTTCCCCATATACAGACATTCTTCAAGGCCTTGAGCGATATTGGCAAGTCCCCTGGTTATCTTTCGCGTAACAAAGGTTTCGCCACGCCGGGGCGATTCATGATTGAACAGGATGCCATTGCAGGCATACATACCGTACGCTTCACGATAGTTGACGGTAATCCAGTAGGCATACAGTTTTGCCACGGCGTAGGGGGAGCGGGGATAGAACGGGGTCGTTTCTTTTTGCGGAGTTTCCTGCACCAATCCGTAAAGTTCGGATGTGGAAGCCTGATAGTAGCGCGTCTTGTTTTGCAAACCGAGCAATCGAATAGCTTCCAATATTCGCAAGGTACCGACGCCATCGACATCAACAGTATACTCCGGCGATTCAAAGCTGACGGCTACATGGGATTGTGCGCCCAGGTTGTAGACCTCATCCGGCTGCACTTCTTGCAGAATACGGGTAAGGTTGGAAGAGTCGGTCAGATCGCCATAATGTAGCCTGAAATGGGCGTTTTTTATGTGCGGATCCTGATAGATGTGATCTACGCGCTGGGTGTTGAACGATGAAGCTCGGCGCTTGATGCCATGAACTTCATATCCTTTCTCAAGGAGAAATTCTGCCAGATAGGAACCATCCTGACCTGTGATGCCGGTAATGAGTGCTTTTTTCATTGTAGTACTTCCTCTCAAAATATATTTTGTCTTTAAACAACTCACTGCAAAACATACAATTTAAACAGGGATAAAGGGGATGATCTCCTTAAGAAAATTTTTATGCATGTTCGATACAAAGGGTATCAGTCCTGGTAAATTGGTTGGCACGATCCCCTGCGATTCATATAACAATTCAGAATTCATACTTTCCTTCAACAAAACTTTTTCCCCTGGCAGTCAGAAAATATTTTTGATCTGCTGCACGGGGATTGTCCGGCTTTGTCATTTCAATAACTCCTGCTTTAAGCGCAGGCTGCAGATACTCTTTACGGAAATGCTCGCGATCCTGCAAGCCAAGTTTATCTTGAAGTTCACGCCTGCTAACAGTACCATCCATAGCTGATAACAGTAAAATTACTTGCGGGGTTACTTGCGGGGTTACTTGCGGGGTCACATGCGGGGTCACTCGGCCAACGGCAAGACGCAGTTCAGCCCGGAAAAAATCCCCTTTTTCTTCAACAGTAAGAGTAACGTCAGGATAACTGCGCAGAAATTCTCTGATACGGACGAAACCGGTGCCATAGCGTTCAATATCACCCGTCAGATAAAATGCCTCTGCAATAAGACGGTTCCTCAATGATGACACATAATCGTCCTTTTCAAGCTCTGCAAGAGTCAACTTACCATAGAGCCTGCCAGGGTTTGAGATAACAATCCGGTCATCAAACACCTTGACAACAATATCCGATACGCTCTTGTAATCACGGTGAACAACAGCATTCAACACTAATTCACGCAGAGCCTCAATAGGATATTGCCACCGCTCTTTGCGCTGAATACTTCCGTCAAAGTGGTAAGAAAGGTTGATATGTTTTTTTATGAAAGTCAGGGTTTCTTCTACCGCCATAACAAGCGGCATTCGTACAACGATATCGTCTATAATGGTTGCTTCCGACTTGAAACGCCCAATACGGATATGTACATGAGGCTCGCCAAAAAGCAGGTTGGCCGCAAAGGTAGGCTTGCCATCACGGACCAGTTTTAGTTTGGTCAAGTTGGTAAGTAAATCATCATGCAGGGTAAATCTGCCGCACCGGTTTACCACCCCGAAATATTTTTCTATCAATTCAGTATCGAGAGAAGCTAATGACACATTCGAAGGATAGGCATCATAAGACAGAGACAGGGACTGCTGCTGCAAATCAACGATCTCTTCAAGTGTCAGCAGGTGATTACTGTTGTGGACACGCTTGTAATAGCGGTTTTTGTAGGCAACCGGTTTTACGGGAAAGTCATTTATTTCAAAAATCAGTACCTGCTTGTCGGCTCTCTGTTCGACAAACATTTTCGGGATGAGTTGTGGGTAGGTTGCAACCTTGATTTCGTTGAAATAGCGCTGAACTGTTTCCGGTCCAATTTCAACCCCACATACGTTTCCTTTATCGTCAACACCAATAACAACTCTGCCGCCGGTTGTATTGGCAAAAGCAACCAGAGAGATAATAACTTCCTTTCCGAATGATGATTTGTGTTCGATTTGATGTGATTCAATACTCACTATCAGAAGCCTTTTTGACTGCAGATTTTTCTATGATCTACGCGTTGCGTGTTGAACGATGAAGCACGGCGCTTGATACTATGGATTCAATACTCTTTTTTGAGGATCAATTCGGCCAGATATGATCAGCTCTGGCCTACAACTCCGGAGATGAGTGCTTTTTTCATTAGATAAATTCTCCTTCAGGAGAGTCATGTAACCAACGCTTAAGACCTTCTTCCAGGTCGGTACGATATGGATACCCTCGTTTAACCAATTCGCCAGGTACAATGTTGGTTGATTTTACGAGTTTGTGCATACGGGCTGGATGAATACCGTTTTTAAGTCCGAGAGAGTTCAACAGTTGAAACGGACGGGAGGCGTTGACCATTAGTGATAGCGGGATTGTACCAAGAGGCTTGCCGTACCCGGCAACCTTAGAAAAAGTTCCGCAGATTTCTTTAATTGTATAACTACGAGGATAGCAGTAGTTATACAATAGTGACGATTCCGGCTGACCATTCATAAAAAACAGGCTGCCTACCAAGTCCTCAACATAACCGCACCCTTTTATGGTGTCTTTACGACCAGGGTAGACAAATATTCTATGTTTGAGAGCTTTAGCCAGCTTTGTAAAATTGGCGTGCTCGCCCCTTCCAAAAATGACTGCTGGTCGAACTATGATCAACTTTCTGCCATCACCTTTTTTCTGCCAATTTCGCTGAATTTCTTCCGCCTCATACTTTGATTTTCCGTATGCGGAATTGGGAGTCAGTTCCGACTGCTCGCTCTTCGGTTCTTCTGTCGGACCATAAACGGCGATGGAGCTGGTAAACCAGAGCGTCGTTGAGCCGGTTTCCTCACAGAAGCGCGTTATGTTTGTTGCACCTTTGACGTTTGTGTCAAAGTATTCGTGATCAGGATGGCCAGGTGTGCGATGAACAGCAGCCAGATTGACAACAACGGATGGGCCTAATATTATATCAGGAAGGATTTGCTGACGAACGTCGCAGTTAACAAAGCGAGTGCCAACAAACATATCACCTTTGGGTTCGACAATATCAGCGATTGTAATATCAGAAAAGCCACGCAGCTTAAGTTCACGGACAAGATGGCTGCCAATAAAACCGGAACCACCAAAAATAATGAATGATAAAAGTTTAGTATTCATGCCTGTTTTTTTCGCTCCTTAAAAGTCTCCCACTGCCGATCAACAAATTCCTTAAATTCATACCTAAAACGTTCTGGTGAAAATCGCTGGGCGTTCTCTCTACACGCCAGTGGTTTAATAGAATATTGCATAGACTCAAAACGTTTAATTGCGTCCACCACGGCGTCAGCTGATTGCTCATCAAAGAAAATACCTGTCGGTTCCGCATGGTCAAGGCCTCGGATTGTTTCCAAGGCACCGCCCTTTCCAAAAGCAATAACAGGTGTGCCACATGCTTGAGCCTCAAGTGGTGCAATGCCAAAATCTTCTTCTGCAGCAAAGATAAATGCTTTAGCCTTTTGCATGTATTCTTTCATTACATTAAACTGCTGGTATCCGAGCATCTTTACGTTCGGTGCCGCAATCTTCTTGATTTTTTCAAAGTCGGGCCCATCTCCAATAACTATTAATTGTTTTTCCGGAAGCTTGGAAAATGCGTCGACAATAATATCTATTTTTTTATATGGCACCATGCGGGATGCCGTCATATAAAAATCTTCTTTTGTCTCGCAAAAATTAAAACCATGGACATCAACTGGTGGATAAATTACTTCCGATTCTCTTCGGTATACCTTCCAGATGCGCCGTGCAATAAATTTGGAAATGGATATAAAAGCATCCACCCCGTTAGCAGTCCTGTAGTCCCAAATACGTATCTTGTTGAGTAACAATTTTGCAATGAATCCCTTTAACCCTTTGTTAAGACCAGATTCCGCAAGGTATTGATGCTGCAAATCCCATGCATAACGAATAGGAGAATAGCACATGCATAAATGCAGTTGGTCTGGACCTGTAAGGACACCCTTTGCGACAGCATGATTGCTGGAAATAATTATATCGTATCCGGAAAGATCGTGCTGTTCTACTGCCAAAGGGGCCAAGAGAAGCATTTGTCGATATTTTGTTCGGGCAAAAGGGATATTTTGGATGAACGTTGTTCTTACAGACTTACCTTGAAGAAAAGAACGCTCCTTTTCAGGTACAAAGTCTATAGTAGCAAACAGGTCTGCTTCAGGAAAAACAAGTAGCATCTGCTCTAACACGCGCTCAGAGCCAGCATAATTTGTAAGCCATTCATGGACAAGTGCAATTTTCATTTATTAAATACCTTTTGTATTACAGATAATGTTTCATGGGCACACTTTTGCCAAGTGTATTTTTTTATTTGCTTAAATCCTTTGTCTCTCAGACTTTCGCGTAGTTGCGGATCACCCATCATTTCAGTAATTTTATTGGCAATATCTTGAGGGCTTTTGGGATCACAGTATAATGCTGCATCTCCACAAACTTCTGGGAGCGACCCTGCGTGGGCAACAATAACGGGGCAACCGTTAGACATGGCTTCCAAAGGTGGAAGCCCAAAACCTTCGTATAGGGATGGATAGATAAAACAAGATGCTTGAGAATAAAGCGATTTAAGCTCCGCATCACTAACATAACCAACATGCTTAACAGTTGCGGGGAGTGGGATGTCCGCACCCTGAAAAATAGCAGGGTTCGTACCACCCGCAATTAACACGTCGAAATCTGTCTCACCAAGAAGCGCCACTGCCTCGACAAGAGCACAGAAGTTTTTATGGGGGCTCATGCTGCTAACCGCCAATATAAATGGCCGACTTACAGAATGAGTACTACCAGTGCAGTTTGTTTCCTGTTTTTCACTCCAGCCATGATGATCTATGCCGGGGTAAGTTACCGTTATTTTTTTTGCCTGTATTCCACAGCAGGCAACAAGCTCATTGCGTGAAAAGTCAGATATGGTAAGCAACCCTCTAGCTCTGCGGCCAATTACTGTGAACAGTAACCGATACCACATTCGGAAGAGAATGGAGTATGCCTCCGGAACTCTGTAAACAGAAGCATCACAAAAGGTAACAATCTGATTCTTTTTAAATAGAGGTCCAGTATTGCAAAATCCAACAAGAAAACCACTCCTTGCATGGAACGGAAGTTCAATCTGTTCCCATATCTGACCTGTGTAATTCCCGATTTTCTTAATTCGTATGTTCCGAAGGCTTAACACATTTTCTTTGGCATTTGGTGGTATAAGCAAACAAAATGAGTACCGTGATGAATCAATTACACCTTCTTCAAAAAGGCGGTCAAGTGCCTTCACCAACTCATATGCATAGCGTTGCACACCAGTAAAGGACTGTGACAAAAAACGACCATTAATGAATACTTGTAATGCTTTAGATTTTAAGTTTTCAGTCACTTAACCACCAAAATATAGAAATATACACCGTGCATATTATTGTATTTTTTTTATTTTTACATTTCCATTCGATATTTTAACAAATAAGGGTGTGCCATCCAGAACGAGAATCAACTCTCCGTTTTTTTTATCAGTACCCTTTACAGTCCAACCACTACCATTTCCAGCCTTATGGATTACAGCTTTTTTCAAAGATTGATCAGAATAACCGATTGATATTTTCTCATCGTTCCCTGTTTTATTAGTCCATAAGGCCAGTGTTGTTGAGCCATCCTTGTTTTTAAATTTTAAAGCATATATTAAAGGTTCTGATGCTATTTTTTCGACAAAATCAGAAGATCGGACAAGTTCGGCAACATCTCTAAAAGCATAATATGAAGGCTTTGGAGTTAGATCTTTCCGCACTAGACCGAAGTTATGTTCATTTATTTTTAGATCGGTCCCATCATCCTGAAAATCATACCACCAGACGCCTTTAATATTCTGAATAGTTGACGCCATTAAATAAAGTCGAGCCAAATATGCAGCGGAAAGACCCGTGGATGTCCCATCTGGGCCAGTATGATTTGGCCAACCGACTTCAGTAATATAGAGCGGTATTGGCACATTCTTATTGTAACGCCTACTAAGCTGATTTAACATATCAACCACTCGGCTTATCATTGATTCAGGAGTGCGGCGATCTCCTTTTTCTCCAAAATAATTATATGTATTGAGGGCAAGTCCATCCATATAATTAATTGAACCCTCATCAAGAAATTTTTCGATCCAGTTTTTATCCCAGCGCGCAACCGAACTGGCTAAAACCAATGCATTTGGATCTATTTTCTTTACACCAGCGTAGACTTTTTTTAATAACCTAGCATATTCTTTGGGATCGCCTTTTGAGGAAGCGGTTCTATTTTTTTGTCCGAAACCAATATTCCACTCATTCCAAACTTGGTAGAATTTGACCTTACCCTTGTAATGTCTGACAACGAACTCGGCATATTTAGTAAAAGCGTCTTGCGCTTCTTCAGAAATAGGTAATTCTTCATTATTATATAATCGGTTGCCATAATCTAAAATAATAAGAGGACTTATCCCATGAGCAACAGCATCATTTATTGCATTGTCAAGATGGTCAGGTATGTTGTAGATACCTTTTACTTTTTCAACAGAACTCCAATACACTTCATCACGTATTGAGACCGCTTTTGCGTCAACCACCTTTTGTATTAGTTCACTCCCATGTTTGTTTTGGGCATAATGAGTAGTAAATCCTATAATCATGTTGTTAGCGGCAAAAGAATATGTTGTTTTTGAAAAAAACATAAAAACAATGAGCATAATGATCATGAAATGGCGAGTTCTCATTCTTCAATCTCCTTATTTCGTTTCATGCCAAGTCCTGCAACTAACAGCATAAAATATACATAAAATAACTCTCGTGAGTAGATCGTAGGTACTGGTTCAGTAATACCAATAAGCAACATGCATAGAACGGCACACAGCATGACTTTAGCACTACGTTCATCAGTACATAGTGTGATTCGACGAATCAACAATGAATTTACGGAAATAATAAATAGAAGACCAACATAGCCAAAATCAATGATATTTTGGAAGTAGCCACTATGCAGTGACATACGTTCTGGCTTATCCGTTAAATAATCTACAAAAATCTGCACATAGTTGCTTGATATTTCCGATGTTTGTTGTCCATACATTCCGTAGCCGATCAAATGAACCCACTTGAATTGGGCAACTTCACTAAGCAGCGACATCCAGATAATAGCTCGCCCCCCCAGAGTCATAGCATCGGTACTGTTTCTTAGTAATCGGTCGGCAAATGGTGTAGCCTGAATAATAATATTCGCCAGTGGCAGCAACAGGTAGATGAACGGGATGAGAACAGGGATAAAGACTGCTTTCCTCCTCCACCGCCAGAATAGCATTGTTAATAAAACTGCAAAAGATGACATGAAGAGGGCTGTCCGGGCATCTACAAGCAAGATACATGCAAGACTGACCGCTACTAAGAGGGAATTTCTGATTTTTAAATTGCTGAACCAAATCATTAAACTAATAGCAAAGGCAACACCAGCAATCGAGCCAAATGAATTTATTCCAGGTGCCATGGGAAAGAATACTCGATTCGTTGTGAAGCCGAATAGTGAGAGCATCACAGTTTCGCCGGTGTAAGAATAGCCGGTCTGTGAAGACCCACCTACTATAAAGTGTAAAATAAAATTCGCTACCACATAAAGAAGAAGACTACTGAAGGTCGCCATTAAGTACTGCTTAGTTTTATTTTGGTAGTAAAAATAGAGATATGAACCGATTATGAAAAGCATTACAAGCGGGTAGTTCACAATCGAAATAACAAATTCAGCTAAAGTAATAGTACCAACCATGAATGACCTAATAATTGCAATAGACACAAGACAAAGCATCAACATTATTATCGAACTTTGAAGACGTTCCATTCGAAGCAGACCATAAAGAGTATCTCTTGCAAGAAATATGTTGCCAATGACAAAATAAGTGCAAGAGAATATCGTCATGAATGTAGATAATATAGTGCCTTGACTGACAAGAGCTCTTGCATTCAATGTTATGAGAATCAAGGCAAGCCCGAGGAAGACAATTCTATTTTTTTGAATAGTTAGCAAATTAAATTTCAAGGAAGAACCACATAGTCGTATTCAATTAAAAGTAATCTTAATAATTTTGCAAGTAATGCTCCCGAGCCAGCCTTTGTAGATGCTAGTTGCACGAGTCCAGCGAACTAACGCAAGGTAACTGTTACCCGTTGCCAATGCCTGAATACTTCCCAAAAGAGATCTAAAGGGAATCCATAATGCAAAATACATTGGATAACGATGCTTCCTAATAACATATCCTGCACCCTGTGCATAACTAGCAGTGCGCACAAGTAACATATCGTTTTCAGAAAAATCAGTGCGTGGATGACCAATTTCGAGTTGATGTTCAAAATGCAACTTTTTCCCTGCCAGAACAGCCCTAATTAAATAGTCTATTTCTTCAGCTGCCCCCCATGGCGTACCAGATCCAACTCCCAGCTTTTCGTCAAATCCTCCAACATCAGCGATAACACTATGTTTTATGAATATTGTTGCTGCTGTTGAACGATTCCAAACATTGAATCGGTTAATGGCGCCATCTTCCCTATCAAATTTGGACATTGCTACGTGTCTGTTCTCATCCACTAATATACCAGTTACGCCATCATAGTCAGGATGGTTCAACAGTACATCCGCCACTTGGCAAAGAACTCCTTTTGGATACCAGCAATCATCATCCGGAAAAGTGACTATGTCACCTGTGACGTGCATAAGACCAACATTACGCGCCTTAGACAACCCACGTTCAGATTTAATATGTTTTATGACAAAACTATTTTTATAGAGTGCCAAAATCGGAAGCAAACGCTCATCTTCATTTTGATCAACTACAATTAGTTCTATGTTTGTGTTTATCTGTTCTGAAAGTGATTTAAGAAAAAAAGCAATTTCTTTTGTCCTGCCTAACGTTGCTAAAACGAGAGAAAATGATATTTCCGAAGTCAGTTTATCATTCATCACTTATTCCTAACTGGATATTTATTACAAATACTATTTTATTAGCAAATTATAACTAACAAGATACTTTTATTAGTTTTGAGAGATTGTTTAGTTAAATATATTTTTTAGCATATGACTTTAGTAGCACTTTCAAATAAGACATAGTTGACCAACAATATTTTCTATTGAAATCATGTTTATAAAATGTGTAAAAGACATTATTTTCAATTAGGTCTTTTACAGTTAGGCTTGATAGTTTATTTATATTTTTACAATGCATAAGTAGGTATTCATTATTTTTGTCATAGCTTAATGCACCGCTTCCAGATATCACTTCCCTCACAACTCTTTCAAGATCTTCTTGATCTTCACTTTTATAAAGAAGTGTGTTGTCAAATTGAAAGTCATATTTCATGTTTTCTTTGTGTGGATTGTAATAAACAACTTGTCTACCCATACATATGGCTTCATGTATTAATGAACTGAATCGCGTTATTACGAATGAGCAACATTTTATTTGTTCGTGAACAAGAGTGGAATTTGATTTTTCAACATTATGGTATTTACTTAAATCTCCAGTGTCTCTTGGATGTTGTGAAATAACATAAGCAACATTGTACTTGTCTAGTGTTTGTATAATTCCAGATAACCATCTGTCCCTCTGGTCTTCAAAGATATTGTATGTAAAATTGCAATTAATGAATGCCTTTGGGGCATGTGGTTTTTCTTGAAAAACAATTTCATCATATCTGGGGTTGCCCGTTACAAAATATAAATTCCTGTCAAGCTCTAAAATAGTGCGGGCACCTTGAACGAACACAAAATCGCACCATCTCATTCTATCTGTCGGTTTTTCGCCAAAATCAATAATTGACTCTTGCAAGCAAATGGTTTTTATTTTGAATAGTCTTGCGACAAGAATTACAAAGCGCTCTTCTTCTCCCCAGTCATTCGCTAGAATAAGTAGTTCGGGTCGGTGCTTCAAAAACTTTAGGACTGAAAAAACTTCATAAGTATATTCATATTTAGAAAAAATACTCCCTGCCTTTTCGTCTTTTGTGAAGGGAATGTAATTAGTGACTTTATTAACACTCAATTTATCCAGAATCGGGACAAATGAACTTGCAATAGTATCATTCGAAGCAAAAAAAGCGATGTGATTTGTTTTTCTATCGTCCTTTTCCCCCGATAAACTGAATATCATCCAGTTGTATTCTCGGCTTTTATCTTCCGATAAAAATGAGAGAAAGACATCTTCAACATATACGGACTTAACAGGCGGATTCGAATTGCATACAATATATTGAATGCTCTTAACAGCATCATTATTGTTATGTAACCAAATACATTTGGCAGTTGGATATTTGTTTAATATATCTCCATCAACAGTATTAAAAAAAACATATTCCATCATTTTTCCTTATGCTCACTAACGATATCATAGGTGTAATTACAATTAACTGATGAAATAATCGTTGTTCCTAAAGGAAAGGGTGATCTATTTATATCATGCACGATGCCGATAAAAGCTACACCGGCTTTTCCTGCGGCCTCATAATCGGTCATCGCGTCGCCTAAAAAAAGGCACCGGCTAGGAACAGCACCTCTCCGTACAATAATATCTTCGACAATATCCACCTTTTTTCTTGGCGAGCCGTGCACTTCAACGAAATACTTGGAAAGCTGTCTCATCTGAACAATTTGGCGCACTTCCTCTTCAGGAGTTCCGGAAACTACGAATGCAGGAATTCTCAAATTCAAAAGTTCATCTAATGTTTCAAGTGCACCGGGGATAAACGGCGCGGCCAGGACTTCTTCAAGAACCAGGCTTGAGAATTCATCTCCAAGTGCCTTGATTTCAGCTTCATTAACCGGTTTGTTTAACAGTTCACTATAATAATGTCGGAATTTTTCGAAGCGGGATATACCGCCATGGGCAAGATGATAATCCACCACTGCCTTCTCGACCTCGGGTCCGTATGCGCGAAACATCCGTGCAAAAGCCCTTGTTTTGACATCCACCGAATCTAGTACCACCCCGTCAAAGTCCCAAAAGACTGCTTGCAATTTCATGATTTCGCCACCTCGGCTATAATTGTGCACGGCGAGGCGTCAGCCCCAGCAACCAGCAATGGCGCTACCGTAACACTCAAAATGTTTTGTAATTCATTGACAAGGGAAAGATCCATGTCTTCAAGCAGAAGTATCGGGCGGTCGCCACCCAGAAAAGCCCGATGTGCCTCGCGGCCTGTTGCGCGATCAGTCCAGGATGACACTGAAATGGCGTCGAAACCGAATACACGCAGATGAGAAAAGCGGGAGCGCAAATAATCGGCTAGCTCTGGAGAGAAAACCGGTCCTGCCTGCCAGTATGCCGGTGTACCTCTCGTACTGCCAAATCCGGTTTTCAGGAGAAGTAGTTCAACCGACGAGGGTATGTGTTGAGTATCAAGCATGTCTGAACTGATTACCGAACCGGGCGTGACACCGGAAATATCGACGACCGCAACATGATGGAAAATCCAGAAGTCCGGTGAGTAATCGTCCATACGCTTGCCGCCATGGACAAAATGAAGCGGCAGATCAATATGGGTTCCCGCATGATTTGGAAATGACCAACTGCAGGTATTGCAAGGGTCACCAGCTTCCATTGATCGAAGCGGCTCAACCTGAAAACTCCCGTCTCCGCCATAAAAGGGGGTGTCAGGACCCATAAAATGAGAAAGGTAGATATGAGTCACAGTTGCCCTGCCCTGTCCACCAGCAGCCCCCCTTCTTCCATCTTTTCTTGATGTATTTTTTCGTACAGCTCAGCCATGCACTGGAGCAGACCCTGTCCCATGTCTATGTGGGGGTTGTTAACCATTTTACGCCCGAGCTTGGGGCTGAAGTTATACGGCGTTATCTTGTAGTGAGCCTTTCGATTTGATGGCAGAATTTCAATCGCAACATGCGATCCAATCATTTCTCTGATCATTTCGAGCAGGTCATGATAACGCATTTTTTCATTTCCGGTCAGTGTTATGCACTGGTTTTCATATTCAGTTTCCAGAATATTTACGCTAATTTCCGCCGCATCACGGACATGGATGAATTCCCTCAATTCGTCTCCTGTGCCGCGATAGACGACTTTATTGTCTTTAAGCGCCTGCTGAATCAACCGGAAAATGCTGTTGCGCTCATCGGCACGAGTGCCGTACAGGGAACCATAGCGCAGGCAGGTATATTTCAGACCGAACAGTGCGCTATAGTTTTCAATAAATGACTCGCATGCCTGTTTGCTGGAACGGTAAAAATAACCGGAATCACTATATACATACGCTGAACTGCCAAAGACAAAACGCTTTATGTTAGCCAGCCGCGATGCTTCCAGCAGGTTTACTGTGCCGAGTATATTGTATTTTACCGCGTCTACGGGTTTGCAGGTGCATTCGTCGATATCAGCTATGCCGGCAAAGTGGTACACAACATCAAATCCGTCCACTGTCCGTTCAAGCGCCGACTGATCAAGAATATCGCCGATGATCATGTTTTGCCCCTCACTCAGATATGGAGAAGGACGTACATCAAATATTGATACTTCATGACCGGCTTCAGTTAAAGCATCGGCTACGTGGCTGCCAAGAAAACCTGAACCACCGGTTACCAGAATATTCATTACTTAATCTCCATAAAATCAGGTCAGCCGATTTGTTTCACTTTACGCAAGGCATTCAAGAGATTGTCAGTTGCCTGTTGTTCCATGATCATGCGCCCCTCACGGGCATAGGAACCGATATGTGCCGTCATAAGGACATTTTTGAGCTGAACCAGCGGACCGGCATATGGTTCTGTCTCGAAGCAATCAATGGCTGCGCCGGATAGTGTTTCAGATTGAAGTGCTTCGACAAGTGCTGCTTCATCAATCAGGCCACCCCTTGCGGCGTTAACAAGGACAGCACTATTCTTCATAAGCGCTATCCGCTCAGCATTGATTATGTGGTGATTATTATCCGTATAAGGGATATGAAGTGTGACTATGTCAGAAACCTGAAGCAGTTTTTCAAGAGGCATCAGTTCAATATGGTCGTGGCTTGAAAGAAATGGATCATAACCGATCACATGGCAGCCGAATGAGGAAACTATCTTTGCTACATACGAGCCGATACGGCCGCACCCGACAATGCCGACGGTTTTACCATGCAGAAGCCCCCCCATTGGTCTTTCCCAACCGCCAGCGCGAACAGAGCTGTCTGAGATCTGGATGGAGCGAAGGAGCGCCAAAATCATTCCTATGGTTAATTCTGCGACAGGGATAGTCGGGGCGTCCGGTGTATTTGTGACGGTTATTTCTTGACCCGCGGCTGTATCCAGGTCAACTGAATCCATACCGATCCCGCAGCGCGAAATAACTTTGAGAAAAGGTGCCTTTTCCAGTACCGTTCGGGTAAGAGGTTCCACTCCTGCAATCATACCGACAGGTCGGAACTCCTGAATCAGGTCGTCAACTTCTTCTTCAGTCAATTTACGTTTATAGGGGTTCAAGACGGGTGTTAATCCGGATGATTTGATAGTTGTAATAAGTTCCGCATTAAAAGATGATGTGGTGATCAGGACATTTTTCATTACTACCTCACTCTACCGATATTTGTTTGCGAATTTCACTTAATCCGATTGTACAGGCATTCATCAGCATTGTTATATCAAGGCTGTAAGCAATAAAACGATAGCCGGACTTGAATCTATTGATTACCTCCGCTACATCCGGCTGCACCACATGAATACCGGCAACAACACCATGCCGCTTACAGGCCGCGCCAATGGTATCAATCGCCGAGATCATATCAGGATGATCAAACTGAGCCGTTATTCCCATGGAAGCGGATAAATCATAGGGGCCGATAATTACGGCATCAATCCCTGGAACCTTCAGAATTTCATCAATATTTCTCACGGCCTCTATATGTTCGATCTGAACGCAGACAAAAGTTTCGTCGTTCGCTACAGCAACCGATTCCTTTAGAGTCATTCCGTAGAGGTTGGCACGGCAGAACCCTACTCCACGCATACCAAGAGGTGGATATTTTACCGAGCGGATAAGTTCCCGAGCCTGATCGGCCGTATTGATGAATGGCGCTATTACACCTGCTGCACCGGCATCAAGATATCTTTTGGTATCGGCATAACTGTTACCGGCCAGACGGACAAGTGCTGCACAGCGCGGGTTACCCGACTTGATCGCCTGAAACAAGGCCTGGGTCTGTACCAGATCAACGGCTGAATGCTCTACATCCACCGTCAAAAAATCAAATCCGGTTGCAGCCATCAGCTCTGCAATAATCGGGCTTGCCGAATTAATCCATGAGCCAATCACCGGCTTATGTCCGCTCAGAAGCATCTTAATATTCGGCATCAGAGTTCTACCCCCTGTTTACGCATTCGGAAAAGAGTCTCCGCAAGTTTGAAATCTTCTTCTTCGTCTATATCTACCGCTTCCATTTTATTAATTTCGAACATCTTCGGCTTCAGGCCAATACGTTTGTTGCCCGCAGCTAAAAAAGAAGATTTTGAAAACAGATACAGGTTCGAATTTTCTTCGAAAACAGGCGGCAGATCCTGGGTACGAAGTAATTCATCCGGATTGTGGTTTACCGGTTCGCCTGACGCCCAATAGAGTCTTGTTTGCAGACGGGTTACTGAAAACAGCGAGTCGAATGTACCGAGCACTTTAAAATATTCCTCAGCCGCCCGGTCAAGAGTTTCTGTCGTCAGGAGCGGATTGGTGCTGTGTGTCTGAATAAAATGTTCACCATCGGACGCAGCCATGTCATATTCAATAATTTCGTTCATGGGGACAAAATCACCGCATAACTCTTGAGGTCGCACGATAATCCGCACCTTGGAGTAATGTTTGACCGCATCCTCGGCTATTGCCTGGCTATCCGTGTTGATTACAAAGGATGAGATATATTGGCAAGCCTCAAGTACATCGGCGACGCAATGATAGAGGGGACGACCGTCAAATAGGCGCATGTTCTTGTTGGGAACACGTTCGGAATGCCCTTTCATGGGAAGTAGTGCGATAATTTTCATCATATATACCTCAATAGCATGTGATAGTTCCGACAAATGTCTAAATCGCGGCTGATATTCCTACATATATCAAGAGAGCTGCCATTGGCAACAAAACGGCACCCTTTTCAAAAGCGTAAAAGTTCATCTTGAATTCTCGATAAGCATGCATCGCAGCGTACCAGGAGTAAAAGCCAAGGTAACTGATGATTATGCCAACGGGGAATGCCAGGACCCCGATTTTTCCGCAAAGGAGAAGGCTGATAACTATATAGATGGTGCCGGTTACTCCATTGGCCGTATGCCAGATAATACGGTTTGTTGTGCTGTATAACTGTATATGCATTGCTCCGTACCGCTCGATAAAAAAACCGATTCCCATGAGTGACCAGAGCAGCTGGTCCGGAAAAGGGGCGTTGCTCCCAATATATTTGAGAAGAGGAGTGCCAACAAGCCCCAGAGCGACGAAACCTGCAACATAGGACCAATGAGCAAGAGTCATCCCGCGTTTTGCCAATCGAATCAGTTCGTCGCGTCGGTTCTCAGCATAAAGACGCGCAAACAAGGGTAACTTGCTGTAAAACGGTGCCTGTGAAAATTGTGTTACTGTCATAATAAGCCGTAACCCAAGCAGATACGCTGCAACACTGGCAGGATTTCCGACCTGAGCGTAGATAATACCGCTTGCCTGGATGAGGCCGTAGCTCATAAAAATTCCTAGACCGCTACGCCACGCACTTGGCCAAACCGCATCATAAACTTCTCTGTTGAACGGCTCCTTGATAAACGAGCGAAGTACTCCATTTTCGGCCTCACCTGCGAGCCACCTATTGCGGACGACGCTGATTATCTGCCACCCCTGGTTTGCTATAACAAGCCCGAGTAATCCACCACCTGCAATCAGAACAATAAAGCTCGTAAGAATTCCCGCCAAGGCGGTCAACGCTTCCCAACGCCTGAAAAGAGCAATTTGGTTTATCCCTTGCAGATAGGATGCGTAGAGATTTCCCTGCAGTGATATACAGGAAACTATTGCAATGATCCCCCAGGCGAACCAGGCTGATTTTTGATCTGCGACTAAACTGACCGGCTTCATCAATGCAGTTGTTCCGGCTAAAACCAGCAGCAGAGTCCAGAAGATACCCAAATAAAAAAACACGGTTTTCATCGTTGAATAAACGCGGTTGAGAGTTTGTTGATCATATTTACTGGAATCAATCTTAATTGGCTGTTTCAACTCATGCAGGCTAGCTCCCCCCATGACATAGGCTATGACGCGGGTAAAGGTGGGGCTGAACCCGGCGTCAACGACCGATTGCAGCGCAATAATCGTCATAAAAAGATACCAGAGAGAAATTTCAGCCGTCTCTAGACGCGTTAAAATAAGCGGCAGCACAATAACCAGGCTGATAGATTTAGCTAGGAGACTGGCCCAGGTCATGAGCGTTGGAGAGTTCCAGGAACGTGTTGGGTATTCTTTTACACGATCAATCAGTCGCAAGAAACGGACTCACGAAAATATGTTTGCGTACCTTTACCACAACCTTTTTCACCCGCTCCGGAGTTCCGTCAACTTTTAATTGGGGCATATGTGCATCATGGGGGAAAAGCGCAACAAAAATACCAGGGTGAACATCAACTCTTGCAGGAGAGGTTTTTGGAGTGACATAAAACTCTACGTCCGTTTCAGAATGGTAAGGCTTGATGACATCAAGTTCCTTGGCAGAATGCCAGGCTATTCCTTCGGCTCCGGAGAGAACCACCTGGATATCAATATAATTGCGGTGAGCTTCAAATGCCGCTTCTCCCCAACTTTTTGTTTCATACGTCATCACGCGAGCAAATATCAGATCACCAATTATGGGGTACTCCCCTTCTGCACTGTTTTCATTGAGTGTGGCAAGAAAGTCCGCTACAGCATTCCATGCTTGCCCTGAAAAATAAGTACCCCATTTTTCCATGTTGTCTACAATCATTTTTTTGTCCCGGAAACGGGAATGTTCGCCCGTTTTATTAATTTATTGCAACTATTCAGGGGAGTTCTGGGGACAGTATATTTAATTGCTGCATCCCCTTGTTCCCCATCAAACCTCCCCTCGCACCTTTTCAATCTCATCTTCAGATAAACCAGTATATTTAATAATCTTCTCGTTTGTTTCGCCATCTTTAATCATTTCAATTGCAATCTCGAT
>Ga0210023_1000054_pt1 | contig 83078 bp, 50 predicted proteins | sample CryGeymeta201524_FD_183987 | JGI IMG/M metagenome (GOLD analysis project Ga0210023, IMG submission 183987) | Groundwater microbial communities from Crystal Geyser aquifers in Utah, USA - Crystal Geyser metaG 2015-24 (SPAdes) (version 2) | ecosystem: Environmental > Aquatic > Deep subsurface >... | reverse complement strand
TAACATCGGACGAATTAGCCGATTACAGACGTCGAGAGTCAGTAAATCCTAAAGTAGAAATACCAAAGGTAGATTCATTGAAACGTCTAGTCAGTTTTATAGATTTTTATAAAACGGCATAATTATTAGAATACGCGCTCGCATAAGGGGCTGCCGCAGTAGTTGTTTTGGCTATTTGCGCCGAGGTAGTAAGTTGTCGATATCCAACTGCTGTTGACGAGTTAGAAGCATTGTATACCGTTAAATTAGCCAGAGTGTTAATAGTTCCCGCTAAACTAGAGCTACGAGTGTTGCCGCCCAACGATGATGCAGAGCATACAAAGTTAATCCTGCCGCCAGCGTTGAAAAAATATCTTGCGTGTTGAGCAGATGCAAAACTAACATTGGTGTCTACGAACTGTGACGGTGCAGATGAGTATGGTGCATTAGTAGAGTTAAAAGTGTTAGCTGTTCCAGTGATAGTAGTGCCAAGGGTAGCGGCAGATGCCCTGTTAGTATATACAGAGTTAACGCTTGATTGCAGCGTGCTCAAGTATGTAACAATTGACCCAGCGGTTGGCGCTGCGATTCCAGTTCCTGAACCTGATTGGTGTGTTTTGACAGCATTGAGCTTGTTAATCAATGTTGCCCACTGTGTTGCTGTTACAATGATGCCAGGGGCTACGGCTGGGACGGCTACGACAGGCACTTGTCCGTAACCAGCATCCCCATAACCAACGCCAAGAACAGTGTTTAACTAGTTTGCTCCGTTGATAAGATTATTGTAATCTGCAGCTTGAATCAGGCCGCCTGTTGCGTATGTCATATTACATTTCCCGTATGTTTACATTTATATGACCACCGATACCACGGCTGAAATTTTAGACTCATTTTCGTCTACTTTATCCTCAAGAGCGCGTCCTAATACAGTATAAGTTGATGCTTCACCTTGTTTCGCTGCTCTGGCTACACCATTTCCTGCGCTTACTAAGCGATCGCCCTTGCTTACTGTTCCGACAACTCTAACCAAAATCCTACCTTGAAGTGCTACGGGCGGGTGGGTCATGTCAGAGCCAGCGCCATTATTCATCAAATAAGCTGGGTCTTGGCTTATAACTCCAAACACTTGATCACTTAGATCATCATTACAGATCGTTATTTCGTGTGTTCCACCAAGCATCACCACCGTTCCTGGCTCGTAGACTGTATCAGCAGCGTATCTTTCTGCCAAGTCAGCGTAGTTTGCGGTCGTCGCGTTTCCGTTAAATGTCGTAGCATACATTGATGCCCATTTTAACGAAGGTGAACCCACATTATACGTGTTATTACTAGCTGGGAGAATGTTTGTTGTTATTGTTGTTAAACCAGTGGAGGTCGAAATCTTGCTATCAACATACTGTCTAGTAGCTGCCATTAGTGGATAGCTACCAGTTGATGGGTCATTTCCAATGAATACATATCCAGCGGAACTTAAAGTAAGTGCGGTCTGCAATGTATTCCCAGAGTCTTTTACTTTAAAGATTACGTCATTTGTAGCAATATTGCTAGATAAAATAACATTAGCACCAGCACCACCTGCGGTTATAGTAAAACTTGAGTTTAAACCAGCAGTGAACACTCCCTCAACTGTGAGGTTAGTGTTCATTATTTGTGGTGCAGTTTTAGTAACATAGTTTGATGCTAACACACCGCCCAAACTTAACGAGTTAGTTGCAGTTCCCTTAAAATTGTTAGCGTAAATATCTTTAAAAGGAACTACCGCAGATCCAAAATCTCTTGTGCCAGCACCATCTGCAGTAATGATGCCAGTAATAGTGTTTGACCCAGTGCGACTTAAAATTGAGCTGGATGTTCCGCTCGTTACTGAGTTAACGTAGGAAACGGTTGCTGCTTCAGCTAACCCCAAAGATCCCTTTAGCCAAACGTTGCCCGTAGTTTTGTCAACTCTAATAGACTCAGTAGATTGTCCAAACATTTTAACTTTCAAATCTTTGCCAGCAGTCAATGAAGTTATATTTACGTTCGCGGAGTCCGACGCAACTTGTAAATCGCTTGTTAGTCCGACACCAGCCGTATTAGTAAAAGTTACAGCGCCAGCTACTGTGCCACCCAAGTTTTTGTTTAGATAATCAGTTCCGGCAACACCAGCTAAGTTAATAGCATCTGCTGCTTTGCCATTAAATATGGGAGCAGATTGCCCAGATGCAGGGACAGTAGTCAAGTTAAATCCAGGAACAATATTTAAAAACCCAGGAATAGTGTTACTCTGAAACGAATCTGGACTAATAATTGCTACTACATTGTTATCAATATAAAATTTAACGACGTGATGGTTTGAGGCATCAACAGTAGAAACCATGTCCTCAGGGTAAGCCCCAGTTTTACCAAAATTTGCCGAAGCTACAGGGCCGACAAGAGTCCACCCATCAGGATTTGGGGCAGCACTTGATTTAACAAATAACTGATTAAGAGCTGAATTCCACCATACATCACCAATAACAGGGTTTGCTGGGGCGGTTTCGCTAGTAGTTGAGCCGGCAACTGATTTCCAAACCGTGCCGTTTCTAACTTTAAGAACCTTGCTAGTGAAATCCCACCAAATTTGACCTTCCAACGGATGTGGGGGCTCAGTAGTATTTGAAAAATTTTCTAAAAGGTGAACAAAGTTTTCGTTTAGGAATAATCCGTATCCAGCATAATTTTTACCAACTAATGTAATACTAGTTGATAGTTTTGCGTCCACTGTGCCGTCAAATACAGTCTGTAATGGGGTGCCGTTTGTTTTTGTAATGTTGTAACTCATATATTTTTAATCCTGCGTATACTTATTTATCTGTCAAAAAGGTTATGACCTGCCAACCGAAATTTCAACTACTCCGTAATCTCCATCAAAGTTTTCCAATGATTTACCTAATACCGTGCCACACTCAGGACGATTGTTTACTCTAGCCCTCCCATCTTCAGCACTTACTAGCAAATCTCCTTTACAAACAGGGCCAACTACTTTAACTGGGCACCGTCCTTGAAGTGCCAATGCCACTACAAACTCGCCTTCACAATTACTATTCATTAAATGAGCTGGGTTTGTTGACACGACTCCAGCAACTGAGTGCAAATCATTGACAGTAGATTTAGTTACCTCAAACTCACCACCAAACACTAACACTGTGCCTGACTCGTATTGAAAATCTGCCACATAGTTTTCTGCTAAGTCGGCGTAGTTTGCCGTTGTTGCATTACCGTTAAATGTCGTCGCATAAACTGTACGGAAGGAGTTTGTCACTGACCCAATGTCAAGTAACGCAGATGATGTTGTTGCTATACCACCAGATGCGATAGTAATTTTGGCAAAATGTGGGTCCACTAACAACGCATACTGAGTCAAATCTTGCGCTGTGCCTGACACCACATTGTTTACTAGTGTAGAAACAAAGGCAGTTGTTGCTATTCTTGTTGAGTTGTCAGTCGTAACAGGTGTGGGTGATGTTGGTGAGCCGCTAAACGATGGACTAACCAGTGGGGCTTTGTTACTCAACGCGGTATTTACGTCGGTGCCAAAACTAGCACTATTATTAACTGCTTGGCTTAGTGCCGACAAAGTATTTAGTGTTGGGGTAGTGCCTAGCAGAGTTGATACTGCAGTATTGATATTTTGCTGGCGTGTCGTAGCTTCAATTTGAATGTTAGTATCAACATAGAGTTTAGTTACTGCTTGATTATTTGCTGTAACCGCACCACTTAAAGTAAGGCTGTTAAAGGCACCAATGCCCGACACTACTTCATCCGTCGACACCCCCTGTGAGTGTAAGAACGCTACTTTAGCACTTGGAGAACCAATGGAATATTGCCCGTTAGCGTCAAATGTTATGCTACTTGATAACGCGCTTGAGCCATCAAGTGGGTAATACTGTTGTAAAGATGTATTAAGTGAGCTGTCAACATATTGTTTAGTCGCTACTCCAAGAGAGTTAGTTGGGTTGCCAGCAACTAGTACACTCCCGTTCGCACCAACAATAGTCAACGAATCAGTAATAGTACCATTTGGCAATGTTACACTCATTACCACGTCGCGGTTGGGTACGTTTCCTACCAGCTTAACCGCGTTACTTACGACTTTGATCGTAAAATCACTAGATGCGCCAATGGTAATACCGTCATTTGACAAAGTAGAGATAGGATAGTTTGATGATGATGCTACATCTGATCGCAAATAGTTTGCAGCCAAAACCCCGCCCAAGCTGAGGGCGTTTTCGCTGTTGCCGTAGTAGGTATACGATGTTTTTAAGTTGATGCCGGGCTTAATCGTTGAAAATCCCGCAATATCAGTAGTCGTAAATGTAGGGTCTTTACTGACGACTGCCATGTCTACTCCTCCAACACTAAGTATTGATACTACATGCGGTTGGGCCAAGTTATCATTTACTGTAACTGCTCGTTCACCGGTTTGACCTTGTGCCGACGTAAATATTGGGCCAACCGTGTCCCATGATGAACCGTTGAACACCTTTAACTGTTGAGTAGTTGGGTCCCACCATAGTTCACCATTGCTAACAGTAGTAGGAGCAAGAGTAGTGTTACTAGTTCCACTTACCATTCTCCATCCAGTACCCGATCTTACAAGCAGTTTCTTGTTAACTTTATCCCACCATAACTGCCCTTCCACTGAACCCGATGGCGCGACCGGGCTTGCAAAATTTTCAAGCAAGTGAAGGAAGTTTTCATTTTGTGGCTCACCATACCCAGCATAGTTTTTACCGATGAGAGTTAAACTGGTGCTGTTATCTACTGTCCCGTTCGCAACAATAATAGGAGTAGTTGATGAGTCGTAAAAGTTAATGGTGAATGACATATTTTATCTATACTTTATTGTGACTGGCCATGCCAGTAAATACCCTTGACTGTACGGTAATTCTCTAAAGTTGGAGTATCAGGCACAGTATTAACTATATTTATCAAAGTTCGCAATGTTTTGCGTTTCTGCTCAATGAATCTCACATACGCATCTCCCAACTGCTGAATTTGCTGCTTGCTATGCTCACGCAATGCCCATGTCGAGTCAATATTTTCCGCTTCAGCGCAGGTCACGCTAAATCTCCAATCCACGGTTGCATAAGGCGACAGTGATGAGGATACTGCCGCTTGTATATTTTGCTGATCTAGCAGTTGAGAAGGGTAAAAATGAGGAGTTCCTAGAACTGACGACACTAGTCCGCTCTTGCAAACAAAGTCACATTCAGCGTAAAGTTCTTTTATTTTGTTTGCCTTAGCGGAAGTAACACTTGGGAGAGAGGTAATCTCTGAAGTTTGCGGTTTGAAATATAAATCTTGCTCAGGTAGCACTCCCATCTTTATTCCACTAAAATACGAAATAACCATATTGGCTGCATTGAGATCGTAGATTGGTTTATATGAATCTGAATAGGCCGCACAATTTGGGTCAGATGGATGTGTATACGAAACTATACGCATTGTCATTGGATCTACAACTACTGTTAAAAATATGTTATTCATTTATTCACCTTTAAGCGTAAACCATGTAGAATTTTCCATCATGGACAACGTAGCATAGCTTTGACTTGCTGCACCATACACTTGGAGCGTGAATCTATACTTAAATCCAGCTGGCAATGCTGGTTGTAGAGTGTTATTATACTGCGATACCGCAATTCCGTTTTCTGTCATCCCAGGCAATACTGTAGCATTAGGAAATGTTGCTACAAGTTCCCTTTTTAGTTGCTCTCCTGATACTGATGTTGTTTCTGTAGAAATACTCTTAAATCCGTTAAGCTGCCCAGTGCTATCTGTTACCTTACCCCATGTGTTATCTTCGTGCGTATCGTATACTTCCCAAATTCCAGTGGCAGCATTTAACTTCTCTACTTTCAAATAGTAAGCAATACTAAATGGTACTGAATTGGACAATGCCACCATTGATGAATTATGAATTACCACCCTAGTAGGTTGATCACATTTAAATTCATAGTAGGCCGGGCAACAAATTGTTGACACATATCGCTTAGAGGTCAATGTTTCAGTGTAAGTTTGATAAAGCGGGTGATTCCTGTACGTCATACTTGTCGAATCAATAAACTGATTAGAATAGTTTAGATTATTATTGTTCCAGTGTGTTGCTCCAACACTGGCTACTCCGCTGAGCCACCAACTCAAATAAGTTGTTGAGTCGTAAACTTTAGAAGTTAAGGTTGGGTTGTTTACGTTAGGAACCGAAGCTACAATATTTGTTACCCTACCCTTAGTATCAACTGTAATTTTCTGTATAGCAGTGTACTCACCTGCAGCCACTGGTGATGTGGCTAAACTTACCACCACATCACCCCCTGATGTAGAAGTAGTAGATCCTGGGACTAATGCTAACTCGACTTCACCAGGAGTTCCATAATACGACTTTATTTTTGCAGTAATAGTTGAGTCAATATTTTTGTTAACCCATTTTGTACCGTTAAACACTAGTGCTTCGTTGGTAGCTGGCGCAGTAAGGGTAGAGTTAGCGGCAGTAAAAGTAACCCCCTGTGAGCCAACTACATCAGACACAGCCGATTTGACAAATGCCGTAGTAGCTAGTCGGGTTGAGTTATCAGTTATAGGTAGCGGGGTAACTAGTGTCGGAGTACCAACAAAATTCGGGCTGTTAATATTAGCTTTAGTTAGCAAAGAGTTAGCAGCAGTTGTATAATAGTTCGCATCATTATTAATCGCATCAGACAACTTACGCAAAGTATTGAGAGTTGCCCCGTTAACTAGGTTGGATATTTTAGTGTTAGTATCGTTAGTAACTTGAGTAGTAACTGCTGATGCTGAAAGGTCTAAATACTGCTTTGTTATAAGGGCACTTGGACTATTAGGTGATGATGAGGCTAGCGTTACTTGATTAGCATGAGAATCAAACAATAAAGTACCAGCAGTATTAGATATAATCAAATCTCCAAGCAGTGTGGTAATGCTTTTATCGTTACCCACGCTTTCCAGTATTAGCGGTGCTGCTGAACTTACTTGAAGTGTTTTTGCGCCAAGATTACCGGTGAAAGTAACGTCTGGTGTAAACTTGTTAATATAATCTGCTCCAGGAAGTCCTAATAGGTTATCAGCATTGGTAGCAGTACCTTGAATTTTTATACCAGAAACTAAATTTATTCCGGGGATTATTTTAGTAAGGCCAAGATATATTCCATTTAATGTAAACTCAGCGTCTTTACTTAACACCGACAGAACATTTCCCCCAACTTTAAGTAGAGATACTTTATGTGTTATGTTAGCATTGTCAATTAGTGTGTGGGATTCAAAAATTGTGTTAATATCCCCGGCTTTACTTCCTGGACCAATCAAGACCCATTCACTAGCATCGTTTAATACATATAGTTGCTGATCACTATTGTTCCACCAAAATTCACCAGGTTTAGCGGTTAGCGGGGCCGCTGATGAAATAAGTGAGTTCGAAATGATTTTGAACTCAGTTCCATTAAATGCCTTAAGTTGCTTATTGCCTGAATCCCACCAAAGTTGCCCTTCTATCGGAAAAGTAGGGGCGGTCGTATTAGCGTGATGTTCAAGTAATCGCAGAAAGTTATTTCCAATCAGCTGTCCATAATTGTGAAAATTTTGACCAATCAGTGAAATACCTAAGGTAGTGTCAAGGGCTCCTTCACCTAATGTAGCGTATCGTCTTCCATCTGTGTATGTAATATCATATGCCATAGTATTATCCGATATTGCTTAAATTAGTTAACGAACTGATACGTATAGTGTAGTCGATTTGAATCAATCTATTTGCTGATTTTTGAACGGGGTGAAAAATTACATGAGTAAGTAACTTGTTGTATGTATTGGTTGATTTATCATACCCACGAATTCCCAACTCATCAAAAACATAAGTGCTTTCTAAATTTTGGCTGTTGTCGAATGCTGCTTGGCCAGCGGGTTCACCATAATCTAATAGGCAGGTCATAAACACATCAGTGTAAATAGCACCGGGGGTATGCCTAATTTCCATTCTGTTTCTAGCGCGATCAACATTGTTGGCACTGGTGTCGTCAATGATTTTTTGGTACGTTTGATTGTATAACTTAGCGGTTGATCCTACAGAGTTTGGAGGAGAGTAAGTAATAACTCCTGTTGGATCAACGCTGGTCCCACCATTACCAAACGCCATAACGTACATATATGCATCGCCTTTGTTAGCAACACTATAAGCTAATGATTCAGAAAAGTTTTCGTAATGAATGCTATTTTTACGATCAACCAAAACTTCGTTAGTAGTTGGATCAGTAATCTTCACAAATCCTTCTAGCTTAATTCCAAAACAGTCATTCATTTTATGCCCTACCTTCTATAATAACTTTGCCAGATTCTGGATCATACACTTTGATCATATCCTCAACATTTAACCCAGCAATAACATCTGGCTTCTTCTCATTTCGAATAGGAGTTTTCAATAAATGTTTGCTATCTTCAGTTAACGGTGATTTGTTTTGAGTATTCATATTGTTATTTATCCTAAGGTTTCACACAGATATTGATACTGGACCAGCCGGAGATTGCTGAAGGAATACTGATTGTGGTGATGTTTGCTGCAACAATCCAGTTCCATCATTGGTGTATCCTGTTATCCCAACACCCGATAATGCTGTGTACCAGGCCGTAGTGGCTGATCCTGCTGGCAATTGTTGTTCTGCGCTGATATCAGACACTTTCGTACCAACTGGATATTCAGCCCCAATGCCTGTTCCTGCGACACCACGGCGTAGTTGTCCTAGTGTATTAGTTATCGGATCTATGGTGTAGTAGGTTATTCTCTCACCGTTAATGTAAATCACCCCTGGTGTTCTAAGCAGCAAGCTAGGAATGGGCAGTGCCGACACATCGGCTACATGAATCACTGGGTTCGCATCAACTGGGGGCCATACTAAGGGCTCAGTTAATACGGTCGTGTTCCTCTCACTAACACGAGTAATATCCCAGTTTATTGATTCGCGGTCAAAAGTTGCTACCCCATCGTCAAACTCAGTATGCAGCTCGTTAAAGGTAGTTTGTGCTTCATCAAAGTTTTCGCTAGATCCGTCAAACATGGTGACAGAATCAATATCAAACGATGTGAAGTAATCTTGAATCATCCCTGATGAGATTCTAAATCCAACTGGAGGTAGTGTTCCGGTGTCTTTATTAATAACTGTGATGTAAAGGGTATCATACATCATACCTGGCAGCATTTCCTCAGGTGCGTGACTAGTATACGCTGAAATAAACTTACCGCTGTCAACTATGCTGCTATAATCCGTGCTAGTTCCTAGCTCTAAATCTGTGAAATAGCTTTCAATGATCGCATCGTAATCTTCTTCACCCAATCTGTTACCGTCAAGCGTGTTTCCTGGGTAGCTAACACCGCCAAATAATCGTTCTGGGATATTTGGAGCCATGCCAGGAGTAGGTTGATAATATGCCGAAGATCTGTCCACTGCTGTAGTTAACCCATGATCAGCCACTTCAGTAAACTGGGTTATATTAAAGAAATCACCGCTGTTAATGCTGTTGTTGGCTTGGTAAACTACGTGCTGAAATGTGACATAGTTGTTGGCGTTATAATCCGTGTTCGCTTGCCATGGTGTGATATCTGTGGAATAGCTTACTCTATCAAGTTTAATCACAGTGTCAAATGTTCTGACATTACTATTGCCCATAACAGCATAGCATGCCGCCACTCCACCTTCAATGTTACTATTATCGACACCGCCACCAGTGACAACAATGGTTGGCCTAGAGGTATATCCAGATCCGTGGGAGTCAACGTTTACCTTTAGCACCGTACCAGTTGCAAAGCTCACAACTGCAGTAAGTTTTGCGTGCCTAATATCACCATCAGGCAACCCACCGCCGGTAACCGTTAGGATAGGTGGGACTATATATCCAATGCCCGGAGTCTCAACGGTTACAGATTGTATATGATATGTATTATTAGTCCTCCAAGATAAATATTCATCTCTTGACGCAATGATCCCAGCATCCCTAGCATGCTCGCCGTTTGGACTACGCCATGTTTGTAAGTCTGTATCGTAATACGATGGTAAGTCAAAATCTGTCGCAGTAATATTGCCCGTGTCATACCCGTCATAGTTTGTAACAAACTCACGGATCTTAGTGCGGTAGGGTTTTATTTCGTTTATGTAATCGCTAAGGTATGTTTGGTTGTCACGAACATAGCTAGGGTATTGCGCAAGTTGGCGCAAGTTATGGAGAACTGAAATAAAGCTAGATTTAAACACCCAATCAACCAGTCGCTGTTCTGACAGAATATACTGTAGCATCATGAAGAACATTTTTGTAAACTCTGTTGATAGTGTGTTTACAAATATTGAATCTCGCAATGCGTATAATATGTTTCTAAGTTCTACACCGGGGTTTAAATCAAACTTAACTGAATCAAAGTTGTCGTTATCAAAGCCGATTTTGTTAGTATTGTGCGACCATAGTGCGTCAGACAGTTGGATAGTTCCGTTTTGAATTCCTACTACAGTAGTAGATAGATCATAGTTAACAGAAAATACTTTAAACTTGCCGCCGCCACTATCGCGAACACGAATAGTATCGTTCGGAGCTAAGGTTAACTTAGCCATGTCTTTAATAGTGTCAACGGTATATGTTGGTTTTATTGTAAAATCATATCCTGGCAGATACCAATCAGCATAATCCCAATAATCAGCAGTGCGATAACTTTGTGTCCTAGCTAGTTTAAACACTGGTGTCGTTTGATCTAATATTCCAAGGTCATTTTTTTCGTAGTCAACCTCGTAAATAGTCCATTCATTATCAAAGTTAGCGTCGGCCATAACTAATATGCTTTGTCCGAATGATGTTTTAACCGTCGCTATATTATCAGGATCATTCAATGATGCCAGTGTGTAAACTGGTTTCCGCAATGCGGTCATATCTAAATATGATAGTTCTTCGTACGAGTCAACTATCATAGAGTTTCCTTGCTCATCCCAAGTAAACGGAATCTTATCAGCAGACGTCAACTGAGTTAAATCAAACTCTTCAGCAGCAGGAACATCTTTAAGCACGGCGTTAACATATTGAACAATATTTTTAACACCTTGCAGTTTGTTTACTAGCAGTGTTTGGCGTGGTCTAATAGAGATGCCATACCGTTCTGCTTCCGTTAATCTATAATCAGGAACAATGTTGCCGTTCTGATCTTCACCAGCCAAACTATCTATTAGCTTTTCAACAATATTTGATGGCAACTCGCTAGTCAATGCTGTTTCATTTACTAACTTGAACTCGTTGTGAATCAATGTATCAGTGTTAAGTAAATCATACCCTACATGAAAAATAGTAGAATCGGCTGAAATATACTTTGCGATGTTAAACAATGACACGGCATTATTTTTAATATAAGCAGCGTAAGGAATATCTTGTTGAGTTGGGTAGGCAATAAACTTAGATATTTCAAGTATGCTACTATTTCTAAATGGTAGTAGTGAGTCAAACGTTTCTTTGTTTTTAACCCAGAAATAGTATGTTGTGGTTATTAGTCCAGTTGCTTGGTGGACATTCATCTGAACAACATATTTACTGTCATCGGTGTATTTAGGAACGCCATCACCACTATATTCTGACGGTTTTACTTTACTTGAAACCCACTCATATACATCTACCGTCGATCCTGGAAACATTTTTCCCCAGTTTCTAGTGCGGTAATCCAATGATCCTTGCTCATACTCTATATACCGCACGGAGTCTATATCCCACCATACTTTACCTACCTGTTGACTTCCCCAGCAATAGATGTCAGTAGTTGGATCAGTGTTGTTATACGCTGCGGGGTCAAACGATGTTTTAAACTCTATATCGTCCTCGGCTACACCAAGCAGCTTACCCTTAGCTGGATCATAAATGTCCAAGTGCGCAAGAATATTCTGCTGTTTTTGGTTGTAAATATAGTTTCTAGTGACTGACTTATAATCAACTCTTGGTTCCTGTTTCCTAATCAACTGCCAAGACTGAGACAAATATTTATTTTCAAAAATAGCTACTTTACCACCATTAATAGTATTGCCATCAAAGTTTGGCGACCCAACAAAAATACACCCATTGCCAGCAGCAAGTGATTTACCAAAGGTATCTAAGTTTTTAATACCAGATTCGCCGAGTTCTTGACTATATGAATAAACTGTGGTGCTATTCCCAGCAAGAAGGTCATATAAATAGACTGCCCCGGAATTTCTTACATAATCACTGACTGTCGTAGTACTATTATCAAGCATAAAATACGATCCGTCCTGTGACGCCCTCGACACAGAGTATGCATCTGAACTTGATACTGTTAGATGCTTAGTTTTAGTATCTACTGCTATGGTAGTACCAAAATGTTCGATATCATGTTGGAACGGTTTTTTAATTAGTTGAACAAATTTAAATTTCCAGTTGCTATTATTAAGTGGAATATCTAATAGATATCTATGAACTGCTCCATAATAATACCGTTCATCTGGAATAGCCCACCCTGGTGCTCCAACTAATAACTCAGTACCACCTAATGTTAAGAGCAGTGATTCGCCAAACCTGCCATCTATTAGATGCTCATTTGGCTGTAAAACGTCTCTAAGTGTGTACGAGTCTGCCAGAATAGAGTATATGTAAACTGCTCCACACTGCGAGGTTGAGTTATACTCAGATTTTGGTGACCCAACGAATAAGTAGTTTCCGTTATAGCTGCATGCCAATGATGCCCCAAACTCTCCGCTGTTATCCCCAATTATTGAGTAAGCTAGCGTAAACTCATCAGCAAAGTTTTTTCTATAACATTGTACTTTTCCTGCGTTTGGTGCGCTTGCAAACAGCCACATTCCATCACTACTAATAGAAATAGTGTTGCCAAACCCACTTTTTTCATATTCTAGTTGTATAACTGCTGATGACCCAGTGGTTTGACCTGCGCTGTTAATAGTTGGAACGACAGTTATTGTCGGGGGAACTATATACCCCAAGCCAAGGTTTAATAGTTTTACGTCGTGAATGATATACGGGCGTAGACTTGAAAAGGTTGGTGTAAACACTGTTTCAATTCCGATGCCATTAGTCAATGCGTTACCATTAGTTACGGACACCGTTGGTGCTGATGAGTACCCATAGCCCCCAGAGATCATATTAACACCAATAATGTTTATTGGAGCAAGAATTTTTGCTGTGGCAGAAGTTGTGGCTGGTCCAGTGCCGGTTATTGTTACTACAGGGTCAGTTAAATATCCATCACCAGGATTTATTAAACTTATTCCTGTAATAGTGCTCCTAGTATTGAAATAACTTGAAGACACTGAATAACTAATGCCACTGCCAGTGGTATCGCCCACTGCATTAGTGATAGTGACCGTAATTCCCGACGCTGGGCCATACCCTGAGTTAGCTGAAACATCAATACCAGTGATTTCAAAATATGCTGGGGTGTTATTTGCAGACGCTACTGCAGTTGCCGCAGTAGTTGAGCTACCAACAAAGCTAACTGCTGGAGGTTTGGAATACCCTGCCCCGGCGGAATCTAACACTATACCTGTCATAGTAAAGCTAGTATCTTCAATGGATGCAGTTGCTTTCGCTTGCCGTGTAAAATCAGTGTACCAGTTGCTTTTATACAGATACGAATATGCCGCGGTTTCAGTAGTCGAGGCTGAATCAACTGTGCTTTCTTTTGCCCCATTTGTCAAGTAATTTGTAACTATTATAGGAGTAAAGTGTACCTCAGATTTTGTGTCACCAATGATGCAAGCTCTCCCTGCATTATTAACTAAAGAGGTCCATCTCGCATTGCGAGGCAGTATGGAAGATGTCCATACTGCTAAATCTGATGTCGAATATAACAAATTTTCAGTATCTGTATTCGCTACTCCTCCAATTGCCACCGGATTGCTATATATTGTACGAGTGGCAAGTATTTTATATTCGCCGTTAACTAATGAAATAGAGTTAAATCGTGTTATCTCAGAAATTTGTGTAGACGATGGAATGTTAAAGTACTCAATACCATCAGTTATTAGTGAGTAATCCCAAGTATCGCCATCAATTGATGTCATCAAATAATAATGATGGTACATTACATAGTGTTGAGGATTACCATCATTGAACTCTTGCTGTGTTTCTAACGTCGCAACGAAGTTTCCATCTAGTGTGGTTAAATTGGAAACTTCCCATCCAAATAAATTTTCCCCGGGCATTGGCATATTAAACGTTTACCTGTGTGACTTTATTATATTTATCCTGCCAGAATATAGTGATTTCATAGGTTATTTGCCTTCGCCCACGCCATTGATGTTCCAGCTGGCCATCCGTATAATGCATCTATATCTGCTGCTGTTTTGCCTATACTCATTGCGTACTGCCAAAGTGTCAGTTCAGATGATCTGCCATTTCTTACTGCAGGATCATTTGCATACGCATTTACTGCTACTTTAGTCCATGGAATATTCACTGTGGTTAGACTATTCCAATCAAACTCCGGTTCTGTGTTAGCTATCCACGGTTTAATAAATGGGCTTATATTTCCCCCACCATCCCACAGAAGTTTAATGCGGGAATTTGATCTTCGAATTTCATTTATTGTCTGTATAAAAATACTATTTTTTACTATTGGAATCTGAGTGGCAGGGTCAGTACTGACACTTTTTATCCATGCATCCTTTACTGTTCCTTGACCTAAGGTATTGGGTTGTGCCGCTAACCAATTTATATATTGTTGCTGCTCTGGAACTGTAATAGCTGCAGCACTTCCATTTTGCACAATGTCTGGGGTCGCTAAGTGGGCTGCATCTTCGCCGCTACCCGGGCTTCTTGGTGTTGCAGGGGTAGATGCATCAGGTCCGCTTCCTGGTGTAAATCCGCTTCCTGGTGTAAATGCAGTATATCGATATATTGGTATTGATACGGGCCTGAAATACTTTTTATTTTCAAACAAGAAATTAACTTTAAGAGAAGTTGAAGTAGTTGACGTCGATAGCGGAGTGATATCCAATGGTCCAGAGTATGCGCCAGATGAGTCAAGATATATATGCTTTTCTCCTGGGGTGATCACTACTGGGGGTATTGTTGGATTACCTGCCGCTGTTGTTGCAACCCACTCGGGTTCAGTTAACACTTTATTCAAATTAGTAAGGTCAGATAGTCTTGTGATGACATAATTTTTATACCCTACTACTCTATTACCGATTAATTTTGCAATAACATCAGCAGTTGAATACCCAGATGCTGTACTTAGATTATTTGTCGAATACTCAGTAATGTCTATATATTCTTGCATTGTAATGCCCGGCGCATCATCCGCGGTTAGCAGCATTAAATCAGCAGCAATCTTTGAAACTACCTGAGAAGGTGAATAAGGTGGTGTTACATACGCGTTACTTACAAACTCCTTAATTGTTAGTCCAGTGTCAATTTTAACACGAAATGCATCAAAAGTGACCACTGTGTTTGTTATTTTACTTTTAAATGCTGCAATTAGTTTCATAATTATGCCGTTTTATAAAAATCTATAAAACTGACTAGACGTTTCAATGAATCTACCTTCGGTATTTCTACTTTAGGATTTACTGACTCTCGACGTCTGTAATCGGCTAATTCGGCCGATGTTAAACTATAAAGATCATCTAGACCTTTATAGAGTATGTTTACTGAAGCATTTAGATCTCGATCATGTTTAGTACCACAGCTAGGACATGTCCAATCTCTAGTAGATAGGTCTTTAATGAACTTTTCGTCTTGTGGTAAACAAGGACCAATAAAATTATGATTGAAAGATGCAACAAATTGATTCCAGATATATCTAACCGCACCAAAGTTACGGTCCAGAAAACTAGACTGTTCCTTAGTGGGATAGATTCGGTATTTGAATGATTTTAGAACTAATTGAGTCATAAATTATATTGGATTATATAGTTTAGTTAATGTTTTAAGTTTACCATATATAAATTATATTGAAGTTATATGGTTATTTATGGTAATTTATGGTAATTAAAATTTAGTCATATTATTTCCTGTAGCCGCATTAAACTTCAGTTGAGGTGTAAACAACAGTATCGTTTTTAACACCACCAGAAATTGAGACTGTCAAGTCAACTTGAGTTCCAGCATTGATGGCCGGTGGTACAATTGACACGTTAAGAGAGTTACTAGGATTTGTAATTGGCGGGGGCAGTGGTGCAGTAGTCCTGGAAGATGCTACTGCCACGGGTTGCCCGGGTGGGGTAACCTGTATTGAATTCCACGTTGTTAAATCTGCCGTAGCGGACGCAAATATTATTGGTGAATTTACTAATCCAAATGTCTTTTGAATTAGACTTTTCGTACCGTTGCTAAAAATTTTGTTGCTATTCATAAGTTCACCTACCAGTAATATGCTCTAACAGGAAACACTGATTCTGCCGCGGCAGGCAATATTGTTATTGCTTGCCAAATAATTCCATCGTCTGATGTAAGCAGTGTATCGGTTTCGGTTTCGTTGAGTTGGGTAATAGCAAACTTATTATTAACATAGGTAATATCTAGATTATTTATGACTGACAAATCTAATGTCTCTAATATCGGTTTCATATTAGTTTCTTGTGCAGTCCATGTTTTACCATCTTCTGTAGATATTAGCCAAATAGTATTTGATGTAATAGCAGCGTAATCTGGTGGTATCGACCGTTGACAAGCTAGCGCATACAATTTATTATTTGCAATGATTGGCACACCCAAGAAAAGTTCTTTCCCATTGTTATCAATTATCATGTTTTCTACCCAATTCACACCATTGGATGAAATGTACAAACTATGCTCTGCATTGACACCCAAATCAACCAACACGTAAACACCAGCAAACAAAGTTGCATACGGATTAAAGAAAGATTTAGAAACCGCGTTTGTGATCCATGAATTATTAAGAGTTAACGAACCAGCAGCGCCTAGCACAGTCGCGACCCCTGATTTAATGATAGTTGACGCAATATTTTCAAACGTCGTGCCGCCACCATAAACTTCAATCACTGGGGTGTCTAAGTATCCTGCTCCCGGATCAGTAAGGGTGATTCCTGATATTTCGTAAAACCCAGTGCTTGGGTTGAGTGCGCCTTCAATAGATGCTCGAGATGTGTCTGTCGAAGCACCGAATATTTGAGCATATGGCTTACTAGTGTATCCCAGCCCTACGTCAGTTAGCGCCACCGAGGCTAACTTAGCACCAACCAATGTTCCAGTGACGTGGGCGGCTGCCCCTGAGCCGTCGCCAGTAAACACTATAAATGGTGGCTTTTGATAACCATCCCCAGCATTGACCATTGTGACACCTGTCACTGAACCTGTTGCCGCCGAGACATAATTTCCTAAAATAACTGCGTTAGCCTGTATCCCTAAGGGATCTGTTGGTGCGCTGATGACAACTTCTGGTGGAAGAGTGTAATTGCTGCCGAGCGAGGTCAAGGTGATTTCTATTGATCCAAACGACTCTGGCACTGCCACTACTGTTAACGATGCAGTTGCTTGAATACCGCCAGAAACTTCTGGTGCAGCAATAGATACAGTTGGTACAGTATCATACAGATTATCAGGTACAGTCAAAGTTATGTCATCCACTGGAATGCCAGTTAGCGGCACAGCTCTTTCTGTTATCAGCTCAGCACGAGCGCCAGTTCCACCGCCCCCCGCAATATTGACAGTAAAGTTATCTAGACACGTATAACCGCTTACTCCGCTGCTATTAAATCCTAAGTTCGCCGCTGACAACGCAGTTGATGCATCAACAAACTCACCAACAATCTCTATTTCTAAGTTTTTTCCAGAATCAACGTAATACGATCCAGACCCATTATCTGAATAATAATACCCCGGTGTAATGACAATTTCAGGTATAGAGGTGTAGTTGACCCCAGGGCTTACTAATGTTGCTCCAGTAATTTTTATGCCTGCGGTGTCATACAATGTATTCTTTTGAACACCGCTACCTTCGACACCAAGCAAATAAGTAAGGATGCTACTTTGTGTAGTTGCAGAATAATACTCTAAGTTATCTGAACTTATTGCAATAGACTTATCACCAATGGCAATAGCTTTTCCAAATATATCCGCACTTCTATAATGCTCAGTATCAGTAGTGCCTGGACTTATTTCATAAAGCCCCAAATAGTTTTTAATAAATGGTCTAGGTAATTTTCCAATTTGACCAGGAGATCCAACTATGACGATAGACCCATCTTCATTTGATGCAATAGTAGACCCATACTGCTCACTTAGTGACAACGGAATTGGTTTATTGTCGACTCCTAGCTCATTTAAGTCTGAAGAATATTTCCACGGGCTTGTTTTGTTGTACACTGCCCATCCGTTGATTGTATTTTTGTCAGCCCATACTTTGTCACCATCTTTCCAACTAAACTTCGGAGTAAGATTAGCTACTTCAATCAACTCGTCAACACGCATGCTTGACAGATTAAACAGAGTTCCATATCCTTCCATATTTGGCGTTGAAATCATTGTTGCTTCAAGGCTTGAAGAAATCGTAGCATACACAGTATGCATACTAGTGATGCGATATACACGGTAAAAGTTATCAACATCAGCGGAGAAGTTTTTAATAACAAATACTTCACCAACCGATAGCTTGTGCGGTAGATCTGTTGTAAACTCAGCAATTCCATCTAAGTTATAGTCAGCATTGGTAATATGTATTTGAGATTCAGACACGCGCAAAACATCCCAATCCCCGTCTAAGTTTTTAGCTACCCAAATCTTGAATCCACTGTATACTTTTGAGGCTAAGTCGCCAATGAAGGCTGGGTTTGACAAATCAAAAATTGTAGCATCTATGTCATCTAAATGAACATACCCTGCTGACGGGAAATCGTTTTCTGAGTTTACCGAATCATCTCTATCATTTAGGAAGTTTGGTCTGAAAGTTAGCGGCTTTTTATACAATGTGTTATAGTACATTGTCACAGAGTTTTCAGATTGCAACTCATCACCTGGATTCTGCAAGTTAAATGCTACTGGATCTTGTTTAAACAATGCTTCGCCTAGCTGCACTTCTAGGAACTGGTTGCTTTCAAGAGCACCATACTCTCCAACACGGAATGCCCATTCTTCAGTTACCGCAATTTTACCAGTGATATGATTTATTGACAAATCGCCCAAAGCAGAAATAGCAGCATGTGTGCCTTTGTCTTTAATAAATCCTTGATAGAATTTGGATTGAGATGTTGGGGAAATACCCAAATCTATTAGGTAGCTTCTAGATTGATTTCCTATTAGGCCATCACTTAGTGAATTTAAGTTGTTATCTTGAACCTGCCCATCAATGTCATACATGTTTTCAAATCTACCAGCACCATATGCCAGATTTGGAATAATTCCAGATTTGAAAAAAGTAGAATCCACCTGCTTCCATTTTGTAAAGTCAAAGTTATCGCTGGCAAGAATCTTAGCCAAGGCCGTATAAATGTTTCCTTTGTATTGAACAATCTCGCCCTTGTTGTAATCTCTAAATACTTCCCAGCCAGCTATATCTGCATTGGTATGCATAAATCCTGGAAGGCTTAGTTGCCCTGTCCAGTTATCTGTCTTATTGCCAATGAGTTTTAGCCTATATTGTCGATTTCCCAATGCAGGTGCATAGATAATATCTTTAAACTCAGTTTGATTGTCAAATATCAGCACATGCTCATACTGAACTAATGCTAACGACACTAGGCCAATGGTTCGATCCGCAGGAGTAGTTATTGAAAACACCCCGTCATTGCGCACAATAGAACTTTGTTTAGGCGGGATAAAGTTAAATCCAACGTCAAGTATCTTAGATCCTAATCTAGAGTTTTCAATCTTATCTACTACTGCAGCCGGGTGTATTACCGTAAACTCATTCAATAATGGTGATAGCACCAGTAAACTACCATTTCCCCATCCTTGCTGCGCCCAAGTTAAAAATTCCTTGACCGATAACTCCCAATTTCGTTCTTCACCGAGTGATTGATCAAATGTTTTAAACTGGAGTCCAAGTGATATCAAATATCTACCATAACTCACAATGAAGTCAACAACTTGTTGTGTATTTCTAAATTCTTGTCCATAAGGAATATCTACTACTGCATCTTCCCATCCCTCATAAATTGTGCCAGCTAAATTTAAAACTGTTACTGTATGTTTAGCCGATGCGGTATTACTTGGTATAATCTTGAATATTGGGTTAGATACATTATACCCCGAAACAGTAAACCCAGCCGGAGTAGAGGTTATAACTAACGCACTATAGTTAATGACTGATACTGGTGACGATTTATGTAGATATACCTTGTAGTTTTCATCAGGTATTACTACTGAATTATTAGCACTGTTTGGATTACTTTGCTCAGCATAAATTTTCAAATAGTTTTTATCAGTGAATCCTGCTACCTTATAGCCAAGATTGATTGACACTCTGTCTACATATTTGTGAAGTAGCGTACTAGGATTAACACCACGACTAGTAGCATAATCAACAATCCAGTTAGTATATCCTGCATTGCGCATTATTGTGTCGTCAATGTTTTCACCGTTGAAAACAAAATCCAATGGTGTTATTTTTTGTTTTGTATCTTCAATGAAAAACTGATTAGTTGCTGGGTGGCGGCGATATTTTTGTATGCTGGCCAAACTTCCAAAATATACACTAGGACGCATTAACGCAATCGCTTGCTGCACTGCGAAAGGATAGTCACTACTTCTTCTCCAAGCAGATTCAATCGGTCCAACATCACCCATGTTAAATGGAGCTTTTGCAGTGCCAGTGTCAGGCACATGTGTCAAAAACGATACTGGTGAGCGTAGTTCCCCAGAATCAGTGACTGGAATAATGTTAGTGACGCCGGGTCTTGCATACAGTTTGTTAATGCCTGCGCGTGGGCCTTCACGAATCAACCCTTGCTCTAGATCTCCCCATAGCACCAAGTTGCCGCCAGTGTAAGGGGCTACTCCGTAATATGTTTCCCACCATTCAGGTTTTTCTGAGAACCCAAGTGATTCCCATGGCCTAGTGTGCGGGGCGTCAGTGCCATACAAGAACAAAAATATACCTCTCCAATATCCCGGTAATACAGTATTGTTTAGTCTAAGATCAGCATTGAAAATACGGTTGCTAGAGTAGTTCCAAGTGAAAAAGTTTTTTTCATCAAACCAGTCATTTGTAGTTATAGCGACACGGTTTGACCCCAACCATTGAGTATAACTACTGCTAATAATATTGTCAAATTCTGATTTGATATATCCAGTATTCCTGAATCGCTCTGGCACAATGCTGTTAATGTCAAATACTAACGGGTCATATGTTGCTTTAATGTTGTTGTATATTCTTTTCTCTAATTCAAGCAGTAACTCGTCGCGAACATCTCCAAATGCCGGAGTTATGCTGCCATCATGCCCACGAATTACTTGTATAGGGGTAAGGTAGGTGTCGTCAATAAATATCTCTGGAGTAAACTTGGGGTATAGCCCTAGTTTTGTTGGAGTTTCTGGGACATAGCAACCATCAGTATTAGCATAAATTACAATGTTAATAACATCATCGTATTCAAGCAAGTGTTTAAACACAATAGACGGCCTAGTTTTGCTAAACTCATAGTCATGATTTTTAATCAGCTGAATCCCGTTTACATATACTAATATTGCTTGATTACTGAGTTTTGTGTCATCAAATATCGTCGGAATTTCGTATTCCAAGATTTCAGTTGCTAACACTGTGTACTCGATAACTTTCTTATTTTGGTCATATGGCACCATGTCAGAGTAGTACCATGGCATTTGAATATTGTTAACTGCATTTATTTTGAGCATAATAGCGTCAACAGTTGCAGGTACATTACCGCGATTTGCTGCAATTTCTCCAGCATTTTCAAGGAACTTATATTTAAACTTTGAATATTCAAACTGTGCAGCACGTATACTATCCATGAAACTTACTTCATCATTCAATAAGAATAATGAACTGTAAATCATCGGAGAACTATGCTGCAAAATATTCCCACCACGAGATTTAATGTCTAGATCTCGCAGGTTATTGCTTGCCAATGGAACACCAACTAGTTCAGGGGACTTCTCTGCTATTTTTAAGACATGCTTACGCATTTGTCCCAACGTAATATGCGAAAAAGATTCATTCAGTGCATTTAGCTCCAAATTCTCTGGTATTTCGTAATATCCAATATTAGATGATGTAGTAGAGTAGATTAAAAAATCTACCCTGTCATCTTTTACGATAGGGTATTTTACATACAATGTCAGCACTGCTGGAACACCACTAGAAACATCCCCTACTTTAACGATCTCATATTGTGTATTGTTTTCTGAATCGCGTTCTTGTATCAACGTACCATTAATATACAAAAATACTGAAGGCATATTGGTAAGGTTAGTTGGAGTTATATCTATCTCATAATATGATGTAACTCCGTCGCAAATATTAGAAAACAGCTGATATTGTTTTGTATTTTGATCTTCAGTTACCCAAACATTTTTCTTATTAAGCTGAAATCTTGAAGCGATAACTGGTACAAATCCAGTATTCAGTTTGATTGAAGTTGTGGTAATGCCAGACAAGTAGTTGAATGAATCTGCGTCAACATTGTTTGTAAACAAGATGTCACCAGTATTAGCAATGCTGCGATATGCTATTGGGAACCCCAACACCGAGTCCGTAACCCCACTACCTAAGGTATAAGAAAATATTGGCGAGCCCGCAAACTCAGTGTTTGCATACACAGTTTGATCGGAAAAACTAACCAGATTTTCATCCACAACATCAAACAGTGGCATGGTGTTGATATTTGTTTTTTGCTGCGCATGTGTCCAAGTGTTGCCGTTGAACCAAAAACTGTGGCCAAGCGTAATACCAATCGTTGGACTCATGACGCCGTCTAAGGATATGTCAGATATAGTTTTAAAATTCGAGGCTCCCACTGCAGTAATATCTATCTGCCGGTTATTGTGATTATAAGTAGCTTCATATGGGGTGGTGCTTAGTAAAGGTATCAATGGCAGTGTTATTCCCATTCTTGGGGTAACTACATCATACGGCGAAATATCACCCACTTTTACTAAGTGTACTCTTACTTCATCGTTAACCGAAACTATCCTTACTTTATAAATCCTATTTCTTACGGTCGGATCTTTATCATTGGCAAAAATGACGGTCATCCCATCAGAAAACTTTAGATCAGTGAAATATGTTGAGATGGTGCCTTCAATATATACCAACGCATCAGTAATGGAAAAATCAACAACATCAATGGCATGCCCACCAATCCTACCGTTGTTAAACAACTGTAAATCTGGGTCAAACTCGATAATAGGTCTAGTAGCTCTGAGTGCTTGATTATAGTCAGGGTCAACATTGTTAAATATAGCAGATTGCAAAATAATATCTTGGTGGAACCATCTATTACTTCTTGACCACGCATTAGCATCAACTGACGACCTGTTGATAGTAATATAGTCTGGATTCGTCGGTCCGTTTAAAATTTGATCAAAGTTGTCAATACTATAACCATAAATATCAAACGGAATAGTTGTAATACCTTTAAAATCCAACTCCGGAGTTTGCATCAAATCAGTTTTGACTAATCTAATAGATTTTCCAACTCCTTCAACATAATAAAAATTGTTAATATAACTTGCTGGTGTCACCGCAGCGTTAAATTTAATTTTCATTCCGTTGGACAGTGTCAGCGTCTTTTCCCCAACTTTTATTGAGTACTGTTTTTTACCAATAATATCGGTCACATCAATTATAGATGAAGTATCATTTACTAGTTTTATTTGCCCGTAAAACCGTTGATCAGTTCCGTCATTGAAAAATAACAAATCTTTTTCAGCAGTTAGAGCTGGAACTAATTCAATAGTAGACAAATCCTTGCGATAAAAATCTCTGCCTGCGTTTTCATTACCGGTAGTGATGTGTATTTTGTTTGAAACTGGAAATGTTGCATTCCAATCGATGTTAACAATATAATCGCCGTCATCAGTAGGTTCAAGATTTATTTGCCATATATCAAATTGTTTTGATTGTGGTATATCTTGTCCTTCATCATATTTTTCTACTCCGTAGTCAGCACGATTATATACTCCAGCATCATTCCAAGTTGTTGGCTCTATTAGATTTTGAAGGAATATAATTCGTGGAGTATTTTGTAATAGGGAGGCGTCAGTTATACCGTCAATGCCCCCAAATTTCGCAACTATGTTGCTCCACAGTTGTGAATCAATCTGATCATAAGTTAGGTTAGTAGCCAACGATCTGTCAGATTCTGACAGCGGGAGTGTAGGCATACGCTTGAAAAAGTCTTGAGCGTCTGCTTGAGGAACAGTGAAGGTGACAACACCGTTGTCAGCACCATTACGATCTACCCCCAACACGTCACGGGTTGAAATATTTCTTTGGTATCGTTGCTTTCCAGCTAGTCCTGGCTCAGTTTGAATCCAAAAATTTGACCCAGGTTGGTTAAGTTGAAATGTATAGGTGCCACCGCGAGCAAGAGTAATAGTTGGATTTTCAACACTACCAAATCCAGATATTTGATACGCGCCAAGTCTGTCATTACGAGTAACTACAAAGTCATCAAATAAGTTTACTGCGCCTGTGTATATTTCTATTGCGGCAGGCCCTTCAGGTATCCAGTAATACTGGTTAAAGTTTATCAGTTTGTCAAAATCTATCATCCCATCATATGAGTATGCTTCATTTTCAAACAACCTAGAGTGATTTGAAATATTACCGCCATAGTAATAGATTTTGTTTAGTAAATCAGTGTAACTAGCAAAAAACTTGACATTTTTAATCTCGTCTGTTACTACAACGGACGGTTCAAGCTGATACTGGGTTCTGTTGCGAGAATTCTCAGGCAAGTAGTTGTCAGTTTTGTTAAAGGTCGGTGCAAACTTTCTACCTATATATCCATTCAGTTTCTTAAACTGCGGCTCAGTGACTAACTGATCAAGAGTAGCATTCAAAAATTTCTGATTTGCTGGGGTCTTAAAGACGTCTGGTAAAAAGTTGATTGTTCTTGTTGTCATTGGTTTACAGTGTAGTAATGTATTTACCCTGCTACGTTCGCGTTAAGAGTTGCTGCAGTGATTGCGCTGATAATCTCAACGTTAGCGACTGTAGCAGAGCTAGTTAAGATCTCGTTAGCTTCAGCATTGATCTGATACAGGTTACCAAAAAGTGATTTTGCATCAACAGGCACGATAATAATAGATGAGGCGGCTGGACTTAATGTCGAGTGAAGATACGCACTTAGCTCACTAAAGTAGAACGACTCTCCAAAATCCCAATTTGCTGTATCAAAGTAGCTGTTCACTGCTGCTATCACACGCGATTTAATTTCATTATCACTTATGTTTACTGACGCGTTTTTAACTACTTTAAATGTCGCTTGTAACGACAACTCGGCAGTGGGTCCAAATAAGGGCTTAAACTTTGCAGAGCTTAACACTATTGTATCGCTTATTGCCTTTAATTTTTGTAAGCCAGTGTATTCTAACGATAGCTCCTCAGTAGTTGGGGGCAATGGCTCTTCAATTTTTCCAGTCGTATCTTTAATCCAAAGATTATACGCTTCCGCATACTCCTTAGTTAACACATAAATATCAATGATATTATTTGGGCTTGGATCTATTCTATTATTTCCAGGGCTGTTATGCGTATATTGGAAATACAGGTTGTCTCTACCGTTCTTAGCCACGTAATCAGTAGATCTTACCAATGAGTAAGCGCCTTGAAGATTCATTAACACATAAAATTCTGGTGTGGTTGATTGAATATAAAATACTTGCCCCTCGCTGTATTGAGAAATAGGTATCTCTAAAACACTAGTATATAATGTATCAACTAAAGAAGAGTCGAATGACTCCCATTGAATAAAACTATCATAACTAATAATTTTCTTGAAAAATACAATATTGCTGCTGTCTACTAAACTTTTGTAAATGTATGGATCATCAGGAATTCCATCAGCATTGGTATCAGTAAAAGTCAGGGTTACTTTATTTTGATTTACATACCCATCTGCCTCTGTAATATTAGACAGTATGTTCATGCGGTAATCCAACCCCATTGGCAACGAAGTCAGTGGTTGTGCATTTACTTTTAAAAACTTAATATTGTCTTGAATAACAGTATTAGTTTTGCTGTCATATACTTTGACTTTATTGTCGTAATAAAACTTCGTTTCCTTCTTGCTTTCAAATATATATGATAGTCCGCGCCAGTATACCGAATACCCTACGTTAGCAACGTTTTCAAATCTAATAATCCAGTTGTTGTCATATACATTGCCAATGGTTAACTCCCAAATACTCTGCTCCGCATTATAGTTCAGATAAAAGTTAGATTTCACAGCAACAGCAGTAACCATTTCTTGAATAGTCAATGTAGTTAATGTGTTGCTATATCTTGGTATAATGGAATGAACAGCCGCACCCGTCGGAACTTTGATACTTAATGTCACTGGCCCTTGGCCATTTAACATAGTACCAATACCACCATTGGTGCCGTCACCAAGCACAGCAACTACTGAAGCATATATGTATAACTTGTCTCCATCAAATCTTGGGGAACCCCGAAGGATTACGTTTTGCGCATTAAAGTATTTTCCTGTTCCAGCAGTGAATTTAATCAATGCCCCGACTTTAATATGTGACCCAGCAGTGCTGGTAATATTTCCAAGTTGAAGTATTTGCCCAGTCAACATATTTTTAAAATACCCAGTGCTACCGCCAATATTTAATGAACTCATTACCCATTCTGCGTTCGGATATTGATAGGCAGTTACTTCATCGTAGTAGCGATGAAGTAGTTCGCGTGTGTTCAAAATATTTGACACAGTGTCACTGATGATTTGCCCGATAGTGTTCGTATTCAAGAAAGACAGTTTTAGTTCGTAGTCTTGAGCAGTTTTGTACAGAACACCATCCTGAGCAAAGATGTTTGTACTTGAATATTTCCCGCTGCTATCGTTTACATCAATGAATCTGCTTACCCCACTACTTGATCTGTTAACTGCTTTTACTTTAGATATATTAGCATAGTTTGTGTATGGTACAATATTGTAATCCTCACCCGTGACCATTCTACCTTGAGTGTAGTATTGTTGTGGCGCTTTTTGCCTAATCTCTTCAGATGTTTCGCTAGCAGTAGCATTAGACACGGTGTAGTTCAATGATGCGAAGATCGACAAGGTCTCGACATTTCCAGCTCGTGACACATAGGGAATCGAGAATGAAGTATTTTGAATGTCAGTTGGTAAAATTTTGTATGCCTGGGCGTTCCCTGTTCTAAAATACAATCTAAAGTTTCCAACAGGTATATTCGAAAATGCTCCATCTCCAAACACTAAGTCAATGTTATCGTTAACAGTAGTATTGATTTGGAATAGATTTTTATCTACGGATTTGTTATATATTACATTGATGCCAGCAACCGTTGGTACAGGTGTCCATTTAACATCAACTGCACCATTTACATCTAATGAGTATAGCCATACATCTGAGTTGTTGATTCCATTATACCCAACTGTTAATACACGGTTAGCCAAAGATTCTTCAAGGTTGAAATCTAGTGTGCTCAATGCTCCTTGCTTAAAATATAGGAAGAATCCAGTGTTTATGCTACCGTTGCCTTGGTTATCGTTGCGATATAACAGATTAAATCTGTTATTTGCTATAGGTGGTACTTCATAAATGTATTGCTGCCCAACGGAGGTGACACTGACGATCTCAAATGGTGTTTGAGCTCCATTGACAATGGCGTTAAACGCGAATGTTGGCTGAGTATTTGTTGTTAAGTTAACGGTATATTCAGAATTCATTATTCCATTGATTAACTGTGAATTCCCTGATTTACCAATGGTTTGATTATCTATTAGAGCAGCGTTAATAATGATCGTAAACTGCTCTAACCAGTTGTTATTTGTAGTGTCGTTCCAAGTGATAGGAAGCCCAGTAATACTTACTCCAGTGGAATCAGTTAACTTTTCGCTAGTAGCAATGGATTCAATCTTAAGAAATCCTGACGCAGGTATGCTTCGTTTCGGACTGTAGTTAATCAGTCTAGCCAGTTTCAAAATACTGTCACGACGTTCTGCCGTGTCAATGAAACTCTCCCTTGCGTTTAAGTCTGATCTGAATGCTAAACTTTGCCCCAAAAATGCTATCAAATCAATCAGCGCAATGTATTCACTTGATTCAATGAAATCGTTAAAATCCTCTGGATAATACAGTTTCAAATAGTCGATCATACTCTTGCGCAGAGTCTCGAAATCGTAAGATTGAAAATCTGCTTCGCGGAAGGTCTGGTATATTTTTTTCCAATCCTCTGCGGCTAATAAACTGTGCTGACGTGATGATGAAGACATCGCTTTGATCCTTGACTATGATAATTATGCCGTTTTATAAAAATCTATAAAACTGACTAGACGTTTCAATGAATCTACCTTTGGTATTTCTACTTTAGGATTTACTGACTCTCGACATCTGTAATCGGCTAATTCGGCCGATGTTAAACTATAAAGATCATCTAGACCTTTATAGAGTATGTTTACTGAAGCATTTAGATCTCGATCATGTTTAGTATTGCAACTAGGACACGTCCATTCTCTTATAGAGAGATCTAAAGATTCTAGTTTATGACCACAACAAGAACAAGTTTTAGAAGAAGGAAACCAAGTATCTATTTGATGGAACGTTTTACCGTACCAGTTAGATTTATAGCTGACCATTCCGATTAAAGTAGACCAAGAAGCATCTTGAATTGACTTAGATAATTTTCTATTCTTAATCATATTCTTGACTTTAAGTGATTCCATAATTATGGTATCATAGTTATTTACTAACCAAGTTGATAGATTATCATAAATAAACTTTCTTTGGTTAGTTACTTTTAGATAAAGTCTAGCCACTTTAAGTTTCATCTGTTTGTATCTGGATGAATCTTTAACTTTCTTACTAAATGCTCTTTGAGTTATTTTTAGTTTCGTTTGGGTTTTACGAAACCATCTAGGATTACTGATTTTCATGCCTGTTGAACAGATAAGTAAATCTTTTAAACCCAGATCAATACCAATACTCCTACCGGTATTTTGTTTCAGCTCTATAGGTTCTTCAACTAGAACCGAAACAAAATATTGGTTGGCTTTATTCTTTGATACTGTTACCGATTTCAACAATCCAGAAAATTTTCTATCGATAACTAGTTTAATAGGCGACATCTTTGGTAATTTGATTCTAGAAGTCTCAAAATTTATACAGGAATTAAATTTTAGACATTGACCTGGAATTTTAAATGAATCATTAGAAACTCCTTTTTTCTTGAACTTTGGTCTACCTAATTTGACTGCTCTCTTTTTAGAAAAGAATTGCTTCTTGAATTCAACCCAGTCCATTCTTTTCTGTTGTAGACCGTAACTAATTACTTCAGTCAAGAATTCTTTTCCGGGTAGGTCTTTAATGAACTTTTCGTCTTGAGGCAAACAAGGACCAATAAAATTATGATTGAAAGATGCAACGAATTGGTTCCAGATATATCTAACCGCTCCAAAGTTACGGTCTAGAAAACTAGTCTGTTCCTTAGTGGGATAGATTCGGTATTTGAATGCTTTTAGAACTAATTGAGTCATAAATTATATTATATAGTTTATTTAATGTTTTAAGTTTACTATATAAATTATATTGAAGTTATATAGTTATTTATCGTTGCGATAATATTAGTATATTACTTTGACTGTGCAAAGTTGACGTAGAGAACATCCTTCTGATCAGTTTCAACAAAGGTTAGCTCTATTTTCACTTGAATTCCGTGTTGGTATTCAGTTAGGGTAATATTGTTTGCGACGAGTCTAGGGTCAGAGTTAACTATTTTAGTCACGTCTTTTGATATCGCGTCTCTGAGTTCGTCCGTTAGCTGGTCAAACAACACACCCCATATTATGGTTCCAAAGTTAGGGTCCATGATTTTTTCACCTTTTTTAATAAAAAGGTGATTCATTAAATCCTGCTTCGCCAGCTCAAAGTCGTGTATTACAAACTTCTTGCTGCGGTTAACTGTCGAAAACCCATTATAGAGTGCCATATGCTATCCTGATGTTGGTGGATTGTTTTTAGCAGCGGCCGTCACTACTGCATATTTACCATTGTTATAGTATTTATCGCCCGTCGTACCATTGGCATCTTGCCCACCACCGCCCTTGGCCCATTTGCTTGCACCACCAGCACCAAGTAAGTGGGCAACTGACAATTTACCAGCAATGTCTGCTGGACTAGAATCAGAGGTAACAGTTTTACTTTTCAAAAGTTGTTTATAGTTGTTTTCTAAGTTAGTATCCATAACTTTTTCTTGAACCGCTTGATTTGCTTTAAAATCTGCTATACTATGAATACCATCTTTACCAGTCCAGTTGTCTGGGTTATTCATGTTGGCAACACTTTGTTTAACCCCTGGCTTCATATATCCTTGACCTGCCAGCGCGGCTGATCCAAACTGGTATTTTCCAACATAACCAAACTGATTTTCTGCATCATACTTACCACCCGACTCTGTTTTAGCTAACTGTGCTTTTAACGCCGCAACGTCAGACGGGTTCATCTTACCAATACTATCAACTCCTGGTGTTTGCTTTAAAATATCGTCGTTAGTAATAGTTGGTTTAAGTACCCCTTGCCCGCTAGCACCAGCAGGGCCAGCACCAGGTGCTCCACCACTGGCAGCACTACTTCCACCACTGGCAGCACTACTTCCACCACTGGCAGCACTACTTCCACCACTGGCATGTTTGACCCATGGCTCATGCGCGGTCAGTTCAGCTACAGTAGAAGTTATTGATGAATTAACTTTATACTTGTAAATCGGCGCGGGTTTTGTCGGAATTGTTTCTTTAAACGTGTTGATTGGTATATTGCCCGGAGTAGGAACGCTAGGGGCGGGCATTGTGTTGAGATAAATTTTGCCACCAGTTGAAAGAATCAAGTCCCCACCATTGGCCCAAGATCCAGTTGTAGCTGATTGTAACTTTAAAGTGCTACCCGAAGACAACTCAGTCTCTTGCCCAAACATCTTCAAGGTAGTTGTTCCTTTGATGGAAAAGTCTTTTGTTTGCTCATGTATCGAAGTGCCAGCCCACATCGTAATATTCTCTTTAGCATGCATATGAATGTCTTTTTCAGCATGAAGATTAAGAGTTCCATTGGACCGCACATTTACGTCAGATTCTGAAAATACATGAATCTTGCCGTCATCAGTGAACTCCATCCATACAGTGCCCGACGAGTTGCTAATGTAGATCACTTTTTCACTATCGTTCATTAGAATCTGGTGGCCGGCAGCCGTTCTCAACCGTATTAGGTCATTTTGGTCGCTTTCATCTCCGTCATCCATTACAAACGTATGCCCACCGAGTCTGTTTTCAACAGCCTGAGTGTCTTTATCTTTATCTGGTCCGTCGCGGCCTGGCGTGCTAATACCAAACACCCTACTTGGGCTTTCACGTTGCGAACTGCTAGTTAATACACCGCGTTTTTTATCGTTCTCCAATCCTTCTTTAAGAAGGTGAAGGAACTGTGGCTCATGTATTGGTTTGGGGATAGTTAGAAACTCATTTTCTCTGCTAATATTTCCTTCATTAGCGTCGTTATATTCTACTACAGGATATGGCGGTTGATCTACCGCCGCTGCCAACGCTGCATCATCAGGTAGTTTTAAAAAGTTAGATCCAGCAATACCCGGAATAGCATAGTGAGTTAGCTCAGGCATTACGCAAGCGAACCAAAACCCGCGTGAAATTTTGCCACCAACGAAAGTTACTAGCACAAAGTTTCCTATGTCAGGTGGAGTAAACCACATTCCATAAGTATGGTTTACTGTCTTGAACGTGTTTTCTTTGTTTTTAGCAGACCTGACGCCAGGCCAGCGCGATGCTCCCAAGTAGGGACTTGCATACTGAACTGTTATCCAGTGTGACGGCTGCCCTTCGAGGCCACCAAATTCTTCAATGAATACCTCTATTCTGCCAGACCTATTAGCGTCAACATTATTTTTAACGACCCCAATATACGGTCCGGGACTTAAGAGTGTTCCAGGAATTGACGCTGGATTGACCCATTTTGGTGTTTTAGTTCCTACTCTATTATTTGAAGCCATAAATTATTTTTCTGGTTGTATTGGTGATCTAACTAAATGCAGAGTTTGAGTAAACTGTCCACGTTGAAATTCGCTTGTAACGGTAAGAACTTTATAATACCCTGAAAATACACTTGAAGTATATTTCGATTGTTTTGGATCTTCTAACCCGGTTGAATCATCATAATCGCTCGGGGTTAAAAAAGTTAAGTTACAATAAATTTCTTCATTGTCAGTGACGATTCCACCGTCAGTAGTAGTTTCTCCAGATGCTAATGTATGTAAAATATCATCTTGCTTAATGAACGCAGGGTCGCCTATTATTTTTAAATCAACACTAAGCATATCACCCGCGGCACTAGATAACATCTGAGCTTGAAGTTCACCAACCTTTCTTTCAGTCGAGTTTAACTCGTTTGACGCGGTGGACGCTGAGTTGGCAGAGTAATGAAGCTGTGGCTTGAGAGCATCATTTTCATTGCTTTGCCCAGGCTTACTATCTTTATAATTCGCGGATTTTGACTTTTCGTCGGTCCCTTTCTTATCTGAGGTTGGTGTTCCATTCACATTATTCAAATTTGTATTTTTAGCCGAGTCAACAGTAAAATAAGTTGTATCAAACGTCATGTCTAAATCTATTACATCATCATTTTTACCAGTAAAAATGTAGTTGTAATCTTTAACTGATTTGGTTGGAGTTGTTTTTGCAGCAAATCTGTTTTCAGTGTTTGGCGCTTTAAATTTTTTTATAACATAAATGTACTCTTTAGCAAAAGTTTTGCGAATTTTATCGTAAGCGCGCAATTTAACTTTTGGAATAATCTTGAACCAATCTATAAACCCAGTCTTATTTGTCGGCTCTTCAGAAACTTGATCGCGTATGTACTTACTGTTTCGCATTGCAATACCAATTACCTCAGTTACCGATGTACCTTGATTAATTGGAATAAGAACTTCATCACCTTCGGCTGTATGCCTTGCTGTTGCTACCCCAGTTTGTTTATCAGTAGTTTGCTTCATTTCGATGGCATCTTTAGCAATTTCAGCTGCTTTAGGGAAAGTTGAATCTTTGAAAGATTTATCAACTTCAAAAGATATAACATCCGCTACCTCAATTAATCCTTCTAACTGCAAGGTATCATTCCACTTATTTACGGCTTCCGCATAACTAGTGATTTGAACTGGTGCCGGAGTTACTCCAACAAAAGCAGCTAAATCTTTTTTAGATTTTTCTACTCTTGCTGATGCAGCAGAATCATTGAGAGTTGATCGTTGAGATCGTTGAGCGCTAGTGACTGCATTTTGCAAAGCAACACGTTTAGAAACTACTTCACCAACTTGAGCTAAATTGCCAGGATCGTGAGCATGGGCATTAAAAAATTCACCAATTGTTTTGGCCATTACTTCAAGTTTAACGGGAGTAGTGACCGCAGTCTCCTCAAAAGCAGTGTGGCCATACGGTGTTGCAGATATTTCATAAACCCCACCTTTATTAGTAACCTTCATTTTAAATTCAAGAAACCGTATCGGTATCCTTTTAGTTATATCAGTTATTTGTGTCGGAATCCCGTCATCTTTAGAACCAAAAAAATCAATTTGCAGTATAAACGGCATTGTTTTAAAATTCTCAGCACCAAGGCTGCTTGCTACATCAATAATACGATTGAGTAAGGTAAGCCCATATGGTTCAATAATTGTAAAATTAAGAGTGATAGCATTAGTATTTCTAGTAGTAGCACTCATCCCAGTTACAGTTTCTATTGAAAGTTTGTCAAAGTAAAAATCCTCATGGAAATTTGGGTCACGCGGGAAACTGCTACCACGAGCACCACCACTGGAAATTAAAACATTAGTGGGTTTGTACCCATCTGGTGAATCAACTAAATCATTATATTTAGAAGGACTTATTGCGTGTAAACTTAATCGGTAAGTGTAGGTAGCATAATCATGCAAAACATTTCTATCAGCCACATTAAATTCCTAAATCAGTGAAAAGAGTAGCTTTATCTGGCAAAATTATAGTATTACCAACAGTAAAATCAAATAGCGGGTCTTTAAGAACATCTGGGTTTCTCATTGCAAATACCCACCACAATCTAGTATCACCATATAAATCGTAGGCAAGTAAATCAGGACGATAATCATATATTTTAGCAATCGTGTAGGATTTATCAGATTTTAGTTGCGTTATATTTCTAGGGACCATTACGTCTAGAAATTGCCCAAACAATTTTGTTTTTGCGTATGGACTAAATTTGGAATATGCCACGGTAGCCATTAAATGAATCCTTTCCCAAGTAACCCGCCAGCAGCAAATTGCTTTAAATCAAAACTAGTCATTGCATTTCTGCTGTATAGTGGTTGCAGTGTAATAGTTAGTGTACTTAGCGTTGGAATCCAAGTTCCGTCAACATTAATGTAATCTTTGTCCTCGGGCATAGTGTGTTGCATTGAGGTCAATACACAAGGCACGTTTGGAAAATATTCAGCCCCATACCCAGATAGTTTTAACATTGGGGGCGGAGTTCCGGCCAAAGCATCGTTTCCCCAAAACATTTTAGTAGCTGCCCTAAACAAGTATAACCCAGCTAGTAGGTATGCCCCGTCTTCAGTGCTTTGAACTGGAAACTCACCAGTTATTTGTATTGCAGCTACTTCACTACTTTCAAAAAACTGCATAGCATAGTTGCTATGGGTAGGTGATAGTGATGAATATTTGGCAGTGTGAGTTATATTAATTTGTGGAGTTACAGGAAATATAAAACCGCCCGTTTTTTCAAGTGGTATAAGTACCCCGCCACTGAATAATGACGGATCAAACAGCGAGACTTTTAATCTCCAATCATCAGAGTTGCTGCCGGCAGAGCCACTGGTACTTCCATCTGGGTTAGACCACTTAGCTACTGCGTCGGACGGGGCCGATAGTGTAGACGGAATTGGAACGCCGCCTGCTTGTATCCTTCCAGCAGAGATGTTTGATACTGCAGAAAGTGCGCCGCTTACCCCAGATCCTTTGATTAACGATTGCGCTGCGTTCGCTGCGGCAGGGCTTCCTGGAGTAAATAGTGCTGCTACTTTATTTTTAACGTTTGATATCCCATTACCAATGTTGGCGACAGAATCTGAAATACCATTTTTAATATTTGCTCCAAGCGTGGTTATACCTCCGCCTAAGCTAGATCCCATATTTTTAAGACTGTCACTTGAAGTGAAAGAGCTTCCCTCCATCCTAGCCATGATATAAGGATCATTCGGATCAGCACCACCTATCCAAGTTTTTTGGTCGTCGGTTAACACCCTTGCATCAGAGTATCCGCTACCCTTTGCCACCTCATATGGATCTTCAGCAATAAACGGATCTGCTGGAGAGTTTGGGCTAGCTATAGCTGATGTTTCTTCATTTGCCATAGTTATTCGTCAAAGTTAGTAAAAAGGTGGTAGTTGTCATATCATTTCGCTTGCTATATGATATTTATCTTTGTTAAAATAGTAGTATATTAAAGGACCGTGTCTCATGTCATCACTAATCGTACCAACTAAAAAAATAAACTATCTGAACAACAAAGACATTCTTAAAGAGATTCACAAAAGCAAAACCACATACTGTATCTTTACTAAACCCGAATACGCTGATTACGATATTATTATACGTGATTTAGCTGACATTCCAGGATTGTTAAAAGAAAAAACTGAAACTCGCATTATTGTTGATGAGGACACAGGCGAGTCAGAATCAGTTACTGCTACTTTTCCGCCAGAAGCACTTGCTGCTAGGGCAACTCGTCTTACTCGAATATCTCAAGAACTTGAGCTTATGGCAGGTAAAAAACCTAGAAACGAGCTGGCTGTTGTATCTGTCGACAGTATTAAACCGCAAGATGTTATTTTTCGGCTGATGACATGGAATCATATACCACTTGCTGCTCCTACTGTTCCGAAAATCATAAAGGGTAACAAGGTCAAAGGAAAGGTCGAATCAGTTATTGATGATCCAGAAATTTTTGACGACGGATTGGGCGAGCTGGATGTTGATTTGCCAGCAGCATTAGCTACTCCAACACCGAAAAAGTATGTCAAGGTAAACTTTCCATCATTTCAGCATTACAAGCTAGACGACAACTTGGTTCCGCAGTTAGTTGGTAAAAGTCATTGGCAAGGTGACATCAATACTGGAGAGTTTTGCAGGACGCATGGGCAGATTACCAACAAACTCGCCACTATGTATATGAAGCTATGCGAGAGGTATGTTACAAGATCAAACTGGCGCGGTTACTCATACCGTGACGAAATGCAAGCGCAGGCTATCCTTCAACTTACACAGGTTGGGCTACAGTTTGATGAATCAAAATCGCAGAATCCATTTGCGTATTACACATCAGCTATCACTAATAGCTTTACAAGGATACTAAATATAGAAAAGCAGAATCAAAATATTAGAGACGATATTTTGGAAATGAACTCACTAAACCCATCTTATACTCGGCAAGGGATGGGTGGCAATCAAAGCTATGACTCAACTGGCGATTACGATTAAAGACTTTCAAGATAGAAAATACTTATCCCTAAAGCATCTAATAGATTCAGAGTTATGGGATTCTATCTTTAAAAATTATTATGACTATGGAATTTTGAATCCCAGACAACTTATTTTTCATGCTAGCAATGATATTGGTGAAATACCACTGTGTATTTGCGGAAATAAGTTAAAATGGAATCCAGACGATAGAGCATATCGTAAGTTTTGCTGTTCAAAATGTGCTGGATTACACTCGGTTGAAAAAAATAAAGCTACTAACTTAAAAAAATATGGGGTAGAGTGGGCATCGCAGCGTGGAGATCATAGTGAGAAAATCATTGAAGCGTCTTTAAGAAAATTTGGGACCACTCACTATAGTCAAACACAAGAGTTTCATGACCGTGTTATTTCTTCAAATGTTAAAAAGTTTGGAGTAGCATATCCAGCACAGAGCAAGAATGTTAAAGAAAGAATCGAGCAAATTACTATTGAAAAATATGGTGTTGCTTCAAATTTTCAAAGAGCAGATGTTAAAGAGAAAATCAAAGCAGCTAACTTGACAAAATATGGCAAGGAAAATGTGTTGAGCTGCCCTGAAATTCGTGATAAAGTTGCTGCCACTAATTTAAGTAGATATGGAGTTAAAGTTCCACTACAAAATGCAAACCTCGCAGCTAAGGCTGGAGATACCAGGAAAAGTAACTATTATGCCCCATCTGTTTTAGAAAAATTAAATAACGCAGACTGGCTTGCATCATCAAATCTAGTGAAGACAATCGGCGAGCTCGCGTCTGAGCTAGGTGTAAGCAGTAGTAATCTAAACAAATACTTTCATAAGCATAGTTTGCCCATTGTAGCTCATACCGCAACCGAACTGGAACGTAAGTTCAAAAGTTACTTTGAATCAAAAAATATTTCAGTTGAACTCCATAATAGAAGTGTTATATCTCCAAAAGAAGTTGATGTGTATTTTCCAGATTTTAAGTTAGGAATTGAAGTGAATGGGGGATATTGGCATTCAGAGCAGTTTGTCAAAAGTCAAAGTTATCATTTAAACAAAATCATTGCTTCTGAAAAAGCTGGAATTACGCTAATGCAGTTTTGGGATTGGGAGTTGAATGACAAATGGGATATTATCATCAGCAGGATTGAACACCTGATGAAATTGTCAACCAAAGTTTTCGCAAGAAAGTTGTCACTAATCAGCCTCAACAGTGAAAGCAAAAGAGAGTTTCTGGATCAAAATCATATTCAAGGCGACTGTGTCAGTAGCGTGAACTACGGGCTAATAAATGAGAATGGAGAATTATTTATGGTCGCCACCTTTGGTAAAAGTAGATTCACAAAAAAAGCATCTTACGAGTTACTTAGGTTATCTGCTAAGAAAAAATATGCTGTTATTGGTGGGGCATCAAAATTGATCAAACACTTTATTTCAGCACAAATGAAAGATGATGAAACAATGATCAGTTATTGTCACCGCAGATTTAGTTCTGGCCGTGTGTATTCTGCTTGCGGATTTACTGCAACTCATACTACTGCTCCAGGATATGTGTATACAAAAGCAGGTAGGCTAGTGGGATCAAGAAATGCTTGGCAAAAACATAAGTTAAAAGACAAACTTCTTGTTTTTGATCCGCAAAAATCTGAAGTAGAAAATATGAATCAAAATGGATTCTATCGTGCGTTTGATTCTGGGCAAATTGTATTTGCTTTCACTAACCAACGAGTTTAAAATAGCGTATGAGTAATTTATTTAAAAAAGCGATTGTCTTTACTGATTTGCATCTAGGTTTGAAATCAAATAGTGAAGCCCACAATAATGACTGTCTTGAATTTGTAAATTGGTTTATCGAGACCGCAAAAAAAGAAAACTGTGAGACTTGTTTCTTCCTTGGCGATTATCATAACAACCGTGCAAGTATGAATATCCGAACTATGACCTATGCTGTAAAGATATTAGAACTTCTCGGAGAAAATTTCTCTCAAGTGTTTTTTATACCAGGAAACCATGATCAATTTTTCAGAGATCGTCGCGATATTCAATCAGCCGAGTGGGCTAGGCATATCCCAAACATTACCATTGTCAATGAGTTTTTTAAAGACAGTGATGTAAGCATTGTTCCGTGGCTAGTTAAAGACGAACATAAGAAAATTGAAAAGATCAATGCCAAATATTGTTTTGGACACTTTGAGTTGCCGCATTTCTATATGAATGCGCAAATTCAGATGCCGGATCATGGTGAAATACAGCAGGATCATTTCAAAGGTGTCGAGCAAGTGTTTAGCGGGCACTTTCATAAACGGCAAAATGGAAAGAATATAAACTACATTGGCAACTGTTTCCCGCATAACTACAGTGATGTCGGAGACGATGAGCGTGGGTGTATGGTGTTAGAGTGGGGTGGGGAGCCAGAATATTTTTCGTGGCCAGATCAGCCCAGATATCGTATCTACCAACTTAGCCACCTCTTGAACAAGGCTGAAACTATTTTGAAGCCAAAAATGCATGTCCGTGTTAACTTGGACATTGACATTAGTTATGAAGAGGCTACTTTTGTGAAGGAAACTTTTGTTGACACTTATAAACTGCGAGAGCTTACGATGATTCCAGTGAAAAAAGATGTGTCCTCAGATGTTGTAACGCCAGGTAGTATTCAGTTTTTATCAGTGGATCAGATTGTTAACGCTGAAATTTCGCAGATTAAAAGCGATCATTACGATCCAAAAGTGTTGATTGATATTTACAGGAATCTCTAAAATTGTTTACGATAAAAAATCTCACTACAAAAAATTTCATGTCAGTTGGGAATAATACCCAGGCTATAAACTTTGATAGAAAAGATTTAACTTTGGTGTTGGGTGAAAACTTAGACTTAGGCGGTGATGATGCTGGGTCACGTAATGGGGCTGGTAAGTCTGTTATCGTTAACGCTTTGAGTTATGCCTTGTTTGGGCAGGCAATAAACGACATTCGTCGTGACAACTTGATCAACCGGACTAATGCTAAGGGCATGCTTGCTACGATTGACTTTGTTAAGGATGGGGTCACTTACAGGATTGAACGCGGGCGTAAACCCAATGTCTTGAAGTTTTACAAGGGAGATGTCGCGTTTGCAGCGCAGGATGATGATGCTCAAGGTGATTCTCGTGAGACCCAGGCTGAGATTGATCGTATCTTAGGTATGTCGCATGATATGTTCAAGAATGTGGTCGCGTTGAACACTTACACTGAACCGTTCTTGAGCCTCAGAGCTAACGATCAACGCACAATCATTGAGCAGTTGCTTGGCATAACAGTGCTGAGTGAGAAGTCGGATGCTCTTAAAGAGCAGATTCGCGCTACCAAGGACACGATTTCAGCAGAAGAACAGCGTATCAAAGCGTGTGTTGAGGCAAACAAGAAAATAGAAGAGCAGGTCGCCGCTCTCAAGAAGCGTAGCGCACAGTGGGAAGCGAAACATGAGGTCGATATCGCTGATTTGTCAAGTTCTTTGGAAGAATTGCTCAAGGTAGACATTGATGCTGAGATTGATACACACGCTGCTAACGATGAGATAGCGTTGGCAGTGAAAAAACTTGACGATCATAAGAAAGCGTTGACTCGCACTGCCACAGAGCTTACCCGCGAAGAGCGAACACGAGACACTACTACAGCAGAAATCACAGCACTCAAGGATCACAAGTGCCACGCTTGCGGGCAGGATTTGCACGATGGCAAGCAAGAGGAGATCTTGAAGCGTAAGATCGCGGTGTTGGAAGAGGCTGAGGCTCAGATCGTGGAACTTTTGGAAGCAAAAGTCAAGATAAACGAGCAGATTGCGGCAATTGGGAGCGTTGGGACTGCAAAGAGCACGTTTTACAAAAAAATCGTTGACGCTCATAATCATAAGAGCTCAGTTCAGCACCTCACACAGCAGCTCGAGGGCAAACTTGGTGAGGTCAATCCATACAGTGAGCAGATCCAGGAGATGGAGGAGGCCGCACTCATCGTCGTGGACTATACGACCATTGACGCTGCTTCAAAGCTCAAGGATCATCAAGAGTTCCTGCTCAAGCTCCTCACTAACAAGGACAGTTTCATCCGCAAACGGATTATCGATCAGAATCTTACCTACCTCAACGCACGGCTCTCTTACTACCTTGAAAAAATAGGGCTACCACACACGGTAGTGTTCCAGAGTGATCTTACAGTCAGCATTGAAGAGTTTGGCCGTGAGCTTGATTTTTACAACCTTAGCCGCGGTGAGATGACACGGGTCATCTTATCGTTGAGCCTGTCGTTCCGCGACGTATGGGAATCAGCACACGAGGCAGTCAACCTTCTGTTCATTGATGAGATGATTGACAACGGGCTGGACTCAAGTGGCGTTGAAAGCGTAATGGGCGTTCTCAAGCGGATGGCCCGAGATTCACAGAAGAGTATTTGGCTGATCTCACACAAGGATGAGCTTATCAGTCGTGTCGGGAACATTTTGAAGGTCCAGAAAGAGGGTGGGTTTACACAGTATATTACTGACGACACAGAAGATGCTAATGAAGAAGCAGTAGTAGTTGAGTGAAAAAATATTTCACTCGATTAAATCGAGGATAAATCAGTTTAACAAAGGGTATTTATTATGACAACACACGAACAAATCGCAACTGCTTACGCAGCGTATCTTGAAGAATCAGCTAAGTTTGAAGAAAAGGGCGTGAAAGCGGCTGCCGCCAGAGCTAGGGCTGCTCTTGGTGACTTGGGCAAGCTCACAAAAGTGCGACGCGGTGAGATTCAGGACAAGAAAAATCTGATGTCTGCAAAGTAAAAGACTAAATAGATACTGATGAGCACAGTAACTCCTAAAGTCAACGGCAAAAGTAAAGGTTCCTCGTATGAGCGCAAGATATCTAACTTGCTATCATCTCGCTTCGAAAAGGTAACTGGAATTTCATCCGCTTTCCGTAGGAATACAGATTCTGGCTCATTTTTTGGTGGTTCAAATCAACGCCGAGTCGTGACACATGATTTAAACCACGCTAACTTTGGAGATTTGATTTGCCCAGATGGATTCAAATACTCCGTTGAGTGTAAAAACTATAAAGCAGGCCCCACGTTCGCTGCCATTGTGAAGGGTAAAGTCGCACAATGGGACACGTGGATTAAGCAAGCAACTCAGGACGCTAGAAATAGCAAAAAAGAAATGCTTCTTATAATCAAATACAACGGGACTGACGATCTTGTATTTGTTGAAAAACGTCAACCAACTTTAAACCCACTATTTTATTACAACCAAGTTTTCGGCTACAGGTTAAAAGATTTTTTAGCCCAATCTGATGACAAATTTTTTCCTTATGGATTAGAAAAATATTACTACTAAATTTAAATTACCATAAATAGTCATATAACTTTAATATAATTTATATGGTGATCTTAAAATAACTAGAATGACTTTGTGGAACTGGAGGTAAAATTAAATTTCACAAAATGAGTTTTGAGTAAAGGTCTAAATGATCTTTACTCACTTACATCGGAAGAATTATCCGATTACAGACGTAGAGAGTCAGTAAATCCTAAGGTAGAAATACCAAAGGTAGATTCGTTGAAACGTCTAGTCAGTTTTATAGATTTTTATAAAACGACATAATTATTGTATATATTTCGCTATCAGAGACCATCTCTTATTATTTTTGAAAAAAGCCCAGCCACAAAGGCACATGCACACAGCGGGCTAGTACACCTGTTTAAGTATTAGTAGAGAAATGGATTTGCACAGAGTCTGACCTGTATCTGTGTGGCAAGGCCCTCATTGGTGGTGTGGCCCACTGCTGTAAGCGAACTCTACGCGAGCTATTACACTGCGATGAGCAGTCCTACCTTTGTGTAAGAAGCAAAGGAACCATAAAAAATATCATCCCCAAGGTGGCGTTGAGTGCCTGAAAAACTGGTCACACGTTGGAGCGATGTTTTAGTAATAGTTTAACAGGTTTTACCAAAGCGGCCGGTGGTTCATAATAGACGGTATATCCCACTGGGTTAGCGGCAGATCATTTTCCTAATATATTTGATCATGCTTGGTGCGTAAAGTAACGGTTTACTCCTTTACTCGTACCACTAACGAACGCGCTTCGTGCCAGGAAAAATAATATTTCGGGTGAGTAATATATTTTTCTGGTTGAGAGTGACATAGTCAATCCCCTCCATTAAAACGAAGATATAGGTGCAAGGGCGACAGGTAAATTGCAAAGCGTAGAGTCAAGAAGGCTCAAATCATGATTTGATTTGATTTTCTTTGACTCACATTTGCCGTGCTGGCTCTTGGTAATTGGCAATACTGGTCGCTACTTTCAGTAGCTCGCAAAAACCGCTCAGGTGTCGGTTATGTAAATGATAGCGATAACGTGTTTATATAACATTATTCAATTTAAATCATCCTAAATCCAAAAACTAAAAAGGACTGAGCTATCGCGACGCGATAGCGAAAGTCAGGTGATGCGTTAAGCATCACCATTAAAAATATCCCACCGTTAGACAAATGGCTAAATACGAGATGAGTAATAACCTATTTTCTTTCGAAGATGATGTAAAAGAAATCAACCGCAAAGCCTACCGAGTAAATCTCAATGTCCCCGGAAGGGATATAAAAAAGGTCAAAGCGTTGGGTGCTAGGTGGGATAGCGAGAATCGTATCTGGTACGTATTAAAAAAATTCAACGATAACATGTTTCCATTTTCAGCATGGATAACAACTGTTGGAAACCCCCACAGTAAATAATACTGCAGGATTTTAGAAAAACGGAAGACCTGACCGTTTTGTAGTTTCTAAATTTTCGTTGATGAGTTTATTGAGATTTTCTCTCTCAGAGACTGAGAGAAGCATTGCATCATCGTAGCTAAGGCCCCCGCGCATAAACCAGCTTAACTTCATTGCCTCGCTCTTTAAGGCTTTTGCCTCTTTCTCCATTTTGCTGATATAACTGGCAATTCTATCAGCAGGCATGGACAAAAGCCTTAGGCGAAAAAATGGGAATGATCGAAGGTAAGATTAACTGAAAAATCTTTCTCACACTCACTGCATACAACCTTCACAGGTTTAATCTTCGCAGTTTCAGCAAAATCTTCAAGTATTTTTTTCACTTGGTTAGTAACATTCTTGCCACTGTTCTTGTAAAACTCGTTAATAAACACTGGGTTATCTACTTTAACATTGTCTTGGGTTAAGATATATTCTGTAGAGTCAACATACATTTGGTTCGAAAGATCAACAATCGTGTTCAAATGTTGCGAAAACAATGAAGTTCGCTCAGAATCTGCCAACTCTGTATTTTGAATAGTGTTAATTAACTTTTGCTCTTCAAAAGCAACTAAATTTGCTTTATTCATTTGAAAATATTGACGCGGCTTAAACTTGAAAGTTAACCCGTCAATAGTAAAGGATTTATTGAAATCAGGAACAGTAATATTTGCCAACACATTATGCAAGTCAATTCCGTAAGTATTTTCACCTTTACAATGTGGGCATGTAGTTTCAATATCCATGGTATTGGAGTAACTTGCGATTCTGATAGCAATAAGCACAGAATCAACGTCAACACTGGGCATTTTCCATGCATCTTTGATTTCTGGGATGCAAGATTGAATAACTGAAGTTACTCCACTACCATTTAACAGCGCATCGGGGGTGCGTATAATAACTTCATCTCTAGTTGTCATTGAATACACGGGCAACTCTCCAGTTACTGGTAAGTCTAACGCACCTTCTGGCCAAAAAGCACCGTTGCTTGGCAACTTAAAGTGAATAACGGGTTGTCTAAAGTGTTTCGCAAGAGGATTTTGATTTTCAGTCATTTTTTCGCCTATAAATATATGGTATAGTCATATTTAGTGAGTAAAAATATATGGATGAAGAAAAAATTGCAGCGTTAACCGCAGCCATCGAAGCACTGACACTTAAAATGGAAGCTATGGGTGTTGCTAGTGATACGGCGAAAAATATCACTAGTGCTGGCACCAGTTTTGTTAATGCCACACGCAAAGCAGCTAAGGATATTGATAACCTGCGAAAAGCAGGGAAATCTGAAGCCGAGATAGCGAAAAAGTTATCTGAAGAGCTAGCTGCACTTACTGCTGATTATAAAGCCGGCGCAATCACCTTAGAGGAATTTAACAAAAAGGCTGCTGTATTTAAGACAAGTTTGGGCAATCTTTCCGAAGCTCTTGACGAAACAACAAAAAAAGAAATTCAGCGTGACCTAGACGAAGCTGAAGCCGTTAATACTAGACTTGCTGCAAATAAAGTAATGGTGTCGTCTATTAATCAGACGATGAAATCACTAGTTGTAGCAACGTTTACAGCGTCAACATCAATTTTAAAAGCTGTTCAATCTGGCGGCGACGGTATTGCCGTAGCTAACTCAATTTTAAACGCAGAGATAACTGCTGGTCAACAGTCATTTAACGCATTATCGAGTGGAGTTAAAACAACTGCAGACGCATTTTCTAAAATGCCTGGTAAAGTTGGATTACTTGCGACCGGTATTTCGGCTCTTACCTCAGTATTCCAAAATGTAGCTGATGCTACTGTAGCATATGAAAAAGCAAGATTGGACATAATGAATGTTCAAGCCACTAAGGTAATGTCTAGCTTTATGGCTATTTCATCAACTGGTGCAAACTTTGCCGCCGGCATGGATGAACTAAAAGGAATTGTTGCTGAGACTGGGGTGTCAATGGACACTCTATCCAAAATACAAAAAACTAACGCTGAAACTATATCTGGTGCTGGTATAGGGATGCAAGCCGGGTTTAGAAAACTTGCTAAAACTTTTGCTGGTGCTGAGGGAAATCAGCTAAAATCAAGTTTGCTAAATTTAGGATTTAGTATTGAAGAGCAAGGGGAAGTAGTAGCTAAGACAATGGAACAAATGCGTCGCTCTGGTCGCGATATGTCCACTGTATCTCAATCTGACATAGCTAGTAGTACTCGTGACTATGCGGAAAATTTAAGGACAATATCGGCTATTACTGGGCAGGATGCTAAAGCAAAAATGCAGCAAGCAAGGGATGCTGCCACTAATGCTGCGGTTGAAAATAAAATACGCAAGATGACCCGTGACGGCGATGTAAAAGCTCGCGAAAAATTTCAGCGAGATTATGCTATTGCTGCGTCAAAGGGATTAGAAAAAGCGTTTCTTCAACAGTTTGCAACTAGCGATATGAATGGGCGCGGCGGCATTGTAACAGATATAAGCTCTGCCATTGTAATGAATCAAACTGGATCTGAGCAGTCAGTTAAAGATCTAGTTGCAAATACACATAACAAAGATTACGCAGGGTCAAACACTGAAGCAGCTAGATTAAGTGGTAAACTTGGGGGAGAACTTAACAGTGATACTGCGGTGACAAATATGTCCAGTCTAGGCCTTGCTCAAATGCTGGGAACAAATACTGGGGCTGCTGGGGCTGCAAGTGAGTTGTATAGCAATGTGCAAAAAGAATCTCTTAAAGGAGCAACATCTTCTGAGGCGGCAGTTGCAGCGCAGCAAGAAGTAGTTAAGTCGATGCAGACTCTTTCTAAGACTACTCAAGATTTAAATGATATACAGATTAAAGGTGAGCAAGCTAGAGCAAAACTAGAGGGCGATTTATTTGCCAATCTTGAAGAGTACACTGCTAAAATGAAATCGGCGCTAGAAAATGCAGGAATGCTAGCAGATTTAAAACCAGTAGATAAAACATCTATGGTACTGTCTAGTGTAGCAACGGGTATAGGTAGCCTAGTTACTGGGCTATTAGAGTTCAAAGCTGCATCACTTTTACTCGGAACAAGAACCGCATCAGTGACCGGAGTGTTTGGCACCTTAGGCGGAACGCTAACTTCAGCTTCCGTGACAATAGCAGGAGCAGCTAGCTCAGCTGGAGCAGCACTAACAGCAGCAGGTTCCACAATAGTTGGTGCTGCATCAAGTGCTGCTACTACCCTTAGCGGCGCAATGTCTACTGCAGGAACTGCAATCGCCGGAGCGTCAGCAGGAACAGTAGCACTAGCAGCAGTATCAGCCACCGCAGCCGCCGCTGGTTTGCAAGCTGCAAATAGCGTATGGGACGGCGGAGACGGGGCAAACTTTTTAAATGACGCTCTTAATTCAGCGTTACAAAAAGCATTTGATGTAGATAGCCTTGGCATATTCGCATACAATTTGTCTCACACAGACCCACTAAGTAACGCCGAGCAAAAACAAGATACCAAAACACCAACAAATAAAGAATCTGATAAATCAACAGCTAATATCGTCGCTGCAATAGACAAAAATAAACCTATTGACCCAGCCCAATCGACAGCTAATATTGTTGCTGCAATAGACAAAAATAAACCTATTGACCCAGCCCAATCGACAGCTAATATCGTCGCTGCAATAGACAAAAATAAACCTATTGATCCAGCTCAATCGACAGCCAATATTGTTGCTGCGATAGACAAAAATAAACCTATTGACCCAGCTCAATCGACAGCCAATATTGTTGCTGCGATAGACAAAAATAAACCTATTGACCCAGCTCAATCGACAGCCAATATTGTTGCTGCGATAGACAAAAATAAACCTATTGACCCAGCCCAAAGTAATAACAACTTACTATCAGCAATAGAAAAGTCTAAGTTATTTCATGATAATGATACTTATACTGCGTTTACTGCAATTGATTCCTCGTCATTTGCTCCGGTCATTGCTGCTATTGAAAAAAATAAACCAGAATCCAATTTGGCTAGTGATGCATCAACAGTAAATTTGTCAAAGGACATTGGGGCAATGGCTCCACTTAATAGTAGTGCTAGAATAGTAAATCAAAATAGTCCTACACTAGATGACAGTAATGTCAAAACTAAAATGGCTCAAGAAGCAGATATCTCAACTAAAGCAGCAATGTCAACTATTAATAAAACTGCATTAGATAATGTGCAAGTTTCATTAAATGATGCATCAGTGTTAACGGCATTTAAACCAATAGTTGAAATGCTATCAAAATATTTTGAAGATACTAAAGCAGAAGGTAATACAGAAAGTTCACAACGGGCAATGGTAACTGCGCTGGCAAAAGTAACTACATTATTGACCGAACAAAATAAGATGGTAGAGCAAACCACAGGCCTGATGCAAGATTTGGTAGATACATCATCTGATCACAAACATATTTCAAGTAGAATTTACAGAGCAACGGTTTAGGCTAAATAACATATCGAGGACTAAACTTCATGGCAACATGGCAAAAGCATTTTAAAATAGCTAACCTTAACAATGTTAGCCCAATCAGTGGCGGCAACAATGATTCTATGAATAGTTTTGGCGTGAAAAACTACCAAAGCTCGCTACCTGAGGTTTATGTTGGCCACCCAAACCGTATTGAACGATACAATCAGTATGAGCAAATGGATGCTGACAGCGAAATCAATGCTGCGCTTGATATTTTGGCAGAATTTTCTACTCAAACAAACATAGAAAACGGCACGGCGTTTGATATTGATTTTAAAGAAACCCCAACTGATAACGAAATAAAGATTGTTAAAGAGCAGTTGCAGCAATGGTGCAAGCTGAACGAATTTGACAAGAGAATTTTCAAACTGTTTAGGAACACACTGAAATACGGTGATCAAGTGTTTATTCGCGATCCAGAGACGTTTAAACTACTATGGTCTGAAATGTCAAAGGTAACAAAAGTTATTGTAAATGAGTCTGACGGCAAAAAACCTGAGCAATACGTCATTAAAGATCTTAATCCTAATCTTCAAAATTTGACAGTTACAGCAGTCACTACGTCCGATTCATATGAAAATCACCCGCAAATGGGTGGTACTGGAGGTAGTGCTGGAGCGTATACACCAGCAGGCGGGCAGGGCGGATCAAGATTTACTAGCGCAAAAAATGAAGCAGTTATTAACGCAGAGCACGTAGTTCATATTAGCTTGTCAGAAGGGCTAGACATGGCGTGGCCGTTCGGTACTTCTGTCTTAGAAACAGTGTTTAAAGTGTTTAAACAAAAGGAACTACTTGAAGATGCGATTATTATTTACCGTATTCAACGGGCACCTGAACGTAGAATTTTCAAAATTGACGTTGGAAATATGCCATCTCACTTAGCAATGGCATTTGTTGAAAGAGTGAAAAACGAAGTGCATCAACGTAGAATACCGTCTATTAACGGCTCGGGCGGTAATATGATGGATGCAACATACAATCCGATTTCAATGAATGAGGACTTCTTCTTTCCCCAAACCGCAGATGGACGCGGTTCAAGCGTAGAAGCACTGCCTGGGGGTTGCTTAGTAATGGATACTAAAGTTCCGCTACTTGACGGGAGGACACTGACCCTGAGTGAATTAACTGAAGAATATGCATCTGGAAAAACAAATTGGGTTTATAGTTGTAATCCAGACAACGGGCATATTGTTCCGGGCATTATAAGTTGGGCGGGGGTTACTCAAAAATCTGCTCAAGTAATGAAAATAATTTTGGATAATGGCCAAGAGATAATTGCGACCCCAGACCACAAATTCCCTGTAATAGGTAAGGGATTTGTTGAAGCCAAAGATTTACAACTTGGTGAGAGTATGATTCCGTTTAACACGAAACAGGAGCATATTAGCAACTATAAAAAACTTAACTATACTCAAGTATACCAGCCAGACACTAAACAGTGGCAATTTGTTCATCGACTAGTTGCAAATGAGTTATCCAAACACGGAATAATTGACAAATTTACTTATGACGAAAGTAGGGCAACTGATCACGTAAACGTTATTCATCATGTTGATTTAAAACGACATAATAATTCACCTGAAAATTTAGTTCACATGGTATGGGATGATCATAAAATGTATCATCAATCTTTGGGTTTCAGTAAAGAATCTCAACGGCTAGGAACAGTTGCAGCTAAAGCTAAATTTGACGAGATGAAAAAAAATCCCATATTATGGGCAAAGTATACTAAACAAATTTCAGACAGATTATCAAATAATTGGAAATCATTGACAGATACTGAGCGTAATTCCCGTATTATTAATATTACGAATGGGATACAACGATATTTTGATAATATTACAGATGATAAACATTTTGAGCTATGTGAGCGGAATGCTAAGAAGTCAAAATTGGGGTCCGCTGCTTTACAAAAAAAACTGTGTGATAATGAGTTTCATCTAAGATTTACTACTGCACAAAAAACAGGTTGGGAAAACTTTAAGAAAACCAGGCAATATGTTGAAAGAAATGAGAAAATAGGTGTTAAATCATCCAACTTCATGAATACTCCTGGAGTCAGAGAAAAATACTATAAGAACCAAGAAGTAATTTTTGATAAAGTCGTTTTAGACAAAATTCAATCTATGCTGCTAGGTAAAACTTCACATCAAGAAAATCTACAGTCTATAGTGAACCGACTTAATTCTGATCAATCATTTTTGAACTATTATCTTGATGCTAACAAAGATACAAAATCTCCAAATTGGGATAAGACTGGAATAACCGAATCTCAGATTCGTATTGGTGTGACACGGCACGGGTATAAAAATTGGCGGCAATTTAGAAAAGAAGCTGAGTTGTACAATCACAAAATTGTATCAATTGAGTATTTGCCTGACCTGGTTGAGGTAGGTACACTAACTATTGATGCTGGTGAAAAGTATCATGATTACCATACTTTTGCACTTGAATCAGGAATTTTTACAAAGAACTCAAATCTAGGTGAAATAACTGATCTGAGATTCTTCACAAACAAGTTATTCCGCGGATTACGTATTCCAGCAAGCTATCTGCCAACCCAAAATGATGAAGCAGCTAATAACTTTAGCGACGGAAAAGTTGGTATCGCAATGATTCAAGAATGGAGATTCAACCAATACTGTAAGAGACTGCAAAATTTTGTATCTGGCGTATTGGACAAAGAGTTTAAAATCTTTTTGAGGTTTAGAGGCTTTAACATTGATAACAGTGTTTTTGACTTAAAGTTTAACGAACCGCAAAACTTTACAAAATATCGTCAAGTTGAGATTGACGCAGCGAGAATTTCAACATTTACTCAAGTTGAGCAGATACCCTACTTGGCAAAACGGTTCTTACTTACCCGCTACCTTGGTCTAACTGAGGAGGAAATGCAAGAGAACGAGCAAATGTGGTCTGAAGAGCATGCTGATGAAAATGCCAAACCTGATGATCCAAACTTGCGGGCTGTTGGCGTGTCAGCAGGAGGCATATCCTCTGACTTAGAAAACTTAGGGCCAATGCCTGACGACATGGGCAGTGAAGAAGGTGAGGATATGGGTGGAGCAGATATGGGCGGTGGTGCAGGTGCCACTGGAGCCACATCACCAATGGGCAGTGCTGGCGGCGCTCCAGCGCCAGCTCAGTAAAAAACTAGTTTTTGGTTAAATAAAGATATGTATATATTAGATTTATTTGAAATGGGTAAGGACTCGGTCATTGAGGCAAATCCGCCCGGCTACTCTACTGAGAAGGACGATCAGTCCATTTTAACTATTTCTGATTTACGGAAAACACGGCTTACTCTTGACCAGCTGAATAAACTACGGCAAATCAACGATATTAGAAAAATAGAGCACGAGAAAAAGTTGAAAGGTCTTTCAAATATGTATAAACCGGCAGAGCAGGACGCTGGTGGTATGGGAATGTAACACATAACTCTCATGAAATCTGCAGAATTTATCATCGAGCGTAAAACCACTGGATCTTCAGTCCAGTGGTTTTACGCTCGATGATAAAGGTGTAGCCCGCGGGACGGCAATCCCCGACTACTCTAGACGACAACGGAGGTTATATGTCCAGCAATGATATTTACTATGTTTACGCATACGTGCGAAGCAAAGATTCTAAGACTGCAAAAGCAGGAACACCATACTACATTGGCAAAGGAACTGGCAGACGAGCATATGAAGCTCATCGTATAGCTGGCAAAGGCTGCCACACACCAGCAAAACAATATATAATTTTTCTCGAGACAAATTTGACACCATTGGGTGCTGTTGCAATAGAACGCCGCTTGATTAACTGGTGGGGTAGAAAAGATATTGGAACAGGAATTTTGCTAAACATGACAGATGGCGGTGAGGGAACGTATGGTAGAGTTTGTACAGAGGCAACAAAAGAAAAAATGAGAAAGCCTAAAAGTAATACAGAAAATATGAAAGCCCCTAAATCAGAAAGTCACAAGAAAAGATTGTCTGAAATTAAAAAGGGGAAATCCTGGGAAGAATTATACGGCTTAGTTGGAGCGAATGAAAGACGGTCTCGACTATCAGCGAGATCGAAAACGGAGGGATTTCGAAAAATGCGCAGTGAGGTAATGACTGGAAGTAAGCGCGGCCCGTATAAATCAAAGCAACCATACATGTAATTAGCGCAAAACTGCGCAAGTTTCTAGTTATCTTTAAGTTCGCTCTGAAAAACACTCATATTACACTGATTTATTCAGTTTTGAGTAAATAATATTACAAGTTATATAACCTTAAGGAGTTACCTATGCAAAAGTTCGAAAAACTTATTCAATACATTATCAACGAAGATGACGCGAAAGCTAAAGCATTGTTTCACGATATTGTAATCGCAAAAAGCCGTGATATTTATGAGAGTTTAGTTGACGAGGACCAGTTCCCTGTCCAACGTGGTCGCGGTGCAGAACGCCTTGGCGACGAAATTGAAGATCAGAATGATATTATTGACGGCGACCAACAAGGTATGCATGAAGATGACGAGTTTGCTGGCGATGACGACATGGACGGCGATGAGTTCGCTGGCGATGACGACATGGACGGCGATGAGTTCGCTGGCGATGAGTTCGCTGGCGATGAGGACGCAATAGGTGGCGAAGCAAGTGTTGAAGCCCGTGTTATGGATCTAGAAGACGCAATCGACGAACTTAAAGCAGAGTTTGACTCGCTAATGGCCGGCGAAGAAGCTGAAGAAGAAAATATGCCTGGTATCCATGATGACGCTGGCGAAGATGACATGGGCGACGACGAGTTCGACGCTGATGAAGAAGACATAGGCGGTGAAGAACTAGGTGACGAAGCCGAGTCAGACGGACAAAAGTTTGGCGAAGCTAGCATCTACGGCGAATCCAAGAAAACCGACAAACCATGGACTGACATGAAGGGTAACAAACACCCAGGTACTGCTGTTAAGGGCGACAAGTACGACGGTAAGACTGCTGAGAAAGAAGAAAAAGCTAAAAAAGTTAAAGAATCTCGCAAGTCACCAGCTGACTTAATGCGCGAGTATGTTGAAAAAGTAACTGCAGTTAAGCCTGTTGAAGGTGACGCTATTGGGTCTGGTGGTACAAAATCACCAATCAACTCTAAGAGCACCCAAATCGGTGGTAAAAACGACATGGGTGGAACTACAAAAAATATAGCACAAGGTGGTGCAGCTTCTGACCGTGACAGTAATACTGGTCCCAAGAAACCAAGCAATTACTTGACAAAAGGCGAGACAAAGATGGGTCAAGACAAGTACGAAAACAGCCCAGGTGCTAACACTAAAGGCTACAAAGACAAGCGTACTGTAAAGCGTGAGCAAGAAGGTCAAACAACTAAAGAGTCAGTTCCAGTTGCTAAGAAATCCTTCAATCCAGGCGGATCGTCAGGCTACAAGGCGTAATAGATATATGTCTAAAGTAATCTTATCAGAATTCATTTCCCCAAGTATTGGCAAAAATAAAGTTACTTTGGAAGAAGCTGAAGATGCTTTTGGTAATAAAGGTAAGCATTTATATATGGCTGGAATTTTTATTCAAGGCGATATACGAAATGCGAACCAGCGCGTATACCCTGTCCATGAAATTAAAAAAGCCGTAGACTCGATGAATAACATTTTACTTGACTCCAATGGAGGTGATATTCTCGGTGAAATGGATCATCCAGATGATCTTAAAATCAACCTCGATAGAGTTACTCACAAAATTGTAAAAATGAGCATGGAAGGTCCCAATGGTGTAGGAAAATTACAAATTCTCCCGACACCGATGGGAAATATTGTTAAAACTATGCTGGAATCGGGAGTGAAGCTTGGAGTTTCCAGCCGCGGAAGCGGTAACGTCAATGAAGCAAACGGTCATGTTAGTGATTTTGAAATTATTACTGTAGATATAGTAGCCCAGCCATCAGCTCCAAACGCATATCCAAAAGCTATTTACGAATCACTTATGAACATGCGTCATGGTCATAAAGTTCTTGAAATGGCAGCTGATACTAAGGTGCAACGGTATATCAAAGGTCAAGTCATACGCTTAATTCAGGATATGAAACTAAAATGAAAATAACATTGGCTTTCTTGTATAAATGGACTCATATTCCTACTCGTAAGTGGTATATTGGATCTAGAGCTGCTGTTGGGTGCCATCCAAATGATGGGTATATATGCTCAAGTAAAATTGTCAAACCGATGATTCTTGAAAATAGAAACGACTGGGAAAGAGAAGTATTGTTAATTGGCGATCCAACGTTTATTCGCAATCTTGAATCAGCATATCTATCACAACTTGACGCAAAAAATGACCCTATGTCGTTTAACCAGCATAATGGAGATGGTAAGTTTACTACTAATGGCATTCCACCATGGAATAAATCTTTAACAAAAGATACTGACTCTCGTATAGAAAACTATGCTAAAAAAGTAAGCGTGTCGAGAAAAGGTAAGTGCATTGGTAACAAAAATCCATCAACACGCCCTGAGATTAAAGAAATTCTTCGAAGTCAAAAAATAGGAATTAAAAACCCAATGTTTGGCAAAGAGGCATGGAACAAAGGTAAACGTGGACAACTTATGTGGGTAAACAATGGGGATACATCAAAGCAAGTAAATAAAGATCAAATGGATGATGGATTTATTAAAGGTAGGATCTATGTAAAGCGTTGGTTTACCAATGGTACGGAGTCATTACAATGTACACCTGGCAAAGAGCCAGACGGATTTACTATTGGAAGAAAAATTCAGCACGATATGAGTTATGACAAAACTAAGTATAAATGGTTTACTAATGGATTGACAGCAAAACGGTTTATACCAGGTACAGAACCAGATAATTTTATTTCTGGAAGAAGTTTGAAATCTTGCATTATGGAAGATTTTAATCAGAAGGAATCCCATGGAACTTGGGAAGTTAACAAGGAGACGTTATGTTAAATGCGATCAAACCACTTATTGATGGCGGCATTATAAACGAAGATACACGTCAAGCCATTACGGAAGCATGGGAGGCTCAGCTTGCTGAAGCCAAAGAGCTAGCCCGTAGTGAATTGCGTGAGGAATTCGCCCGCCGCTATGAACACGATAAAAGTGTAATGGTTGAAGCTTTAGACACAATGGTAACTGAATCCCTGCAACAAGAAATCGTTGAATTCAGGGAAGAAAAGAAAGCTCTTGCGGCAGACCGCGTTAAGTTCAATCAGAACGTGCGTGAGTCAAGCAAACGGTTCAATGATTTTATGGTTGAAAAATTAGCTGAAGAAATCAAAGAACTACGGAAAGATCGTAAAGTACAAACTGAGAGCGTTAAGAGACTGGAAGGTTTCGTAATGCGTCAGTTGTCTGAAGAAATTTCAGAGTTTTCTAAAGACAAGCAAGAAGTTGTTGAGACAAAAGTTCGTCTAATTGCAGGCGCCAAAGAAAAAATGGCAGAAATGCAAAAAGCGTTCGTTGCTCGCAGCGCACAGCTAGTTAAAGAATCAATTACCACAGGTTTAAAGTCAGAGCTAGGACAACTGAAAGAAGACATTCAAGTTGCTCGCGAAAACATGTTTGGACGTAGATTGTTCGAAGCGTTTGCTAGCGAATTCACTGCTACTCATTTAAATGAGAACAAGGAAATTGCCAAGCTAACATCTTTAGTGAAAGCTAAAACTCGACAACTCGAAGAAGCTAAAAAAGCAGCATCTGAAAAGACTCAGTTAGTTGAGTCTAAAGACCGTGAAATTAAGATTATTCAAGAAAGCGTTAAGCGCAAACAAGTGTTAGCCGAACTGTTGCAACCGCTTAACAAAGACAAAGCTACGGTGATGTCGGATCTTCTTGAGAATGTACAGACCGAGAAACTGCGTTCTGTATACGACAAGTATCTACCAGCAGTGCTTACTAACAATAGCAGCGCATCAAAGCCTCAAGCCAAGGTGTTAAGTGAAGATCGTGTAGCAATGACGGGCGATAAAACTGTGAAACCAGTTTTGAAGGATGAAACAGATAATGTTTTTGAACTCAAACGGTTAGCAGGGCTGAAGTAAAAACTAGATTAATACAAAGGAAAAAATCATGTCACAAAATCTATTAGAAAGCCGTTGGGGCGAAACCAAGGAGGCCCTGTTAGAAGGTTTGCAAGGTTCACGTCGTTCAACAATGGGTGTTATTTTGGAAAATACCCGCAGAAGTTTGAATGAAAATGCAACAGCTGGTGGTACACAAGCTGCTAACATTTCCACTCTGAACCGTGTTATCCTCCCAGTGATTCGTCGTGTTATGCCGACAGTTATCGCTAATGAAATCGTTGGTGTTCAGCCAATGACAGGCCCAGTTTCTCAAATTCATACTTTGCGTGTGCGTTATGCAGACAACATGGCTGATGGTTCTGGCTTTGGCACTAGTGCTACAGCTGGCGATGAAATGTTAAGCCCATTCAAGATTGCTGTTGCTTACTCAGGCAGCGCAGCTACTGGTCGTGCTGATAGCACAGCCTCTCTTGAAGGCGTACCTGGTCGCAAGATCAACGTGCAAATCTTGAAACAAGTTGTTGAAGCAAAATCCCGCAAGTTAAGCGCTCGTTGGACTTTTGAAGCAGCACAAGATGCTCAAGCTATGCATGGTCTCGATGTTGAAGCAGAAATTATGGCTGCTTTGGCTCAAGAAATTACAGTTGAAATCGACCAAGAAATCTTGGGTTCGTTGCGCGCCTTGTCAGCAACTGAAGAAACTTACAACCAAGCTACTGTGTCTGGTACAGCTACGTTCGTGGGTGATGAGCACGCCGCATTGGCAGTGTTGATTAACCGTGTAGCTAACAAGATCGCTCAACGCACACGTCGTGGTGCTGGTAACTGGGCTGTGGTATCTCCTGCTGCTTTGACAGTGTTACAATCTGCTACTACCTCTGCTTTTGCACGTACAACAGAAGGCACATTTGAAGCACCTACAAACACTAAGTTTGTTGGTACATTGAACAGCGCGATGAAAGTGTATGTTGACAGCTATGCAGCTGATACCACTCCAATCTTGGTTGGATACAAAGGTACTAGCGAATCCGATGCTGCAGCGTTCTACTGCCCATATGTTCCGTTGATGTCCTCTGGTGTTGTTCTTGACCCAGCAACCTTCGAACCTGTGGTTGGGTTTTTAACAAGATATGGCTATGTGGAACTCACGAATACTGCAAGCAGCCTGGGTAATGCTGGCGACTATCTTGGGGAAATTGCAATTCAGAACCTTTCGTTCCAATAAAACGAAAAAAGTCAGGTTATTTGACAATAAAGAAAAAGGACTTCGGTCCTTTTTCTTTGATTATAAAAAATTGTCAAATTAACTAAAAACGCATAAATAATTTGTTATGAATATGAAAAATGAGCAAATACACAGTTTGGTATGACAGCATAATTGATCAAGCAAGAACTGAACCATTTGCGGGTTACACAGAAACGCATCACATTATTCCTCGCAGTTTGGGCGGTACAAATGATCCTGCAAACTTAGTCAATTTAAGTGCTAGACAACATTTTGTATGCCATTGGTTGCTTACTAAAATTCATGCAGGGCAAGAAAGAGGGAAAATGATTAACGCCTTGGTAATGATGCAGGGAGAAAACGCAAATCAGCATAGGTACAAAACAAAAATAACAAGTAGAGCATTTGCAAAATTGCGTGAAGATTATGCAGCATACATCTCTAAAATGAATACTGGGTCTAAACTAACACCAGAGCAATGCGAAAAAGTTAGTGCAAGTAAACGTGGGAAAAGGAGGCCTAAATTCTCCGATGAATGGAAGGCAAAGTTGTCAGCAGCCCGCACTGGAGAAAAGAATCATCGGTTTGGTGTCTCTATAAGTGACGCCACACGAGCAAAACAACGCGCTAAGGCGTTAGGAAGAAAACAGTCTGCCGAAACTATATCGAAAAAAGCAGACGCAATACGCGGTATGAAGCGAGAGAAAAAACTTTGCCCCCACTGCGATAAAGAAGTAGCTGTAAACGGATACGCACGTTGGCACGGAGATAACTGTAAAAAGAACCTGAGTTTTCAGTGATCTAAAAAGTCAGGTTATTTGGCAATAAAGAAAAAGGACTTCGGTCCTTTTTCTTTGATTATAAATTTTTTGCTATATACTATAGAATGCTACGAGGTCAGAAATGCATGCAAAAATAAAAGATATAATTAACTCTAATCCTAAGAAATATTCGCAAATCGTTAAGCGTGATTTGAAGTTAATGAATTGGGTGAATGCCAACACATTAGTTGATTTAGAAACAACTACAACATTGTCAGAAAAAATATATAGCGCGTTATACCAGACTACTGGGGTATGCGTGAATAACTCCATTAAAAAATTCATCTCGATCACTAAGGGTTATGGATTTTGTGGTCACGCATCAACATGCTCGTGCAGCAATGAATCACTAACTAAAAAAATATCAGAAAGCAAAACTAAATATTCAGACGAAAAAAAGAAAGCAATTGAGAGTAAACGCGCATCAACTATGGTGCTAAAATATGGTAAAAAATATAACTCACAACGAGATGAGGTTAAATCAATACTGTCACACCACAAAGTATCTAATGAAAATTTCGAGAAACTCAATGATTTTGACTGGCTCAATACTGAGTACAATGAAAACCAACGTTCGCTAGTTGACATAGGTAAAGAGTTAGTTATATACTACGGTACAGTTGGAGAGTACTGTGTCAAGCATAATTTTCCTATTAGAAAAAGATCTTCATACTCAACTATTGAGATTGAAATTAAAGAGTTCATTCAATCTCACGGATTCACCGTAGAGCACAGTAATTGGAATATTCTTGGAAGTCATGAAATAGACTTGTATGTTCCGGACAAAAAACTTGCAATAGAAATTGATGGGCTCTATTGGCACTCGTATTCCCTGACAGGAAAAAAAGAAAATAAAATGCGGCATTTATCTAAAACAAATGCAGCAACGGCAAACGGGGTGAACTTAATACATATTACTGATTATGAATGGGAGAACAAAAAAGAGTTAATAAAGTCGTTTATTTTAGTTAAGTTAGGCAAATCAAGTAAGTTATATGCACGAAAATGTTATATAGGATCACCAAGTAAAAAGGACGAGATTGCTTTTTTGAATGAAAATCATTTACAGGGTAGCATTAGCTCTGAATTTGCAGTTGGATTATATTTTGAAGGTAAATTAGTAGCGTTAATGACTATTGGGAAATCTAGATATGACAAATCTAGATATGACAAATCTAGATATGACAAATCAAATGCGAAAGAACTACTACGGTTTTGCACATTGAAAAATACAGTAATTATTGGCGGTGCTGAAAAGTTATTTGAGGAAGTTAAAAATAAGTGTCAAAATCTACCTATTGTGTCATACTGCGATTTGTCAAAATTTAGTGGTAAGGTATATGGCCGTCTTGGATTTGAAAAAAGTGCATCTAAAGTGACCCCAGGGTATTTTTGGACAAACGGAAGTATTATGATTTCTAGATTTAAATGCTGGAAATCACAAATTAAAAAATGGTTGCCAACTTATGATCCAACGTTGTCTGAAGCGACCAATATGTTCAACGCCGGATATCGTAGATTTTGGGACTGCGGTCAGCAAAAATTTACTTACACACCGTAGTCCTTTTTCTTTGATTATAAATTTTTTTCTGTTGCCAAAGGTTGTTTCACAGCCACCTTTGATAAATAACTATGTTCAAGTAAACTATTATGCAGACCCATTCTGCGTAGAGCCTAGAACGCTATTTAAGGAGAAAACAAAATGGGAAGACCTCTAAAAAAATCATTTTTCGGTAGCACAGCAGCCGATAATATCAAAGTTCAGTTTAACAATGGAACTGCTTCAAAGCCAGGTTTCATTGTATCGCAAAAAGGCTCTCGCCGCTATTTGTGTCAAGATAAAGCTGGAAATCAAGCAGTATGCATTTTGGTCGCCAAGGCAGCTGGCGCATTGTTGCCTGGCGAAATGTCAGTGTCAGTCAAAACTGATGCTGGTGTCGTTAAACAAGTGCTAAAAATCACAGCAAACAAAATTACTACAGTAGACGGATCATTTCCGTGGAACTTTAGCACTTCTACTACAGATGGTGCTGTTCAAGTTGAAGAAGCTGGCGTAACTGATCCGGGACCTGATTTGATCCCTGGAACTGCCGATGACGTTCCTTTAACTGCCGCCACTAACCTTGAAGGCGATGCCGAAGTTTAATTGATTGGCAATAGTAATCACGTTAAAGGCAGCATCTCGCTGCCTTTTTCTATCTTTTCTTCGCGAGCATAAATACAAGATAGGTGGAAAAATATGGCAAACATAGTTAAAAAAGTATCTGGCCCATACAAAATTGAGGCTCAACCTGGTGTAAGCACTCAAGTTACCATTGGTGCATCGTCACGTAATGATGCTGAGTTGACAGTTCACGGTAACCTGACAGTGTTTGGAACACAGACTACCATCAACTCAACTAATACTAACTTGTTTGACAACATTATTACATTGAATGCTGGGTTAGACGCTAATGCCGCACCTACTACAAATGCTGGGATTTCAGTAAATCGTGGTTCATCACCCTCCGCCACCCTGCTTTGGAACGAAACAACAGATACCTGGCAGATTGATGACGGAGTAACCGTTAAAAATATTGCTACTTCAACTGGCACAGGATTCTTGACAAACGTGGTAGAAGACTTGTCACCTCAACTTGGTGGAGCTCTTGATGTAAACGGTTTTGACATTACATCGTTGGCAGGCATCAATCTTGCTCCAACGACGGCTGTTAACATCGTTAATACTCCGTTAACTATTACCACACCCAGCGACACTACGTCAATAGTTGCGGGTTCTCCGCTTGGTGGTGCCACAGGTTTATATGTTACTACACTAACTAACAGTACCCCGTCTGAGTTAATAACAAAGCGTAAAGCGATTGTTTACTCAATTATATTTTAGGAAATTTTATGGCTATTACAAACACCTCATTGGATACTTACTATCAAGAAATTTATCATAGCTATGGCGAAAATGCCGTGACTACGATTTATTTGTGCAACACAAGTAGCAGTACAGTTAGGGTTGATTTGCATGCTTGCAAAGCAAATACCACCCCGTCTACGTCTAACATAATTTATTATCAACTTCCAATTGCTGCAGGAGATACTTATGTCATTGATACTGAAAAACTAATTCTGGAAACCGATGACACGTTGCAAGCTACTTCTGATACTGGCAACGCGGCAGTGGTAGCTACTACTATTTCAATAGGTATCTAATATGGGACGTTTTGTTAAAAATGCTCAAATACATACAGGAAGCTATGCTGCTAGGGTTCCAGTTGGCACTAACTCTCTTGGCCCAACGGCTCCGCAAAATGGTCAAATAAGGTATAACACTGACACAGGCGGTATGGAAATCTATGTTGACCCCGGGTATGGATTTCCAAGCTGGAAACAACTAGCAGTAGTTGGTAAATCTGAAATCAACAAAATAACTCATACAGGTGATGGGGTTACAACGGCATTTGGAATGGCAATACCATACAACGCAGGTAAAGAAGCAGAGGTTATGATTTTCGTTGGTAACGTTCATCAAAACCCTGGTGTGGCTTACACTTTTGATGGATCTAATATAGTTACCTTTACCTCCGCGCCAAATATAGGCTTGACTATAGTTATACTGCATGGATTCAATAGCACTGCAACCTATTAACGTGAGAATATGACAACATGACGATTGGAAAAATATCAGGCCCATCTCTAAAATCAGATCTTGATCGTCAAGGTGTTGATCTAGATTTCACTACAGACAGTAAGACTCTATTGTCGTTGAACTTTTCACAGTTCCGTGCTGCGATTAACACGAGCGCGTTCGCGACTACTGAGACATTTACGGTTGCGGGTTCGTCAAAACTAGCTAATGTCAAGATATCTGACACAACCATATCGTCTGATACGTCTCTTACCCTAAACGCTAACAACGGACTAGGCGACATCAATGTTGGCCCTATTACTCATGTCAAGATTTCTGGCGGCGCCCCTAACCATGTCATGGTCACAGATGGCTCAGGTAATCTAGCCTGGCAAGATATAGGATCATTGAGTCAGTTAGTTGATTTGACGGGTATGCAAATAGGGTTAGGAACCCCATCAGACACCTCATTAGTAGTTGATGCAGCATACAAACAGTGGAGTTCAGGAACTAAAGTAACTGATGCAGTAGATATTTTAAACAGAGTGCTGCTTAACGTCTATAACGGAACTTTTGTTTCATCAGTTGATTTCACAGCAAATGCAACTACTGGACCTAATCCGTTAGCAGTTACTTTTACTCCAACGGTAGTAGGTAACCCAAATAGATACGAATGGAACTTTGGAGATGGCAACACTCTTGTTTCCGCTGGTGGCTCAGTGTCTCATACATACAATAACACATCAGGCGGAAGTTTTGACATATATGTTAAAGCATTAAACACCAATGGTCCAAATGCTGGGAACTCGCCAGGATGCTACGCTGAGGTAACTAAACTTGGGTATATTCAGCTATTTACCAATGCTCCTATTCCAAGTTTTACTCTTAACAAGACTACGCTGAACGAAGGCGATACAGTTACCTTAACAAATACGAGTCAGTATGCTGATTCATACCTTATTTACTGGGGCGATGGGCAAGTAACAACTGTGGCATCAAACACTGCGGTAGGCGGGCCAGCAGGAACCCCAGCCATACACCAATATTTTAACACTCTAACTGATAGTAAGTATGACGTAAAGATCAAAGCTACCAGCTCAACGGCAGCGCCGGGTGGCATATCTGTTGATTCAGCAGTTACTCAAGTAAGCGTGTTTAACGCTCATACACCAACCTTTACCGCTACACCAACGTCTGGAAATAACCAGCATAACCTGCCGCCAAACGGTTTGACTGTAACTTTTACAAATACAACAGTTCACGGCCCAGCGAACACATCACTTTTTTCCGGTAACCATTATATTTGGGACTTCGGTGATGGAACTACACAAACAGTAAACATTGGTGTGTCAGCACCTGGTGATGTGGCAGTGCCGTTAGTTCATACTTATACGCTATCTAATCCGACGATTGGGCAAGTATTCAACGTTACCTTAAAGGCAGTAAATGGTAATACAGCAAGTCCATTCATCTCTCCCTCTACTCCAATCACAGTAAACGTAGCGCCCACTGCAGCATTTACGGGCACAGCGTTGGCCGTGAGCGATAGGATTGGGGATACTGCGCAAACAGGTTACCTATTTACAGACTTGAATGGCGTTCAGCGTAACGTGTTTCACTTTACCAACCAGTCAATCAACACTACTGCCTACTTATGGGACTTTGGCAATGGAGTTACTGACACCCTTCAAAATCCAGCTGATATCGGGTATGCGGCGCAAGGAACGTATTCAGTATCACTTCAAGCAACTGGTCCAACCAGTCTAACGTTAACTGATGATACGGTATCTAAATCAGCTTACGTCGACGTTAAACTGCCACCAGCACCACCAGACGGGCTAGGCTCAAAGATTCTGTCGCTAGCGTCAGAGGGTGTGTCCCCACTCTTGGCAGCAAACGCAACAGTAAATACGATTTCAACGCCGCCGCTGCCGTCAAGTTCGGTGATTCGCGTCACAACTGGCCCAGTCGCAACTTCACTACTGCTCGATGTATACAACGCAGACGCAGGGTCGCTATCTGCGTATGTAAACGGGGTAGTCGACGGAACAGTAACGCTCACTGGCGGCAACGACGTAGGCACTTACGGAGCATTGGTAGTGACAGCAGACGTTGATGCTCACACTGTCAATCAAGCGATCTACCCAAGCAACTTTTACAAGGTGTTCAGCGGCCAAATAGCACGCTCAAGCGTGTCGTTACCAGTTGGGGTCAACTCATTCGACATCACCCATTCTACTACAGGCAGCACACCAGAGCTGCAGTTTGTCAAAGATAGCGTAACCCAAGTGCCTCAACTCAACATGGCTAACATGACCGCGTCAGTAGCGGCGTTAGGCAGTGCAGAGTGGATTTCAGGCATCCCATACTTTGCAACAGGTGGGCAAATCAGCGTAGCAGGTGTCAGTGTCACCAACTGGATTGGTCAAACCTATCGCAGCACAGCAACGCCACTCACTGTCCAGTTGTCAGCACTGGGCAGCACAGCCGCCACCTTCTCATACGCTGGCATTGAAGGCAGCGTGCCTTACCTGGTCAGCGGCGTGCCAAACGCAGAGACTGGATCGTCATCCGCCTACACCCTGGGCAACCTGATCATCCCAGTAACCGGAACCGCTCAAGTCCCGGTAACCGCAACAGCGACCCTACTGAACGTAAACGGAGTCGGAACCACTACCCTGCCCATCACCCTGAACGTGACCGCAGGTTCCACGCCGTCAGGATGGATGAGCGAATGGTCCATTCCTGTTCGCTCTACCTTGGGCAGTGGCTACACAGACAACGGAACAAGGGTCTACATTGCAGGCACTGGTCCAACACCGGCCTTCAACCCAGCACTGGGCTACTACACAAACTCGCCATTCACTGGCAGTATCGCAGTCAGCACGAGCGACGAGGCGATCCTGCGCCATGGAACGGTAACGAACGACACTACTGACTACAGCACCTACCTCCCACCTGGCCCAAACCTGAGCGGACGCACGGGCTCACAGTTCTTCAGATTTGCGTTCCATCGCACAGTGATGGCGAATTTCACTGTCAAGTATTCAGGCAAGATCACTTCCCTTACCATCGCAGCACCAGGAACACAGATAGACAGCACGAGCACAAACAACGGGTGGCTAACCGCCTCCACGCCCTACGCTGGGGTAGGGGTGCCTGGAGGAAACACAACCGCAGGTGGTAACGGCAGTGATGGATGCGCAAAAACAGCAGGCGATGTCTTACCAGCAGGAATCTTGGTAACGAATCACTCATCTGTCTTGACTTTAGGCAGCGAAAATGCTAGTAACGCATTCGCCAACGAGATTTTAGTCTGTGTTGAGCTAGCCCCTGGCGACAGCCTAACCAGCATCAGCATAGAATAGGAACAGTATGACAATCAGCGTAAATCAGCAAGTTGACTTTTTATGGAAAAAGATTGGATACGGAGTATCTAAGACTGATCTGCCTGCTAGTAAAGACGCTACGAACGAAAGCATCTCAAGTCTACCATTCTTACCTGGCAGTGAGATTTGGGTCAACTCCCACCTCATCCCGCCAGTTATCCCAGCAACTGATACCACAACGGTTGCAGTATACTCGGACAGTGCGTCTCGCCCAACCGTCGCCTGCGTTAAAGATATTACTGCAGCAGATGACAGAACTTGGCTTACTAACTTGCGCGACTGGATTCCATTCCAGTTTGGAGCAACTTATTTAGTTAAAGTCTACCTAGCCAACATTGGGGAAACTAATCCGCAACTGTATGGAACTCAACTGTTCCCTGCGGGTGCGAATAACAACGATGAGTGGTTGTTTGACTACTCGTCTGGGGCATTACACTTCATTGGTGACAACCTTCCAGCCGTTGACTTTACTGGAAAGCAGATTTTCATTGCTGGAGCAAGGTATGTTGGCCTTAAAGGGCTGCAGAGCATTGCAACTGGTGTATTTGACACTATTACAGTTAGCAACATACTAGGGACTACCAGTTCTATTAACTTTGGTGGGGCAATACTAGCTAATGTAGGGTATCCAGTAAACTTGACAGACGCAGCATCTGTTCAATATGTCAACAATGCAGTAACAACACTGACAGGTAACACGATTTCAGATACGAATAGCTCTGTAAGCGTAAGTTCAACCCCTATTAAGAAAGTAGCGATTACAGTAAATGGAACTCCTACGCTGACAGCGTTTGAAACTAATGTTGTGGTGTCAGGAGTAACGATAACTGGTAACCAACTGTCTACCGCCTCTAATATTTTGTCAGTCAACTCTACAGCAGCATTCCAAGTGCCAACCGGGACAACAGTAGAGCGACCAGGAACCCCAGCCATTGGTTATGTGAGATTTAACACAACTTCAATGACGCTAGAGTATTACAACGGCACGGACTGGATTAGTTCTCAAGCACAAATAGAGAGTCAAACTCTTGTTGGTAACGCGATAGACGATACTTTCACGCTAACACAGCCAGCCATTGCCCAAAATCTGTTAGTTACTATAAACGGTGTAGTTCAGACGGCTGATGTCGCATATACAGTAGTAGGAAATAGTATAACTTTCGCATCACCACCAGCAGTAAACGATATTATTATTGTGCGATTTATGACAATGTCTGTAAGCCCGCTTGCAACTGGTGGCGACTCAACGGTGATCGATTCAACACCTATTCTGGTAAACTTTTTGCCGCAAATAATAGATACATTTAGCATTGGTGTGTATGCGTCAGCAAAATATACGCTATCTATCACAGCAAACGACGGTAACCGCCAACTGGCTGATCTATATGTGGCACACAACGGGGTAACGTCAGAGGTAATGGTTACTGCTATGCCAATGACAAACAATGGGGCTACAGCTATTACTTATGGTGCCTATGTTTCTGCTGGAATATGTGGCATAACCGCGGCAAGCTCTACACCAAACACGCAAATCAAAGTTAAGAAAACATATTTCACTCTTTAATGTGTGTGTATTTAAAAAACTATTGTAATCAGTAGTTTTTTGCGATTTTGGGTAAATACAATATGTTAAGGAGTCATTACTATGGCAGTTACACGCATTCGCAATAATCAGATTTTTGATAAAACAATCACGTATGAAAAAATCGCCGATTCTACATTGGTCGGCACGTTGTTTAATCCAGAGCTTACCCTAAACTCCAATATTACCATCGTTGGTAACTTGGCAGTTATGGGGCAATCAAGCACTATTTCAAGCACAAACACTTATGTTAACGATCCGTTGATCATGTTTAACAACGGTTACACTGGGACACCATCTTATGATGTTGGTTTTGTAGTTAACCGCAATCTAAGCGGTGGTTTTAATACAGCTTGGATATGGAACGAAACATCGCAATCGTTTGAAGCACTCAAAACAACTGAAACCGGCGGTACAGTTGGCTCTATTGACAACAGCGGTTATGCCGACGTTACGGTCGGAAACATTATTGTAGAATCGTCTATCGTGATTGGTGGCTCAACGTCACCCAATGCCATCATTTCATCAAGCGGTGTAAATGAAAACATTGTGCTAGACCCTAACGGAACTGGTAATATTGTTTTTAACGCAACCGCAGTTCCTGGCGCAACAAACACATATGATTTGGGCTCAGCAGTAGCACAGTTTTCTAACGTGTATGGTAACGTGTTTACCGTTAACGGTGCAACTGTCAGTGGAACAGGCGGTAACTTAGCCCTTACACCAGGTTCTGGCGGTACAGTAACCGTAGAAAACTTGGTTATATCTGGGTCAGGTAGCACGTTTTCTGGTAACGTAGTGTCCAGTAACGTAACCGTGACGGGCGGAACAATTGACGGAACAACGATTGGCAATACGACCCCTGGCGCAGCAACCTTCACAAGCATTGTTGATACTGGCGCGTTCACTGCTAACGGCTCTAACGCTGTAATCAGTTTACAACCTACAGGAACTGGCACAGTAACGATCAACCCAGCAACGACTGGCTCGATCAGCAACATGACTGGTAGCTTTACAACATTAGCAGCATCTGGAGCAACTACATTAGCAGCTACTTCAGTAACTTCCTTGACGACAGCTAACGCACAGATTACTGGCGGTGCTATTTCTAACACCCCGATCACTAATAGCGCAATCAGCGGTAGCACAGGTAGCTTCACAACGTTGTCAACATCAAGCCTTGCCACCCTAGCTTCAGCTAGCATGACAGGCGATTCGACAGTGACTAGCACGACACAGAGCACAGCACCTACAAACGGTGCGTTTACAGTAGCTGGCGGCGTTGGTGTAGCCAAGAATTTGAACGTAGGCATGGCATTGGGTGTAACTGGTGCTTCGACACTGGGTAACATCGTAGTGTCAGGAAACGATATCACCTCGACTGGCGATGTAGTGTTGACAGCGACCGGTGCAGTTAAGGTTGGTAGTGTAACACTGCCCCAAGTAGACGGCGTAGCAGGCTCCGTGTTGGTAACAGACGGCGCTGGTGTAGCATCCTTCCAACCATTCGGCGCAGCCGTAACTGGTAACGTGATTACCCTAGGCACTCCTACAGTAGGGACCTTGGTAGACAACACTCCAGCGATCTCAACCTTCACAACGGGCACGATGGTAACCGATGCGGTTGACAAACTGAACGAAATCTTGGGCAAACTGGTTCCGCCAGCCCCACCAGTGTTCCCTAACGCAACAACGATCGCAATCGCTAGCACGTCAAGTGGCTTGCGTATGGCAGATTTTACACAGACAAACAACACAATAACAGGTAGCAAGCAACTCGCTGCTGGTTCAACCGTTCCGTCTTACAAACGTGCCAACACTTACAGCGTAAACAATATTAACGACGTTGGCCCTGGTGATTCAGGCACTGTATCTGTAATGAAAAACGGCGCCGCTGCTGGCTCACATGTTATGGTGCCAGGAACAGCCAATGGTGGTACTTACGGCGACTTGGTGATAAGTGACAACGTTGACTACGGTACAAAAACCTCAACAGCGTTGAATTTCTGGACCAGCTTTGACGCAACAGCATCTGGCACAGTAACTGAAGGTTGGAACGAAGTCTACTTGACTGACACAGCAGGCACCGCCACTAACACTCCAGTATGGTACTATGATGCCAGCGCACCTGGTACTCCGGTGGTTACAAGCTCAACATTTGCTCCAACAACTGAAGTCATAGCAAAGAGCTCAGGCGTTCCGCACTACACGAGCACTACTGTTTGGACAGGAACTGGTACAGCTACAAAACTGTCTGGTGATATGTATCCAGCATCTGATACATTCTTAACTGGTACAGCAGGTGGCTCGTTTGGCGCTCCATCTAGCGTAACTTATGCTGCTGCAGGGGTAACAACTCCGCTGGCACGTAACTTGTATGTAGCATCAGGAAACGCAACATTTTCTACAACAGTAAATACACTGAACGTAACAGGAAGCTCAACAGCAGGCCCAACCTACTACGTTGCTAACAGTTATGCTACAGGATCAGGTACAGCAACTCCAGGAGGAACAGTTTTGACACTTAACACATCAGACACCGCTAAAGTAAATGAAAACAACGTAGTAGTTGGCGCATTTGGATCAGGCGGATCATTAACCGCAGTTCGTGTTGGTGGCTTGGCAACAGGTGCCACTCCAGTATTGACCGGAATCACAGCGTGGGATAGCACTGCAGCGTTAGCAACATACGAAGCCGCAGTAGTTGCTGGTATTGCTAAAGCAGATACTACAAACTACAGCACTGGTTATTTCCCAGTTGGTCCAGACTTGTCCGGCCAAGCATCTACTCAATACATAACATTCCGTATTACTAAAGACGCAACGTCGAAATTTGACATCAAGTTTAGCGGTAAAGTTACCGCTTGCCACGTGGCAATGCCAGGCTCATTATTAGATACCACAGCAGCACCAAGCAACGGATGGATTGATCCAACTGTGTCTTACGGCGGCGCAGGCGTACCTGGAACAGGGGTAGGTGGAAACGGTAGTGAAGGTTGTGGATTGGGCGGCACAATGCCAGTTGGCTCGACAGTAACTAACTCAAGCACCACAGTAACTTTTGGTACAGAATCTAGTCACAATAGTACAGGTAACTACATTTACGTTCGCTTTGCTTTAGCAGTAGGCGACAGTATTACAGCAGTTAGCTTTCCAGTAGCATCACATTAATCAGGAGATAATATAAAATGGCAATCAGCGATACACAAAAAATTGACGACTTATACAAGAAACTCGTATTTGGCGTTACGAAAACAGACGTTGCGGGAAATAAATCTCCTAGTAATGAATCCATTCCTAGCCCACTGTTAGTTCGTGGTGACGCGATTTGGAACCAATCTGGGTCAATTCCAGCTGAAGCTCCTGCAGTTTCAGCAAGCCCAGTCGTAGTTAGAACTGGAATTAGCGCAGTATTAGCAACCGCTGATTCTACGGTAGTTCCATCCACAAGAACTTGGATCTCTGGTGTTTCAAACTGGATTCCTCCACAGTTCGGCTCAACATACAGCGTTAAAGTGTATGCTGATTCACTTGGTGCCACAAATCCTCAACTTACTGGTACATTGCTGGCTCCTGATGGTATCAACAATGATGCTTGGATTTTTGATTATCAAGCTGGTGTATTGAACTTTGCTGATACCAACGTTCCAGCAGCATTGTCAGGCAAAGTAATCTTTATCGTAGGGTACACATACAGCGGTACTCTTGGTGCAAGCAACAACTCCGCAATTGGTGATTTGACAGTCAATGGTGCCACCCTTGGTACAAGTGTAACAAACGGCAACGTAACGATCGATGCCAATGGAACTGGTTCGGTAGTGTTGAACGATCAAACTACAGTTCAAGGTGCGCTGACAGTTAACAGCACAGTAACCGCAACTGGCACAGTAACAGCACCAACGTTCGCAGGTAACGTTACTTCAACAGGAACTTCAACCTTCACAACTGTTGACATCAATGGCGGTGCAATAGATGGGGCAGTTATTGGTGGAACAACACCAGCAGCAGCAACCTTTACAACAGTGACAGGCGGCCCTGCAACGTTCTCAAGCATCAATAACACACCGATTGGCAATGCGGTACCATCCACAGCAGCCTTCACAACGTTAACGGCTTCGGGCGCAACTACACTGACTGATGCAACACAGTCAACGCTCACATCAAACGGTTCGTTAGTAGTGGCAGGTGGTGTTGGTATTGCTAAGAACTTGAACGTAGGCGGAGATACAATCATTGGTGGTAACTTGACAGTTCAAGGAACCAGCACTACTGTTAACTCTACGACATTGTCCACAGCAGACGTAAACATTACAATGGCAAGCGGCGCACTTTCTGGCGCTCAAGCAGACGGTGCTGGCTTGACAGTTGCCGGCGCAAATGCCACGATGCTGTATTCGGGTACGAACGACGACTGGACATTTAACAAGGACGTCAATATTCCTAACTTAGGGTTGACAGGTGACTTAGCTGTAACTGGCGCGATATCTGGCGCAAGTGCATCCATTACTGGCAACACCAGCACTGGCACATTAACAACAGCTAACGCTCAAGTAACTGGTGGTTCTATAAGTGGTACAACAGTTAACGCAACTACGCTAACAACAGGCGATGCGCAGATCACTGGTGGTGCTATTACCGGTACTCCAGTAAGCGGTTCTACAGTTGGCGCGACTACGCTGACAACAGGTAACGCACAAATCACTGGTGGTGCTATTACTGGTACTCCAATCTCTGGATCAACTGGCGGGTTTACAACAGCCACAGTGGGTAACTTGCAAGCAACAAGCGGTAGCGTAACTGGGCTGACAACATTGTCAGCCACTGGCGGCACGATTACTAACCTAACTTCAGGAAATGCACAGATTTCCGGCGGTGCTATTACAGGCACACCAATCTCTGGCAGCTCTGGTAGCTTTACTACATTGTCTACACCATCGGCAACTATTACTGGTGGTACAATCACTGGGACGGCAGTTACCGCAACTACATTGGTATCAGACAACGTTGCTATCACTGGTGGTACTATTGACGACACGGTTATTGGTGGTACGACAGCAGCAGCAGGGACATTTACAACTGCAACTGCATCTAACCTGCAAGCCACAAGCGGTTCAGTAACTGGTTTGACAACGTTGTCAGCAACAACTGGCACAGTAACGAACTTGAACTCAACTAACGTGACAATATCTGGTGGCACGATTGCTAACACTCCAATCACTGGCGCTACTGGCAGTTTCACATCAGTAACTACTTCTAACGCACAGATTTCCGGCGGTGCTATTACAAACACACCAATCTCTGGCAGCACTGGTAGCTTCACAACCTTAACAACAGGCAACTTGCAAGCCACAAGCGGTGATGTAACTGGACTGACGACATTGTCAGCAACAACTGGTACAGTAACGAACTTGGCATCAAGCAATGTTACATTAACTGGTGGCACGATTGCTAACACTCCAATCACTGGCGCTACTGGCAGTTTCACATCAGTAACTACTTCTAACGCACAGATTTCCGGCGGTGCTATTACAGGCACACCAATCTCTGGCAGCTCTGGTAGCTTCACAACCTTAACAACAGGCAACTTGCAAGCCACAAGCGGTGATGTAACTGGACTAACGACATTGTCAGCAACAACTGGTACAGTAACGAACTTGGCATCAAGCAATGTTACATTAACTGGTGGTACTATTGACGACACGGTTATTGGTGGTACGACAGCAGCAGCAGGGACATTTACAACTGCAACTGCATCTAACCTGCAAGCCACAAGCGGTGATGTAACTGGACTGACGACATTGTCAGCAACGACTGGTACAGTAACGAACTTGGCATCAAGCAATGTTACATTAACTGGTGGGTCAGCAACCGGTTTCACAACAGTAAGCGCAGTAACTGGTGATTTCACAAACTTGACAGCAGATAGCATCACAGCAGTAGCTATTAACAACACTCCAGTTGGTAATGCTACACCTTCAACTGGTGCGTTTACAACATTGTCAGCAACTGGTTTAACAAGCATTACTGATACCACACAGTCAACCGTTACTACGGATGGTGCGTTGACAGTGGCAGGCGGCGTTGGTATTGCCAAGAACTTGAACGTAGGCGGCGATACAATCATTGGTGGTAACTTGATAGTTCAAGGAACCAGCACTACTGTTAACTCTACAACATTGTCCACAGCAGACGTAAACATTACTCTAGCATCTGGGGCAATAGATTCCGCAACAGCTAACGGTGCTGGCTTGACAGTAGCTGGCGCGAATGCTACTATGTTGTACTCAGGTACAAATGACGACTGGACATTTAACAAAGATGTCAATATTCCAAACATTGGTGTTAGTGGTTCCGCAACCGTAACTGGTGCGATCTCTGGCGCAAGTGCATCCATTACTGGTAATACCAGCACTGGTACATTGACAACAGCTAACGCTCAAGTAACTGGCGGCGACGTAACTGGTTTAACAACACTGTCAGCAACAACTGGAGCAGTAACGAACTTGACATCGAGCAATGTTACGTTGACTGGCGGCACAGCAACTTTGACATCAGTAACCGCATCTAACTTGCAAGCCACAAGCGGTGATGTAACTGGACTAACGACATTGTCAGCAACAACTGGTACAGTAACGAACTTGGCATCAAGCAATGTTACATTAACTGGTGGCACGATTGCTAACACTCCAATCTCTGGATCAACTGGTTCGTTTACAACAGCCACGGTGTCTAACCTACAAGCTACAAGCGGTAGTGTAACTGGGCTGTCAACAATGTCAGCCACTGACGGCACGGTTACTAACTTAACTTCAGGAAACGCACAGATTTCCGGCGGTGCTATTACAAGCACACCAATCTCTGGCAGCTCTGGTAGCTTCACTACGTTGACATCAAGCAATACAGCAACCGTTAACAGTTTGGTAACAGCCAATGCCCAAGTAACTGGCGGCTCAGTTACTGGGTTATCTAACCTAACAGCAGCAACTGGAACAGTAACAAACTTAACATCAAGCAATGCTACATTGACTGGCGGCGACGTAACTGGTTTGACAACACTGTCAGCAACAACTGGCACAGTAACGAACTTGACATCAAGCAATGTTACAATAACTGGCGGCACAGCAACCTTATCGTCATTGACGACAAGCAACGCACAGATCACTGGCGGTGCTATTTCAGCTACACCAATCTCTGGATCAACTGGCTCGTTTACTACATTGGCAACAAGCAGTGAAGCTAACGTTAACAGCTTGGTAACAGCTAACGTTCAAGTAACTGGCGGATCTGCAACTGGTTTAGCTAACTTGTCAGCAACTAACGGTACAGTAACGAACTTGACATCGGGTAATGTTGCACTGTCTGGCGGTGCTATTACAAACACTACAGTAAGCGGATCAACTGGTAGCTTTACAGTGATGACCTCACCGTCTGTGGCTATCACAGGCGGAACGATTGCAAGCACTCCAATCTCTGGCTCAACTGGTAGCTTCACAGTGTTGACTACCGGTAACGCTCAAGTAACTGGTGGTGCTATTGACGGCACGGTTATTGGTGGCACAACTGCAGCAGCAGGTACATTTACAACGATGAACGCAACCGATGTTGGTGGTACACTGACAACAGTAGCACAGCCAAACGTAACAAGCGTTGGCACATTGACTGGTTTGGCAGTTAACGGTAACGTTAGCGTAACTGGTGAAACATCAACAGGATCGTTAGTAACGGCCAACGCTCAAGTAACTGGTGGTGCTATTACAGGCACTCCAATATCTGGCAGCACTGGTAGCTTTACGAACTTGACGGCAGGTAGCTTTACTTCTACAAGCATCAACAACACACCAATCGGCAATGCTACTCCAAGCACTGCAGCGTTTACGACCTTGTCAGCATCTGGTTTGACACACATTACAGATACAACTGAAAGCACTGCTATTACTAACGGCGCTCTGGTAGTTGACGGTGGTGTTGGCATTGCTAAAAACTTGAACGTAGGCGGTAATGTTGTTGTAACTGGCAACTTGGAAGTTGTTGGTAGCATGACAACATTGACATCGTCAACATTAAACGTAGCTGACAAAAACATTACTATTGCCCAAGGTGCGTTGACAGATACAGCAGCAGACGGTGCTGGTATTACAGTTGACGGTCCAGCAGCAGCAACGATCTTGTACACACAGGCCACACAGACTTGGAACTTGAACTTGCCAGTGGTGTCGACAGAATTCCGCGGTAACGTGGTTGGTACAAACCTAACTGGCACACTGCAGACAGCAGCTCAACCAAACGTAACAAGCGTTGGCACTTTGACTAGCTTGGCAGTAACTGGCACAGCATCTGCTGGTACAGTATCTACAGCTAACGCTCAAGTAACTGGCGGTGACATAACTGGTTTGACAACATTGGCAGCAACAACTGGTTCAGTAACAAACTTGGCATCAGGCAACGTTACAGTAACTGGTGGCAACGTAACTGGGTTAGCTAACTTGGCAGCAACTAACGGTACAGTAACAAACTTGGCATCGGGCAACGTTACAATAACTGGTGGCACCATTACAAACACTCCGATCTCTGGAGAAACTGGTTCGTTCACGTCCTTAACTGCAGATAGTTTCACAGCTTCAAGCATCAACAACACGCCAATCGGTAACGCAATCGCTTCGACCGGTACGTTTACAACGCTAACAGCAACAGACACCGTTACAAGCAGCTTGCAAGTAAGTGGCACAGCAAACGTAGCAGATTTGAATACAGCAGGCACAGTGACTTCGAACGGTGCCGCAGTGTTCAACGGCACAGTAACAGCCAACAGCACAGTAGCACTTGAAGGTGCGGTAACTGCTAACGCTGCGACAGTGTTTAACGGCACAGTAACAGCTAATAACGGCGTAACCTTGTCGCCAGCAACTGGTACGGTAACAGTTAACCCAACAACTGCTGGATCAATCAGCAACATGGTGGTTAACGCTAACACACTGACCACGGCTGATGCGCAGATTACGGGTGGTTTAGTTGACAGCACCCCGATCGGTAGTGTAACACCTTCTACTGGTGCGTTTACAACATTGAACGCAGGTTTGTTGTCGGCCACAAGCATCAACAACACACCAATCGGCAATGCTGCTCCAAGCACTGGTGCGTTTACAACGTTGTCAGCAACAGGTGGTATTACTGGTACGCTACAAACTGCAGCACAGCCAAACGTAACATCACTTGGCACATTGACATCGCTTGACGTAACCAACGCTACTACTACTGGATCGTTGGTAACAGCTAACGCACATATTTCAGGTGGTGCGATTACAAATACACCAATCTCTGGTAACACTGGTGACTTTACAACACTGTCAGCATCCGCTGGCATTACTGGTACACTGCAAACAGCGTATCAGCCAAACGTAACTGGTCTTGGTACATTGGCTAACTTGACAGTGTCAGGCACTACGACTGCTGGATTAGTAAACGCTGCTACATTAGCAACTGGTAACGCACAGATTTCGGGTGGTGTCATCAACTCTACTCCAATCAGCGGCTCAACTGGTGTCTTTACAACAATGACTACAGCTAACGCTCAGGTGTCTGGTGGTGCTATTACAGGCACTCCTATATCTGGCAGCACAGGTGGATTCACAACATTGGCAGCAACAACTGGCACAGTAACGAACTTGGTATCGGGTAACGTTGCGTTGACAGGTGGAACGATCACTGGCACTCCAATCTCTGGATCAACTGGTGCGTTCACAACAATGTCAACAAGCGGTGCTGCTACTGTTAACAGCTTGGTAACAGCTAATGCTCAAGTAACTGGCGGTGCTATTACAGGCACTCCAATCTCTGGCAGCACTGGTGACTTTACAACACTGGTAGCAGCAACTAGCACAGTGACAGGGCAGTTTACAGCTAATGCTAACATTGCTAGCACATCAACCTCAACGGGTTCGATTGTAGTGATTGGCGGTGTTGGTGTGTCTGGTAACGTTAATATTGGTGAAGGCTCAACGATCAACAGCAACAAGACAGCAGTTAACACTGTGATTAAAGGCGTTAACGACGACTCCTTGTTGTTTGCAAGTGCATCAACTGATCAAGTTATGATTGGTGGTAACGTAGCGTTGTCAAGTGGATTTACTGCTGGTGCGAAACTGCAAATCAACAGTAACGACTCTATTATACTGCCAGTGGGTACAAGCGGTCAACGCCCAGCTACTCCAGTAGCAGGTATGGCACGTTATAACTCAACTTTCAATCAACTTGAGTTCTGGAACGGTTCACAATGGGCATCTACTGAAACAGTGTTTACACTGATTACTGATCAGCAGTTTACTGGTGACGGTACGACAACCAACTTTGTGTTGAATGCAGCATCCACTACAAACAGCACTATTGTAAGTATTAACGGTGTGGTTCAAATCCCTGGTTTAGCATACAGTGTTGCGGGTACGACCTTGCAGTTCAGTGGGGCTCCATTAACAACAGACGTTATTGATGTTCGTGTATTGGTTACAACGCAAACTATTAGCGGATTGGCAAGTCCAAATGGATTTAACCAAATCATTCCTGATGACTCAGCATTAGAAGTTTGGACTGGACTTACTTCAAGTACAAATACTTGGAAGTTTGACGGGGCAACTGGTGCATTGTTACCAGTAGGTGCAGGCCGTGACATTGGTAGTCCAACTGCAGTAGTAGATAATATCTATGCAAGCAACGTGGTAATCAGCGGTGGTTCTATTAGCGGTGTAAGTTTCAGCTTGTCAGCCGTAGATAATACACCCATTGGTGCAGTAACACCATCAACTGGCAAGTTTACAACTGCTGAAGCAACCACTACTTTGACATTGTCTGGTGGGGCTCCATTGGTAGCAACAGAAGCTGGCACGAGTTTTGGAACATCAGCAACTACAATAGATACTTTTGCCGCAGCAACATATCGCAGTGCGAAATATGTAGTGTCAGTAACTAATGGGTCAAACTATCAAGTTGCTGAAGTATTAGTGGTCCACAATGGGATTAACGCATACATTACGACCTATGGTGTTACTAGCTCCACAGGATCAACTTTTGCGACATTTACAGCTAATATAAGTGGTGGTAACGTAATATTAGAAGCGACAGGTACTGCAGCAGGCAATACTGCTAAAGTTTTACGCTCATATATTGCTGTGTAAGAAGTAAGTAAATAAAGGTACAGGGTGGTTTATCCACCCTGTACCTAAATAAAACATATTGAAGCAGTGGGCAGATATATGAAGAGATAGTAAACAGGAGTTTTAGATGGCAAATATAAATGAAAATTTCGTAGTAAAAACTGGGTTGGAAGTAGGCCCTACTGTTATTACTGCAGCGACAGGTAACTTGACAACAACAGGAAATATTCAAGTAGGTAGCACTATTATTGATGGTACAACTGGTAATATTACAGTTGGTGCAACTACGATTAACGGAACAACTGGTGAAATCAGAACAACTGCTAATGTTGTAACTACTAATAACTTTATAGTTGGGGCAACCGTGTTGTCACCAACTGGTGAAGTTATTACAAACAATATTATTACTACGGGTGGTACAATTAACAATACTACCATTGGTGGAACAACTCCTGCCCCAGCATACTTTACGACTCTTGATGCAACTGGAACATTGACTACTAACGATATTTTGCCTCACGTAACTAACGTAAGTAACATCGGCAGCTCAACACAGCGATTCCAAACTATTTGGGTAAACGATTTGCGTTTATCAACAAACACCTTATATTTAGGTGAAACTCCTATTTTGGGTACAACTGGTACTGTAGTTAACGTTCACACTGATCCAGGCCAATCTTTGAGCTTGCAAACATCTGGTGCAGCTGGAGCAATGTCATTAGTATCTGCTGCTCCGATGGCACTTCAGACAACTGGTAACAATGCTGATGTAACTATTCAATCCAACGGCACTGGTTCAAAGACAAAACTACTGTCTACTACTGCTTTAGAACTTACTGCTCCGGCATTAACTTTAACTGGTACTACTACTAATACTGGATCATTTACTGTAAACGGAAACTCAGTATTAAATGGCAACGTAACTATTACAGGCACCCAAGCCACTGTAAATGCTGCTCAACTAAATGTTCAAGATCCGGTGGTTATTTTAAACTCGGGCGAAGCAGGGATGGGCGTTACGAATGGTACTTCGGGTATTCAGTTTGCTCGCGGTCAACTTGGCAGCTATCAGTTAGTATTTACAGAAGCAGATCAATCGTTACAGTTTGGACCAGTTGGGTCAACCATTGCGATGGCTGACAAACCTTGGGCTAATACAACTTTCGTAGCTAAAAATAGTACAGCAACATTGGGTAACTTGACAGTGTCAGGTAACTTGACAGTGTCAGGAACAACATCAGCATCAATGCAAACATTGTCTGTAGCTGGGGCCTTAACTGCTGGATCGTTTAGTGGTCCTTTAACTGGTAATGTCATTGGTAACGTATCTGGTTCAGCAGCAATAGTAACAGCAGCAGCACAACCAGCTATCACTTCAGTTGGAACTTTAACATCTTTGGGTGTTACTGGAGCGGTAACTGCTGGGGCATTTAGCGGTCCTTTAACTGGTAATGTCACTGGTAACGTATCTGGTTCAGCAGCAACAGTAACAGCAGCAGCACAACCAGCTATCACTTCAGTTGGAACTTTGACTTCATTGACTACATCTGGCGCAGCAAATATTGGTACGAACTTGGTAGTTGATGGTAACTTAATAGTAAATGGTACAACTACAACTATTAACTCAACGACTGTTTCAACTGCAGATACTAATATCGTTATCGCAAGTGGTGCAGGTACAGCAGCCGCAGCAAATGGTGCTGGATTGACGGTAGCAGGTGCCAATGCAACCCTGTTATATGCAAACGCAGATGACAGCTTTAACTTTAACAAGAAAGTATCCGCTACATCATTTAGCGGTCCACTAACTGGTACTGTCACTGGTCACGCATCTCTTGACCTACCTCTAACTGGTGGTACACTGACTGGTGCGTTAACAGCAACTGGATTTACTGGTCCAGTAACTGGTGATGTTTCTGGAAATGTTACTGGAAATGTTACTGGTAATGTCACTGGTAATGTCACTGGAAACGTATCTGGTTCAGCAGCAACAGTAGCAGCAGCAGCACAACCAGCAATCACTTCGGTTGGTACTTTAACATCTTTGGGTGTTACTGGTGCCGTAACTGCTGGATCATTTAGCGGTCCTTTAACTGGTGCAGTTACTGGCCACGCATCACTTGACTTACCTCTAACTGGCGGCACATTGACTGGTGCATTGACAGCAACTAGTTTCAGTGGTCCGTTAACTGGTAACGTTACTGGTAACGTTACTGGTAACCTGACAGGTACAGCGGATAAGGTAGTATTAACTTCGTCAGCAGCTACTGGAAGTTACCCAATCAACTGGACTTCAAGTGGATCATTGTACTATACACCATCTATTACTATTACTCCAAATACAAGTACAATAACTGCTACTACGTTTGCTGGTACGGCAACTAACTCAGCGGCATTGAACACGTATACAAATAGTGCTAGTGCTGGTGTTGCGAACCGTATTGTCCAAGCTGACGCAAGTGGCCATATTATCAACACATACTTTAACTCATCAGACAACAGTGCCGTTTCTGGAGTAACTGGTGTAATGGTTAAAGTTGGTGACAACTATTTGCGTACTGGCACAGCAGCGGCGGTGGCTACTTTCCTAAGTGGTCAAACGATGAACATCGTTGGGTCTGCTACGACTGCTGGTACAATTACCAGTCAAGCAAACTCAGCAACCATTACTGCTACTTCAGCTAACACGGCAAATACAATCGTATTACGTGATGCAAGTGGTAACTTTAGTGCCGGCACCATTGCTGCCACCGCATCGCAAGCACAATTCGCCGACTTGGCAGAAAATTATACTGCTGACGCAGAATATGAAGTTGGTACAGTGTTAGAGTTTGGTGGTGATGCTGAAGTTACCTTAGCAACAGACGGAACAAGAAAACTGGCAGGGGTAGTATCCACTAACCCAGCTTACTTGATGAACAGCACTCTTGATGGCACTAAAGCAGCAGTAGCGTTACAAGGTCGTGTACCGTGTAAAGTAACTGGTAATGTATCTAAAGGAGATATGCTGGTTGCTGCTGGTAATGGCCGTGCCCGTGCAGAGGCAGATCCAAAACTCGGTCAAGTGATTGGCAAGTCCTTGGAAAACTTTAGCGGCGAAGAAGGTGTTATCGAAGTTGTGGTTGGCCGTATGTAAGGATAAATAAAGTGGTAGTATATAACAATACTATCGCCTTATTCCAACAGGAAACAATATGAAGAAGATTAGCAAATTATACCGTAAAGATTATCAAGGTGAGAACGTAGTTACTGACATTGTTATGAGCAATAAGCAGTGGGAGGTGACGCAAGAATGGTTGGGTAACTCGGTTATCAACAATCAGATTTCAAATCAAGCCTGCGTTATTGGTAACGGGATTTCAAGAAAAGAGTTCGATGTAAATGCAGTTCTCAACCACTTTGGTGGTATTTTGGGGACATTGAAGTTACAGACTTACGGGTGTAACGCTTTGTACCGTGATCATAATCCAGACTTTTTGGTAGTGACAGGTGATGACGACGGTATGGTTGCTGAAGTAGCTAATAGTGGATATTGTGATAATCATATCGTATATGCTGATGCTCCACACATTCAAAATCATCCAGGTAAGTTTTACTTGATTCCGCAAGATCCGGGTTGGAATTCAGGTTCGCTTGCTGCTTATTTGGCAGCATTTGACGGCCACTCTAAAATCTTTCTACTTGGATTTGATGGGCAAGATACTGAAGCATACAACTATAACTGCTATGCTGGGTCAGAAAACTATCAAGCTGCCCGTCATGCTAAAACAAGCCCAGACTTTTTTGAAATAACGATGAAGCACATTTTTGACACATATTCAGATGTTGATTTTGTTAGGGTAATGCCAACAAAGTTTGCATCAATGCCAGAATCGTGGAAGTTTTCACAAAACCTGCGTCAAATCTCGTTTAGAGATTTTATACTCGAAGCGGACTTATAAATCAGATTTAGACTAAATACTTTAAGAAGGAAAATAATTTATGGCAAATTTAACAGAAACAGCAACATACGATGCTGGTGTAACACAATTAGACACTGGGGTGCTCATTACTGGTGGTCCAACCGGAAGTGCTAATGCTCCACTGAAAAATCTGGCAAACAGAACTGCGTATTTAAAATCGCACGTAGACTCATTAGAAGCAGGTGGTGGCGGAACTACAGTTACTATGAGTGACGATACTACAACTAACGCAACATATTACCCGACTTTTGCGACAGCAACGTCTGGAACAGTGGCATCGCTAAAAGCAGCATCATCAAAGTTAACGTTCAATCCAAGCACTGGAACATTGTCGGCTACGATTATAAACTCACTATCAGACAGTAGATACAAAACTAACATTAGACCTCTCGGTTACGGGCTGTCTACTGTGTTGACTCTTACTGGATACAAATACGAACTGGTTGACAGTAATCAAACATCACTTGGCTTGATTGCTCAAGATGTTGAAAAAGTAGTGCCAGAAGTAGTTATTACAGATGTTGATGGTAAAATGGGTATTAACTATTCGGCAATGATCGCTGTTTTGGTTGAAGCAGTTAAAGAACTGAACGCCAAAGTAGCAACACTTGAAGGAAAGTAAATGGCAAGTAATCTTCAAGCATCCGGACAAGATCTGGATACTATCTTTATCAGAGAAATTGATCTACGTGCCCGTTTTGGGATATACGGACTATACACGGTTGGGAACAACTCCTACGGTGAACTCGGTGACGGAACTACTGTCGACAAATCATCCCCAGTTCAAGTCGGCTCTCTTACTAACTGGGCAAAGATAGCGTGTGGGTACTATCACACTGCCGCAGTTAAGACGGATGGTACGCTTTGGACGTTTGGTCTCAACAACTACGGTCAACTCGGTAACGGAACTACTGCCCACAAATCATCCCCAGTTCAAGTTGGAACTCTTACTAACTGGGCGCAGGTAGCGGGTGGGCACTATCACACTGCCGCAGTCAAGACAGATGGTACGCTTTGGACGGTTGGATACAACGCCCAAGGTCAACTCGGTAACGGAACTACGGTCAGCAAATCATCCCCAGTTCAAGTCGGCTCTCTTACTAACTGGTCTCAGATAGCGTGTGGGGTCCATCACACTGCCGCAGTCAAGACAGATGGTACACTTTGGACGTTTGGCCTCAACAACTACGGTCAACTCGGTATCGGAACTACGGTCAGCAAATTATCCCCAGTTCAAGTCGGAACTCTTACTAACTGGGCACAGGTAGCGGGTGGGTTCTATCACACTGCCGCAGTTAAGACGGATGGTACGCTTTGGACGTTTGGACGCAACTTCTACGGTCAACTCAGTGACGGAACTATTGTCGACAAATCATCCCCAGTTCAAGTCGGCTCTCTTACTAACTGGAAACAGGTAGCGAGTGGGTACTATCACA
>Ga0210023_1000053_pt1 | contig 83545 bp, 62 predicted proteins | sample CryGeymeta201524_FD_183987 | JGI IMG/M metagenome (GOLD analysis project Ga0210023, IMG submission 183987) | Groundwater microbial communities from Crystal Geyser aquifers in Utah, USA - Crystal Geyser metaG 2015-24 (SPAdes) (version 2) | ecosystem: Environmental > Aquatic > Deep subsurface >... | reverse complement strand
ATCGCATCTAACTCGGTGCCGTGGTAAGTGACTGTTAATAAAGGATCGCCTAGGGTAATGTCCATATCGGCATCGCTTAACGTAAACGGCGCAAATCCATTGTTGTCATCGTCGCAGAGGATTAATGGACTGGGGGTTTCGTTTATGACTGGGGGGGTAGCAAATTCAACAAAGAGAGTTCCTTCTGACGAGCAAACTCCGGCAAAATTGACAATTAATTTATAATTTCCAGTAACTGTAACGTTCAAAGAAGTAGATTCTTGGGGAGGAATAAATGGTAAGAAAATACCGGATCCAAGTGGTGATTCATACTGCCATTCATAGGTCGTTCCAGGAGGCGCATTATTGATTTGAGGGTTTATGGTATAGATTTCTCCTTCACAACGTGCTGTACCATTTTCTATCGTAAGGTCTAATCCCAAATCAATGCTGCCAATGTCAAAACTTCCAGCTCTAAAAAATACTGCAGAATCAAAACTAGAATCTCCCCGATCCGCAATAACCATTTTTAATTCATAAGTTTCACCTGGGATAAGGGTTGCTTGCGCTGATAAGGGCTGTGTATATCCATCAAATTGGATTTCATTTAAATTGTTTCCGCCCCAATTACTTATGTATAAATTTGGGAAAAAATTCACTCCAACAACTTCTGTTCCACAAGTAAAGTAGTCAGCATGAATGGAAAGAGTGCTGACCGGTACATTTGCAGAACCGGGAACAGCTGCAATATTTATTCCTCCATAAGGTGTGCCTGAATCATTAGGAATACCGGGACCACGCAATAAAAATGCAAAACCATCTCTAAATTGAGAATCACATTCAAAATCATCCTCATATTCTTCAGAAGCAAAAATAAAATCAAAAGAAACATTAGCAATTACAGGAACAAAAGTGAATTGAAAAATAGTAGCATTATTGGTTGGCTGATTATCTCCACTTTGGTTATCTAAAATAATTTTCAAATCATTATCTCCAGGCCAGCCTGCACCTGTACCGGTTGTAGACGAAGAATTATTAGGACCTTCAGCATCTACAGCAAAACCAGAAGATAAGATAATCCCTTCCTGAAAAGGAAAAGAGGTGCCGGTAGCATCAAAATAGCCCCAACTTCTTAAATTAATATCCCCTACACCTGCAGGATTATCTTGTAAAAGCACGAAATTAACTTCGGTACAATCGCCACCCCCGATAAGAACATCTGAAATTAATTGTTCAGCAGTAAATGAAGTTTCCGGAGCAGCGGGGTTATTTACATCTATAGATTGCGAATTTCCAAGATTATAAATTAAAAAGAGTATGGGGAGTAGTAGTTTTTTCATACGAGGCGTCTTGCAAAATTGATTGTACTTAACTTTATGGCTAAAGTCTATAATATTTATTCATTGTCAATATGTTAAGTTGTCAAATATATTGAATTACTCCTTTTTAATTTTATAAATTTGCAAAAAAATTAATATATGAATTCTTTTACTATAAAAACAGAAAAAACATCTAACTCAAATATCCTAAAATTTACTGCCAATCAATTTTTAAGTCCCTTAACAAGCTATGAATTTAAAAATATTGACGAAGCTAAACAAAGTCCTTTAGCTCAGCAACTCTTTTATCTTCCGTTTGTTAAAACGATTTATATAGCACAAAATTTTATTGCCATTGAAAAATTTTCCATAGTTGAATGGGCGGATGTGCAAGAAGAGTTAGCTTCACAAATAGAAACTTTTTTAAATTCCGGGCAGGCTCTTGTTCATGAAATTCCTCAAAAGAATAAAATTCCGGTAACTATTTATGCTGAAAGCACTCCAAATCCTTCAGTTATAAAATTTGTTGCAAACAAATCCTTAGTAGATGGCACTTTTGAATTCAAAAATATAGACGAAGCAAAACATGCCCCTTTAGCTCAAGCTTTATTTCAATTTTTATTTGTTAAGGAAGTTTTCATCAGTGCAAATTATGTTTCTGTTTCAAAATATGATAGTGTAGAATGGGAAGAAGTTACTCTAGAAATTCGTGAGTTTATAAGAAATTATATTGAAGAGGGAAAACAAATTTTAAAAGACGAAATTCTAAGTCAAACCAGTACAACAAAAGAAGAAAAACACACAGAACGTGAGGCGTTAGATGATATATCCAAAGAAATTATAAACATTTTGAATGAATATGTAAGACCTGCTGTGGAAAGTGATGGCGGAAACATTGAATTTCAATCCTATGACGAGCAAACTAAAACAGTGAAAGTGATGCTTCAAGGTGCTTGTAGTGGTTGCCCTTCGTCAACATTTACCTTGAAAAATGGCATTGAAAACATGTTAAAAGAAATGCTAAAGGATAGCGAGTTGAAAGTAGAAGCGATAAACGGATAAATTCTATTTATCATTTCTTTAACTTTGTTACTTTCTTTATTCCATTTTAAACACCTACTTTTATAGAAGTTTAACATTAAAAACAAAAATAATATGTCTGTATTAAAAGTAGTTGAAATTTTAGCAAATTCTCCAAAAAGTTGGGAAGATGCAACAAAAAACGCCGTTAACCATGCTGCCTTGACAATTAAAAACATTAAATCGGTTTATATTAATGAACAAAGCGCAGTAATTAAAGACAACCAAATTACTGAATTTAGGGTAAATGCAAAAATTACTTTCGAAGTTAAATAATTCTAAAAAAGAGAAACCCCCTATCTACAATTATAAAAGTTGTAGATAGGGGGTTTTTTTAATCTATTTACTATGATACATTCCACTTTTCAAAACGAATTAAACAAAGAAACAAGTCCATACCTATTACAACACGCTAATAATCCGGTACATTGGAAACCTTGGAATGTTCATACCCTAGAGTTTGCGCAAAAAGAAAATAAACTTTTATTAATAAGCATAGGATATTCCGCTTGCCATTGGTGTCACGTTATGGAAAAGGAATGTTTTGAAGATACTGCAGTTGCGGAGGTAATGAATTCTAATTATATCAATATAAAAATAGACAGAGAAGAACGACCTGATGTTGACCAAATTTACATGAATGCCCTTCAGCTTATAACCGGAAGTGGTGGCTGGCCCTTAAATATTATTGCTCTTCCCGATGGAAGACCTTTTTGGGGAGGCACCTATTTTTCAAAAGAAAACTGGATTAATGCTTTACAACAAATTCAACATATTTTTAAAAACCAACCTGAGAAATTATTAGAATATGCCGATAAATTAACCTCAGGAATAAAAACAATGGATTTGGTTTCCTTAAACAAGGATACCTTAGATTTTTCATCTTTTGACTTTAAATCCCTTATATTACAATGGGAAAATCAATTGGATTGGGAAAAAGGTGGAACCAAAAAAGCACCCAAATTTATGATGCCCAATTCCATAATGTTTCTAATGCGTTATGCCTATCAAACAGAAAATAAAACTTTATTAGAGTATGTAAACCTGACATTAACTCAAATGGCTTATGGCGGAATTTTTGATCACATAAATGGCGGATTTTCCAGATATTCGGTGGATGAAAAATGGCATATTCCTCATTTTGAAAAGATGTTGTATGACAATGCGCTATTAGTGAGTTTGTACAGTGACGCTTATAGTCTTACTAAAAAACCACTATACAAAGACGTGGTGTTTGAAACCTTAGCTTTCATAAAAGAAGAACTTACCGATAAAGGAGGCGGTTTTTACAGTGCCATAGATGCTGATAGCCTCAATAAAAAAGGTATTTTAGAAGAAGGTGCATATTATGTTTTCACAAAAAAAGAATTACAAACTGCTTTAGGCAAAGACTTTACACTATTTGCCGCCTATTATAACGTAAATAATTACGGCAAATGGGAACACGATAATTATGTTCTTATCAGAAAAACTTCGGATAATGAAATAATAAACGAATTTCAAATTACCAAAGAGGAATTGAGGGAGAAGAAAAAGGGTTGGAAAGTAAAATTACAAGAACTTCGAAAAACCAAATCCAAACCTCGCCTGGACAATAAAATTCTTACCTCTTGGAATGGCTTGATGTTAAAAGGATATGTAGATGCCTATCGGGCTTTTGGTGAAAAAGAATTTCTGGATATCGCTATAAAGAATGCCACATTTATTTCTGAAAAGCAATTGCAGGAGGATGGTACTTTGTTCAGAAATTACAACCTTGAAAAAAGTACTATATCTGCTTTTCTTGAAGATTATGCGTCCTTAGTAGCTGGTTACATTTCCTTATATGAAATTACCCTAGACGAAAAATGGGTGCTACTTTCTAAAAAATTGGTTGATTTTACCTTTGAGCAATTTTTTGATGTTTCCTCCGGAATGTTTTTTTTCACTTCCAAAAAAAATAAAGCTTTCATCACCAGAAATATAGAATACCGCGACAATGTAATACCCTCCTCTAACTCGGTGCACGCTAAAAATCTATTTTGGCTTGGTCACTTCTTTGATGATAAAAAATATATAGAAACTTCCAAACAAATGCTTAAAAATGTATTACCTGAAGTAGATGTCTATCCCTACGGATATTCCAACTGGCTGGATCTTTTATTAAATTACAGCATGCCATTTAATGAACTTGTTATTATTGGCAAAAAGGCAAAAGAGGAACTGACAAAAATACATTGTCATTATTTACCTAATACTTTAAAAGTAGGCTCTTTAATAAAAAATACATCGCCCTTATTCAAAAACCGATTTGTACCTTACAAAACTCTTTTCTATATTTGTACAGATAATCACTGCCAAATTCCCCTTTCATCTTTTGAAGATGTCTTGTTAAAAATTCAATAACACCTCTATTATAAAAGTGAAATATTTTACTTTAATTATAATTTTTTAAAGGATTAATTAAGTGCATAACATATTACATTTACTCTTATAATAGTTTTTCCCACTTATAACTAATAACTCAATTTATTTATACTAAATATTTTTATGGAACCTTTTAATTTTGAAGACATTAATAGTTACATTGTCCGCTTTGGCACTCGATTTTTAGATTTTCTTCCCAATATTATCAGTGCTGTTTTACTTTTATTCGTTGGGCTTTGGCTTATTAAAATGATTAAAAAGATTATTATAAGGATTTTTAATAGCAGAGATGTTGAAGAAACACTAAAACAGTTTTTATTAGGTATCATTGGATGGACTTTAAAAATCTTGTTATTTATTACCGTAATTTCACAACTCGGAGTACAAACATCTTCCTTTGTTGCAATGATTGCTGCTGCAGGTTTGGCTATAGGTTTAGCATTACAAGGTTCTTTAGCTAATTTTGCAGGTGGTGTGCTTATAATGCTATTTAAGCCATTTAAAGTGGATGATTTTATTGAAGCACAAGGGCAAAGTGGCACCATAAAGGAAGTAGCCATATTTTATACTAAAATGGTTACCATCAACAACCAATTAGTAATATTACCCAACGGAAAATTATCCAATGAAACGATCATCAATTATACTTCAGAGGGAAAGCGAAGAGATGTACTAACCTTCGGTATCTCCTACAATTCTGATATTAAAAAGGCTAAAGAGGTATTAATTTCTCTAATGAAAGAACAAGAACATATTTTAAAAGACCCTGAACCCTTAATTTTTGTGGCAGAATTAAATGAAAGTTCCGTCGATCTTTCTGCTAGATTTTGGGCATTAAACGAAAACTTTTGGGATTGTCATTTTTATACCATAGAGGAGGCAAAAACCAGATTAGAAGCCGCAGGAATAAACATTCCATTTCCGCAGAGAGATTTACATCTTTATAATGTAGAAAAAACTCAACCCAAAAAGGAGTAAAGGTTGCTTTCATAAACTTATAAAAATTAAAAAAACATTTGCATTTTACATTATGTATCTTGAAACATGAAAAATAATTGTTATATAAAAGTTTTATGAATCACTAAAAAAAATATTTACATCTATATTTCTTGCATTAAAATAAATATGGCTCTATATTTGTTAGTAACATTATAATTTTTAAACAATGAAATGCTTTACTTCTAAACATTTAATACCAATAATTATGAAAAAATATCTTTTAGTAGTACCCTTATTATTTGCTTTTGTAGCTGTCCAAGCTCAAAGATCTATGGGAAATGCAATAGCTGAATATTTAATGCAGTTTCAATATGACAAAACAACAAAATTTGAAGATGTTGATTTAGAGAGCCTTGTTTATGTAGGAAGCCCTTATGCCGATAAAAACTTTATTGCCGGTGAAATTTACCACAACAATAAGTTAATTGCTGAAAATGTGCCTTTACGTTACAATGCTTTAATGGATGAAATGGAATTTAAAACTTCTTTTGATGAAGAGGATAAAAATTCTAGCGCACTAGTTAAATCGCCTGAAATTGATATTAAAATAGGAAACAAAATTTACCTATTTGTACCCTACCACGGAGGTGTAGAAAAAGGTGGTTATTTTGAGGTTTTGGTAAAAGACAGCAAATATGATTTGTTTAAAAAATATAACAAAAAATACTTTGCTGAGCAAAAAGCACAAACATCAATGACAAAAGACAATCCTGCAAGATTTACTGACAATAATGTGTATTACTTAGTTTCAGATAGTGGTACTTTTTATGAATTGCCAAGCAAATCAAAAGCATTCTCTAAAATATTTTTAAACAAAGAAAAAGAAATAGAAAGCTATATTAAATCTAGAAATCTTGACCTAAAAAATGAAAAAGACGTTATAGCTATTGTACGCTATTTCAATTCTCTTTTATAAAACTTAATTAAATAACTATTTATAAAAAAAGGGGAGTATTATACTTCTCTTTTTTATTGGTCAATACCCTCGTCTCAAAAAAAATTTCTACTATTTTTAAATTTAAATTTTAACAAATTTATGTAATTAAATTAACTCGATGAAATATAGAAAAATACTATATTCGCCGCTAGCATATTTTTTTAAATACTTTAAATCCTTTATATGAATAATTCACTTATTTTATTACTTGTAGTTTCCATACTAATTTTTGGCTCTACAAACGCTCAACAATATTCTGAAAATAACTCTCAAAATTCGGAAAAATCTTCTGTTACTATTGAAGAATATCTTACCTCTGCTAAAAAAATAACACAAGAATTTAAGGGTTCTCCTTTTATAAATGAAACATTTGTTGCTGGTGCCCTGTTAAATAATAATGAAGTTCTTATTTCCAATATTTTTTTGCGATATAATGCGTTTCAAGATGAATTTCAAGTAAAAAAATCAATGAATGCTGCTGAAACTAATTTAGAGGCAATACGGAAAACCCAAGATGTTTATATCAAAATAGCCAATGATATTTATACCTATAAAATACCCGATGCAACCCAAGGAATCGGCGGTTATTACCAAATTCTATTGGAGGGAAATACCTTTGATTTGTTCAAAAAAAATAGCAAAAAATTTATTGAAGGTGCCGATTCAGTAAACAAAATGACCGGAAATCACGCTGCTAGAATTGTGGATGAATCATTTTATTACTTAGTAAATTCAGATGGTAAATTTATGGAAATACCAAGTTCCAAAAGGAAAAGAATCGATGCCATAGGTGGTTCAAAAACTAACGAACTTAAAAAGTTTATTAAAAACAATAAGCTAAACATCAACAAGGAAGAAGACTTAATTAAAATTATTTCTCACATAAATGATTAATTGATTTTTAAAACACTATCTTAGTTTTTATTTGATTATTAATCTATTTCTTAAATATTATTCGTTTTGAAAATAAAATTTATACTTTTTATTTCCTCTTTAACCCTTACATTAAGTGGTTATAGCCAAGTAAATGAATCTGCATACAACAAAATGGTCAACATTGCTATAATGAATGAACAATTTTTGGAACAATACGGCATTTCAGAAGCAGACATAAAAAACATTGAAGGCTCACCATATTATAAAGATAATTTTCAAATAGGAGGCATTTACAATGCTGAAGGCGTTGTTGTTTCAGGCATTCCAATGCGATATAATATTTTTGCCGATGAAATTGAAATGCGGCCTTCTAGTAACCCGGATGATACCACTATAAAAAGTTTGGTTAAATCCACCGATATTTTTGCAAAAATTGGAACTGATAATTTTATTTATATCCTAAACACTAACTCTGGAGACAAAAGCGGGTATTTCAGTGTTTTGCTGGATGGCACCTATTTTGATCTTTATAAAAAATCAACGGTAAACTATATTAAAAAGAAATTTGCCGAAACCAATTACCAAAAAGATCAACCTGCAAAATTTATCAAAAAAGAAGTTTTTTATTTGGTAGATAATAAAGGCGTTTTTTATGAGCTTCCAAGCAAAAGAAAGAGTTTTATTAGCCTTTTTAAACAAAAATCGAAAGAATTAGAATCCTATATTAAAGACAATAAATTAAATATTACTAAGGAATCCGATATGATTAAGATTGTTAGTTATTACAATAGCATTCTTTAACCCCCTATAAAATCTTTTAAATAATAAGGTTCAAAATAAGCGACATTCTCAGTGTCATTTTTTTTGTATTTAGAAGCAGCAAGCAAGCACATTTCTTTAGAAGATGGTAATTTTTGATCTAAATAAATAGCGTTTTTATGGCTGCAAACTTCTTTAAATTTTTTATTAGCATTCCCAATAAAGGTTACTTGACCTTTATTTAGATATTCCATAAAGCTATTTTCCGCAAGAATTTCAGCTTTAATTTCCCTTATTTGTTCTCTTTTATTGTTAAAAACGCAAGAATACACTTCCATTCTTCTTGCGTCGAGCATTGGAATGATAAAGTCTGATTTTGTGTCGGCTTGTAATGCCAAAATTTGTAATGTAGGAATAGAAATTAAAGGAATATCTAATGCATAACATAAGCCTTTAGCCGCAGAAACTCCAATACGTAATCCGGTATAAGACCCAGGGCCTTTGCTTATTGCTATCGCTTTTAAATTGGTTATTTTAATTTTAGCTTCCTCTAAAACCTGTTCTATATAATGATGCAACCGCTCGGCATGTGAATATTTGATTTCATTATCTTCAAGCATTGCAAGTACCTTACCCTCTTTTGCGATGGCTACTGAACAATTTGTGGTTGAAGTTTCTATACAAAGTATCATTGTCATTAAATGTTATTTTCTAAAAAAAACATGCCATTACTTTGAAACTTTTTCTTTTTTAATTTCTACTTTATCTCCTGGTTTAAGCGTTTTTGTTACGGTGTTATAGGGTCCAATGATTACTTCTTCTCCAGGTTGTAAACCTTTTAAAATTTCAATATTGGTATCGTCTTGAATTCCGGTTTCTACCACTCTTAGTTTTGCTTCTTCCCCTACTTTTACAAATACACATTCAAACCTTTCTGTGGAAACTACAGTGCTTTTATCCACCGTAGTTTTACTGGAAGTAGTATCTGTTTTAATAACAATAGAACTGATTGGCACACCAATGACATTGCTTCGTTTTTTGGTCATGATATCCACTGTTGCGGTCATTCCTGGTCGAAATGGGGAATAATTTTCGGGTTTATTTTCCAACAAATCCTGATAGGATTCTGGAAGTATTCTTACTTTTACTTTAAAATTTGTAACCTGATCTGCTGATAAAGCACTTTCAGCTGAATTGGCTATAGAAGTTACTATGCCCTTAAACTCTCTTTTAAGATAAGCGTCAACCCCAACAATTGTAGAATCTCCAACACTAACTTTAACAATGTCATTTTCATTTACATCTACCTCAACCTCCATACTATTTAGGTTTGCAACCCGTAATATTTCTGTTCCAGCCATTTGTTGTGTTCCCACAACACGCTCGCCTAGTTCAACTCCTAATTTTGAAATAGTTCCATCAATAGGAGCATAAATAGTAGTTCTGGCTAAATTATCTCGCGCCTCATTTACAGTGGCTGATGCACTTTGAATGTTAAAATAGGCAGATTGACTACTTGCTTTAGCTACCTCAAAGCCGGAAACTGCTTTGTCCCATTCGGCTTTTGAAATAATTCCTTTTTCAAAAAGGGTTTTGCTGCGCTCGTAATTTGCTTTGGCTTCTGTTAATGAAGCTTCTGCCTGATTATATCCTGCTCGAACATTTTGAAGTGTTGCTTGCGATCGTTGTAACCCCGATTGATATAAATCGGGATTTACTTTTACTAATAAATCGCCTTTTTTTACCTGTTGCCCTTCAATAATAGGAAGTGCAATTATTTCTCCTGAAACCTCGGAGGATAATTTAATTTCGGTTTCCGGCTGGATTTTTCCGGTTGCCGCAACAGTTTCTATAATAGTAATGGTTTCGATTTTAGAAATTTCAACTTCTTTAAAATTTCCGCTTTTTCCAAACCAACCATTTTTCTTGCCTACGATAAGAATTAAAATTAGTACGGTAACTAGTACAGCTATTATGATAAGTGTTTTTTTCTTCATGTCTTCCTTTTTAATAGAGCTTAATTCCGAAATAGAGTTCTAGTACTTTCAATTTAAAAATATAATCATATTTGGTTCTTATGACTTCCGATTGCGCATTTTCTAACCGAAGTTTCGATTGGCTAAAATCAAAGGCGTTTAAAAATCCTACATCAAATCTACTTTGCGAATATTCATAGGCTTGTTTTTGTGCTTCTACTGCTACCAATGCAGCTTCATAGGCTTTAAGAGCACCTTTTACATCGGTATATGCTTGAAAAACATTAGCTTCAACATCTAATTCTGCTTGATCTTTTTGAAGTGCCGCGCGTTCTATATTTATTTTACTTCTTCTTACATTATTTCGAACTGCCAAACCATTAAAAACTGGAACGTTAAGTTGTAATCCGTAAAATGTTCCATCATTTTCGTACAGTTGGGTGGTAAAGTTTCTACCAAAAAAATCATTATCTGCCCATCTTGTGTTGTAGCCTGCAAATCCATTTATGGTTGGGTAATAGGCTCCTCTTGCAATTTGCAAGTCTTTTTTTGCTAGTATGAGGTTTTGGTCGGCAATTTTAGTTTCAAATCGTACTTGCTTTGCTTTTGCTATGATATCATAAACCGATTGTTCTGAAATACTAGAAATAGGAATTTCATAATCGACATCTACAATTTCAAAATTTTCATAATCCTTTATCAATAGGGTTTGTGCAAGGCTAATCAATGCAATTTTTATTTGATTTTCTGCTACAATGATGCGTTGCTCTTCAGAGGCCGAAGTAGATTTAATTTCTAACAAATCACCTCTAGGCACAACACCGGCGTCTACCAATTCGTTAGTTCGATTAAGTTGTTCTAGAGTAATTTGGTTTTGTGCTTGTATATTTTTAAGGTTTTCTTTGTTAAACAAGACTTGGAGATAGGCATTAGCTACAAAAAGGGCAATATCATCTTTTATTTTACCTAAATTATATTGGCCTGCCACTTGCGCTAATTTAGCTCGTTGTAGTTCTCTTAAGTTGCGAAGACCGTTAAACAAAGTCACATTCGTTTGAAAACCCATGCTTAAAGAAGTAAAGGTAGAATTAGTAAAGGTGTTAGTCACCGGGTTAATATTTGCCCCTGTATTAGAAGTTAATGAGGAATTGCCGTTTAGGTTTGGCAAGAAACTTCCTATGGCATCATCTTTTTGAATTTCAGTCAATTTTAGGTCTAGTTCTGATTGCTTTATAGAAATATTATTTTCGAGGGCATAGGCAACGGCCTCTTCCAAAGTCCATTTTTTATTTTGCGCCAAGTTTGTAAGTCCTATTAGAAGTACAAATACAAGAATACTAATTTTTTTCATAGAATTTTATTGTCTAGGAGTGAGTCTATCAAAATTTTTATTTGTTACAAAAATTTATATCAGTTTTTTACAGGCGGTACGATGGGATTCCAAACTTTTATTTTATGGTCTTTTGTAATTCCATTTTTAACTTCTACAAGAATCCCATCGCTAATGCCAAGTTCTACTTCTTTTCTTTCAAAGTTTTGATTTCCGTTTTCTACTTCTACATAAGGCTTTTGTGTGATAGAATCATATTGAACTAAACCTTCCTTTAAAGTTAAAACATTTTCTGCCTTTGCTAAAATTATGGAGGCATTTGCACTTAGCCCGGCACGAATAAAAGTGGAATCTAAGTTTTTTAATGTGCCTTTAATTTCAAATTGAATTGCTCCATTTTCTACATTTCCTTTTGGAGCAATGTAATCTAAAACTGCTTGAAAAGTTTTATTGTCTATAGCACCTACTGTAATTTCTAAGGGAAGGTTTTCTTTTAATTTACCCACTTCCGATTCATCTACTTTTCCTTCAAAAATCATATTTTTAACGTCTGCAATGGTGGCAATTGTTGTTCCTTCATTAAAATTATTACTTTCAATAACCTGATTACCGACCTTTACTGGAACTTCAAGTACCATTCCTGAAACGGTGGCTTTAATATCTGTATTTGCGGAGCTACCAAGACCTCTAGAAGTTCCTGTTCTTACAATTTCGTTAGTTTGTTGTGCTGAGGAATAACTTTGTTGTGCTTGTCGATAAGCTACATCTGCTTGGTCAAATTCATTTGCAGAAATAATTCCTTTTTCAAACAATGCTTTTTGGCGTTCAAAATTTTTGCGCTCGTTGTTTAAATTAATTTTAGAAGAAACCACTTGATTTTGTGTAGAAGCTAAATTAGTAACATTTGGCACAATGCGAAGTTTTGCTATTAAATCGCCGGTTTGAATAAATTCGCCTGGCTCAATATATATTTCTTCAATAATTCCCGAAATATTAGGCTTTATTAAAACTTCATCTCTTGGCACAATGCTTCCGGTGGCAACCGTTTTTTTAACTATTGTTCTAATTTCTGCTTTTTCAGTATCATAGACAACAGGATTCTGCTCATTTTTTTTATATAAATAATATAGTGCTCCAACAAAAGTGATGACAATTATAAATAAAATTACGATAGTTACTGATTTTTTCATTGTATAAATATGGTATTATAATGATTGTTATTTTTATTCTGTCCTGAGGGCATCTACGGGTTTTACTTTTATGGCATTTTGTGCGGGGATTAATCCTGCTAAAAGTCCAGAAAAAACCAAAATAGCTAGCGCAACACCTACAACAAAAAGATTGACACTGGGGTTAGCAAACATGGTATCAGGTGAAGCATTTTTTTCAAGAATAGTGTTTACCAGTGCAATTACTGCTGTTGCAAATACAATACCTGCCATACCGGAAACAATGGTTAAAAAAATAGATTCTAAAATAATTTGCGACCGAATGCTCCAAGGAGTTGCTCCTAAAGCTCTTCTTATGCCTATTTCTTTGGTTCTTTCTTTAACTACAATGAGCATAATATTACTTATACCTATGATGCCTGAAAGCAGAATAAGGATACCCACAAAATAAGCAACACCATTTAGTGCGATAAAGAGTCCGTTTATTTTTGAAAATTCTTCATATAAATCAAAATGACCAACCGCTCTGTCATCTTCTGGATGAATAGAATGTCGGGTTTTAATAACATCAAACACTTGCTCTTTTAATTCGGTAATAGATGCATTATCGTTTGCAGTTATAGCCATCCAGCCCACCTCATCTCCTTTATTAAACGCTTGTGAAAAAGCGGTAAAAGGAACAAATATTTCTTTTTGTGCTTCTTCTATATCGCCATTATTTGTGCTTTTTTTTCTATAGGTACCAACTACCATAAAATTAACCTCATTAATCTTAATGTATTCACCGATAGCAATTTCCCCTTTATCAAAAAGCTCGCTTTTTACAGATTCCCCAATTACGGCGATTTTTCTTTTATCCTCAATATCAGAATAATTAATAAATCTACCTGAAGTGATGTCCATAGGTTGCTGCATTATAATTTCAGGATAATCGCCATAAACATTAAAAGCGCCGGTTTGAAGGCCTCTCACCACGTTATTTGCGCCACCAAAACCTCCTAATTGATTTCTTGGTGACACATATTTTAAATCTGCCACACTACTTTTTAATGCGGCTACATCGTCTAATTTAAAGGTATAGCGTCTCCCTCTTGGCAAGCCTTTATAGGGTTTTGATGCCGTTTGCGACCACATAAACATGGAATTTGTAGCCATGCCATCAAAACCTTTTTTTACGCCATTTTCTAAGCCATTCCCAGCAGCCAGTAATATAACCAGGATAAAAATACCCCAAAGTACTCCAAAGGCAGTAAGTAAAGTCCTAAACCAATTGGCACTTAAGGCGTCTAATATTTCAGCCCAACTGTCTCTGCTGAATAATTTACTCATCTCTTAATGCTTCTATGGGTTTGATGTTTGCAGCTCTGTAAGCTGGGAAAAATCCGGCTATTGCTCCAGCCACAATTAATATAAATACTGTAATTATTGCTGTTTTAAAATCTACTGAGGGGTTGGATATATATTCGACATCAATTAAAGGACTAACAATTTCAAGCAATCCTAAACCAAAAATAAGCCCTGTAAAACCGGCAATGGTAGTAATAAAAATGGACTCGTGTAAAATCATTGCTATAATAGACCAAGGCTCTGCCCCAAGGGCTTTACGGATTCCCATTTCTTTTGTGCGCTCTTTTACAATAATGAGCATAATATTACTTACACCAACCACTCCGGCTATAATGGTGCAGATTCCTACACCCCAAAAGAAAAGGCTAATCATAAAATTAAGATCATAAAATTTCTTTGCGTTTTCTAAATTACTCCTAATATTAATTGCTCTTGTATCTTCTGCTGCAACGGTATGTTTGCTTTTTAATTGATTTTCTAGTTGTGCAATAAACACCTCTGAAGCTTCTACATCTTTATCAAAATTTCCTGTGCTATGAAGTGTATAAGCAAGTGTTCTAATAGCATCACCTGCATTAAAAACGCGCTGTGATGTGGAAAGTGGCATAAATATACGTGCTTCTTCTCTTTCGCCACCGGGATCAGAAAACACGCCAATCACCTTAAAGTTAATGCCTGTTATTTCAATATATTCGCCAATGGCATTTTTTCCTTTAAATAAATCTGTAAAAACCTTATTCCCAATGACAGCAACTTTTTCATAGTTTTGTTGATCTTGCAAGTTTATATATCTGCCTTGCACCAAGGATTCATTTTCTAAAAATTGAAAATCTGGAAGTACCCCCTCAATTCGGTAACTTCCAAATTCCTTATTATAGGTGGTTAATCCTGACCAAATACGATATGCTGGTGATTTATATTCTAAATGGTCTTGGTGTTTTTGAACAGTTTGGTTATAATCGTCATTCTTAAGTTGAATGAACCTACCCGGGTTTAAACCTTTATAACCTAACGATGTCACTCCTGTCCAAACGGAAATTTTATTTTCTGCATCTTTCTCAAACTGTTTCGCCACACCATTTTCCATGCCATTCCCTATGGCAAGAAGAATAACTAAAATAAATATACCAGAAGCCACGGAAAGTCCGGTAAGAAAGGTTCGCAGTTTATTTTTGCGAATGGTTTCAAATATTTCTTGCCAACGCTCTAACTCAAACATTTTCCATAGCTTTTGCTTTACGTTGATTTACCGTAGAATCGCTAATAATTACTCCGTCTTTTAAATGAACAATTCGTTTGGTCATGTGGGCAATATCTTCTTCATGGGTTACGATGAGGATGGTTTTTCCTTCATCATTAATACCTTGAATAAGTTCCATAACTTCATAAGATGTTTTAGAATCTAATGCTCCTGTAGGTTCATCAGCTAGTAACACTTTTGGGTCTGATGCTAGTGCTCTGGCAATTGCCACCCGTTGTTTTTGACCTCCTGAAAGTTCGCTGGGCAAATGAGTTGCCCAATCAGCAAGCCCTACTTTTTCCAAATAATGCATGGCTTTATCGGTTCGCTCGACTCGTTTTACACCTTGATAATACAATGGCATAGCAACATTATCAAGGGCACTTTTGTAATTTATAAGATTGAAAGATTGAAAAATAAATCCGAGAAATCTATTTCGGTAGCGTGCTGCAATTTTTTCGTTTAAATTTTTTATAAGTACTCCATCTAAAGTATAAGTGCCTTGGTCTGCTTCATCTAAAATACCCAGAATATTTAAGAGTGTAGATTTTCCAGAACCTGAAGAACCCATAATTGAAACCATCTCACCTTCTTTTACCGAAAAATCAATTCCTTTTAAAACATGTAGGAAAGTACTTCCTGTTTTATATGATTTATGTAAATTTTTAATTTCAATCATTCATTTTCAGCATTAATTTTCTTAGCTTCCACAATACTAATAATAAGCTATTCACAATATTAAAGATTGTTCCTTAAAAAAGTGTGAAATTGGTGTTAATACTTACAAGTGAATTATTAAAAATGAAGCTAATAAAAGAAAATTGTATCTTCTTTTTTTATTGCAAATAATAAGACAAACTTATTTGTTGATTGTTACAAAAAAACAGGTTAACTTTTTATTTTGTTTTTAGCTTCTTTCTGCTTTTGTAAATAAAATATCCAATAATGCCAACTAAAAGGTATGGAAAAACCATCAAATATAATATGCCATTATTGATGCCTTTTGCAGTTTCACCACCAGCTTCTGATTCTAAAACAGCACGACACATTGCGCATTGTGCATCTATATTTTGGGTTATCAAAAAAAAGAATATGAAAAGAAATAGTGCTTTTTTAAACATAATAAGGAGAAATCAATATATACACAATTACCCCAGTTACTGCCACATACAGCCATAACGGGAATGTAATTTTTGCTATTTTTTTGTGCTTGTCAAAACGTTTGGAAAGCGCTCTTACATAGGTTATTAAAACTAATGGAATTACTAAAATGGAAAGTAAAATATGGGATATTAATATGAAATAATAAATTATTTTTAAAATCCCTTCTCCTCCAAAAGCTGTGGAATCTGATGTCATGTGGTAAGCTATATACATTACTAAAAACAAAACGGAGAGGCCTATTGCTGATTTCATTAAAATTTCGTGTGCCTTTCTATTGCCTTTTTTAATCTGAATTACTGCAGTAACAAGAATAATAGCAGTAAGTCCATTGATGCTTGCATAAATTGGCGGCAAAAACCCTAAGCGTTCTACCCCCGGAATTTTTACAGTAAACAAAATAGCTACTGCGACAGGAATAAATACAGAAAGGGCAATAATCCATATGTTGTATTTATTAATTTGATTTTTTTTATCCTGCCTCATTTATAATAATTTTTTAATGTCTTCTTTTAGCATTTTTATTTCGGCATCATCTAAGCCGTTGTAATAAATTTTTGGGTTTCCAAATTCATCATTTCTGGAACGTACATTCCCCTCTTTATCTATTAAAGCGAACAAGCCGGAGTGCTCAAAGCCTCCTTCCGCTTTGTCGTCTTGCGCAGAGTAGAGCTTAAACCCATCATTGGATAATTTGTATATAATTTCTTTTTCTCCAGTAAGCAAATGCCAGTTAGGGTGAATAATACCATATTCTTCGGCATATGTTTTTAATGTTTGAGAAGTGTCATGCATTGGGTCTATGGTGATAGATGCAATACCAAAATTTGGATTACCATAAAATTCACTTTGCAACTTGAGCATGTTTTGATTCATAATGGGGCAGATACTCGGGCAAGTTGTGAAAAAGAATTCAAGGACATATACTTTTCCTATGTAAGTTTCATTGGTGATGGTTTTACCGTTTTGGTCGGTAAAACTAAAATCAGGCACTTTAGTTATAACTGCAAAATCAGGTTTTTTTAGTGTTTCTATAATTTTTGGAACAGCCCATATTCCAAAGACTAAAATAACAAACGAAATTCCAATGTAAGAGTAATTTTTCATTATCTATATTTCCCTTTTTGTATTGTATTTTTTTAGTGCTAATCGATATTCTGCCAATAACACCTTAATATCGTCTTTCATTTTATTGTTAAGTTCCGCAATGGAAGAGGTGTCAAAACCATACAAAACTTCACCATCCTCATCTTCACTTCTTCCTCTTAAATTTTTTTCTTTATCAATAATAAAAACTTGCGATGTTCCAAAGTTTTCGTCTAATAAAATATTGGTTTTTAAAGAGTTAAAAAGTATGGTTATTTCTTCGGGCGAGCCATACACAAATTTCCACTTACGGGTATCGGTAATCTTATCTAACTCTACCAACAGCTCTTTTACCAAATTTTCATTACCTCTTTGCAAAACAGTAACAAACTGCAGATCATCAAATTCGTGAAAAGGAATATAAATTTTATGGGTGAGGTTAAACACATTGCCATATTTTGATTGTAAATCGGATCCAAAAAAACCAAGTGCAGTAATTTTTCCTTCTAGAGTTATTTTTTCACCATCTATGCTTTCAAATTCAGATATTTCGGAAATATTTTCGGTAAGTACAGGTAATTTAGCAAAATTATTTACCCCGGAAGAAAAAAATAAATAAGCAGTGATGGGAAATAAAAACAAAAATCCTAAAATAAGTATTTTTTTCATGGGAATTAAGGGAAATTAACAAGATACAAAAATAAAAAAAGCCCCGCTATTTGCAGGGCTTTTTATGAGATATTTATAGAATTAAAAATTATATTTTACATAACCTGCTTTGTAAACTTCATGTATATAATCACCTTCTACTAAAAGTACAAACATCAAATAACAGATAAGAAAAACAGCTGTCCAAACTACAGCTCTTCTTAGACCCTTGGTTTCTCCTTCCATATGCATAAACGCCCAAGTAATGAAGTAAGCCTTAACAAGGGTTAGTATGATAAAAATCCAATTAAGGAACTTTAAAGCAAGGAATTTATGTTCTACCAAAAAGGTAGGCTTAATAATACCTAAAATTACTTCAGCTGTAGTTAATACAGTTAGTAAAAAAAAGACATACCAAATTCTTTTAACGGAACTTTCGTGAGATGCTGCGTCGTGTGCCATAATAATTTTTTCTTATTATATTTTTTAAACCAAATAGAAAAATGTAAATACAAATACCCAAACTAAATCAACAAAGTGCCAATAAAGTCCTACCTTTTCGACCATTTCATAACTCCCTCTTCTCTCATAGGTTCCAAGAATTACATTAAAGAAAATAATAGTATTAATGAGTACTCCCGTAAAAACATGAAATCCGTGAAACCCAGTGATAAAGAAAAAAAAGTTAGCAAAAAGAGGTGTACCATATTCATTTCTATACATATTAGCACCCTCAACAACACGAATTGCATCTGTACTCAACGTTTGTAGAGATTGTTCTCTATTTAAAATGATAGGATGTCCTTTTTCATCGAGTTTAGGTATTCTTATCCGTAAATTTTCTTTGGTTATAAAACCTTGTTTTATATCATCAATAGTATATGCCGCAAGGGTTTCATCAGTTGAAAACCATATACCGCTGCTTCTATCATGGGCTTGACGTTGGGTGGATTCTGTGGCGATGTCGCTGAGTGCAACTCTATTTCCTTCGGTATCTAAAAATTGGATAATTCTACCTGATTTTGTTTCCACAGCACCATAGGTACCTTGAATAAAATTTTTCCACTCCCAAGCTTGTGAACCCAAGAAAATAAGACCGCCAATTACCGTAAGAAACAAGTAAAAAATTACTTTATTCTTTTTCATTTGATGTCCAGCATTTACTGCTAACACCATGGTTACAGAGGAAAATATTAAAATAAAGGTCATTAATGCCACATAATACATAGGCGCATCAACGCCATGTAAAAATGGAAAGTGATTAAAAACTTCATCGGCAACCGGCCAGGAGTCGATAAATTTATATCTTGAAAAGCCATAAGCGGCTAGAAATCCTGAGAAAGTTAGTGCATCCGAAAGGATGAAAAACCACATCATCAGTTTTCCATAACTAGCTTTTAAAGGGGAATGGTCTCCACCACCCCAGGTTTTTCCTTCAGTACCTGTTTTAACAACAGTAGCTTCCATACAGTCTATATTGGTTATAAATAAGGGTCAAAAATAAGCAATTTTATTATCTAACGAAATATAAAAACAAAAACAAGTACACCCAAAGTACATCTACAAAGTGCCAAAAGGTTTCAGCAAGTTCAATACCAAGGGTTTGCCCATTTTTATATTTTTGTTTAAAATGATTATAAATTACAACTAAAAGGGCTACTAATGCCCCTGTTATGTGTGCAAGATGCATAAGAACGACTAGATAAATAAAAGAAGTTGTAATGGTACTCTCACTTCCGGTAAAAAAATAGCCGTTTGCAATAATTTCTGAAAAGCCATTAAATTGTAAGATTACAAATAAAACCCCTAAAAGGAATGTTGATATTAGAAATACCATTCCGGCGGTTTGGTTTTCTTTTTTTACATTCTTTTTTGCTAGATACATTGATATGCTGCTTATTAAAACAACAACTAAACTAAAGTAAAAAGCATGTGGTATTTCAAAATCAGTCAACCAGTCGGGACGGCTTTTACTTACTATATATGCACTTGTTAGTCCCGCAAAACTCATCCCCATGCTAATCATGGCAAACCAGAGCATCATTTTTTTTGCTCTGTTTTGTTTTACTTTTTCGGTATCGTCTGTATATGCCATTATCTTATAAATTTATCTAAAACGTATATAATTTGAAGCAATGTTATGTAGGAAACACTCACCAACATTAATTTTTTTGCTGCAATTTCGGTTTTTAATTTATACAATGTAAATGCTGCATATAAAAACCAAACACCAATAAAACCAACAATAATTGCAGATATTGGAGTAATGTAGAATTTTCCTGTAACGCCAAAAGCTGGAATTAAAGAAACTAAAACAGTCCAAATGGTATATAATACTACTTGAATTGCGGTGCCTTTATCTTGTTTTCCTGTGGGAAGCATAAAAAAGCCGCCTCTTTTATAATCGGTATATAAAAACCAGCCAATTGCCCAAAAATGCGGAAATTGCCAGAAAAATTGAATCATAAATAAAGTTCCCGCTTCTATTCCGAAGTTTCCTGTAGCTGCCACCCATCCTAACATAAACGGTATTGCACCGGGAAAAGCTCCTACAAAAACCGAAAGGGGTGTTTTGGTTTTTAATGGGGTATATAAACTCACATACATAAATATGGAGATAGCACCAAACATAGCCGTTTTTGGATTTATACTGTATAACACTCCAATTCCTAAAACTGTGAATATAGTGGCAATAACAAATGCGGTGTTTACTGACATTCTTCCTGCAGGAATAGGACGGTTTTTTGTGCGGTGCATCAAGGCATCTAAATCCTTTTCGATAATCTGATTAAATGCATTGGAAGCTCCAACCATTAAATAGCCGCCAAAAGCTAATAATATTAAAGTAAACACATTTATTGTTTCGGCACCTAATAAATATCCTGCTAAAGAAGAAAATACAACGCTAATAGATAGCCGCATTTTAGTGATTTCAGCAAAGTCTCTGAATAAGTTTGTTTGTGCAGTTTGCAATTTAATGATTTCCAATTTGTTTGCCTTTATGCGCTAATGGTAATTATGCTCCATTTTTAATTGGCGCAAAGATACTTCAAGCAGCTTGTTTTGACAATAAAAGTGACGATATTATTTTGCAATTTATCCTCAAACAAATTTATTGATTTTTATACCCTCTAAAAATCATAATACCAGTTAAACAAATCGGTTCTAATGCCAAAGTTTAGCCAAGTGGTGGTGTCTTTAAATTCGGTTGCAGTATTAACCTGTGGGTTAAAATCTCTGTAAATCAGACTAGCATATACCTTTAAATTTGTGGAGGGATTCATAAGATATCCTGCTTGAAATTCGCCATGAAAGATACTGGTTTTGTTGCCTTGTGCTACTTCATTTCCAAAATCAAAAGGACGGTCTCTTTCGTCTCTGAATATATTTCCTCCGTAGTTGAACGTGTCGGTGTCATCGTTAAAATCAAACCCACGTTTTCCAAATATTAATTTAGCACTCCCAAAAACTCTTCCTTTTTCATAACGAGCAATGGCAATGAATTCGCTAAAATTTGCACCCCAAAGGTGAGCCATAGATTGGTTATTATGCCCATAATTTAATATAATGGTATTATGCGAATAAGTATATGGCCTTACTCTATTGTATTCTGTCTGTAGGTATAGATTTTTTACTCCAAAGGGTTCATAATATTTAGCTCCTATTTGAAAACCTACTTTGTTTTTCCAACTTTTTTTGCCACCAAAAATATCACCACTTGAAAATTCATCAATAATCATTTGCCCATAGGCATTTATTTGATTTGAAAATTTATATTTTCCACTCAACCCAATAAGTGCATTTCCAGACCTTGGCCCTGTAGAAAATTCGATAGCACGATAAAAAATAATTGGATTTAAATAATTTATATCTACTCCTCTATTGTTACTATTGTCCCATAAAACACTTTCAAAAAGCCCAATGTTTAATCGCTTAGATAGGTTATAGCTTAAATAGTGTGTTGCCATATATTTTGTTGTGAATGCGCCATCAATAGTAGCTTCTTGTCTAACATCGCGCAAAGACATCCACGTATTGGTATATTTTATTTTCCAGAAAGTGGTGCTTAATTTTAAATATGGATGTGGACTTGCAACGTCACTTAACAATAAAGAACGATAACCATCCCCAATAAAGTTTTTCCCATTGCCAAATTGAATATTAAACATTTTATTGGGGCTATAGGACAAATAGCCCGTTGCCACAGGATAGTCATAGGAATCAGATTTAAAAGATTTTGCAATCCCCATTCCCGGTATGATAGCAGGATTTCCTCCTCCATCTGCTGCAATAGATTCTGCATATCGGTTAAAATAATCTGCAAACCTTCCTTGACTTTCATAAAGCACTGCATGAAAATTTAATTTTTTACCCAATCCTCCTTGAATTACAGCAAGTCTTGTATTGTTATAAGTAGAATTTTTTTTGCTATCAAAATCTTTCCCTACTTGTACATCTACTCCGGGATCTATAGTAAACCAATAATTATCGCCTTTAAAAGCTACCATATGTTCATTCCAAAATTTTCTACCAAGCCATGAGGTCTTATTTTTGAATAATTGTACATCTCTTTCTTCTAAATTTTGATAAGTATTTACCGTTTGATACAAAAATGGTTTTTGCGCGGTATGGGTGTTGGTTCCTACTTGGTTGATGACCTTATCAAATCGAGCATATTCTTGATGCGACAATGGAATATTAATCTGACTAGTGTACTTTTCATTGGTATATCCAAGATTTTTAATGGCATCATATTCTTCTGATTGCTTTGTATTTAATTGGTTTGAGGCAAGTAGTTTTTGGTCTTTACTATCTTCAAAAATGGGTTTTTGCAATGGAATTTTAATAGGCATGGTAAACTGTACATAAGTGGGTCTAGAATTATAGGTTGCAGGTTTTATTTGAGGTAACAAATCAAAAACACGCTGAATTTCTTCTTTTAGATCTGCATAAATGGCTTCTGTATAAAGAAGTTTAAAACTTCCTTCTTTGTTTACCTCAAAAAAAACAGCGATTTCACCTTGGTAATTTTCCTCATCTACAATTTTGGGTGTTTTGAAGTTTTCAAAAATAAATGTCTGTAAGGTAGTATTAAAACAATTTTTTAAATTTCCAAAATTTTCGTTTTGACAGGTTGGGAAGACAGGATACTTTTCAAATTCAGACACTTGCTGCTGCCCAAATAAACTAATGGTAAAAAGTTGCGTAAGCATGAAAAGGGAAAGATTTCTCATAAACTAAAATCTAAATAATTTAGGGGAAAGATACGTTTTTTTGTGAATTTATAATCTTGAAAAAAAGAAAACCACCCGTTGTTAGCGAATGGTTTTAAAAATTCTATTTGTAAATCTTTTACTGAATGTTAAAAATGATAGGCAAACTAAACAATACATCTACATTTTTATTGCTTTGCATACCGGGAATCATTTTAGGTACATATTGTAGTACTTTAAAGGCTTCTTTTTCTAATCTTGGATGTGGTGCTCTCACTTTCACATCGGCTACTTTTCCTAATTTGTTTATGGTAAAACTTATATAGATGCGTTGCTCGCCTTCTAAACCTAACTCTGAAGCTAGATTCTTATCAAATTTTCTATTAATGATAATACCTATTTCCTTTGACAAACATGCTATTCTTTCTTTATTATTATCAAGTGATTCACAGCCTGGAAAAACAGGAACACGCTCCACTCCTATCATAAAATAGGAAGTTGGCTCCTCTTCAATTGGAGATGGGTCTTTCACTACAGGAGTATTGACAGGCAATTCAACAGGAGTTGTATAAATTGGCTCTTCTGGTTTATTTGCAATAGGTTTGTCAATAACAAGAACCTTATCCGTAATTAATTTTCTTGTAACTAGTTTTTTTTCTGCTGGAATTTCTGGGATTATTGGCTTTACGATTACAAAATCATTAAGATAAAATGGCTCTTCAAAAGTATTTGGAAACGGCAAAGCAGATGATTTTTCTAATTCACCATAAGAAGCATTTATAATCAGAGCCACCAAAGTAATGCTAACGATTAAACCAACTTGAAAAAATAAAGTAGAATTAAAACGGATGTTTGTCGATTTTTTATTTTTCGTCATAGAACCTTCATTATTTTTGAAGATATCTAACAATTTATTGAAATTTTTCATCTTAATTGATTTAATGGTTACTACCACAAATAAATCAATAAGAGTGCCAAAAAAAGACCATCCGCCAAAAGCAGATGGTCTTTTTTACTAAATAGGTATTTTAATTAATTTTCTACTTGAAAAATGATGGGTAGTGAATAAAGTACTCCAACAGCTTTTCCCCTTTGTTTTCCGGGAGTCATTGTTGGTAATTCGCTAATCACTTTTTTAGCTTCTGCTTCCAATCTTGGATGTGGTGCTCTTGCCATTACATCTACTACATTTCCCTTATTATCAATTTTAAACTGCACAGAAATTCTTTGTCTTCCATCAAGTCCTAAATCGTTTGCAAGTTCAGAATTAAACTTCCTCTTCACAAATGCGTCAATTTTTTCAGACATACATTTCTTTCTTTCGTCATTATTTCTTAAATTTTCACAACCAGGATAGATTGGAACATTTTCAATAACTGCAAAAGGCACATCTGCTATTTCTTCAACAGCTTCTTCAATATGCTCAATTTTTACAATTTTTTCAATTTGTTTGCTTTCGGTAGATTCAATTATTGTTTCTTCAATTTCTTTTTCGTCTTCTACCACTTCAATTACTTCGGGTGCTGGTGGTGGAGGTGGTGGAGGTGGTGGTGGCGTTAACTGTTGGGTTAATGGAATATCTTCTATTTCCTCATCGTTTAAATTAAGTTGACCAATATCAATAGCCGACCTATCGTATGATTTCCATTCGATAGCTTGCCAAGTAACAAACAACATAATAATCATTCCAAGCTGAAAGAATAGCACACTTCTGCGACTTAAATCTGCTTTTGGATTTTTTTTAGGCTCCATAATTTTCCTTTTTTGTAGTTGCTAAAATATGTAAAATCTATTTTAAAATAAAGTTAATTTCTATTTTTTAATTTAATTAATTTAGGTTGGATAAAATACAGTAAAATTACAGCAAATAATATTCCCAATAAATTAGCAAAACCATCCATAATATCCCCATCTCTGTTACTTGTTAATTGCTCCTGTAACACTTCAATAATTATACCATAAACAAGAGCAAAAAATGCGGTTTTTAAAACCACCATTATAAATATATTTTTTTTACTATTGAAATATACAGTCACACTCCATAGGAAAACTAAAATAGCATATCCCATAAAATGTATCCCTTTATCTGTAATTGATCTTCCCAATTTGGGAAATTGTTCCGGCTCGATAAAAGAGCCAAAAGTCAAAAAAAAGGTATATAAAAGTGCGAAAGGGAGTAAAAGTTTATGCACCAATAAGCTTCTTATATGCTTCTGCATCTAATAAATTTTCTAATTCACTAGCATCAGAAAATTTAACCTTAACCATCCATCCATCTCCATAAGGATCGGTATTCACTTTTTCAGGCTCTGCTTCTAAAAGAGTATTCAACTCAATTATTTCACCGGAAAGCGGCAAAAATAAATCAGAAACCGTTTTTACTGCTTCTACTGTGCCAAAAACTTCTTCTGCATCTAGGGTTTCATTTAGCGTTTCTACTTCTACATACACAATGTCACCTAGCTCATGTTGAGCAAAGTCGGTTATCCCGACAATAGCGATGTCATTTTCAATTTTTACCCATTCGTGGTCTTTAGTGTACTTTAAATTTGAAGGTATTTTCATGATACTTATAATATATTAAATTGTTTTTTTAGTTTCCAAAATTATATCGCAATGTAAAACCACTTCGTATGGTGGTTTGGGGGAATGCCGTGGAGATGGCAAACTCTGAAAAAGTATGGTCGTAATAAAATAATGCGGTTAGGTTTTTACTTAAAGCATAATCTATTATAAAATTAATGCCATAAATAGTTTGTCCTGCTGTTATTTGATTGTTTTCAATATCCAAGTACCGTATTATGGTTTTATTATCTCTGAGGGAAAGGTCTAATTTAAAGTTCAAATCACTTTTCATCACTTGTTGATTTCCTCCAAAATTTGTCCCTATTCGTAAATCTTTTATTCGATATCCTAAACCTACTACGTATTCCATTCCCTGGATTTCTGTTACTAAATTATTTGCAAAGCTTAATGAAAGCGCTCGGTCTCTTTTTATTTCGGTTAAAATTCTTATAGAATTTTGCATTTCGAAGTCCAATTTTACTAGTGGGCTAAATTGTTCTATTAGATTAACATTAGCCAGTAATATTTTGTTTTTAAAATTACCTGCTTGGTCTAACGCCCCAGGATTTTCTGTGTCAAAATCTAAATTGGTTTGAAACTGATTTACGGTGTAACCGGCTTTATATCCGTGCTGTATGGAGAATCGTTTAAAATTTTTCTTAAACCAATCTATCTTCATTAAACCTGTATAACGGAGATCCCAATTGGGTAATGGGAAGTTTCTCAGTATTCCTGTTTTAACTTTTCCAGGGTCACTTCCTTCATAGGCCGATAAAAATGCAGGCAATAATACTGCTTGATTGGTTTTTCCAAACCCTTCAGGAAAACCATCGGCGTCTACCGGAAAATCTGTAGTGCCATAGAATTCCTGTGCTAATCTATTAGCAACAGTTATTCTGTTTGCTCTAAAATCTTCAAAGGTTTCTGAAAATAAATCTCCACTTTCTTTAAATGCCGTTTTTATTAAAATAGTTGAAATATTAAAATTACCAAAAGTATTAGGGGTTAACGACCTATATTGTCCTTCGTTAATGATATAGTTTTCAGCATAGGATTCAGAGTACATTCTGTTTCCGTTCAAATCGATTTTTAGGTCCGGTATTAATTCAATATTTGTTTGGAAGTCAAATTGTTGGTTTTTAACCTCTGTATATTGTTCATTAAATTCAGGATACAGGGTAAGCCATCCATTTCTTGCTGCAAGATTTCTAATTTCACCTTGACCACCAAAAGTAAATGCAGTTGTGGGTTTTAAACTCCCTGCAAAACCTACGGATGGCGTATATCCTGGCAAGAAAATTCCATTATTTTCTTGGTAGTTTAATTGAATTCTTTTTACAGAAGTTAATAAACCAATAAAGGTATTATATGCTTTTTCTCCAGTATTTAATGACATCCCACTAGGTTGAGTTGTTGGTGATATTCCACCACCGGCTCCACCTTCCTTGTTTGTAAATCCGGCAGCTTCACCATCTTTTGAGTCTGTTTTCGAATCGGCTGCACCTCCTTTTAAATCCCCTTTACCACCACCTGCATCTCCCCCTCTTGCGTCTCCATCGCCACCATCTGCTCCACCGCCTGAAGTTTTTAATGAAGGTCGTTTTTTAGTTAAACCGATATATCGATACAAATTATTCATATCTAATGTAGAGTTGATACTGTGTGTGTTAGAATTTTGAACGGTATTACCAAGGTCAAAAACTCCAGTAGTACCATCGGCTAACTCCACTTCTAAATTTCTAAAAAGTTCACTTCCTTTTTGCCATTGGTAATTACCTGTATAGGAATAGGTTGCTCTGATGAATTTTAGAAACGGCACTTTACTGAATGGCAAGTCATAATTAACCTGAAGCGATTGAAAATGTTGGTTAGGTTCACCAACATCAAAAAAGCCATCCCAAACGCCAATTTCATTATTTACTACCCCATTATCTTCTATAAAATTCTTTACAATTCTATTATTTGAGGAGTTGAAGTTAAAACGCAAGGACTTGGTGAGGTTATGATTTATGGTATATTGCCAATCAAATAGGAAATTGCGCTGGTACAAGGTAGGAAGTCCAATGTTACCTGGAAGTGGGTTAATTTCTCTAAATTTTTGTTCATTATATTGCCTGATAATATTAGAACTTGCAGAAATATTTGCAGGCAAATAATTAAAATTAAAATCTTTAAGAAGTTGCCAGTAACTACTTCTAAAAATAGAATCATTCTTTTTAAATGGTTCAACTGGTTTTGGAGTAAAGCTAAAATTATAGGTTGCCCCAACTCTAACATTTTGTTCTAGTGCTTCTTCAATTTCAAAACTATGTCGATCCACTTGGTTATAAGAATAAGAAAGTGTTAAATTTTCCACGTCATAGGGTTGTGGTTTTTTATCCCCTGTTCGTTCTTTTCTTAGCCCTATAAAGTTTATACTTTGTCTTTTTGTGTAATCAACAGATTGGTCCTTAATCAGTTTTCTTTCCGCAGGGTCTTCTGTATTATTCAATCTGGTATCTAGCTCAATATCTAAAAATTCTGGATCATAAAGCGGCGTAATCAGCTCCTCACCAAGTGCATAATTAAATGGAATTTGTATTCCCCATTTTTTTGGAAGTAATTGGCCGACATTTAAATTAGTGACAATATCATATTGTTTTGCATCTTCAAGGCTTCTTTCGTTTGGACCTTGTTCAATAGAGCCAAAACCTACTGTGCTTCTTCTTCCGGTTGCACTTATTGTGGCAAAATCGGCAAAGTTTGCGTCCATACTTGCAACGGCTGCCCAACCTCCTTGATTTTTAAGTTCCGATAAGCGGAGTTCATTAATCCAAACTTCCCCGCAAACATTGGAATTTATTCCGTTTTTAACACCAATCATTATGGTTCTTACAGCTCCAAAGCTTGGGTTTCCTTTGATACCTATTCGCATATCGTTTTCCGGCCCTGAAGTTCCTCCTTCTAATTCTGCTTCCTCAAAATAGTTAACAACGCTAAGATCAAATTCTCCGGGATTGGAAAGTACTCTAGATTTTACTTCTTGTAATAGGTCTAGTGGAAGATTTAATCTATTTTCAATCGGCCAAATTTCCTCTGGATTTGTGGCACCAAAAGAAGTAGGATTTAAAGGTATTTCTATTTCGTAGAAATTTTGAGTAAGGTCATTTCCTAATCGTATAAAGGCAATTAAATCGCCATTATTTAAAGGTATTTGATTTAATAAGGACTCTGCATGAATAAATAATTCTAAATTTTTATATTGACGCATGTCGATGTTATAATTTTTAAACACCCCTCTTGCGTCATCCGGTTCTAATTCACAAACTCGTAAAGCAAGCGATTGTTCATTTTGGCGGATGTTCGAATTATTATTAATTAATTCTTCACGTTCCACTCCTGGAGGGAGCACATAAGGAATAGGTTGTCTACCTGAATTTTCTTCAATACTTATAGATTCGACATCAAATGTGGTGTTGCTGTTAGCAGGTAAAGTTCCGGAGGGATTTAAACTTTGTGTGAATCTTCTGTAATCGCCTCTTACCAAATCTAATGTTCCAAAACGAAAGGTAATATCTTGTTCAAAACCGGTTAAATACATTCGCATAAATCGAATAGATCTAAAGTCAGAAATACCATTTACAGCACGTGTTGGATTGCTTAATGGCACCTTAAATTGCACCCATCTTACAGCTTGAACATCGTTATTTTGTGTGTTCACTTCTAATTCTCTTACATCTGTGATAAAAGGGTTGTTTTCAACATTCATTCCTGGGAATAAATTGATGTTGTATTCAAAATAACTATTTACCGTGTTCATTGTATTATCACGATTATAGTCTTCCACATCAGGAAGTGTTGTAGAACCTCTGTTTGTATTTGTAACCTCAACGGGTGAGTTACCTTGTGTACCGTTATAATTTTTGTATCGATTCACTATATTTCCTTCTGCTTGTAAAAAATAGGTGTAATTATCGCCTGCCGGATCGGGAAGTCCTCCAAATAATGGAAAAAGAGCTGCTTCTTCCACATCATTGACACCATTTAGTCCTAAATCTTGATTTGTTCTTTCCTGACCCTCGGTGTCAAAAGTGTAAATTAAAGATTGATTAGTAGGTACTTTCCCATAAGCGGTAGCTACAGTTCCATCTGTTCCTCCATCTCTTGGTAAACCATTTTCGTATTGTTTTCTTCCTGTTTTAAGAATATCTTCTGAAATATTTCCTAGGTTAAAACTTAATGTCCCCCCATTATTTCCTGCGTTTTCATCGTAAATAAAAGGATCTAAAACCCAAAATTGGATATATTCTACATTAGATCTTTCAAAATCTGTAGTTGAAATGGCTCTAGTAATCCCTCCAAATCTGGATGCAGGGTTAGGAAGATTATTAGTTCCTCCTGTTTCAGGATTAAAATTATAAGGGCCTCTCTCACCGGGAAAATAGGAAAGGTCTAGGGAGAATAAGGCTTGTGTTTGCCCTTGTACAATATCGGTATCGGGGAAAATTTCATTGATAAAAAGCCGTCTGGTGGCGTAGGATGACAAGTCGTCATCAGTAATTCCAGAAGGACGTTGTGTACTATAAAAAACCGGGTCTATGGTGTACCAAGCAAGTCTTGCTCTTTGATAGTTGTATGCTAGATTGTCATTTTCAAGTTCGCCACCAAAACCAATAGGTGTACTAGCTAATGCCCAAGATAATGGTGCTTTAATATCTAATAAGGTTTGAGAACCTTCAAAATCATCAACATAAACCGTTGTTTTGCCATCAAAATCGGCAACTTTTGGTGAACCAGGAAGCAAATAAGCAAACTCCCCTCTAAGAGCAATGTTAGATTCTACATCGGTATCAATATTCGGCAATTTATTTACTAATCTGGTTAGAAAAGGAACCTTTGTGGAATAGTTAGCATTTAATCCTAATATAGTATTGTTAATAGGTTCTGATGAAAAATTAGTTTTTTGAGTTAATGGGCGTTCATTTAGGTTAATATAGGTTGCCCCTACCAGAAAATTTTCATTAAACTGATGTTCCACATTTAAACCGGTAAATCGCTTGGTTTGTTGTCCAAACACTGCATTATTTTCAGTGGTTATACTTATGGGTGTGTTTGAGTTTAGTAGAGCTTGGTCTAAAATTTGTACCCTACCCAATTGATAATTGACCGTATAATCAACTCCTTCTACTAAAACACGACCCCCGGCAGTTACAGTTACAGAGCCTTGTGGTACATTAAAAGCGCCTATGGAAATACCATCAGAACCACTTGATTTATAACTACCTTTTAATTGGAATTTATTTTTATCGCTATCTTCCTGTTCTGCAACAGTTTTTGTGGAACGGTAAAGCGAGCGGTACACGTATTTATTTTGATTAGCATTATAAGTTGAGGGAAGATTATAATTTTCAGAAGCGGCTGTACTAGCTAACTTTTTAAAAAGATATTCACCAAATGGCTCAACAGTGGTAAAAATGACTCGACCATTTTGAGCATCTACTGTAATTCCGGGATAAAAATCGAAAAAACCATCCCCATCCTGTTGTGGGTCGTTGTTGAAGTTTAACCTATCTAAATTAAACACTCTTAAAAGTGTTGTTTGTTCCACATCTTCGGGTAGAGGAGTTGCAGGAAAATTAGGAGATGCCTGTGCAGCAGTAATAAAATTTAAGGGAGATGGGTCTGTATATAAAATATTCAATCTAAAATTGTCTCTTTCTAGTTGAAAGGCATCTAGATTGTATATATTTTTCATCATCAAGTCCCAAATTGGTTGATTAACGCTAACAATATTGCTTTTTAAAAGTTTTACTACTAGGTTTTGTGACTCTCCTCCGGTTTGGTTCAAAGGGTCAAATTCACCTGTCGCTTCTACTCCATCGTTAGAAAATTCACCTACCTGAAATACCCTGCCATTAATTGTATATTGAAAGGCAACGGCAAGTACTTCGTCGTTATTAAGCCTTTGATTTAAGGATATATATCCAAGTTGACTATTGATGGTATATTCATTAGGCAGCAACCGTCTTGCGTTTTCAAGAGTTGCATAATCTTTTCCTTCACTTACTTGCACACCTCCAAAACCAGATTGAACGGTAGAAATGTTTCTAATATTTTCATTAAGCACAGATGGTGCGCCGCCTCCGATACCAAAGGGATTAAAATCGTTATTACCATTGTCAGGAAAAGATCCCGGAGGTCTATTTATAAATCCGCCCGGTGGAAAGTTTAATCCAATTTTTGCCGGATTTGATTCTCCAATATCTTGAAGCGCTACAATATTTCTTACTCCTTCGGTATTATTAGATAAGTTTGTAACCCAAACTTCAGCTCTAGTAATTTGCACATTGGAATTAATAAAAGGGTATTGTTCTAGGGCTTGATCATATTTGTCTCTAAAATAGTGGGCCAAGAAAAAGTGCCTGTCCTCATCATATTCTAGGGCAAACACATCAAACTCATTGATGGTTCCTCCTCCTTCCGCAACAACGCTTCTGGTTTCTGATTTTTGCTCTGAAAAAACTCCGGTTACTCGTGTCTTGCCAAATTGTAAAATGGTTTTTACTCCAAAAAGACTTTGCGCACCTTGAATTAGGGAACTATTTAGTGGCATACTCACATTTCCAACTTCTATTTTTTGAATAATGTCATCTTCGGTTGGGGTATATTCTAACTTTATCTGATTTTGAAAATCGAATGTGGATTGGGTATCATAATTTGCGGTAATTTGAAGACGTTCTCCAACTTTTCCAAGCAAACTTAAATTGATGCGTTGGTTAAAATCGAAAGTAAGGTTAGATCTATTTCTGGGTGAAAAAGAGGGATTATCTTGTTTTGTGTACAAAAGTCCTAAATCCATTTCCACCGATCCTTGCGGAATGACTTCGATTACATTGCCGCCAAATACCGTTTCAAAAAAGTTGGAATTCACATAAAAGCTTGGAAGCAGATTTTTTTGTTCTTCTTCAGCACCTTCCTTCCTTCCATCTACAGCATCTATCTTAGCTTTAAAATAGCGCTTCATTTCTTCCCTCATTATTAAATCCTGATATTCCTGAGGGGTAAGGACTAGAGGATTTGAAATGTTTAAGGAACCTATTACTTGATTATAGATATACCTATCGGTAATAGGGTCATAGGTATAAAGGTCTTTAATACTTGGAGGGTTGGGCAGTATCATCTGACCCATGGTATGTCCTGTTTTAGTAGAATCCTGAATAATTTCGGGGTTTTCTTCTAGATTAGGCACTTGCGCTCTTGAAGAAAAGCTCAAAATAGTTAAACTGAAAATTAAAAATAAATAGATCCCCTGAATATTTCTATAAAAATAATTTTTCGTCCTCAATTTTTATAAATTTTTTAAAGCTAGTTTTATAATTGTTTCTACCGTTGCCTCTGGATTTTCTCTACAAATCGTATCGCAGACTTTTTCTGAATGTTTTCTTAAAAATCCTAATGTTTCCAAAGCAGATAACGCTTCTTCCTTGTTCGTATTGCTTGAAATTTGCAAAACATCATCCAGTGCATAAACTTTTATTATTTTGTCTTTTAAATCCAATATTACCCGTTGGGCAGTTTTTGTTCCAATTCCTTTTACAGATTGAATTATAGCAACATTTTCGGAGGCTATGGCATCCTTAATATTATGGGGTGTTAAGGAGGATAACATGGTGCGAGCAATACTAGCACCTACACCTGACACAGAAATTAATAAACGAAATATTTCGCGTTCAAACTTTTCTGAAAACCCAAAAAGAGTTTGCGAATCTTCCTTTATTAATAAATGGGTAAACAATTTTACATGTTCATTTTTGGGAAGTAATGAAAATGTATGTAAAGATATGTGTATTTCATAACCCACACCATTGCAATCGATGACAACATTTGTGGGTGTTTTTTCAACTAATCTTCCTTGTAAATGTGTTATCATGTGTTAACTAAAAGTTAAAACGCCAAATATAACAATTTTATTATCCATTGCGATGGAATATCTCCTAAACTTAATGATTTATTACGCTATTTTTTCTGTTTTTTATTTGTTTTTATTTTCTCTTTTTGTTGTGCATCTATAACAGCTATTGCTGCCATATTAACAATTTCTTCTACACTAGCACCGAGTTGTAGGATATGAACCGGTTTTTTCATGCCTAACATTATTGGTCCAATAGAATCGGCGTTGTTTAATTCTTTTAATAATTTATAATTGCTGTTAGCAGCATCTAAATTTGGAAAAATAAGGGCATTAACCCGTTTTCCTACTAATTTAGAAAAAGGGAAGTTTTTTTGGTGCATTTCGATATTTAAAGCAAAATCTAATTGTACTTCCCCATCCACAATTAAATCGGGGCTCAATCGGTGAAGCAGAGAAACTGCTTCTCCCACTTTCCTAGCATTTTGATGGGAGGAAGATCCAAAATTAGCATAGGAAATCATTGCCATTACAGGAGTCATTCCAAACATTTTCATGGTAAATGCCGTCATTTGTGCAATTTTTGCAAGCTCTTTGGCAGTAGGATCTATGTTTATGGAAGTATCTGAAATAAATATAGGACCTCTTTTTGTAATCATTAAATTTGTTGCCGCTACTCTATCTACTCCATCTATTTTTCCTATTACCTCAAGTATAGGTCTAACCACTGATGGATATGATCTGGAATAGCCTGTAATTAATGCATCTGCATCTCCTTGATTCACCATCATTGCTGCAAAATAAGTCCGATCTCTCATCGTTTTTTTTGCTTGATATAGGGTTACTCCATGTCTTTTACGTTTCATCCAGTATTGTTCCGCATAGATTTCACGTTTTTCATTTTGATCATCTGATTTTGAATCGATAATTTGAATGTTTTCATTAAAATCTATTTCTTTCATCAGTTCAATAATTACTTCTTTTCGACCTAAAAGTATTGGAATCCCAATTCCTTCTTCAAAAACAATTTGTGCTGCTTTTAATACGTCTAAATGGTCTGCTTCTGCAAATACTATTCGCTTTGGGTTTGTTTTTGCTCTACCTATAAGGAGTCTAACTAGCTTATTATCAGAACCCATTCGTTCATAAAGATCGTCTTCATATTTTTGCCAATCTTTTATTGGTTTAGTTGCTACACCGCTTTCCATTGCTGCTCTTGCTACTGCGGGAGGAATAGTTGCTATAAGTCTTGGATCAATAGGTTTTGGTATGATGTAATGTGGTCCGAAGTTTAATTTTGTTTCGCTATAGGCTATATTTACTTGTTCAGGAACTGGTTCTTTTGCTAATGCTGCTAGAGCAAGAACTGCTGCTTTTTTCATTGCTTCATTAATTTTAGTAGCACGAACATCAAGTGCACCTCTAAAAATATAAGGAAAGCCCAAAACATTATTTACTTGGTTTGGGTAATCTGACCTTCCGGTTGCCATAATTACATCCTTTCTTGTTTTAAGGGCTAAATTATATTCAATTTCAGCTGTGGGATTTGCTAATGCAAAAACAATTGGGTTTTTGTTCATAGATAGTAGCATAGCTGGTGTTACGATGTCTGGCGCAGATAGCCCAACAAAAACATCGGCATTTTTCATTGCTTCCGCAAGGGTGTTTATATTTCTGGAGGTTGCAAATTCTTGTTTTTCTGAGGTAAGTTTTGTACGGTCTTTTCTAATAACCCCTTTGCTATCCAGCATCACAATATTTTCAGCTTTTGCTCCAAATTCTTTGTATAATTTTGTACAAGAGGTAGCTGCAGCACCTGCGCCACTGATAACAATTTTTACTTTTTCAATTTTCTTTTTTGCAATTTCTAAAGCATTTATTAATGCCGCTGATGATATAATTGCTGTTCCGTGTTGGTCATCATGCATTACAGGGATGTCTAACTCTTCTTTAAGTCTTCTTTCAATTTCAAATGCTTCAGGAGCTTTTATGTCTTCTAAATTAATACCGCCAAAGGTTGGGGCAATGTTTTTTACTGTGGCAATAAAGGATTCAATATCTTCTGTGCCTATTTCAATATCAAAAACATCGATATCTGCAAATATTTTAAACAGTAATCCTTTTCCTTCCATTACTGGTTTGGAAGCTTCAGCGCCAAGATTTCCAAGTCCTAATACTGCCGTTCCATTAGTAATTACAGCAACAAGATTTCCTTTTGTGGTATATTTATATACGTTCTTTACGTCCTTAACTATTTCTAAACAAGGTTCGGCAACTCCGGGAGAGTAGGCAAGTGCTAAATCTCTTTGCGTTGCATATTTTTTAGTGGGTACGACTTGAATTTTTCCTGGTCTAGGTTTTTCGTGATACTCTAATGCTTCACTTCTTCTGCTTTCTATACTCATTTTTTTAGTCGTTTATCTGACTAGCAAAGGTAAGAGTATCTAGCAAAAATGGGAAATTTATTCGTTAATCTTTCAAGAAGTTAACGTTTCGCTTCAACCCTTGATATTTAGTGCGTTTTACAGGAGATTTCTGAAATATTTTTAAAAAAACATCTTCCGTTATTTCTTCCCAATCTTTTTTGGACATGGAAAGCAGTTGTGCATTAGGTTGAAAAAGAGGTTCGTTGTGCGCTTTAGAAAATTTATTCCACGGGCAAACATCTTGACAAATATCACACCCAAACATCCAATCTTCAAATTGACCTTTTACGTGATTTGGAATTTCATTTTTCAACTCGATAGTAAAGTAAGAAATACATTTGCTGCCATCTACTATGTAGGGTTGAACAATTGCTTGAGTTGGACACGCATCTATACAAGCCGAGCAGGTTCCACAATGATCTGTAACAGGATTATCATATTCTAACTCTAAATCAATTATTACTTCTGCAATGAAATAAAAAGAGCCAACTTGCTGGGTTAATAAATTACTGTTTTTACCTATCCATCCAAGGCCACTTTTTGCTGCCCAAGCTTTATCTAAAACGGGAGCTGAATCTACAAAGGCACGTCCACCTACTTCTCCAATTTCTTCACTTATATATTGCAAAAGTTGTTTTAATTTATCTTTTATTACAAAATGATAATCAGTGCCATATGCATATTTTGATATATTATAGGTGTTTTCTATTTGCACTTCTGAAGGAAAATAATTCAGCAGTAATGAAACGACACTTTTTGCATCATCTACTAATTTAGTTGGGTCGAGTCGTTTGTCAAAATGATTTTCCATATACTGCATCTCGCCTTGCATATTATGCCTTAGCCAGTTTTCTAATCGAGGTGCTTCTTTTTCTAAAAATTGTGCTTTGCTTATCCCGCAAGACAAAAAACCGAGGCGTTTGGCTTCGGTTTTAATGCGTTGGGTGTTTGTTGATTTTAATGTCATTTTAAAAATACCGTAAAAGAAATAGTAACTTTCATGCCCTCTCTTTCGGGAAGGGTTAAATAAAGACTAAAATAATCCTCCTTGTGTTGGTCCTTTTATTTTGCCAAGATGTTTATATGCCGCTTCGGTTACTTCTCTTCCTCTAGGTGTTCGCATTATAAAACCCTGTTGGATTAAAAATGGTTCATACACTTCTTCAATAGTTTCAGCACTTTCGCTTACTGCGGTTGCTAAGGTTGTAATTCCTACCGGGCCGCCCTTAAATTTTTCAATGATGGTTGTCAATATTTTATTGTCCATTTCATCTAGTCCAAAAGCATCTACATTTAGAGCTTCTAGTGCATATTTTGCGATTTTTATATCAATTTTTCCATTGCCTTTTATTTGAGCAAAATCCCGTACCCTTCGTAATAAAGCATTTGCAATTCGCGGTGTTCCTCTGCTTCTACCGGCTATTTCTATTGCGGCTTCCATACCTATTTTTACTTTTAATATGTCTGCACTTCGTTGTACTATGGTGGTTAGTAGGTCGGTATTATAGTATTGTAATCTCGAGGCAATGCCAAACCTTGCGCGCATGGGAGCTGTTAATAAGCCTGAACGGGTTGTTGCACCTATTAAAGTGAAAGGGTTTAAATTTATTTGAACTGTGCGCGCATTTGGTCCAGATTCAATCATGATATCAATTTTATAGTCTTCCATTGCAGAATATAAATATTCTTCAACAACAGGACTTAAGCGATGGATTTCATCGATAAATAAAACATCGCGCTCCTCTAAATTAGTCAAAAGCCCAGCTAAATCTCCTGGTTTGTCTAAAACGGGTCCTGAAGTAACTTTTATGCCAACTTGTAATTCATTAGCAAGTATGTAAGCCAAAGTGGTTTTACCCAACCCCGGTGGTCCATGAAACAGAGTATGGTCTAGTGCTTCTCCCCTAAGATTTGCTGCTTGAACGAATATTTTAAGATTTTCTAAAACCTGATCTTGCCCGGTAAAATCAACAAAAGTAAGCGGCCGAAGTTTTTTTTCCACTTCTAATTCGTGGGAGGAAAGATGTTCGTTAGTTGGATTTAAGTTTTCGTTCATAAGAACAAATATACTATAATAGCAACTATTTTACTACAGATTTAGCAAAAGTGATTTGGTACTAATAGTTGTCGAAAAATAATATACGTTTTGTTTTATGCCCCTAGTTGAGGCAATTTTGAGATAAATAGCAACAAAAAAGCCACGCTTCCCCAAACGTGGCTAGTGCTAATCAATAAAAATGAATACATTTTTTTCTTATTCAAATATAGTTTGAAAATCTTCACTTTCCAACGAACAAAAAGCCAGAAATGGAGATTTAATCATACCTTAAACTTAAAGATATGTTTCAATAACATGGTGAAAACAAAAAAAACCTTTCCATTAAGGGGAAAGGTTTTCTTAAAGTGTAATACATATATTAGTGATTCATTTCTTCCTCATTTTCTTGAATAGGAATATTTTGAGGAATAAAATCTTGACCGGCAAGCACATAATCTGTTTCGTCTTTGTTCAATTTACTATAGTCATAGGACCAACGGTAAACGTGGGGTATATCGCCATCCCAGTTTCCGTGAATATGTTTTATCTCGGTTGTCCACTCTAAAGTATTTGATCTCCAAGGATTTTTTGTGGGTCTTTTTCCATAAAATATAGAAGAAATAAAATTATATAAGAACACCAATTGAGCAGCAGCAGTAATAATTGCAAAAATGGTTATCACTACATTTATATTTGCTAAATCATCAAAATATGGGAAAGCAGTATTGGTGTAATATCGTCTAGGTAATCCTGCCATACCAATAAAGTGCATAGGGAAGAAAATTCCGTAGGCGCCTATTACAGTTACCCAAAAGTGGATATATCCAAGGTTTTTGTTCATCATTTTACCAAACATTTTAGGAAACCAATGGTAAATACCTGCAAAAAAGCCATAAAGTGCAGAAATACCCATTACAAGGTGAAAGTGGGCTACTACAAAATAGGTGTCATGCACATTGATATCTAAAGCACTATCTCCTAAAATTATTCCTGTTAATCCACCTGAAATAAAGGTAGATACTAAACCTATAGAAAATAACATGGCGGGATTAAATTGTAAATTTCCTTTCCAGAGTGTCGTTATATAGTTGAAAGCCTTAACCGCAGAGGGTATGGCTATTAAAAGCGTTGTAAATGTAAATACTGAACCCAAAAACGGATTCATCCCAGATACAAACATATGGTGCGCCCATACAATAGTAGATAAAAATGCAATAGCTAAAATGGACGCTATCATCGCACGATAGCCAAAGATGGGTTTTCGGGAGTTTGTTGCAATAATTTCGGAAGTTATTCCTAAAGCTGGTAATATTACAATATACACTTCAGGGTGTCCTAAAAACCAAAATAAATGTTCAAATAAAACAGGAGAGCCACCTTGGTTATGGAGTACTTCTCCGGCAATGTAAATATCGGAAAGGAAAAAGGAGGTTCCAAAACTTCTATCCATAATCAACATCAAAGCGGCAGAAAGTAATACCGGGAAAGAAACTACACCGATAATTGCTGTTAAAAAGAAAGCCCAAATAGTAAGTGGCAAGCGAGTCATAGACATCCCTTTAGTTCTTAAATTTATTACGGTAACAATGTAATTAAGAGAACCTAGTAATGAAGAAGCTATAAAAATAGCCATAGAGGTTAGCCATAATGTCATTCCTGCTCCTGAGCCGGGAATAGCTTGTGGAAGCGCACTTAATGGTGGGTAAATCGTCCAACCGGCATTAGCAGGTCCTGCTTCCACAAAAAGTGACAATAACATAATGATGCTGGAAAGAAAAAACATCCAATAGGAAATCATATTTAAAAACCCAGATGCCATATCGCGAGCACCTATTTGAAGTGGTATTAGAAGATTACTAAATGTTCCGCTAAGTCCGGCAGTTAGTACAAAAAACACCATAATCGTTCCATGAATAGTAACTAATGCTAAATATACATTTGGATCCATAACGCCGTCTGCGCCCCATTTTCCTAAAAATATTTCATAGATGGTAAAATGGGTATCTGGCCAAGCTAATTGCATTCGAAATAATAAAGACATTGCAATACCTATTATTCCCATAAACAGACCTGTAATAAGGTATTGTTTAGAAATCATTTTATGATCGGTACTAAAAATGTATTTATCTATAAAAGTCTGCTTGTGGTGATGATGCCCGTGATCGTCATGATGATCTACTGCGTGAACGTTTGCTTCTGTTGACATGTCTTTTATTCTTATCTATTAATCTTATGGATTCAGTGTTTGAGAAAGTGTTTTTTGTTCAGCAATCCAAGCGTCAAATTCTTCTTGGGTTTCTACAATTATTTTCATTTGCATATTGTAATGAGAAGCGCCACATATTTTGTTGCATAACAACAAATAATCAAATTCATAGGGGTCTAAAGCTTCAAATCCTTTTGCAACAAGACCTTTGCTTTTTTCTTCTCTTAATTTATTAATGTTAGCAACTTTTTTTATTATCTCATCACTTTGTCGCGCATCTGCAGTGGTAATATCCGGTGTTAAAGCAAATTGCGTAATCATACCGGGAACAACATTCATTTGTGCTCTAAAATGAGGCATGTATGCAGAGTGTAAAACATCTTGAGAACGCATTTTAAATAAAACTTTTCTTCCCACTGGAAGGTGTAACTCTCTAGCAGGAACGTCATCTGCAGCATAGGCATCGGAAACATCCACACCCATGGTATTCACCCCTTCAATAAAACGAACATTTGCTTGCCCTAGGGTATTATCCTGTCCAGAATAACGAGCCTCCCAAATAAATTGTTTAGCATATAACTCGACAATTATGGGGTCATCGTCTTCATGAATATTCATAATATCTGTCCAAGTAAATAAACCATAAATAATTAGGCCTGATAAAACAATAACGGGAATAATGGTCCAAACAAATTCTAGTTGGTCATTATCTGCAAAGAAAATTGCTTTTCGGTTTTTAATTCCTCGGTATTTAAAGGCAAAATAAAGCAATAAAAAGTGGGTGATAATTAAAACTGTAAAAATCAATATCATGGAAATAAGCATCAATTGATCGATGTCTTTTCCGTGTTCAGAACCGGATTCCGGCAATAAGACGCTAGTCCAATTCCAAAAACCAACGATAAGAAAAATATAGAAAAATACTAAAAACCCTAACATCAATTTCCCTTGATTGTTATTATCATTTTCAGTTGCTATTTGAGAATTATCTTGAGGTTTTAACCTCGATAAATTAAAAATCTTTTTCATTTGCCAAATGGTTATGGCAAAAAGAAATAGTACTGTTAAAACTAAAAATACAGTCATCTTTATTGGTGTAATTTACTGTTCTTAATTAATAATGAAAATGTTTGCTTTCTTCAATAAAAGGGCTTCCTTTTGCTATTAATGGCGCTTTTGTCAATGTTGAAAAGACCACATAAACAAACAATCCAAAGAAGAAAAGCAAAGCGCCAATTTCAGGAATTCCAATAAACCAGGATTTCCCAACTGTTGCCGGCATAACCATTACAAAAATATCCATATAATGGCCCGCTAAAATTACAATTCCTGATAAAATAACAAACCAATTTACCCTTTTAAAATCGCTATTCATTAATAGAAGAATAGGGAAAACGAAATTCATGGCTACCATACCAAAGAATGGTAAGTTATAATCCTCAATTCTTGTAACAAAATAAGTTACCTCTTCAGGAATGTTTGCATACCAAATCAACATAAATTGTGAAAACCAAAGATAGGTCCAGAAAATACTAAAGCCAAACATATATTTTGCTAAATCGTGAATATGGCTATCGTTTACATACTCTAAATATCCTTGCGATTTTAAATAAACTGTTACCATGGCTATTACGGTGATGGCGCAAACAATCATTCCTGAAAATACATACCATCCAAACAAAGTGCTAAACCAATGTGGGTCAAAACCCATAATCCAGTCCCAAGACATCATAGATTCTGTAACGATAAAGAAAACTAAAAATCCTGCCGATAGCTTAAAGTTCTTTTTAAACCAATGTGCATCATTAGTTTCATCTAATTTTAAAGAATATTTTCTAGAAAAATATCTGTATACGTTCCATCCGGTAAGGTAAATGGCTGCTCTTATTAAAAAAGTGGTTTCATTTAACCAAGTGCTTTTCCCAGCTATTAACGCATCATATTTGTCACTGGAAGGATCAAAAAGTTCCGCGTTCATCCAATGAAATATGTGATTTACGTGGAATGCAGACAATACTAATAATAAAAACATTATCAAGGAACCTGGTAATAAATACCCTGTAATTCCCTCCATTACTCTAAAAAGTACAGGAGACCATCCTGCCTGAGCAGCATATTGAATGGCATAAAAAGCCAAAGCACCTAGGGCAATCATAAAGAAGAAAAAAGCAGAAACATATAGTGCAGACCAAGGTCTGTTTTGCATTTGATGCATTATGTGTTCATAATGCGCATCCTCTTCATGTGCTGCAACTTCTGAATTGCTATCATTTGGACTAACTATTTCGTGCGAGTTGTGATTTGCTAACTTTTCTTTAACCTCTTCTTTTGAACTAGGAGCGTTCATAAAGCCTATAATCATTCCGATGGCACCAAGGACCATGAAAATGAAAGCAAACAGTTTTAATTTATTAGGTAGCGTATACATATCTTTAACTATGTCTTTAATCTAAAATTAGTTTACTGAATCTTTTACTGATACTTCTACTGGTGCATTTAAAGCCTCGGTATTGGTATTCAATTCTTGAGTGGTTTCATTAAGAGGTAATTTTTTTGGTGTACCCTTTAAATCTGCCATTAGGTTTTCCACATGCAAGGATATTTGCCAACGTTCTAATTCATTGGTTTGTGATGCGTAAGATCCCATTGCATTAAGACCATACATTTGTACGTGGTAAATACTTCCTTCTGTTATATTTCTTCCCGGATCTGCGTAACTTGGAACTCCTAAAAATTTTTCTCTAGTAGCTAAAATTCCTTTACCGTCTCCCTTATCCCCATGACAAACGGCACAATAAAAAGTAAATAATTGTGTGCCAGCTGCTAAATTTTCTTGTGTTACAGGTAGTGGATTCTTAAGTTCCGTTCTGGCTTTTGCCATTCCCTCTATAGAATTTTCATATTCATAAGGAGCCCAACCTCTGGGGATGGTTCCTTCAACCGGTATTTTAGCTGATTGCCCATTTTGAAACACATCATACTCACCATAGGCTTCATAAGCAACAGATTTGTACATATTTGGCATGAATTGGTAATTTGGCCTGCTACTATTAGAGCAAGAAACCAAACTTAAGGTTACTATAAGTATTACAACTATATTAACTATACTTTTCATTGTCTTTAGTCTTCCTTTTCGATTAAATTAATTTCTGAAGCACCGGTATCATATAAAAACTTAGTAAGTTTTTCTACATCGTGATTTGCAACTTCCACTTCCATCAAGAAGTGATCGTCAGTGGTTCGCAAATCTGGATTTTCAGCTTTTTTAAATGGCCAAAGTTTGCTTCTTAAATAGAAGGTTATAACCATTAAATGCGCTGCAAAAAAGACGGTCAACTCAAACATAATTGGCACAAAAGCAGGCATGTTTTGCATATAACTAAAACTTGGTTTTCCTCCTATATCCATTGGCCAGTCAGAAATCATAATGTAATTCATCATTACAATAGATACTGCCAATCCAACAATTCCATACATAAATGCGGTAATGGCTATACGTGTTGGCGCTAATCCCATAGCTTTTTCTAGACCGTGTACAGGAAAAGGAGTATAAATTTCTCCAATATTATAATGCGCATTACGTACATCTTTTACGGCTTCAATAAGAATGTCGTCGTCATTATAAATAGCGTGAATAACTTTAGATGCCATGGCTATTTGTTTTTAGTATTAGTTTCGTTATCCTCATCGTCCTCAATATCCTTATGATTTTTTAATGGAGTTTTTCCGGTAATTACAATGGAATGATCTACGTGATCTCCATGGGTTGCTCTTAATTGCTTATAGGTTTCGCCAGAAGTTTTTAAAATGGATTTTACTTCTGCTTGTGCTATAACCGGAAAGCTTCTGGAATATAATAAAAACAAGACAAAGAAGAATCCTATAGTACCAATAAAAATTCCAATATCTACAAATGTTGGAGAAAACATCGTCCAGGAAGATGGTAAATAATCTCTATGCAATGAAGTTACAATAATTACAAATCGCTCAAACCACATGCCAATGTTTACAACTATGGAAATAAAGAAGGAGAACATAATACTTGTTCGTAGTTTTTTAAACCACATAAATTGTGGTGAAAACACATTACAAATCATCATAGACCAATATGCCCACCTGTAAGGACCAGTAGCTCTGTTTAAAAAAGCATATTGTTCATATTCAACTCCTGAATACCAGGCGATAAACAACTCTGTTATATAGGCAACCCCAACGATAGAACCTGTAATCATAATTACAATGTTCATCAATTCTATATGTTGAAGGGTAATATAATTTTCTAAATTAGAGACTTTTCTCATAATAATGAGAAGCGTGTTTACCATTGCGAAACCGGAAAATACAGCTCCGGCAACAAAGTAAGGAGGAAATATAGTTGTATGCCATCCGGGTATTACAGAGGTAGCAAAGTCAAAAGATACTATGGTATGCACAGAAAGCACCAAAGGAGTTGCTAAACCAGCCAATACTAAAGATACTTCTTCAAAACGTTGCCAATCTTTTGCTCTTCCACTCCATCCAAAGGATACAATACTGTATATTCTTTTGGTGAAGGGAGTAACTGCTCTATCGCGTATCATCGCAAAATCAGGAAGTAATCCTGTCCACCAAAAGACTAATGAAACCGATAGATAGGTAGATATTGCAAAAACGTCCCAAAGTAAAGGCGAATTAAAATTTACCCAAAGAGAACCAAATTGATTTGGTATAGGTACCACCCAGTAGGCTAGCCAAGGACGTCCCATGTGTATTAATGGAAATAACCCTGCCTGCATAACAGAAAATATAGTCATCGCCTCTGCGGATCGGTTGATTGCCATTCTCCATTTTTGTCGAAATAATAAAAGTACTGCTGAAATAAGTGTTCCTGCGTGACCAATACCTACCCACCAAACAAAGTTTGTAATATCCCAGGCCCAACCTACAGTTTTATTGAGACCCCAAACACCAATTCCGGTAGAAATTGTGTAGATGATACAACCAACTCCCCAAAGGAAAGCAACAAGGGCTATTGAAAAAACGATCCACCAGGATTTATTTGCTCTCCCTTCTACAGGTCTAGCAACGTCCACAGTAACATCGTGATAAGATTTTTCTCCTAGGACTAAGGGTCTTCTTATAGGTGCTTCGTAATGAGACATTTATATATTAGATTTTAGTTGTTAGATTTTAGATTTTAGAGATACTTTTTTTTAAAAAGTAAAAGTATTTCTATTTTCGTTAAAATCTTAAATTGTTGTTATTCTATTTATTATTATTATTATTATTTTGAAACAAATCAACTATTACATATTTGTAACTAACACCCCATTTAATTGAAATAATCAACCTCTGAAATTAAGTGTCTTGTGTGTTTCTAACCTTAACTTGGTACAACACGTTTGGCTTGGTTCCTACTTCTGCTAATAGGTGATACATTCTATTATCTTTGGTTTTTTCAACAATTATAGCTTCTTTATCATTAATATCACCAAAAACCATTGCACCTTTATCACAAGCAGCAGAGCAGGCAGTTTGAAACTCCCCATCTTTTACTAACCTTCCATCGCGTTTAGCGTCAAGTATAGTTTTTTGGGTTTTTTGAATACACAAAGAACATTTTTCCATCACCCCACGTGAACGAACTGTAACATCCGGATTTAATACCATTCTGCCCAAATCGTTATTCATGTGATAATCAAATTCGTCGTTTTGGTTGTATAGAAACCAATTGAATCGTCTTACTTTATAAGGACAGTTATTTGCACAATATCTTGTTCCAACACAACGGTTATACGCCATGTGGTTTTGCCCTTGACGGCTATGCGATGTAGCAGCAACAGGACAAACTGTTTCACAAGGTGCGTGATTACAATGCTGGCACATGACCGGCTGAAATGCAACTTGTGGATTTTCAGCAGGAGATTCTAATTCGCCAAACTGAGATAAGGTTTGACCAAGACCGGAAATGGCGTCTTTTTTAGTTTCATCAGCGGTGAGTGATTCTCCAGAGGAATAGTATCTATCAATACGCAACCAGTGCATATCTCTACTTCTTCTCACTTCGGTTTTACCAACAACAGGTACGTTATTTTCAGCGTGACAAGCTATAACACAAGCACCACATCCGGTACAAGCATTTAAGTCGATGCTAAGATTGAAATGGTGTCCAATAGTTCTATCAAAAGATTCCCACAAATCTACATCTGGTGATGTAACTGGAGTTTCTACGTGGTTAAGGGAAACCGAAGGAACAGGATTCCAATCATGTTTGTCTTTGGTATTAAATATTTCAAGGGTAGTTTCTCTGATAATATCTCTGCCCATCATGGTATTATGAAGCTGCACACTAGCAAATTCATGCATACCACTTGCTTTTTCAAGAGTTACAAATTGTACCTCTTTAAAACTGTTATACAATGCAAAGGCATTTACACCAACTTGCATTTCTTTTTGAATGTTGTGTGTTTTTCCAAAGCCTAAAGCAAGACCTACTGTTCCTCTTGCCTGTCCGGGTTGAATAACTACAGGAACGTTGTTTAAAGTTGTATCACCGGATAGAATGTTTACATAACTTCCGTTTAAGCCTCCATTAGCAACATGTACATTTTCTAAGCCTAATTGTTTTGCGTCTGATGCGGAAATGGTCAAGTAATTATCCCATGAAATTCTGGTTATCGGATCTGGCATTTCTTGCAACCAAGGGTTATTAGCCTGTTGACCTGCACCCATATTGGTTTTAGTATAAAGTACAAGCTCAAAACTTCCTTCTTGATTTTGAGTATTTGTAGCATAAGCTCCATTGGAAGTGCTACTTTCCAATGCTCCGGACAAAGTCGCTCCTTCTATTTCGATTTCTACATCGCTATCAAAAAAGCCATCGTGTAGGGCTTGATTCCAAGAAGCTCCATTTAAAATGGTTGCCCATGTATCTTTTATGTAATCGTAATAATTTTTATCACTTCCTGCCCAGGACAAAAGGGTATCTTGAAATTGTCTGGTATTAAATAAAGGCCTTATGGTGGGTTGTGAAAGTGAAAAACTGCCTTTTTTAATTTGTGTATCTCCCCAGGATTCTAAATAATGAGGGGTTGCTGCAACAAATTGCGCAACAGATGCTGTAGCATCCTCACGCATGGAAAAAGCAACCGTAAGTTCTAATCTTTGATAGGCTTCCGCAAATTCTTGCGCATTAGGAAAAGAATAAATAGGATCAACCCCTACAGTAATCAAGCCGGAAACAGAACCGGATATTACACCATTCATTACCGATAAAACTTCGGCAGTATTGCCTTGTCTTATAAGTCTAGGTTTTGTTGTATCCATTATTTCACTTCCAAAACTTTCGTTTATATTGAGCACCATTGCTTGCGCATCTACATCCATTAAACCCGATACAACTACCGCTTTATTACCAGCTTTTTGTAGCTGAGATTTCGCATTGGCAACTGCTTCTTTGATATTTTCAGGCAGATTACTAGAACCCTCACCTGCAAGTGCTTTAAGCACTTCTTTTTGTTGTGTAACAGTTAAAGGAACTCGTTTATCAGCATTAGCTCCGGAAAGAGTCATATTAGATTCAAATTGAATATGAAGAGACATTTTGCCATTTTTAGGAATTCGACTTTTTGCATAACCTGCATCATACCCACCACCTTGCCAATCGCCAAGAAAATCAGCGCCTACAGAAACAATAATTTCTGCTTTAGAGAAATCGTAATCTGCTAGACCACGCATTCCGTATTTATTTTGAAATGCATCTAAAGCTTCTGATGAAGAAACTGTATCGTAAATAACGTGACGCAAATTGGTGTATTTTGAAGTGAATTCCTTGATTAATTTAGCAGTAGAAGGACTGGCAAAAGTTTGCGTTAATAGCACTACTTCTTTTCCGCTCGCGTCTAGTTGTTGAAGTTTCGAAGCCACTTGACTATCAAATTCGTCCCAAGAAGTATCTACTTGATTTGCTCTAGGTGTTTTTAATCGATAACCGTCGTATAGAGAAAGTACAGATGCCTGTACTCTAGCATTAGCCCCTCCTTTTACCCCTGAAAGTGTGTTGTTTTCAATTTTAATTGGTCTTCCTTCTCTTGTTTTTACTAATACCGAAGCAAAATCAAATCCATCAGCAAGAGTTGTTGCATAATAATTTGCTATTCCGGGAACAATTTCATCTGGTTGAATAACATAGGGTATCGATTTAATAACTGGCCCTTCACAGGCGGCAAAGGTTGCAGCTGCAGTAGTAAAACCAACATATTTAAGGAAATCGCGGCGCGATGTTGAAGACGCTGCTAAATTTTCTTTATTCCCTAGAAATTCATCTGTAGGAATTGGTTCTACAAATTCATTTTGTTTTAGCGCCTTAACAATAGAACTATCTTCATTTAGTTCTTCAACACTTTTCCAGTATTTCTTGCTTGATGCCATATTCAATGTTAGTTATTTGTTATTGGTGTTGAAAACTTTATAAGATTACAAAACCATTTTTCTTATATTTATTTATTCTTTGCTGGAAGTTAAAATTATTTTTAACAAACAGCTATCACGCTCTAATAATGGCACTTCCCACATTCTAGACCTCCCATTTCCGCAGCAGTTAGTTGTTGAACTCCATATTTTTTAGAAAGTTCTTCATGAATTTTTTCATAATATGCATTATTCTGCATATCCACATTAGTTTGTCTGTGGCAGGTAATACACCAACCCATGGTCAAAGGAGCAAACTGATATGCTATTTCCATTTCCTGAACAGGTCCATGACAGGTTTGACAGGCAACTCCAGCAACAGTAACATGTTGCGAGTGGTTAAAATATGCTAAATCAGGCAAATTGTGAATTCGCACCCATTTCACTGGTTTTTCTTCACCAGAATAAACACGTTCATTTGGATCCCAACCTATTGCATCGTAAAGCTTATTAATTTCTGCGTCGTAAAATTCTTTGGTATATCCTTTTTCAAGATCTACTTCACCAAGGTATTCATTAATATTCACGTGGCAATTCATACAAACATTAAGAGATGGTATTCCTGAAGTTTTACTTTTTCTAGCAGAAGAGTGACAAAAATTACAATCTATTTGGTTATCCCCTGCGTGAATTTTGTGTGAAAAATGTATAGGTTGAACAGGCATATACCCTTGGTCTATTCCTACTTGCATAAAGAACCCATAAACAAAATAAGCACTTGCCAAAAGTAAAAATACTACCGAAACAAGCACTAAAAATTGATTTTGAAGGAAAACTTTCCAAATAGGAGTTCTTTTCTCGCTTTCTTTTTGAGCATAAATAACGCCATTGGCTTCGGCAATCCTCTTAAGTACGTTATTTACTAGAAACAACATTACCGCAAGCATTAACATCACTAAGGCGAGTATTCCTAAGATTAATTCATTAGATATACCACCCACTGATTGTCCCGCTGTTGGACTTGCTGCAGTGTCGGCAACAACAGGTTCTGCTTTAGGCTGACTTGTATAGGCTAGTATATTATCAATATCAGCATCTGATAGTTGAGGAAAAGGTGTCATTACTGCCTTATTGTATAATTCATATACAGCAACTGCACGCGTATCGCCCGAGGCAACCATAGCTGGGCTGTTTTTTATCCAACTGTGAAGCCATTCTGTGTCGTACTTTCCTGTAACACCTCTTAAAGCAGGACCAATAGCTTTCTTATCTAGCTGGTGACAAGCAGCACAATTGCTATTAAACAATTGTTTACCTACCACAGGATCACCCCCTACAGGAGCGGCAACTTCTACCGGTGGAGTAACTGCAACCTCTTGCGCAATTAATAAAGATGGCGAAATTAGCAAAATAGCTAATAGTAAAAAGGAAGGAATTCTGAACAATAGTTTTGGGTATTTCACCTTTTTCATCTGCTTTCTTTTATTTGTTTTTTTAAATCAGACCTGTTTTTTTATTTGCAGGTAGGTGGAATGCCGTTATTAAAATTTTCTCAGTATTATAATTTTTATTTTTAGGCATTTCATATTTTTTATGTGTAATAACTTGAAAAAATGAGTGTTATTTTTTGTTATGTACTCATAAAAAATGAGTTAGATACTCATCCCCAAAAATAACTGGACAAAAGTAATATTTTAAGTCCATTTTATAAATACTAACAGAATGTTAACACTTAATTTATACTGATTCTAAATAATAATTTTATGTTTTTATTAGTTATTATAGTTTTAATTTTGGCCATAAATAAGAAATCATGATTCAAAAATCAATTTATCCATTATTTTTCATTTTTCCCTTTTTACTTTTTAATATTTATATTACAAATGCGCAACAAGGAAAGGTAACCATATTTGAAGATAAAAAAATTACAGAGCTTCTTGCTTTAAAGAGCAAGATGAATAAAGAAAATAAAATTACAGAAGGACATACTATTCAGTTATATTATGGTGAATTAACTGGTGCTAATGGCGTTATTAAAAATTACAGAAGAAACTTTAGCAGCTGGCCTTCTACAATTATATATGAAACTCCAAATTATAAAGTCTGGGTTGGCAATTTTATCACTAGGCTAGAGGCTGACAGAGCACTTTTAGAAATTCAAACGCAATTTCCCAACGCTTTTGTTTTTAAACCGGAAAGAAAAAATTAGGATTTTATATGTTTAAAATAAAGAATGCCCCTTTTACTAAGAGTGGCATTCTTTATTTTAAATTTAGGGGCTTATACTATTTCAACTTTTTCTTTACTTCCACTTCTTGAAAACCTTCAATAATATCGCCTTCTACTAAATCATTGTAGTTGTTTACTTGAATTCCACAATCATACCCTTTGGAAACTTCTTTTACATCATCTTTAAATCGTTTCAAGGAAGATAGCGTTCCGGTATGGATGACAACACCTTCACGAATCAAACGTATTCCTGCATTTTTAATAATTTTACCATTGGTTACCATACATCCAGCGATGACACCAATTTTGGATATTTTGAATGTTTCTCTAACTTCTGCCGTACCGGTTATTTCTTCTTTCATTTCTGGTGAAAGCATGCCTTCCATTGCATCTTTTAAATCATTAATAGCATCGTATATAATGGAATATAATCGAATATCTATCTCTTCTTTATCTGCAATTTGTCTGGCATTACCCATAGGACGGACATTGAATCCGATAATAATAGCGTCAGAGGCTGATGCTAATAATACGTCACTTTCTGTAATAGGCCCTACAGCCTTGTGAATAATATTTATTTGTATTTCGGGAGTGGAAAGTTTTTGGAAGGAATCAGAAATTGCTTCTACTGAACCATCAACATCGGCTTTAAGAATAATATTTAATTCTTGGAAATCTCCTAGAGCTATACGTCTTCCTATTTCATCTAGGGTAATATGCCTTTGCGTTCTAACTGATTGTTCGCGTTGTAGTTGTGTGCGTTTTGTGGCTATAGCTTTTGCCTCTCTTTCGTCTTCAAATACAGCAAATTTATCGCCCGCCTGTGGTGCTCCGTCTAATCCTAAAATAGAAACAGGAGTGGAAGGACTAGCTAATTTTACAATTTTACCTCTTTCATCCTGCATAGCTCTTACTTTTCCGCTATGCTGACCTGCGAGAACAAAATCGCCAACTTTTAAGGTTCCTCCTTGTACTAAAATTGTAGAAACATACCCGCGCCCTTTGTCTAGAAAAGCTTCTACAACGGTTCCAACAGCAGGTTTATTTGGATTTGCAGTTAATTCTAATAGTTCTGCTTCAAGCAACACTTTTTCTAAAAGTTCATTTACTCCTTGTCCAGTTTTAGCAGAAATATCGTGTGATTGTATTTTTCCTCCCCAATCTTCTACTAAAAGGTTCATACCCGCAAGTTTTTCTTTTATTTTTTCTGGGTTTGCCTCGGGTCTGTCAATTTTATTTATGGCAAAAACAATAGGCACTCCTGCGGCTTGGGCATGAGATATTGCTTCTTTTGTTTGTGGCATTACATCATCATCAGCTGCTACTACTATAATAGCAAGGTCGGTTACTTTTGCCCCTCTTGCACGCATTGCTGTAAACGCTTCATGACCGGGTGTATCTAAAAAGGTTATTTTTTGACCATTTTCAAGTTGAACACTATATGCACCAATATGTTGGGTAATTCCTCCTGATTCGCCTGCAATTACATTTTCTTTTCTGATATAATCTAAAAGGGAAGTTTTTCCGTGATCAACGTGACCCATTACGGTAACAATTGGAGCTCTTGGCAACAGGTCTTCGGGAGCATCTTTTTCAATAACTGTTGTATCCTCTGAGTCTCCGGACACAAATTTTAATTCAAAACCAAACTCATCTGCAACAATAGTAAGTGTTTCTGCGTCTAAACGTTGATTCATAGTTACCATCATTCCTAAAGACATACAGGCTGAAATAACTTTAATAACTGGCACATCCATGAGGGTTGCCATTTCACTAACTGTAACAAATTCAGTTACCTGAATGGTTTTACTTTGCGCTTCTTGTTGTGCTATATCGCTTTCCGATTTTTGTCGATGGGTATCTCTTTTGTCTCTTCTGTATTTTGCAGCTTTACCTTTAGAAGATTTGCCTTGTAATTTTTCTAAAGTTTCTTTTATTTGTTTTTGAACATCCTCTTCTGTTGGCTCTTCTTTATGAGTTATGCTTCTACCTCTTTTGTTAGCCGTTGTTTTGCCTCTTGCGGCAATATTACTTCCTCCATTTTGTGGGGATGCAACTCCTCTAGAGGGTACTTCTTTGCTTATTCTTCTCCGTTTGCCTTTGTTGTCTTTACTAGTGTCAGAAACCGATTTAGGTTTTGGTTTTTCTATTGGTTTTTTCTTGGCTTTTTTAAATTGGTCAAGGTCAATGGTTTTTCCTGTAAAGTTTGGGCCCCCTAATTTTTTGTATTGTGTTTCAAGATGTTGTGGTGTGTCATTCACCACTTCTTCCTTTTCAGAGATTTTGCTTTCCACTTTTTTAGGAGCTTCCTCTTTTACTTTTGAGTTTTCAGTAAGAGGCTCTGGAATTGTTTCCTTTTTTGATTCTACAACTATATTTTCTTCTTTACTAATTTCTTTAACTTCTTTAAACTCTTTAGGTTTTTTTTCCGCCATTGATTTTGGCATTTCTGGTTTGGGAGATTTTTCTTCCTCTTTTACAGAAATACTTTTTTTAGGGTGTAAATCAATTTTCCCAACAGTTTTAGGAGCTTCAACTTTAGATTTTGCTTTTATAACTTCCCTTTCTCGAGCCTGTACAACTTTTTGCTTTTCTTCAATTTCTTTTTCACGGGCAACTCTAAGCTCTTCTTTTTCTTTTCGCTTTTCTTCGCCAACTTCTTTGGAAGCTACTTTCTTTGTTTTATCGGTTTGAAATTCATCAAATAAAATCTGATAAACTTCATTGGAAATTTTTGTGGTAGGGCGCGCATCAATTTCGTGACCTTTGGTTTTTAAAAAATCCACGACACGGTCTAACGAAATATTAAATTCGCGTAACACCTTGTTTAATCTCATTGTATTTGCTTCAGCCATAAAGTGCTTCACTGTTTTTTTTAAAAGATAAAGAAATTAGAATCATTACTATTCTTCAAATTCTTCTTTTAAAATGTTTATTACATCTCTTATTGTTTCTTCTTCTAGATCGGTTCGTTTAACCAAATCGTCTATATTGTGCTCTAAAATTCTTTTTGCAGTATCTAAACCTATTTTGGCAAATTCTTCAATTACCCATCCTTCAATTACATCTGAAAATTCACTTAACTCCACATCTTCTTCCTGTTCTACACCTTCTCTAATAACATCAATTTCATAACCTGTAAGTTGCCCGGCAAGTCGAATATTATGGCCACCGCGCCCAATAGCTTTCGAAACTTCTTCCAGTTTCAAGGTTACTTCGGCATGTTTTGTTTCTTCATTAATAGTTATGGAAGTTATTTTTGCTGGGCTTAGCGCTCTTGAAATGTATAAATTGGTATTGTTTGTGTAGTTTATTACATCTATATTTTCATTTCCCAGTTCTCTTACAATTCCGTGTATTCTAGAACCTTTCATTCCCACACAGGCTCCTACAGGATCTATTCTATCATCATAGGAATCTACGGCTACCTTTGCTTTTTCGCCTGGAATTCTTACTACATTTTTAACAGTAATTAAACCATCAAAAACTTCTGGAATTTCTTGTTCAAAAAGTTTTTCTAAAAACTTATTACTAGTTCTAGACATTAGGATGGTAGGCTTATTGCCTTTTAATTCCACACTTTCAATAATGCCTTTTACATTATCTCCTTTTCTAAAAAAGTCAGATGGTATTTGTTTTTCTTTTGGGAGGATTATTTCATTTCCTTCATCATCTAGTAAAATGATGGCTCTATGACGAATGTGATGAACCTCTGCAGAATAAATTTCACCTTCAAGATCTTTAAAGTGTTTGTAGATATTGGTATTGTCGTGCTCGTGTATTTTAGAAATCAAGTTTTGGCGAAGTGCTAAAATAGATCTTCTGCCTAAATCAATAAGTTTAACTTCTTCAGAAACATCTTCACCTATTTCAAAATCGGGTTCAATTTTTCTTGCTTCGGTAAGTGATATTTCTTGATTTGAGTTTTCTACTTCTCCATCGGCAACAACAACTCGGTTTCTCCAAATTTCTAAATCCCCTTTATCGGGATTAATAATGATATCAAAGTTATCATCTTCCCCATATTTCTTTTTCAAAGTACTTCTAAAAACATCTTCAAGAATAGCCATTAGGGTAACTCTATCAATAAATTTATCATCTTTAAATTCTGAAAAAGACTCAATCAGTGCGATATTTTCCATATCTGTAATTAATTAAATATTATTTTTACTTTTGATTGTTTGATATTTGAAAAGGGGATTACTGCGTTTCTTTGTACTGTAATTTTACCTTTTCCTACTGGTTTTGGTTCTCTTGCCTCCCAGGTAATTTTAATTTCTTCCTCTGTAACTTCACTAAGAATACCTTCTAAAGTGCCGCCCTCTTTTTGCTTTACTTCAAGTGTTCTTCCAATATTTTTTAAGTATTGTCTAGGTAAAATTAATGGAGATGTAGCTCCGGCTGACGCCACTTCTAGAGCAAAATCATATTCATCTCTATCTATATTGTGCTCAATTGCCCTGCTTACTGCAATACAGTCATGAAGGGTTACGCCTGTATCGCCATCCAAAATTATTTTTACATTGTTGTTTTCATCCATATCAAAATTAATAAGAAACAATGATTGATTTTTGGATAAGGCTTCCTCAAGCAGATCTGTTATCTTTTCTTTCAGCATTTTTAAGTATAAAAAGAGGGGACTTTTTGTCCCCTCGCATATAATCCTTTTTCAACGCGGCAAATATAGTAATTATTTCTCACAAAAAAAAAGGATGTAAATGGATCTTTTTTTGTAATTTAACTATTATTTTTGGACTTTAACAAAATAAACCCTATGAAAAAAATTCTTGTTCCAACTGATTTTTCGCTACAAGCTGAAAACGCCTTAAAAGTAGCCGCTCAACTTGCAAAAAAACATAAAAGTGAAATTTATTTATTGCATATGCTTGAATTACCATTAAATTTGGTTGACCCTTCAAATTCAGGCGGTGACCTTCCAGAATCTCTCTATTTCATGAAATTAGCTCGAAAACGTTTTGAAGAGGTTTTGAGTGCTGATTATTTAAAAGGAATTGTTGTTTATGAAACCGTACTATTTCAGGAGGCTTTTGATGGTATTATGGATGCTGCTGCCAAACATAAAGTAGATTTAGTGGTGATGGGCTCTCACGGCGCTAGTGGATTTAAAGAAATGTTTATAGGAAGTAATACTGAAAAAGTAGTGCGGTCTTCAAACATTCCTGTTCTAGTGATTAAAGATGAACACAAAAAGTTTGTTGTAAAAAATTTCGTTTTTGCAACCGATTTCTCTAATGAAGCTAAAGTTCCCTTTAAGGAAGCTATTATTTTTGCCAACAAAATGGGCGCAAAAATTCACCTTTTGTTTGTGAATACGGCTTCCAATTTTTTAACTTCTGCTGAGGCTCATGGTGTTATGAATAAATTTATAAAAGGAATAGAATTAGAAAATTATTCCTTAAATATTTATAACGATACTTCTGTAGAAAAAGGCATATTAAACTTTGCACAATTTATCGATGCCGACCTTATTGGAATGGCTACTCATGGAAGAAAAGGTCTGTCACACTTTTTTAATGGTAGCATAAGCGAAGATTTGGTAAATCATTCAAAAAGGCCGGTAATTACTTTTAAAATTTAAGCCAAACAAAAACCTCTCTTCTTAACATCCTGAGAGGTTTTTTTATTCCTTTGTCCTTCCTCTCTAATTTTCATAAAAACTAGTTGGCTCACTAGGGCTTCCCCATGTTTCGCTATCGATTCCATCGGGATAAATTTCTCGCCCTAAAACTATAATAAACAAAAAACCGATCTGTGATTTACAGATCGGTTTATTAAAGTTGGCTCACTAGGGCTCGAACCTAGACTCTTCTGGACCAAAACCAGACGTGTTGCCAGTTACACCATGAGCCAATGCTTTTAGCGGTTGCAAATTTAATACAAACTTTTTCTTAAACAAACTATTTATTAAAAAAAGCCATTAAAAAATAAAAATCTAAAAACTGTGTTTATAAATCGTAAAAAAGATTAGAATTATTATCCTTAAATTCGCCCTTTAAATGAAAAACGATATGGTTGATTTTAACTTTAAAAAATGGAATGTTATTTTAGGTTGGGTAGTCTTTATCATAGCACTAACCACCTACTGGCTAACCGTAGAACCTACTGCTAGTTTTTGGGACGCAGGCGAATACATTACTACAGCCTCTAATCTGGAAGTAGGACACCCCCCGGGAGCCCCATTATATCAAATATTGGGGGCATTTTTTTCTATTTTTGCCTCAGGAGCTGAAAATATTGCTTTGACAGTAAATTTAATGTCCGTCTTTGCCAGCGCATTTACCATTTTATTTTTGTTTTGGACTATCACTATCCTACTTCAGAATATTCTTTCTAAAAACGAAGACATAAAGGCAAACAAAGCTATTTTAATTTTAGGAAGTGCCGCCGTAGGTTCCTTAGCATTTACTTATACCGATAGCTTTTGGTTTAGTGCTTTAGAAGCTGAAGTGTATGCTATGGCTTCTTGCCTTATGGCAATTCTATTTTATTTGGGGTTGCGTTGGGAACATGACATGCATACCCCAAGAGGAAACCGCTGGGTGATTTTAATTGCTTTTGTAATTGGATTGTCCTTTGGAGTTCACTTTATGAGTTTACTTACCATCCCTGCAATTGGATTTTTATATTTCTTTAAAAACTATGAAAAAGTAACCATCAAAAATTTTATAATTGCAAATTTTGTGGTGGTTGGCGCACTCTTATTTATTTTTCTATTCCTGCTTCCTATGAGCATGCGTTTTTTCTCAGCTTCTGAATTGTTTTTTGTCAATTCCATCGGACTTCCTTTTAATTCAGGAACTATTATTGCTGCATTACTCATTATAGCCGCTTTTTATTTTTTATTGCGCTATACGCGAAACAAAAACTATGTAAAACTAAACACTCTTGTACTTTGTATTCTTTTTATCTTTATAGGCTTTTCCAGCTGGATTATGCTGCCTATTCGAGCAAATGCAGGTACAGTTATTAATGAAAACAAACCAAGTGACGCACAAGAATTACTTGCATATTACAACCGGGAACAGTACGGTGAAAACCCTTTACTTTATGGTCCACAGTTTACGGAAATGTACGCAGGAATTGACAAAAATAATTCCTATAGAGATGAAAAAATAAACTATGAAAGAGATCTAGAAACAAAAAAATATGTGATTGTTAATAATTATAAAAGCGCCATTCCTAATTATGACGATTCCCATAAAACGTTTCTTCCCAGAATGTGGAGTGCTGAACACGCAGCCAACTATATCGCACTCACCGAAGGAATAGAATTTAAAATTAAAAGAGAATACCTCGATCAAGAAAAGCTAGTCAATGAAGTTTCTGTTTTTAAAAATAAATTCCAACAAGGTGAAATTGACAGTGAAGACTACCACGGCTTTTTAACCCGTTTTGGAGAGTATTTAGATATTGAAAAACCCTCCTTCCTCCAAAATATGCGTTATATGTTTCAATACCAATTTGGATATATGTACTGGCGTTACTTTATGTGGAATTTTACAGGAAAACAAGATGACATTCAAGGTAAAAACGACAACTTTAGTGGTAATTGGATCAGCGGAATTAAATTTGTAGATGAAGCTCGATTGGGCTCTCAAGAAAACCTGCCAAGCGATGTTTTAAACAATAAAGGCAGAAACACCTATTATTTTTTACCATTAATTTTAGGAATCTTAGGCATCGTTTTCCATTACAACAAAGACAAAAGTAGTTTTTGGGTACTCACGGTATTTTTTCTATTTACTGGAATTGCCTTAAAAGTATATCTCAACGAACGACCTTTTGAACCTAGAGAGCGTGATTATGCTCTAGTTGGTTCCTTTTATGTATTTGCCATTTGGATTGGCTTTGGAATTTATGCTTTGTATGAAATGATTAAAAAGTACCTCCAGCCTAAAATCGCTATTCCACTTGTTCTTGTAGTTGGTCTTCTTGCCGCACCTATACTTTTGGCTTCTCAAAACTGGGATGATCACGACAGATCTGACCGTTACACCGCCAGAGCAATGGCAAAAAAATATCTAGATTCTATGGATAAAAACGGTATTGTTTTTACTATTGGCGACAATGACACTTTTGCACTTTGGTATGCTCAAAATGTAGAAAAATATCGCACCGATATTCGAGTAATTAACACGAGTCTATTCAACACAGACTGGTATATAAACGATATGCGGAAAAAAGCTTTTGAAAGTGACCCCATTCCGTTAAGCTTTACTCCCAATCAATACAGAGGAAGCAAACGACAACAAATTATGAAGCATCCTTATGTAGAAGTTGACGATACTATTTCTTTAGAAAGATGGATAAACTGGATTGCAACAGAAGACCCTAGAACGACTTTAGAATTGCAAAATGGTCAATTTATTTACACCTTTCCTTCTAAAAAAATAAGAATTCCAGTAGATAAAGATGCCGTTTTAAGAAACGGTATTGTAAACCCTAAAGATGCTGACCTTATCGTTCCCTATATTGACATTGAAATAAAAGCCGACGGCCTGCTAAGAAATCGTTTTATGATGTTAGACATTATTAATAATAATAATTGGGAACGACCTATTTATTTTTCCGCAGGAAGTTTTGGTGATGATGACTATTTATGGATGAAAGAATATTTACAATTAGATGGACTAGTTTATAAATTAGTACCTATAAAAACCAATATAGACAAAAGAAATCCTTTTGATATGGGTAGAATTGACAGCGAAAAAATGTTTGAAATTGTTATGAAATGGGATTGGGGAAACTCCGGAAGCCCAGACATTTATCACGATCCTGAAACTAGAAAAAACAGTATCAGCTACCGAAGCAACCTTGCTAGACTAGCAGAAAAGTTGATTTTAGAAGAAAAATTAACAAAAGCAGAACAAATTTTAGACCTTGCTATGAAAAACATGCCGGTAGAGTACTATGAATATTACACCCTTTTAGAACCTTATGTAAGCGGTTATTTTGAAGTAGGTAAGGAAGAAAAAGCTGTTGAATTATACGATAAAGTTGCAAAAAAATATCAAGAACGATTAATTTATTACAGTGGATTAAGCTACGCCCTCCAAAGCGAATATATTGAAACTATTTACATGGACATAGAACGTTACAGAAGTCTTTTAGGCAATTTACTTTATAGCAAAAACGATTCTATTTTAAAATCAAGAGCAGACGATTTTAACAGGCATTTAAAATTATTCAATCACTTTTTTCCGGCTGAAGAAGAAACTTTAGAAAAAGCAAGAGATTCAATTAATGACACATCAGACACTATGAACGAAGAAACGTTTCTTCGCTTGATGGATTCTTTAGAACAAGCTAAAATAGAATAACTAGTGAAAGCCTATTTGGTAAAAACGCCCAAAATCTTTAAACTTCTTTTTAAAAAAAGGCTTTGGGCATTTTCTTCCAAACAAAAAATTATATACCTCACTTTTGATGATGGTCCAATTCCTGAGGTTACTCCGTGGGTTTTAGAACAATTAAAAAAACACCAAGCAAAAGCAACTTTTTTTTGTATCGGAAAAAACATAGAAGAAAATCCGAGTATTTTTAACCAAATTTATGAGGAAGGACACGCTATTGGCAATCATACTCAAAATCACCTAAACGCAAATTTAACTTCTTCAGATAGCTATTTAGAAAATGTCCTGAAAGCACAGGAAGTTATTAATGAAAGAATTAAAATTTTAGGGGGAAATAAAGTAGAAAGAGAAAATTCATCCATAAAAAATGAAAAAAAACCTCAAATAAACCAATTCCTTTTCCGCCCTCCTTATGGAAAATTATCGTCAAAAAAAGCAAAAAAACTTCAAAAAAAGGGGTTTCAAATTGTTATGTGGGATGTGTTGAGTGCTGATTTTGATTCATCCATTTCAAAAGAAAAATGTTTGGAAAATGTTTTAAAAAACACAAGAAAAGGAAGCATTATTATTTTTCACGACAGCAAAAAAGCAGAAATGAACCTTCGATATGCTCTGCCTAAAATATTAACACACTACTCCAATATGGGCTATGTTTTTAAAGCAATACCTTAAACATACTCGTTTACCAAACCAATAAGGGTGTTGGCATCTTGCTCTCCACTTTGGCGCCATTTCATTTCGCCGTCTTTATAAATCATTAAAGTGGGCAACCCTTTTACACGAAGAGCTTCTGCAAGATCTTTGTTTTTTTCTACATCAATTTTTATCACTTTGGCTTTATCGCCTAAAGCAGCTGCAACATCCCGTAAAACAGGATGCATTGCTGTAGATTGCTCATTCCAGTCTGTATAAAAATCTAACAATACAGGCACTGGAGCCCCAATTAATTCACCAAATTTAGACATAAGTTCAGCTATTTAGTACTACAAATATAGTATTTATGGTGAAATGTGGTGTTTTTTGGGAAAAAATTAAGTAGATAAGATTTCCAGCTTTATTTGATGTTCAAGTTCAATGAAAAAACTACTATTGTTGTTGTTCCTGAACCTGCTAATCGTTGCCCCCATATTTCAATATAATCACCTGGGTTTAACTCCACTGTGCCTGATATTGCTAAGCTGTTGACATCACTTGTATTATTAACACGCATCACAGAATTAGTTTCTGTTAAAACGACACTTCCATTTTTTACAATGAGAAATGCATAAAAATTTCCAACAGAAGTACTTTCCCTAACCGAAAGAGAGGCGTTAATTTGAAACGTTCTTGTTTTATGCCCATCATAGGTTATCCTATTACTTTGTGGTGAAGAAGTCCTAAATAAATTAACGGCTGCCGTAGCATTTGAACCTGAGTTTCCTGTTAAATTAAAAGCATTATTGTTAATCACTGTTTGCACAAAACCAGTGGTTATATTTCCTGTATAATAAATATTTGCTGAAGCTTCCCCATCAGATTCTTTGGGTAAACCCGGACAATTTACTGTCCAGTCATTTGTAAAATTAAATCCTGTATAGGAGCCGGTAGTATATCCTTTTACATAATCGCCTGTTCCTGAAAAAGAGGTTCCTGAAATAAAGCCTTGTTCAACTGTTGGGTTAGAACTTACATCAATACCTATAGAAGGGCTATCCACAATGGTTAATCCACTTTGTTTTTCAATGATAGTAAAGGTGCCTGTAAACTTTTCATAGGTTCCTGCATTTCCGGCAAACCAGCCTTGGTTGCTTAATAATAAATTGCTGATATTAGTATAGGTAATTCCATTTGTATTCCCAACATATTGTACAATATTAGAAAAGTAAAGTCCTAATCCTGAAATTGTTCCCACACTTGCCATATTGGCAATAATAGTATTTTGAACAAGCATAGAGCCTGTAGGTGACCCTGTAATATTAAAAACAGTACCTCCTCCAGTGATGGTAACGTTACGGATGCTGCCTCCTTCATTTCCCTGAAAAAGAGTTTTCCCTACTCCGGATACTAAAATATCTTCTGCGGCATCTAATCCTGCAACATACGCATTATTAAGATTAATTGGAACAGTTAAAACAATCATTCCATTAATTTCATATAAGGTATTTTCATCGAGTAAATAAGCAGTGCCTCCCCCGGCTGTCAATTCTGGAGCAAGGTCAGACGCAGATTTTATGAGTTTAAAATTAGTTCTGGTTTCCTTAGAAGAATTGACTTTTAACCAGCTTGTAGTTAGTGCATCATAAAAATAATATGAACTAAGTGTTGTATCATACACCCAAAGGCTGTTTGCCGGGGTTACAATTGCAGTTCTTTGTGCGGTTGTCATTCTTGGCGCTAGCATTCCTTGGGTATCGGAAGTGATGTCTAGCATAGCCGATGCATTTGGATTTGTGTTTCCTATACCTACTTGAGCGTAAACCGTTAAAATAAATAGATTTGAAAATAGAAATAGCAAGAAGCCATTTCTAAAGAAAAGTTTGGGGATAACCATTTTTTAGTTTTATTAAATTTACAATTGGATTTATTGAAATTCAACATTACTAAGGCGTAAATTTTTATGATACTTTGGGAGTGTAAATGTTTCAAATAAATAACTTAAAAACCTAATTAATTTCAATTTAATTGTTACAACTAATTGAATATTAACATTTCATAAAAAATAAATCTAAACCAATATTTAAAAACAGTTTATTTACGAATGAAACCCTAAAAGAATTAGAATTATTAAACTATTGGCGTTTTGCGCTTTAAAGTAATTACAGAAATTTCCGGCCAAATACCAACACGTCCGGGATAACCTAAAAAACCAAAACCTCGATTTACATTAATATATTTACCACTTTCTTCATAAATTCCGGCCCAATGCTCATAGCGATATTTTATGGGACTCCATTTAAACCACCCCGGAATTTCAATCCCAAACTGCATCCCGTGCGTGTGTCCGCTAAGTGTTAAATGAAATTTACGCAAATCGTCCTTTACTTTAGAATTCCAGTGTGATGGGTCGTGACTCATTAGTATTTTAAAAGTATCTTCAGAAACCGTTGAAACTGCTTTATCTAAATTGCCTGCTTTTTTAAAACCGCCTTCTCCCCAGTTTTCAACGCCTATCAATGCTATTTTTTCATCATTGAGTTTAAGAAAATGCGATTCGTTAAGCAATAAATGCCAACCCATTTCCTTTTGAACATTTTTTACTGCTTCAAAATTTGATTGTTTTTCATCTTGGTTATTCCAATTTACATATTCACCATAATCGTGGTTGCCTAAAACCGAATAAACACCTTCTTTGGCTTGTAATTTTGAAAAAGCTTCTTTCCAAGGGATCATTTCGTCTGCAAGATTATTCACTAAATCTCCTGTAAATAAAATGATGTCGCTTTTTTGTTCATTTATCAAATCAATGCCGTATTGCACTTTAATTTTATCATCAAAACTGCCACTGTGAATATCACTAATATGAGTAATTTGAAAACCATCAAAAGATTCGGGCAAATCGTCAAACTCTAACTTATAGCTCCATACTTTGTAGTTGTACTTTCCTTTATACATACCAAAAAGCAGCGAAGTAAATGGAATTGCTGCTACCGTAAGAGCTAAAATGCTTACAAATTTTCGTCTAGATGGAAGATGAAATTCCCCAGAACTTGCGAAAAACTTACCATAAAACGCAATAAAAAACCGAAAAACATCCTCTCCAAATACAAAAGAAATTAATATAAGTTTTGGGATAAAAATAGTAATAAAAAATCCGAAAGCATACGCCCTTCCGGCATCCATAAATCTTGAGCTGTCATAGGTGGAGATTTGATACATCACATTAAATAGTACTACCAAAGAGGCTAAAATATAAATAGCATAAATCCATTTGCTCTTAGTTACATTTTTTAAAGCCTGAAAAGCGTATAAATCAATAAGAATATAAAGTATTATAAAAAGACTCCAACGAAGCATAAACACATGTATTAGGCAACAAAAATAAGTCTTTACAACATGTTATATCCTTAGAAATTTGTTAAACTCGTGTTATAAATTAATACAAGCTTTTAGCTTCCAACTCTTTAAACTTCAACATAAAGTTGAATGCTTTTGGAAAAACTTCATTACAAATTACTATTAAAAAGCCATTTATCATTTTTAATAGCATAAGTAAAGGCTTGATTTTCTATGGGAAAAAATCTTGATTTTTATTTAATAATAATTTCATTGAACAGGAATCAATTCATTTAATGTAACTGTTTGAAACTCAAAATTATTTTTTTTATTCGTTTTAAATAGTATTTTTTTATGCGCACCCGGCAATAAATCAAAAAAGTTATCACTAAAATGCCCCTTTTGATTGGAGTATAAAAATATGTTTTTTTGCAAAGCCTCTGAAGTAAGGTCTATTTCAAATCCTTTGGTTACTTCCCTTATGGACTTATGTATAGCCACTTTTTCTAAAGCTAGGTCTTTTGGCTTCATCATATAAAATAGTGATTGTTTATCTTGAAAGGTAGCCACAAAAACAATTCTATTGGCTACTATAGCATATCCTTTTACAGGAATTTGTAAATACACTGCACTGCTATTGGGCTGAACCCGGACACTTTTAGAATATTCTTGTAGTTTCAATCCGTTAAAATCTAAAACTTCAATTTTTAAACTATCCTTATATTCTTTTAAATAGTCATTAACAATATAAACCTGAAGTGTATCATTAACAATTTCTGATGAAATAAGTAGATTTTCAAAACTACGCTTGGCTTGATAATGCAGCGCCTTCCAGTTGCCAAAAAAATCTATGCTCGACCAACTTACTGCCGGCCAGCAGTCATTTAACTGCCAATATAAACTTCCCATAGTGTAAGGTCTCGCTCGCCGGTGTGCTTCAATACCCTTGCCAATACCATAAGCTTGTAGCAACTGACTCATATACACATAATCTTCAGCTTTATCAGGCACAGGAAAATCACGCTCCATATATTCTTTGATTGTTTCAAAACCAACTTTGTGCTTTTGGTGGGTTTTAAATTCTGGGGAAATAAGATCCACGCTATCCCTACCATTAATAAACCGGATGGCTTCAAAACTTGGAAACCCCTGAAAGCCAAACTCACTCATAAATCGAGGCACATTTTTTTCGAGGTCTTCAAATGGTTTCTTGTCGTGCCAAATCCACCAGTCGTGGGCATCGCCTTCAGTTTTGTAACGCGCGTCGCCTCGACCAAATTTTGGGGAGGTTTCCCAGTAGGCAACATCGGTAAGCTGCGCTACGGTTTTAGGTAAAATGCTGTCAAAAACTTTTAAATAATTGTCCCAAATTTCTTCCTTTTCGGCTTCACCTCTAGCATCCTGCCAACCCCAACGGTGCCAGCCTTCGCTGTTTTCGTTATTGCCACACCATAGCGCTATGCTGCTGAAATTGCGCAGTCGTTTTACATTGTCAATAGCTTCTTGCTGCACGTTGTTTAAAAAATCGTCATCGCCCGGATACATCGCGCAGGCAAACATAAAATCCTGCCATACCAGAATTCCCTTTGCATCGCATTTCTGATAAAAAATATCATTTTCATAAATGCCGCCACCCCAAATGCGCAACATATTCATATTAGCAGCCACGACATCATTGAGCAATTGCTCATAGTGCGCTTCGTTTACCCAATTCTGAAAACTATTTTGTGGAATGTAATTGGCACCTTTCATAAATGCCGGTACGCCATTTATTTTAAAATAAAACGACTCGCCATCAGCATCTTTTTGGGTGATATGCTCGATAGTGCGCAGACCTTTTTTTAGTTTAAAAGCGTCTATAAGAACATTTTTATGCTTCAGTTGCACTTCCATGTCATACAAGTGTGGCTTACCCAGATTGTGTGGCCACCAGCGTTTAGGATTTGTAATTTCAAAAGGAATTTTAACCAAATGCTCGCCTGGGGTTAGTTCTATTTCTTCTGAGGCTACTAGTTTATCTGAAACCAAAACGTCTACAACTAATTCCATTTTCTCAGTGATGTTTAATTCTATTTCTGCTTCCAGATGTGCCAATGTATCTGTTAATGAAATTTGTTTGATATACGTATTTCCTAATCGTGCTTTGTCCCAACTTTCCAAAGTTATATCGCGCCAAATTCCTGATGTGATGAACTTCGGACTCCAATCCCAGCCGTATTGAAATTGTGCTTTACGCGAAAAAACACGATTGCCTTCGGGTAATTCATAACCGAGTTTTACTTTTTCGGTTTTTTCAAAAATGTGGGTAGGTTCAAAAATTATTTTTAAGGTGTTTTCTTCTTTTAAAAGCGATTTCACATCTGCATTCCATTTCCGGAAGGCATTATGGGTTTTTAGAATCAAGCTATCGTTTAAAAACACAGCTGCATAGGTATCTAATCCTTCAAAATTTAATAGGTGATTTCTTTTTTGAAGTGTTTTTTCATCTACTGAAAAATTAGTTTGATATTCCCATCTGGTTTCTGAAATCCATTGCAATTGCAACTCCTTATCGCCCACAAATGGGTGCGGAATTAACTTATTTTCATACAAATCGGTATGCACTGTGCCAGGTACGGAAGCAGGGTGCCAAATAGAATCGTTGGTATTTTTGAATTGCCAACCGAAATGAAGTGATTGTCTGGAAACCGCTTGTTCTGGTTGTTTTGAAACCGCTTGCTTAGGCTGTCTATCACAACCTGAAAACAATAAAACAACTATAATAAATATTTTATACCTCGCTCTTAGCATTTTTTAAAATTTTACAAATAATTTCAATACTTGATTCATACACTTTATTTTCCTCAAAAAACTTTGCATTATTTATTGAAACAATTGGTATCTGTGTTTCCTTAGCTAAAACTGAAGCAGATGCGTGTACCTCTTCAAAACCAAAATCTTTAAAAAGCTTCACATTGTTTTCATTAATCCCACCGCCGGGTACTATTTGCATGCGACCATTAGCTTGTTTTTTTAATTGTATCAAAACCTCTATGCCTTGTTCAGCAGTTGTTGTTTGTCCTGAAGTCAAAACCCGGTCAACACCCATTTTAATGAATGTTTCTATAGCTTCTGTTGGGTTTGGCACCCAATCAAATGCCCGATGAAAAGTAAATAGTAAGGGTTTACTAAGTGCTACCAACTCTTTAGTTCTTCTAACATCAATCGTGTTATCGTCATTTAAAATTCCTGAAACAATGCCTGCACATCGCATTTTTTTGCATTGCAAGATGTCGGCTTTCATTATTTCAAATTCGTTGCTGGTGTAAGTAAAATCTCCGCTTCGAGGTCTTATTAACACAAATACCGGAATAGACACTTTTTTTAAAACCTCCTGTATCATTCCAAATGAAGGTGTAATGCCCCCAACCGCAAGCTCGCAGCACAACTCGATGCGTTGTGCGCCAGCTTTTTCAGCATGGATTACTGACTGAATAGTTGCTGCACAAATTTCTAGTATCATCGTTATAATATTTCACTTTTTTTGGATTTGATTCCTAAAAAATTGTATTTACTCCACAAAAATCTCATCAACAAACAACCAGGCTTTATTTCCGGCACCTTGCGCACCTTCGAGAATAGTGCCGTAATTTTTTATTTGTAGTTGAAGGTATTTCGCTTTTATACCATTAAATCCAACCTCAGCATTTTTTAAATTCTTTCCGTCATCGGTTAAACCAACATCTTCCGAATGTAGAATCTTTTTATAGTCGTCCAATAAATAAATGGTGACTTTTGCAGGCGCGTAAATCCATTGTCCGGGAGCATCAAAAAAACGAGTGCTGATACTCTTGACTTCCTGAATAATTCCCAAATCAATAATGATTTCCAGGTCATCCCCCCAAAACCCAAGCCATTCCTTATCGCCATAGCGTTTATCACTGCCTTGTATGCCATTGATTAAGCCTTCTGCACCGCTACCACTATACACTTTGCTTGGCGCAACACTTAGATGGATTTTTTCGCCAACAGCTTTGTGCAATTTAATTGTTTCTTCAAAAACAGCACTTAATCTATCTCCATTTTCGTCAAAAACTGCTGCTTTCAAATGAATATTTTTGTTAATAGATATGGGATTATTGTATTTATCAGATTCTGATGTGGGTTCGCTACCATCGGTGGTAAAGTAAACTTTTTTACCACTAACTCCGGGTTGAAGTTGATAAAAACTGCCATTCTTAACACGTAACAATTCGCCTTTGATTTCATAGAGATGATTGGCAAAATGGATGTCGAGCGCGCCCATTCGCTTGTGAAAATGCTCCAATCGTTTTACAAAATCACTGTAATTTTTATTTCCTTCTGAAGTCCACAACACCTCGCTTAGTGCCACAGCTCTTGGAAATGCCATATATTCCATTTGTTTTTCGTTCTGCATATATTCCGTCCAAACATTGCCTTGCGCGCCCATCACAAATTGGGCTTCTGTGGCGGTCAAACCCTCAGGAATGGGATTAAAATGATATACCTTTTCCAAAGGCAACAATCCGCCAATGGCAAGCGGCTCGCTGTCATTATCGCTTTGGTAATAATCAAAATAGCAATGTGATGTGGGTGTCATAATTACCTTGTGTCCTTGTTTTGCTGCGGCAACACCTCCTTCCTCGCCACGCCAAGACATTACTGTAGCATTAGGTGCCAGACCACCTTCCAAAATTTCGTCCCAACCTATGATTTGCCGGCCTTTGCTATTGAGGTAGCGCTCCATTCGGGTAATGAAATAGCTTTGCAACTCGTGCTCGTCCTTTAAACCTTCTTTTTTCATAATTGCTTGACACGAGTCGCAGTTTTTCCATTGGGTTTTGGGTGCTTCATCGCCACCAATATGAATATATTCACTTGGGAAAAGTTTTAAAACTTCATCTAGCACATCCTCCAGAAAAGCGAACGTTTCTTCTTTGGGACAATAAATATCCTCAAAAACACCCCAAAGTTTGGCTACTCCGGGATTTTCGCCCGTGCAACCCAAGTGCGGATAAGCAGCAATGGCCGCTTGTGAATGTCCGGGCATTTCTATTTCCGGAATTACGGTAATATGTCTTGCCGTAGCATAGGCTACAATATCTTTAACTTCCTCTTGGGTATAAAATCCACCGTATCTTTTGCTGTCAAATTGGTGTGGCATATCGTTGTAGTGCCCTAATAAGGTTTCGTCCCTCCAGGCAGCAATCTCTTGTAATTTGGGATATTTTTTAATCTCGATGCGCCAACCTTGGTCTTCGGTAAGGTGCCAATGAAACGTGTTCATTTTTAGCAATGCCAACCTATCGATATATTTCTTGATGAATTCCACCGGAAAGAAATGACGCCCAACATCCAGATGCATTCCTCGGTAGGCAAATTGAGGTGCATCCTCAATGTGTAGTGCTTTTAGATAGATTTTATTGTCTTCGAAACTTTTGTTTTCTAATCCTTCAGGTAACAGTTGCCGAAGGGATTGCACTGCATAAAAGGCACCTGCATCGGTTTTGGCTAAGATGGTAATTTGATTTTTAGAAATATCTAATTTATATCCTTCTTTTGTTACAAGAGTTTCATCAAATTGAAAAATTATTTTAGAATTGGATTCACTTTTACGAAAGCGAATAGCACTTCCTTGTTCCACAAATTGCTTTAAGAAAGTCACCGAACTATCAAATGTTTCATCGGCAACTAGTTGTGTGGTAGAGGACAATACAAAATAACCGTCATTAATCTGTTGAAAGTTAGGTTGTGGAATAATTACAGAATTAGTCTGTATTGACTTTTGGCTTTGGCAGCTTAACAGAAAAACAAGTGGTAATAAAAATAAAAACTTGAATTGCATTTTTAGTATATTGGTAGGCTAAAAGTACTAATCCATTTGTAATGCATCCATATAAATTCTTCCTTTTTATTTTTTTTGTTTTATTAATTAGTTGCGATAAACAGGACGAAATTTCTAACGCAAAAAAAGATACTTCACTTGTTTCTTACGTAAATCCCTTTATCGGCACCGGTGGCACAGGACACACATTTCCCGGGGCAACTTTACCTTTTGGTATGATGCAACTCAGCCCAGATACCCGCGTAGATGGCAGTTGGGAAGGCTGTAGCGGCTACCATTACAGTGACAGGTATATTTATGGGTTTTCACACACACACCTCAGCGGCACCGGCATTTCTGACTATGGCGATGTGCTGCTGATGCCTGCCAACGAGGTGATTTTTAACAACGGCTTTAATGGTAAAAAAGGCTACCGAAAATCTTTTTCGCACGACAACGAAACGGCTTCCCCCGGTTATTATTCTGTACTTCTCGATTCCATAAACGTTAAAGCGGAACTTAGTGTTTCTAAACGAAGTGGAATGCATCGCTATCAATTTCCCTCCAATGAAAACCAATTTCTTATCCTTGATTTAGAACACCGTGATCACTTATTAGACCACAAAATTCAAAAAGTAAATGATTTTTCTATTAGTGGTTATCGCCATTCTAAAGCTTGGGCAGAAGACCAACGTTTATTTTACTTTATGCAATTTTCACACCCTATAAAAAACATTACATATGCTTTTGAAAATACACAATCTTCAAAAAAGAATAAGTTTAAAGGCCGAAAAGCAGCCATAGAATTTGATAACCCAAACAATGAGCCACTATTGGTAAAAATTGGTATTAGTGCGGTGGACGAAAACGGTGCCAAAAATAACTTGCTTACCGAAATAGGCGACAAATCCTTTAAAAGCCTCCAAGCTGAAGCTGAAGCCATTTGGGAGCAACAACTCAAAAAAATAGTAATAGAATCCGAAAAAACCGACTACAAAACCATTTTCTACACCGCGATGTACCACGCGATGATTGCACCTAACCTGTACACCGATGTTGACGGGCGTTACCGCGGAATGGATTTAGAAATACACAACACCAATTTTGATTATTACACTGTGTTTTCGCTATGGGATACCTACCGCGCGGCGCATCCGCTATATACCATCATCGAGCAGGAACGCTCCAACGATTTTATTAAGACATTTTTGGCTAAATACGATGAAGGCGGCATGTTACCCATTTGGGATTTAGCAGGCAACTACACCGGCTGTATGATTGGCTACCACGCCATTCCTGTTATTACCGATGCCTACCAAAAGGGCCTGCGTGATTATGATGTTGAAAAGGCTTTTACAGCTATGAAACACAGTGCAATGCAAGATAAACTGGGATTAACTGATTTCAAAAAACTAGGTTTTATTTCGGTAGAAGCTGAAAGTGAATCGGTTTCAAAAACTTTGGAATATGCTTATGACGATTGGTGCATCGCACAAATGGCGAAAGACTTAAACAAAGTTGAAGATTACAAACTTTTTACTGAACGTGCACAATACTATAAAAACGTATTTGACCCCGAAACCCGTTTTATGCGTGGTCGTTTCAGAAATACGTGGTTTGCGCCATTTGATCCTTATGAAGTAAACTTTAACTACACCGAAGCCAACGCCTGGCAATACAGTTTTTACGTGCCACAAGACGTGAGCGGACTAATCAATTTGCTGGGAGGCAAGACCGAGTTGGAACAATTTTTAGATGAATTGTTTACTGCTGAAAATAAAACATCTGGTAGGCATCAAGTGGACATTACCGGACTTATAGGTCAATATGCCCACGGCAACGAGCCCAGTCACCATATGGCTTACCTTTATAATTTTGTGAATAAACCACACAAAACTCAGGAAAAAGTACATCAAATCCTCACCGAGCAATATTTTAATGCCCCCAGTGGTATTTCTGGCAATGAAGATTGCGGGCAAATGAGCGCTTGGTATATCTTCAGCTCCTTAGGATTTTATCCGGTTACTCCCGGAAGCAATCAGTACATTATTGGAACGCCTTTGTTTGACAAAGCTAGCATCAATCTAGAAAACGGTAAGACCTTTACTATTGTTGCACACCAACTTTCTAATACTCATATTTATATTGAAAAAGTTGCTCTCAACGGAAAAAACTATCCCTATTCATACATTAACCATCAAGATATTGTAAACGGCGGCACCTTAGAATTTTTTATGACTGAAAAACCCACCGAATGGGGTAGCAAAGAGGCACACGTTCCCAAAAACGAAATCACAGAACACCTCATCGTTCCTGTGCCGTTTATTGCTGAAGGGGAAATAGCCTTCAAAAGTAAAACTTCAGTAGTATTGAAAAATGCCGACCCAAATGCTCAAATTTTCTACCGTTTAAATGACGCTGAAGCGAAAGTATATACGGAGCCATTTGTAATTTCAGAACCAACACTTTTAACAGTCTATGCTGAAAAAGATAAAAAACGCAGTACTGAGGTGAACACACGGTTTTACAAAATAGACCCCAATTTATCCATCACTTTAGCTAACCAATATGCCAATCAGTACAATGGTGGCGGTAATAATGGGCTGATAGACGGTATCTATGGTACTTTGGATTTTAGAACTGGAACTTGGCAAGGCTATCAGGATACAAACCTAGAAGCCACCCTAAACCGAGGCAGCAAAAAACCTTTAAGTAAGATAAGCATCAACTTTTTGCAGGACCAACGCAGCTGGATTTTTTATCCTACTGATGTGACTGTATATGTTTCAGAAAATGGCGTAAATTTTCATTTAATTGAAACACAAAGTATCAACGCAGGCATGTCTAGCGAGCAAACCACCATAAAAACATTCACTTTTGACTTGAGAGGCAAACCCATTCAATATATAAAAGTACTAGCTAAAAACTTTGGCGATTTACCCAAGTGGCATCTAGGTGCACCATTTGGTGGTAAAGCTTGGCTGTTTGTAGATGAAATCGAATTGAAATAAATTAATTATGAACAGAAGAAAATTCATTCAAAACACAGCCATCACCGGAATAGGAATTTCTGCCGGTATGGCAGCACTAGCTTGTGCAAAAACATCTGAGGAAAAAAAGACCAATACTGAAAAATTGACAATTTCGGGAAGTTTCCCTTTGGTCATCGCTACCTGGGATGTAAAAGAAGCTACCGCAAAAGCTTGGGAGGTGATGCAAAAAGGTGGCAGTTCGCTGGATGCCATCGAACAAGGCTGTATGGTTGAAGAGGCCAATGCCGACGGTCAATCGGTTGGAATTGGTGGATTGCCTGACAGAGACGGTAATGTAACACTGGATGCCTGTATTATGAACCCAGAAGGAGATTATGGGGCTGTGGTTTATCTTCAAAATATTTTACACCCCATTTCAGTAGCACGAAAGGTGATGGAAGAAACCCCTCATGTTTTACTTGCAGGTAAAGGTGCAGAACAATTTGCCTTAGAAATTGGCTTTGAAAAAGTAAATCTTCTCACCGAAAACTCAAAAAAGGCCTGGGAAGCATGGAAAATTACTTCACAATACCAACCCATTATCAACATTGAAAATCACGATACCATCGGGATGCTGGCAATAGATCAAAAAGGCAACATCTCAGGCGGATGTACTACCAGTGGTCTTGCATACAAAATGGCTGGGCGTGTTGGGGATTCGCCTATAATAGGCTCCGGATTATTTGTAGATAATGAAGTGGGCGCTGCTACAGCAACTGGACTGGGTGAAGAAGTATTAAAAACCGTGGGAAGCTTTTTGATTGTCGAATTGATGCGACAAGGCAAAAGTCCCCAAGAAGCTTGTGAAGAAGCTATAAACCGCATCGTAAAAAAGAGCGGCGAGCGTATAAAAGATTTTCAAGTGGGCTATATCGCTGTAAATAAACAAGGCCAAACCGGAGCTTATAGCATTCAAAAAGGCTTTGTTTATACAGTTTATCAAAATGAGGAAAACAAAAAACACATTCCAGAATATTATATGAAATCATAACACTATGTCACATAAAACCAACTACCGTTCGGCTTTTGCCATTATAACGATTCTTTTTTTTCTTTGGGGTTTTATTACCGTTTTGGTTGACAGTTTGATACCTCGATTGCGGGAGGTTTTTGAACTTTCTTATTTTGAAGCCGGATTAGTACAGTTTGCATTTTTTATAGCCTATTTTGTTTTTTCAGTGCCAGCGGGATTTTTGCTTTCCCGCATTGGGTATCAAAAAGGAGTTGTTTTAGGGTTAGGAACCATGGCACTAGGCTGCTTGCTTTTTTATCCGGCAGCTTCCGAGCGTTTGTTTAGTGTGTTTCTGTTGGGCTATTTTACACTAGCTGCCGGTATGACTATTCTGCAAGTTGCTGCAAACCCTTATGTATCTGTTTTGGGAAGTGAACCAGGGGCATCCAGCCGGCTAAATCTTTCACAAGCGTTTAATTCATTGGGTACTGCTATTGCACCTATTGTTGGGGCAATGTTTTTATTGAGTGACAGTATAAAATCTTCTCAAGAAATTTTACTTTTAAGTGAAAAGGAACAAAGCTCTTATTTAATTACGGAAGCAGCTGCGGTACAAAAACCATTTCTATTTCTTGCTTTTGCAATAGCCATACTTGCCTTGTTTTTTGTATTTATAAAACTCCCAAAAATCTTAGAAAAAGCTCCTAAAGACGGTTATGGCAAGTTGCTGAAAAACAAGAACGTATTGTTGGGCGTTTTAGGAATATTTCTTTATGTAGGTGCTGAAGTAGCTATAGGGAGTTATTTAGTAAATTATTTTCTGGACATGAATATGGCTTCGGTCATATTAGATAACAAATCGTTACATTATGTAGCACAACACATTTTAAACAGTCCGCTGGAAGGAAAAGACCCGAAGGGCATAGTTGGTGCCTTTGTTGTGCTGTATTGGAGTGGCGCAATGGTGGGAAGGTTTATAGGAGCTTATCTAACCCGAGTTTATAACCCTTCAGGCGTACTAGCAATTTTTGCATTTATAGCGATGGCCATGTTGTTTATTTCCATGAGCACCTTTGGAGTAGTTGCCATGTTTTCTATATTAGCAGTTGGATTATTTAACTCTATAATGTTTCCCACCATTTTCACTCTTACCTTAGAAGGTTTAGGAGATTTAAAACCACAAGCTTCGGGATTGTTGTGTATGGCAATCGTTGGCGGAGCTATAATTCCTCCAGCCTATGGCTATTTAACTGACTTATTTGGATTTAAGTGGGCATTGCTTTTGCTTATTATTTGTTATGGGTATATCTTGCTTTTTGGGATTTTGAAACAAAAAAAACCTATTAAGCAAGGGGCTTAATAGGTTTTTATTGTTATTAACTGAAAAAGGTACATGCCTAGTTACTCACTCGCCGGTTGAGAAATTAAACAAGCGATTTGCTTCCTCTTCTTTAAACTTGGAAACCAAATTTAAAGCCTCCGGAATAACATCACTACAAATAACAATTAAAGAGCCTTTTTTAGCATTTTTTATGGCATAAGTAATGGCTTCTTTTTCAGAAGGAATAATGCTGGTTTTTTTATTTAATCCCGCTTTTTTAATACCCTCATCCAACATTTTAATAATTTCATTTTCCGTTTTGCCTCTTAAATTTTTGTCTTGACGTATAATGATTTCATCAAACATTTCTGCGGCGATACTTCCCAATTCCTGAGTATCTTCTTCGCGCCTATCGCCCACCCCTGCAATAATTCCCACTTTATAGGTGGCATCTAATCTATCGGTCAAATCTTGTAAAGCACGAAGTCCCGCAGGATTGTGTGCATAATCAAGAAGTACCTGAAAGTTTTCAAAAGTAAAGAGATTTAATCTTCCAGGCGTTTGTCCGGGTGAGGGAATAAATGTTTCCAAGGAGACTTTAATGTCTTCAATGCTAAATCCATTTAAATAACCGGCAAGCACCGCAGGAAGAACGTTTTTAATCATAAAAATTGCTTTACCTCCAAAGGTAAGTGGCACGTTGATGGCTTTAATCACTCTCATTTTCCATTCGCCTCTGCAGATGGTGATAAAACCATTTTCATAAATAGCAGAGATTCCTCCCACTTTTGCCATTGATTTAATATGCGGATTGTTTTCGTCGATGGAAAAAAGTGCCACATTACAGTCCACAGTTTTCCTCATTGCATATACCAATTCATCATCGGCATTTAATATGGCGTAACCATCTTTATGTACGGTTTCAGGAATAACTCCTTTTACTTTTGCCAATTGTTCTATAGTATGAATTCCTTTTAACCCCAAATGATCTGAGGCAACATTGGTAACGATACCAAAATCGCATTTGTGAAATCCTAATCCGGCTCTTAACAAACCGCCACGGGCACATTCTAAAACGGCAAAATTTACGGTTGGATCTTTTAGTACAAATTCAGCGCTTGAAGGGCCGGTACAATCACCTTTCATTAACATTCTATTTTGAATATAAACCCCATCACTGGTTGTATAACCCACTTTAAACCCTTTCATTTTAGCCATATGAGCAATTAACCTTGTGGTGGTGGTTTTGCCATTTGTACCCGTAACGGCTACTATTGGAATTTTACAAGAAGCTCCCGGTGGAAATAACATATCTACCACATCAGCTGCTACGTTTCTTGGCAGCCCTTGGGTTGGTGCTAAATGCATTCTAAATCCAGGACCTGCATTTACCTCTAATACAGCACCTCCTGTTTCTTCAAGAGGTTGGCTAATATCGCTGGTCATTACATCAATTCCACAAATATCTAAATCAATAATTTTTGAAATACGTTCGGCCATAAAAACATTTGCAGGATGCACAATATCTGTAACATCTTCTGAAGTTCCTCCTGTACTTAAATTAGCGGTGTCCTTTAAGATTACTTGTTCGCCTTCTTTTGCAATGGTATTTAGTGTATATCCGTAAGAGGCAATAATACTTTTGGTTAAATCATTCACTGTGATTTGGGTTAATACATTTTCATGCCCGTAACCACGTCTTGGATCGCTATTTACTTTATCAATAAGTTCTTGTAATGTAGATTTTCCATCACCAATAACATGTGCAGGAGTTCGTTTTGCAGCCGCTACTAATCTGTGGTTAATTACCAAAAGTCGGTAATCTTCACCGGTAATAAATTTTTCAACAATAACGGAATTAGAAACTACTTTTGCCGCTTGAAAACCTTCTAATGCTTCTTCCCAAGAGTTTATATCAACGGTAATACCTCTGCCATGATTGCCGTCAACAGGTTTAGTAACTAATGGATAGCCTACATAAGAAACCGCTTCTTTTAGGCCACTTTCGGTGCGGATAATTTCCCCTCTTGGAACCAATACTTCTGCCTGTTCTAAAAGAAACTTTGTATCCTCTTTATCACAAGCCAATTCTACTCCTATGCTACTGGTTTGACTGGTTACTGTGGCTTGTATTTTCTTTTGATTGGCGCCATAACCCAATTGGCAAAGCGAATATTTATTAAGGCGAATCCAAGGAATTCCCCTGCTTGCTGCTTCCTCTACTATAGAACCAGTGCTTGGTCCTAAACGCTCTGCTTCTCTTATTTCGCGCATTTCTTGTATATCTGCTTCTAAATCATAGGAATCTCCAGAAATGAGGGCTTCACAAATACGTAAAGCAGCTTTTGCCGCATAACGGCCCACTTTTTCTTCCATATAGGCAAACACCACATTATAAACGCCGTCTTCACCATAACCACGAGTTCTTCCAAAACCAACATCCATACCCGCTAACGACTGAATTTCTAGTGCTATATGCTCAATAACATGTCCCATCCAAGTACCCTCATCCACGCGCTTAAAAAAACCGCCAGGAGTTCCTTCAGAACATCGATGTTCAAACATGGTAGGGAACATGGTTTTTAACCTTTCGCTAAAACCTTTAATTTTATTGGATGGGCGTTGTTCCATTTCTTCTAAATCAAGCACCATTACAATTAGTTTATGGCGTCTGACTGACCAATAATTTGGCCCTCGCATTGCATTTAATTCTCTTATTCTCATATTATTAATAGGTGTTTAAGGTTTGCAACATTTAATATTTTTAACTTTTTATACAAGCCTATGCTTTGAAACAGACTAAATATAGACTATTTTTGCAAATAATTTTTTTATTTTTTTATGATAAAAGGAACTCTTATTCCTATAGGTGGAAATGAAGACAAAGGATTTCATGTTGCAGAACGTTTCCGATTAGATTTTGTTAGCGAAGGTATTTTATCGCATGTTGTTTCTGAAAGTGGTGGGCCAAGCGCACGAATTTTAGTGGTTACAACGGCGTCAAGTATTCCTAAAGAAGTGGGTCAAAATTATCTAGATGCTTTTGAAAAATTAGGTTGTAAAAATGTGGAACCTGTTTTTATAAGTTCCAAAGAAGACGCAAACCAAGAAAGTACTTTACAATTGTTACAAGAAGCCGATTGTGTTATGTTTTCGGGTGGAAACCAATCTAAAATTACATCAAATATTAGAAATACCGCTTTTCATAAACTTTTATTAAAACGGTATCAAAACGAAGTATTTGTAATTGCCGGAACCAGTGCCGGAGCGATGTGTATGTCGGCTGAAATGATTTCAGGAGGCAGTAGCAAGGAATCCTTTATAAAAGGAAGTATTAGTATGCGTAAAGGGTTACATTTAATTTCAGAGTTAATCATAGACACCCATTTTATACAAAGAGGCCGTTTTGGAAGAATTAGTGAAGCTGTAGCCAGATTCCCAAACCGCCTAGGTATTGGTCTTGCAGAAGATACCGGTTTAATAATCAAAGAAGGTAATTCTTGCTCTGTTATTGGCTCCGGCATGGTTATCGTTTTTGATCCCGGAAAACTTACTCATAATAACATAGCAATTTTAAAAGAAGGAACGCCATTAACAATGACTAACCTAATTACCCATGTACTTTCTGCAGGTGATTGTTATGATATTACAAACAGAACAGTAAATGTACTTCCAGCAGTAAAGAGTTTGTTGTAGAATTTAATTATTGAAAATTGTCAGTAACTGGTTAAAAAGCCGTTTTATCAATCTCAAATCTTCAGAATTTTTCAATCCCTAGATGCAACAAACTAGCTCCACCTTTCATATATAATTAACCCCTCTGCTATAATAAGCCATTAAAATAATCCATGTAATTTACTAGTATCTTTTTTTGGAATAAATTAAAGTTTAAACAACAACACAACGTAAAGCAAAGTTTTTGAAATCTTCCGTTTTTTGTTGTATAGAAAAATGATGTAAAAAATTTAAAGGCTTGTGCAACGGTTACTGGTGTTGTGAGTTGTTGTTTGTGCACTGCAAAAAGTTTTGAAAATATTAGTCCCACATTATTCTTTCCAGTTTATTTCATAATAACCTGAATATTCTAATTCCCATTGATTATTTGGTCTGCTCAATACTGCTAGATTATAATGACTATCCAACAAAATCTCTAAACAACCTTTATCATTAAGCAATTTTACAAATAACTTTACACCTTGTTTATGTTTATTGTATTTGTAAAATATATTATAGTACGAATCATCTTTTATTTCAAAAAGTGTCCTGTCGAGAGATATTTCTTCAATAGAATCTTTGAGGTTTTCGGAAAGTTTAAGATTGACCCAATTACAATTATTTTTTATACTCTGAGGCAGTTCAATGGTGTTGTAATCTCCGTCCGTTTTATCAAATCTGATTAGGACATTTTCCGTACAAGAGGTATTTTTTCTGATTTGAATTTGTGCATTTCCAGTAAACATCGACAATGCACTTAAAATCATTATAAATTGCAAATAAAGAGGTTTCATATTTTATCCTGTTATTGTTTTATTACCAAACTAAAAATTCCTGACAATGTCTCCCTCAGTCTGCAATAGCTCACAACGTTTATGTATATGAGCTGTGGTGTGTCTCGGCACGAACCTCTCCAGATAAAAACTGGCTTTGGGAAATCGGCAGATTTTCCAAGTAAGGATAGTCCAAGCCATAGCTTATATACTGTGTGTGTGCCCAGCATGGGCCTCTTTTATTTGCCGAAAGGTAAATAATTAATTTAGAGGGTGCAAGTCCCTTATGGGCAGGGATAACGCCTTGAACCATTAGTAAGTCGCAAAGCCTGCCCCGTACTTGATACGGGGGTTGCTAACCGTGAGGTTAGGACTGAAGGAAGCGAAACTACAAAACTCGGTACTGACGAACAGGAATCAGATAAGAGGCTATTAGGCTAGATGAGCAAGCACACCATTGTGAAGTCCTAAACGCTTTAAGTGAATACCAAAATAGTAGATCTGGCAGGAATCGAGGGAAAGAAGATGTTCTTACCTGGGGAGGTCTCTGTAACCACGAGATGGTAGAGCAGAGAAGTCAGCAGAAGTCATAGTACCTAAAGCAACGAGCTCCGACAAAAACGGAGAAGTCTCACAATTAGGGAAGGACTGAACACAATCCTTTCTGAAATTAGAATAGGAACAATGGAAAAAATTGTAGCTTATTCATAAAGTAGGGAATAGTTTCAATTGGTGCAAAGAGCGATTGAAAAGATGGATTGTGAACCGCCGTATACGAGGTCCGTACGTACGGTAGTGTGAGAGGTGCACTCCGTCATTTGATGGCGGAGCCGTCTACTCGATTGCCTGCCGTTTTTCTGTCGTTATTCAAATCTACTTCCTTTATTAATATCAAATTTGGGTTCAATTACAAATGTCCCCTTTTTATTTATAAAGCCTGATTTTCCATTTATCTCCGCATAAGCAAGTCCGTTGGTAAATTGGCTTGCGTATTCAAATATTGGTTCAATAATTATTTGTCCTTTTTTGTCCACGAAACCCCATTTTCCGTTTAGTTTAAAGTTTGCAAGTCCTTCGCTAAAATGCCATATCTCATCAAAATTGCATTTAACTGTGAATTGTCCTTTGTCGTTATATGCTCCCCATTTATTAGACTTGTCTTGAACAATATACATCCGGTCTGATAAGTTGCCCGTAACTTTAAATATCGGTGGAACGATTGTGTCGCCCTTTCTATTAATTCTTCCTTGCCCTGTTGAAGTTGAAAAACTGCCTGGGTAAACTTCTCTGGGAATCCAAAGTCGGTGCTTTTCATTTACATCAACTTCATCATATTTCTTTCCTTTCTTGTCAATAAGAAATTCGTCTCCATCAAAGGTTTCTATTTGTGCATAGTCACTCATAAATGGATAACAAGTTTCATAAATAAATGGAGCAACAATTTTACCCTGTTTGTCAATGTAGCCACAACTGTCATTAAGTGTCACATCACTAAGTCCGTTGTTGAAACCCATAAAAGTCTCGTCATACAAAAATGGAATTACTGTATCGCCTTTCAAATTAATAAATCCATATTTTTCGCCATTACTTACAGCCGAAAGTCCGTCACTAAATAAGTCTGCATCTTGGTATTGAGGTCTAACAATTACTTGTCCTTTGCTGTCAATAAACCCATATAAACTGTCTTTTTTCACCAAAAGTTGTTTGTTCTTGTCTCCTTGATGAATATAGTCCCAAGTCGGCTGAATAACAATATTTCCTTTCCTGTCAATGCACCCAAACTTATCATTGAGTTTAATAACTGCAAGTTGTTGTGTCTTACAAGCAGTTAAGAAAATGGTCAATATTATGTAGATTGTTTGTCTCATAAAAATGGCAGGTAACGATTAGGCTATAACATGTGGCGTGGATTGAGCAACTAAAGTAGCAAACAAAACCCAAACCTGAGGAAAATCTGTGAGACACGAGTGAAGCGAACTGGCCGAAGGCAATTTTGCGATTGAGCTTGTAGAAGCCATAGTTTATCGCTGATTCTCCCGATAAAAAATCGGGGCAGGCTGTTCAACACGGTTTTATTTACAAGTTTTTAATGTTTTTAATAGGTGTGCATCAGTTTGCTTCGCTCGTGTCATTGTTCGTCCTGCGGACGCAACGAAACTTTAGCTGTTGGTGATAGTTTTTTTTATTTGTTCAATCTGTTTTTCAAGTCCATTCGTTCGTGTAAAACTCGGATAATTTCAATTTCGCTTTGTGTAATAAGTTGATAAAAAATGATATGTCTTCCTGAATGTAATCCGAGTAAATTTTTGGTTATTTTATTATACCCTTTTCCAATTTCAGGATTTTTGCCAATTTCTTTACAAGCAAGTTTCAGCATTTCATAATATTTATCAGCTTGATTTTCAGACCATTTTTCAAAAGTATATTTCCAAATATTATTCAAGTCGTCAATTGCTTCTTTTCTTAAAATAACTTTAGCCATTTTTTCTTTTTTCGGCTTTTAGCTGTTTTAAATTTTCGTCAAAGTCAAAATTGTCGACTCTTGGACTTTCTAAACCTTTTTGAATTGCATTTTTCAAAGCAATTGCTTTACATTCTTCATCTTCTAAAAGTCGAAGTCCTGCACGAATAACTTCACTCACATTTTTATAACGTCCTACAGATACTTGGCTACTCACAAACTGGTCAAAATAATTTCCGAGAGATATTGATGTATTTTTCATTTCTTTTAAATTTTTATTAAAGTTACCAAAAATTGGTAAATATGCAAATTCTTAGTTTAATTTTTTCAGTATAATTATGAAGTTTTTTTTGTTTAAGAGGTCGGACGGAAAATTGCCGCCAACGGTCAAGTATAAGCGTAGTGCGGGTTTCGGAGCGATTCACTGTCTGTCCACCGAAAAGTTTCTTAGGAGCAAAAATGCTCAATTTTAACAGTTCAGCCCGCATTACGCTTATACAATGTGTGTGCCTTGAATGGTAAATATAGTTCATTGATTTGAATAACCCAAAGGGTGAAAGTCCCCGATGCACAGGAGTGACGTCCTGAAGCAAAGCAAGTGGCAAAGCCTGCCCCGTACTTGATACGGGGGTTGCTAACCGTGAGGTTAGGACTGAAGGAAGCGAAACTACAAAACTCGGTACTGACGAACAGGAATCAGATAAGAGGCTATTAGGCTGGATGAGCAAGTACACCATTGTGAAGTCCTAAACGCTTTAAGTGAATACCAAAATAGTAGATCTGGCAGGAATCGAGGGAAAGAAGATGTTCTTACCTGGGGAGGTCTCTGTAACCACGAGATGGTAGAGCAGAGAAGT
>Ga0210023_1000051_pt1 | contig 84546 bp, 90 predicted proteins | sample CryGeymeta201524_FD_183987 | JGI IMG/M metagenome (GOLD analysis project Ga0210023, IMG submission 183987) | Groundwater microbial communities from Crystal Geyser aquifers in Utah, USA - Crystal Geyser metaG 2015-24 (SPAdes) (version 2) | ecosystem: Environmental > Aquatic > Deep subsurface >... | reverse complement strand
AAAGCAGGCGCCGGGCTGCTGCAACCAGGCGCCTTGCTCATCGGTGGCCGGCGCTGGCTGGCCGAGGGCATGGGCGATGCTGGCGCGGGCAATGGCCAGCAGTACCTGACCCTGGGGCGCAGTCCCGATGCGATCCGTTTCAGTGGCCATGGGATGCCTCCGGCGTGAACGCCAGTGCGGCGTAGCCCACCACGCGCGACTTGTCACCCGCCGTATCGCCCGAATTGCACAGCCCGAGCAGTTCAGGGTGCAGGTGATGTTGCCGCGCGGCCAGCAGCAGGCCGTTGACCGGTGTGCCGCCGCAAGCCTGGCTGTGTGACACCGTGCTGTCGAGGTTCAGCATGGCGCGCACCGTTTCCCGATCTACATTGACCGCCGTGCTGTAGGGCAAAAAGTGCGACAAGTCCGAACTGATAACGATCAGCGTTTCGTCACTGCCCCACAGCGCGGCCAGCACTTGCGCCACCTGCGCCGGCGTTGCATCGCCCACGGCCAGCGGCACCAGCGTGAAGTCGTCCAGCACGGTTTGCAAAAAGGGCAGTTGCACCTCCAGTGAATGTTCCTGTGCATGCGCTGCAGCGCTGACCACCACCTGTGGCAGGCTGGTAATGGCGGCCACGCCGGCCTGGTCGATGGGAATGCGTCCCAGCGGCGTGTCAAAGGCATCAACCCCGGGCAGCGCCAAGCCGTGCACCGGCACGCGGTGCACCGGCCCGAGCAGCACAACGCGGTGAATGCGGTTGCGCGCGTTGGCCAGACTTGCATAGGCCAGCGCGGCAGTGCTGCCCGAATAGATGTAACCAGCGTGCGGGACGATGAGGGCTTTGGGCAGCGCGGCGGGGGCGGCCGTTTGCTGGTGCGCTACTGCTAGCAGGGTCAGGATGTGCTGCGACAACACTTCGGCTTGCAGTGGATAAAAACTACCCGCCACGGCGGGAGAACGGATGCTGGGCATGGTGACCTCCGATCAGTACGACACACATTAGATCAGTTCGTCTGGCGGTTTATCAAGGCCTGCTGCGGTTTGCCTGAACGGATAATGTTTGCCATAACAGATCAACCGCAGAGGACAAACACCATGGGCAACCGACTGACACAAATCGCCACCCGCACCGGCGACAACGGCACCACCGGGCTGGGCGACAACACCCGCGTGTCCAAAAACAGCTTGCGCGTGCATGCCATGGGCGACGTGGACGAGCTCAATTCCAACCTTGGCGTGCTGCTGTGCGAGCCCATGCCCGAGGGCGTTCGCAGCTTGCTGGTGGAGATTCAGCACCAGCTGTTTAACCTGGGCGGCGAGCTGTCGATTCCCGGCTTTGAGCTGCTCAAACCCGAAGCGGTGCTGGCACTGGATGCGGCGCTGGCCGAGCACAACGCGGCATTACCGAAGTTGCAGGAATTTATTTTGCCGGCCGGCTCACGCGCAGCATCGCTGGCTCATGTGTGCCGCACCGTGGCGCGCCGAGCTGAGCGTGCGGTGGTGGCGCTGGAAGGCCAAGAGGCGCTGAAAGACACGCCACGCCAGTACCTGAACCGCCTCAGCGACCTGATGTTTGTGCTCGCTCGTGTGCTTAACCGCTACCGCCTTGACGGCAGTGTGGGTGACGATGTGTACTGGAAAAGCGAAAAAATGGCGCGTGCCAGCACCGAGTAGCCGCCGCCGAAGCTCAGTCTTGCGCTGCTTTTTTCAACAAGATGTAAATCTCGTCTTTCAGGCGCAGTTTTTCTTTCTTGAGTTTTTCAATTTCTTCGGGTGTAGCCGGTTCCGTACGTGACACCATGCGCTTGACCTGCTGATCCAGCGCGTTGTGTTGCTGAAACAGGCTGACGAAATGTGCGTCGTTTGATTTGAGTTGGGTGATCAGGTCGCAAAATTCAGGAAACATGGCATGCCTCTATGTTGGATGGATCAAAAAGTCTGATCATCTTAGATTCATCAGTTGGACGCACCCGCGTGGGCGGCTGGCGGCGCGGCTGGGTAGGTGCCGCAGCTTCGATTGTGCCTGCGCACAATGGAACGGCACGAAGAGGCCAAGCCTCTGGCTTGGCTGCGCCCTGCAAGGGTGACGACCTAGCGGGCTACTGCCCGCAAGGAGGAGCAACGACCCCAGGCGCGTTGCCAGCGGCTCAATCGGGTGCGTAGCGCTCTGACCCAAAAGGTGAATCTGACTGAGACTGAAATATTCAATGTTCATATGCACTTAGGGCTTGTTCACAAATAACATGCACATTGGGCACGCCAGCTTTAGGCGCACTGCTTCGTTGCAAATCACTTGTGCAGCGCGCTGCACGGCACGCTTTGCGCCTTGCATTGCATCCCAAATGCACAGCTTATTCATGAACAAGCCCTTATTGAAGAAAACAAGCGGTCAACTGAGGAATCTAGGAGGCTGTCGAACTTTCGGCATCGAAGCGTTCTCGAAGAGCGGCGTAGCCAAATTCGACCCCAGCGAGGGCAGTTTTTGCCGGATTTGCTGGCTCATAGCCGAAGCTATGGGTCAAAAAGACGGTGAAAAATGGATCGCTGTGGTCTGATTGCAGCCGATGCACCGAAAGTTCGACAGCCTCCTTGTGCAACACAGTAGATTCAGCCCAAGAAGTGCTGCGACGAAAGTGCAGGCTGCGAAGCGCGTCAACTTTGCTTTGACGGCGGTTCATTCCTGTAGCGGGCTGTTCGCCAGGTGTGGTTCAAGTTGTTCTTCACAAAGATCAAGCGTACCAATTTGATCACCCAATTTGTGGATCAAACTGAATTGTTCTTCCACATTGCGACAGTTACCGCACATGCTCAGATGCATGCGCAAACGCAGGCTGTCAACGACATCCAAGGGTTCATCAAGGGATTGGGAAATCAATTCGGCTGCACGTTTGCAAGAATGCAAAAAATTCATTGAATACTCCCATTTGAATGCCCTTTGCTGGTCATGCATTGACGCAGACCCGTGCGTGCCCGGTGTAAAACCATCCGGCAATTGTCAGCTGTGAGTCCCAGGCGCTCGCAAATTTCGGATGTTTCAAATCCCAGCCACTCACGCATCATGAAGATACGTCCGGTCTGGGAAGGAAGGTGCTTCAAGCAGGCCTCCAAGACAGACATCATTTGACGTTGTGCCTCTTGTCGTTCAGGCTGTTGCCAGGAGGGCACGGTTTCTTTGTAGCTACCCTGCTCATCGTAAAGTTCATCATGGGCGGTGTCTTCTTCTTGATCAACCCAGACTCTTCGTTGTTGATGCGGCGAACGATACCAGTCGGCAATTTTGTGCTTCAGGATGGCAATGCCCCAGGTGACGAGCGAGGACTCGCCACGGTGAGACAGCGGGTTTTCCAAAACTGCAACCAAAGACTCTTGAACCAGGTCTTCTGCCAATGCTGGCTCAAAAACAACCATACGCGCGTGACGCAACATCCGTTGACGCAACTGCTGCCAGGATTGCGTTGAGGTTGCAGGTGGCGCAGGTAGAACCGTTTGCTCCAATTTTTCCATCAGATGCGTCATGGGATTGGGAATTAAGTAGGAAACCGATACAAGGAAAAAATCACCATTCACTTGGTCACATTTGTCTATGACTTTGTCGCTAAATGCTCACATTTCTTACATCTTCAGGTGATCAACAGCCAATAGGGTCAGGTCTGCCCAATCAGCCCCGACCCTAACGTCCATGTTCCACAAGGACACCCCAAAGCATGAAACACGCGTGCCCTGCGTAGGGCGGGTTTCAACCCGCCATGGCCGACTGAAGTCGATCCTACGACACGCTCTTCTTGTCGACTGTGGGCGTTGTTTCACGTTAATGGATTGTTTGGGATTAATGTCCATGTGTATCAAAAAATATTTGTCCACGGTACGTGGCAATTTCTTGACGAACTTGCTTACGTGTCAAAGTTGACGGCGCTTGCATCATGAGACGATCAGCTTGCCGATTTTGGAATTCAGTAATGGGAACCTTACCAGCTGCTTTGGCTTGAAGATAATCCGCCTTGACTTCGGCACGCGTCAATTCATTTTTTGCGGAATTTTCAGAATGCCAATCAATGTTGTAATCCATTGCAGAAGCTCCTAGAGAAGCGGCAGCAAGGAAGGTGGAGACGATGATGGTTTTCATGATGTTTCCTTTCGGGTTTGCAGCGCTGCGGTATGCAGTGCCGTCACAAACTTAGTCGCAATGATTTGTCTAAACGTGACAAAAAAATTTGCAGAGTGACACCAAGTTAGTGCTGGAACCACTTTGTTTTGCATTCATCCAGCCATGAAATGAAACGCCTGGTCATGACTCAAAGACGAACTGTCATTTAACGGAGATTCATGTCCATTACCATTCATTCAGTGCAGTGTTGCATCAATATTGCACCGGCTTCACGTTGAACAGTTCCGCGTTGAAATTCTTTGCATTTTCTGGAGAAAACTCATGTCTGATAACCATGCCCCGCTCATTACTTCCCTGCACCCCATTGATCACGCAAGTGCTCAGGGCAAATCCAAAGATGTGCTTGATATTGCATTAAAACAGGTTGGCTTCATTCCCAACATGTATGCCAACATGGCTAATGCACCGGCCATGCTTAGTACCTACTTGCACGGCTATGCCTTGTTTCGTAGCGAGTCAGGTTTTACACCAGCCGAGCAAGAAGTGGTGTTTCTTGTAGTGAGTCAGTACAACGGTTGCAATTACTGCACTGCAGCTCATAGCATGCTCGCTGACAAAATGTCGGGTGTCCCCAAAGATGTTTTGCAGGCGATTCGTGCACGTGCACCCATCCCAGATGCCAAGTTAGCGGCTTTGGCTGCCATGGCGGTAGAAATGGTGGCCAAACATGGCCAGCCAGACCGTGCGGTTGTACAAGCTTTTTTGGGTGCAGGCTACCAAGAACGTGACTTGCTCTACATTGTGCTTGCTGCTGCAGTCAAGGTGCTGAGCAACTACAGCAATCAAGCATTTCGTACCACCGTAGATGACAAATTTGCACCTTATAAGGTGGATTAAACCCAAATTCGCCAGCAGATCACTGCTGCGGTGCGTGATGCTGGCAGCGTAACAATCGAGTGATTCAAAACGACTCAGCCATTAAGAAGCAATAATCCGTTGCTTCATGACATGCATTTAAAGATAGGCAACAGATGAAAAAACTGCTAATTCTTGGCATCGCAGCGATATTGTTTTTTGGTTTTTTTGCACTCGATCTAAACCAGTATCTGACCTTGCAGGGTATGAAAGAAAGTCTGGGGCAGTTTGAACAACAGCGAGCCGCTTCCCCCCTGCTGGTGGGCTCTGTCTTTTTTGCGGTTTACGTGGTGGCCACGGCACTGTCCCTGCCCGGTGCCGTCATTTTGACCCTGGCTGCTGGTGCATTGTTTGGCTTGGGAGTGGGTACGGCACTGGTGTCGTTTGCGTCCACCATTGGTGCAACACTGGCTTTTTTGGCTTCACGCTATCTGTTTCGCGACATCATTCAACGCCGTTTTGGTGACCGACTGAAGGCCATCAACGATGGTATGGCCAAAGAGGGCACGCTGTACCTGTTCACTTTGCGTCTGATCCCTGTTTTTCCGTTTTTTCTGGTTAATTTGCTCATGGGTCTGACACCCATACGCACGCTGAGTTATTACTGGGTCAGTCAGCTTGGCATGTTGGCAGGTACGCTGGTGTATGTGAATGCGGGTACGCAACTGGCGCAGATCGACAGCTTGTCGGGCATTGTGTCGCCGGGTGTGTTGATTTCTTTTGCCTTGCTTGGCTTGTTTCCCTTGATCGCCAAGAAAATCATGAATATTGTCCAAGGCCGTCGTGTCTACGCCAAATGGCAACGTCCCAAGACCTTTGACCGCAACCTGATCGTCATCGGTGGTGGGGCTGCAGGGCTGGTCACTTCCTACATTGCCGCTGCGGTCAAAGCCAAAGTTACTTTGGTGGAAGCGCACAAGATGGGCGGTGACTGCCTGAACTACGGTTGCGTGCCGAGCAAGGCGATCATCAAATCGTCGCGCATCGCACAGCAGATGCGTCACGCTGAAAACTACGGCCTGGAGGCCACCACACCCGTGTTCAGCTTTGCCAAAGTCATGGCGCGGGTGCATCAGGTCATTGCCACTGTTGCACCACACGACAGCGCAGAGCGCTACACAGCGCTGGGCGTGGAAGTGATGCAGGGCTATGCCAAGGTGGTTGACCCGTGGACGGTGGAGGTCAAGCTCAACACCGGTGGCATTCAGCGCCTCACAACGCGCGCCATTGTCATTGCCGCTGGCGCACGTCCCTTTGTGCCGCCTTTACCGGGAATCGATGACGTTGGCTATGTCACCAGTGACACCCTTTGGGAAGAGTTTGCCAAGCTCGATGTACCACCTTCACGTCTGGTGGTGCTTGGCGGCGGTCCGATTGGCTGTGAACTGGCGCAAAGTTTTGCCCGGCTTGGCTCTAAAGTGATACAGATCGAAATGGCTCCCCGCATCATGATCCGAGAAGACATCGAAGTCTCAGACCTGGCACGCGATTCGTTGATGCAAGACGGCGTTGATGTGCTGACCGACCACAAAGCATTGCGCTGCGAACGTGAGGGTGAACGCAAATACATTGTGGTCACGCATCAAGGGCAAGAAAAACGCATTGAGTTTGATGTCTTGCTGTGCGCCGTGGGTCGTGTGGCACGCCTGCAAGGTTACGGCCTCGAAGAGCTGGGTATTCCAACTCAACGCACCGTTGCTGTGAATGAGTATCTTGAAACCCTTTATCCGAATATTTATGCAGCAGGCGATGTGGCCGGCCCCTACCAATTCACACACACAGCAGGGCATATGGCCTGGTACGCTGCTGTAAATGCCTTGTTTGGCGATTTCAAAAAATTCAAGGTCGACTATTCTGTTGTGCCATGGGCCACCTTCATTGAACCTGAGGTGGCGCGCGTGGGTCTCAATGAGCAGGACGCCAAAGAAAAAGGCATTGCCTATGAGGTCACCAAATACGGGCTTGACGATTTGGATCGTGCCATAGCAGACGGCACAGCGCACGGCTTTGTGAAAGTGCTCACCGTTCCGGGCAAAGACCGCATTTTAGGTGTCACCATCGTTGGCGAACATGCGGGTGACTTGTTGGCTGAATTCGTGTTGGCCATGAAGCACGGTCTGGGACTAAATAAAATTCTGGGCACCATTCACACTTACCCGACGCTGGCCGAGGCCAATAAATACGTGGCCGGCGAATGGAAGCGAGCACATGCACCGCAAAAAGTGTTGGCATGGTTGGGGCGGTTTCATGCCTGGCGGCGTGGCTGAAACGCCCACAAAACCAGTTACTGTTATTTACTACTCGGAAAACTGAACACCGCCCCCTCGCGCACCCCGGCACTCGGCCAGCGCTGGGTAATGGTTTTGCGCTTGGTATAAAACCGCACCGCATCGGGCCCGTAGCCGTGCAAATCACCAAACAGTGACCGCTTCCAGCCGCCAAACGAGTGGTAGGCCACCGGCACCGGCAGCGGCACGTTCACACCCACCATGCCGACCAAAATGTTGTCGGTGAAATACCGCGCCGCCTCGCCGTCGCGGGTGAAGATGCAGGTGCCGTTGCCGTACTCGTGCGCGTCAATCAGATCCATCGCATCAGCCAGGGTTTTGACCCGCACCACGCCCAGCACCGGGCCAAAAATCTCTTCCTGGTAAATGCGCATGCCGGGTTTCACGTGGTCAAACAGGCAGGCACCCAAAAAGTAGCCTGCCTCGTGACCGGGTACGCTGATCCCGCGGCCATCGACCACCAGCGTGGCGCCCTCGGCCACGCCTTGTTCCACATAGCCTTTGACCTTGTCAAAGTGGGCTTGCGTCACCAGCGGGCCCATGTCGCAACTGGCCTGCGTGCCGGGGCCGACCTTCATTTTGGCGATCTCGGTTTTCAGCCCGGCAATCACCGCGTCGGCGGTCGCATCGCCCACCGCCACCACCAGCGGAATCGCCATGCAGCGCTCGCCGCACGAGCCGTAGGCCGCGCCCATCAAGGCATTGACGGCGTTGGGGATGTCGGCATCGGGCATCACCACGGCGTGGTTTTTGGCACCGCCCAGCGCCTGCACGCGCTTGCCGTGGCTGCATCCGGTGCTATAAATATATTCAGCAATCGGCGTGGAGCCGACAAAGCTGATGGCTTTGACGCGCGGGTCGGTCAAGAGCGTGTCGACCGCCTCCTTGTCGCCGTGCACCACGTTCAACACACCTGGCGGCAAGCCTGCTTGCAGCGCCAGTTCAGCCACCAGCAGCGCGCTGCTCGGGTCGCGCTCGGACGGCTTCAAAATGAAGGTGTTGCCACAAGCCACCGCCATCGGCCACATCCACAGCGGCACCATCACCGGAAAGTTGAAAGGTGTGATGCCCGCGCACACGCCCAACGCCTGGAACTCGCTCCACGAATCAATGGCCGGGCCCACATTTTTGCTGTGCTCGCCTTTGAGCAGCTCGGGCGCGTAAGACGCGTACTCCACGTTTTCAATGCCCCGCTGCAGTTCGCCCAACGAGTCGCTGAGCACCTTGCCGTGCTCGGCGGTGACCAGCGCGCAGATGGCTTCAGCGTTTTGCTCAAGCAACACTTTCAGGGTGCTCATGACTCGCGCACGCTTGAGCGGCGGCGTGGCACGCCAGGCTGGGTAAGCGGCTTGGGCGTTGGCTATGGCCGCTTCCACGGTGAGTTTGTCGGCCAGCAGCACGCGCTTTTCAGCCAGGCCGGTGGCGGGGTTGAATACGTCAGCGGTTCGGTTGCCGCCTGCGGTGCGCTGGCCGTTGATCAAATGTTCGATGGTAGGGAGCGTGTTTGGCATGGTGATGGTCTCAAGAATAATATGAAGAGAATAAGGCTCTAGCCCTTATGAATACTGCGCAAGCAGCTATGAAGTTAATAGTGTTTTTGATACCAGTGCAGCCATGCTTGACGCCTGATCGTCCGCCTCTTGGCGTAGCCCATGGACCACGCCCGCACGGTCTGCCACACTCCGATTCTGGCTGACTTTCCATTTACCTGTAAGGGCTTCCATGGTGACTTCAATGCCCACAATCGCACGCAGCATCTGCGCCACATAGTCCGCGGGTGCGTCGCTCACCTGCCAGGGCGCGGCGCGAGGGTCTTCGCGCGAGTGGGTCAGCGCCGTCACCTGCGCGCGCAGCCAGTCGGCATCGTCTACCACCCGCAAAATGCCCCGCGCTTGCACCAGCACGTAGTTCCAGGTTGGCACCACCTTGCCATGCTCGGCCTTGGCGGGGTACCACGACGGCGTGATGTAAGCCTGCGGCCCACGGAACACCACCAAAACCGGGGTGTTGGCGGCGCGTTGCCACAGCGGGTTGGCACGTGCCACGTGGGCGCGCAGCGTGTTGGGCTTGTCAGCGGCCAGCAGGAACGCAATTTCATCCGCGCAGGGCAGCCCGTCCTGCACGCTCACCAGGCTGGCCAGCGGGTGCGCAGCCATCAGGGCGTGCAGCACCTCGGGGCGGGTCTCGGCAAAATGTTTAGGTTGGTACATGGTCTAGCGGCGCGCGCTGGGTGTCTGAGTTCGTTTCCATATCAACCTAGATTCCTCAGTTGGACGCACCCGAGTGGGCCGCTGGCGGCGCGGCTGGGTAGACGTGACGACGTAGCGGGCTACTGCCCGCAAGGAGGCGCAACGACCCCAGGCGCGTTGCCAGCGGCTCAATCAGGTGCGTAGCGCTCTGACCCAAAAGGTGAATCTGACTGAGACTGAAATATTCAATGTTCATATGCACTTATTGAAGAAAAAAAGCGGTCAACTGAGGAATCTAGGATCAATCCAACACGTTGTTGCAACGCCTTGCCGTGTCGTCTAGCGGCGTGCGTTGGGTGTCTGACGCAGCGGAATAAAGGAGGAGGCACGGGCGAAGCCCCAGCCGGGGGACATCCGCGGAGTCAGATACCCAATGCGCGCTGCGGGTTAAACCAGATGGCGTTGGCATCAAAAACTGACATGCGAAATGGCAAGCAGGCAACTCAAGCCGTAGCGTTAAAGGTCTCGCCCAGCGCGTTGATCAAGCTATCAATCTGCTCGGGCGTGCTGATGAAAGGCGGTGCCAGCTGAATGGTGTCGCCGCCGTAACGCACATAAAAGCCCTTGGCCAGCATCGCCTTGGCAATCTCATACGGCCGCTTGGCGGGTTCACCCGGCAGCGCCTCAACGGTAAAGCCCGCCGCCAGCCCCAGGTTGCGGATGTCGGCCACATGCTTGCAGCCTTTGAGCGAATGCACGGCGGCCTCAAAATGCGGGGCTAAGGCTTTGACACGGTCGATCATGTGCTCGCGCACCAGAATGTCCAGCACCGCCAGGCCCACCGCGCACGGCACCGGGTGCGCCGAGTAGGTGTAGCCGTGGGCAAATTCCAGCAGGTAGTCGGGTCCACCGGCGGCCATGAAAGTGTCGTATATGTCTTTGCTCGCAATCACCGCGCCCAGCGGCTGCGCGCCGTTGGTGATCTGCTTGGCGCAGTTCATGATGTCCGGCGTCACGCCAAAGTATTCTGCGCCGGTGTAAGTGCCCAGACGGCCAAAGCCGGTGATCACCTCGTCAAAAATCAGCAAGATGTTGTTGGCGCTGCAGATGTCGCGGATGCGCTGTAAATAGCCAGCGGGCGGCACCACCACACCGGCCGAGCCCGACATGGGCTCCATGATGACGGCGGCGATGTTGCTGGCATCGTGCAGCGCAATCAGCTTGAGCAAATCTTCGGCCAAACCAACCCCGCCGTAGCCATTGGCTTGCGCTTGCGCCGGTGGCAGGCCGCGGTAAAACGATCCGGCAGGCGGCTGGGTATGCGGTAAGTGATCCGCACCAATGCCTTGCCCAAACACCTTGCGGTTGCCGCCGATACCACCGACCGAAATGCCGCCAAAGTTGACGCCGTGGTAGCCTTTTTCGCGCCCAATAAACAGCGTCTTGGTGCCTTGCCCTTTGGCGCGCCAGTAGGCGCGTGCCATCTTCAAAGACGTGTCAGCCGATTCAGAGCCTGAGCCGGTAAAAAACACGTAGTCCAGCCCGTCCGGGGTGAGTTCTTTGAGCTTGTTGGCCAGCGCAAACGACAACGGGTGGCCAAACTGGAACGCGGGTGAATAGTCCAGCGTGGCGAGCTGATGGCTGGCGGCTTGCACAATCTCGCTGCGGCCGTGACCCAAGCCACAGGTCCACAGGCCTGAGAGCCCGTCAAAAATTTTGCGGCCGTCCAGGTCGGTGTAATAAGCGCCCTGGGCGCTGGCCATCATGCGCGGATGGGCCTTGAAGTCGCGGTTGCAGGTATAGGGCATCCAGTGCGCGTCCAGCCAGGCGGCGTCGGTGCGTGGGCGGGTCAGGGCTTGGGTGTCGGGCATGTTCATGGCGCAATCCTTCCAATGTGGCAAATCATTGGCCGATTGTGGGGCGCTCTGTTACTCTTATAAATAATCAACTGTCAACGTTCACTTGCTCATCTATGAAAGTAAAAACCCACCCCGCCCTGGGTCAGCTCAGCGACATGGACATCCGCTTGCTGCGTGTCTTCAAAACCGTGGCCGACTGCGGCGGCATGGCGGCGGCCGAGTTGGCGCTCAACATTGGCACCAGCACCGTCAGCCGCCACATCAAAGACCTGGAAACCCGCCTGAACCTCACCCTGTGTCGACGTGGCCGCGCCGGTTTTGCCCTGACCCCCGAGGGCGAGCAAATTTATGCCGAAACCCTGCGCCTGCTCAGTGGCGTGGATGCGTTTCGCAGCCGGGTGGACGAGATTCACCAGCGCATGGGTGGCGCGCTGCAGATTGCGGTGTTTGACAAAACCGCCAGCAACCCCGCCGCGCACATCAGCCAGGCGATTGCGCTTTTTGCTGCCCAAGCGCCCGACGTGGCACTGCACCTGCACGTGGCCCCGCTGGATGCGATTGAGCGTGGCGTGCTCGACGGCCAGTTTCAGGTTGGCATCATCCCCGGCCACCGCAGTTCTGCCACACTGGCCTACGACGAGCTGTTCAGTGAAACCATGTACCTGTATTGCGGCGCGGCGCACCCCCTGTTTAAGGCCGCAGCAAGCATAGAGCCCCAAGACTGGAACGCGCTGCGCGCCCATGCCTTTGCTGGCTTGGGCTACCACTCGCCCAACATGGAGTTGACCCAGCAGGTGCAACTGTTGCGGGCGGCCACCGGGTACGACCAGGAATCGATTGCCACGCTGATTTTGTCGGGCTGCTTTCTGGGATTTTTGCCTGACCACTACGCCGCTGAATTTGTGCGCCAGGGACGTATGCGTGCGCTCAAGCCGGAGGTGTTCAATTACTACTGCAGTTTTTTCAGCATTGTGCGCGCGTCACCGCAGGCCACCCGGGTCACGCAGATGTTTCAAATGTGCCTGCGCCAGGCACACCTTGCGACCCCAAATTTATAAGCGTTTTTTGGATTTGAGCACAGTCCAGGCCAAGCGTCCGGCAGCAAACAGGTTGACCGCCATCACCGCCAACGACGGCCACAGCGGCAATTCCACCCCCGAAAGGGCTGCATAAGCCAGCAGGCCAACCAACGCCAGCCCGGCGATCAGCAGCGTCACAATGTCGCCACGAATGGCCCCACGTTGGAAAAATTTCATGGTCATGGTCAGCTTGGGAAAAAGAATGAATTTTGATTTTAAGGGCTCAAGCGAGAATAGCTTGGACAAAGGAGGTTGTGATGGCAAGTGCCAGGTTAGGGCTTGTTCACAAATAACATGCACATTTGGCGCGCCCGCCACTGCCGCCAGAAATGAGATATTTGCTATTTCCGCATCCCTTATGTGCGCCAGGCCTGGCCGCCGGTGTTGCTCTGCCTGGCGCTGCTGTGGGCTTGGCTGCTATGAGCTTGGCTGCACTGGTGTTGTCCCTGAACCACTGTCACCCAGGTTCTGGACAGTGCCCAATCATTGGTGAGCCAATGTCCCCTTTTTTGATTCACCGAGGTTCACCATGACAGACAGCACCCACCACCGCATTTGCCCCCTGTGTGAAGCCTGTTGTGGGCTGGAGATCAAAGTGCGTGACGGCACGGTGACGCAAATTCGTGGCGACGCGCAAGACCCGTTCAGCCAAGGCTATCTCTGTCCCAAAGCCGTGGCCTTGAAGGACCTGCATGACGACCCCGACCGGCTGCGCACGCCCATGATCAAACGGGGTGGCGTGCATCAGCCTGCCACCTGGGACGAAGCTTTTGCTGAAATCGCCCGCCGCCTGCCGCCGCTGCAGGCTCAGCATGGCCGCCACGCAGTGGCAGTGGCTGTGGGCAACCCGGTGGCGCACAAATACGGGCTGTTCACTTACTTCCCCAAACTGGCGCGCGCTTTGGGCACGCGCAATGTGTTTTCGGCTTCCAGCCTGGATCAGGTGCCCAAACAACTCTCCTGCGGCCTGATGTTTGGCCACTGGATGAGCGTGCCCCTGCCCGACATCAGCCGCACGCAGCTGTTGATCGTGATCGGGGCCAACCCGCTGGCCAGCAACGGCAGCCTGTGGACGGTGCCCGACTTCAAGGGCAAGGCCAAAGCGCTGCAAGCGCGCGGCGGGCGCCTGGTGGTGATTGACCCGCGCCGCACCGAAACCGCGGCAGTGGCCAATGCGCATCATGCGATTCGCCCCGGCGCGGACGTGTTCTTGCTGGCGGCCATGGTCAACACCCTGTTTGCCAAGGGCTGGGTGCGTCTGGGTGCGGTGGCCGAATGGGTCAATGGCGTGGACGAGGTGCGCCAGGCCGTGGCCGCCTTCACCCCCGAGGCCGTGGCGCAACGCTGCGGCATGGCCGCCGACACCATCGTGGCCTTGACGCACGAGTTGGCGCACACCGAACGCGCGGCGGTGTATGCCCGCATTGGCACTTGCACGCAAACCTTTGGCACGCTGGCCAGCTGGCTGGTGGATGTGCTCAACCTGCTGACCGGTCATCTGGATGCGCCCGGTGGCGTGATGTTCACCAAAGCCGCCGCCTTTGCCAGCAACACCCAAGGCAAGCCGGGCAGTGGGCGTGGCATCAGCACCGGCCGGCATCAGTCCCGCGTGAGCGGTGCGCCCGAGGTGATGGGTGAGCAGCCCATGACCTGTCTGGCCGAAGAGATTGAAACAGCAGGTGCCGACCAGATTCGCGCCCTGATCACCGTGGCCACCAACCCGGTGCTGTCTACCCCCAACGGGCCGCGCATCGCCAAGGCGCTGGAAAGCCTGGATTTCATGGTCAGCATGGACATTTACCTCAACGAGACCACACGCCACGCCGATGTGATTTTGCCCGGCGTGTCGCCGCTGCAGGACGACCACTTTGATGTGACCTTTGGGCAGCTCTCCTGGCGTAACCAGGCCCGCTACAGCGCCCCGGTGCTACCGCCAGAAGACCGCCCGACCGAGTGGCAAATCCTGCTGAAGCTGGCCGCCATTGCCCAGGGGCAGAAGGTGGATGTAGACGTGAACGCGCTGGACGATGCCCAGTTTGCCCAAGACGTGCAACGCCAGTTTGGCAACCATGCGCCTGCGGTCATGCAAGCCACCCAGGGCTTGCGCGGCCCGCAGCGCCTGCTGGAACTGGGCTTGCGCACCGGCCCCTACGGCGATGCGTTTGGCCAAAAACCAGACGGTCTGACCCTGGCCAAAGTGCAAGCGGCTACCAGCGGCCTTGACCTGGGCGAGCTGCAGCCACGTGTGCCGGAGCTGCTGCGCACCCCCAGCGGCCAGATCGAGCTGGCCCCGCGCATGCTGCTGGCTGATTTGCCGCGAGCCTGGGCGGATGTGCACGCCTGTGCGCCTGAACTGGTCATCATCGGGCGGCGCGACGTGCGCAGCAACAACAGCTGGATGCACAACCTGCCCACGCTTGCCAAGGGCCCGATGCGCTGCACCGTTCTGGTGAATCCGGCCGATGCGGCTCGACTGCAACTACAAGACGGCAAGCTGGCGTGCATCAGCAGCGCTTCAGGGCAGGTGCAAGCGCTGGTGGAATTGAGTGCCGACATGATGCCTGGCGTGGTGAGCTTGCCGCATGGCTGGGGGCATGATTTGCCCGGCAGCCAGCTCGCCCTGGCGGCACAGCGCCCCGGTGCCAACCTGAACGCGCTGCTGGACGACCAGCAACGTGACCCGCTGTCTGGCAATGCGGTGCTCAGTGGTGTGGCGGTTAGTGTGCGCGCGTGACAGGTTTTGTAGGGTCGACTTGAGTCGACCATGGTGGGTGCAAGTACACCCTGCAAAAGTGCCACGCATGGTGAGCGCATCCGCTCGACTTATTTACACTAACGTCCATGTGCAACAAGGACACCCCAAAGCATGAAACACGCGTGCCCTGCGTAGGGCGGGTTTTAACCCGCCATGGCCGACTGAAGTCGGCCCTACGACACGCCATTCTTGTCGGCTGTGGGCGTTGTTTCACGTTAAATAAGCCTCTAGCCCTTATATAACAAGCGCATGCAGCTATTGAATATGTAGCTAATGCATGCCGTTTTTGGCTGCACTTGCTGCGTGTCCCAGGCGTTTGCCGTGCGGCAACTCATGCAAACGGGTGAGCAGGTCGCGGCAGTAGCCGTCCACCTTGAGGCACTTGTTGATCTCATCCACCGGCAGCGGGCCCGACACCACCACAATGTCGTTGGCGCTGGCCAGAGCCCCGCTGGCACGCAGGCGGCGGCGGGTGTTGTTGGCCCAACTGTGGATGCGCATGGGACTACCGTGCTCGCGCAGTGCGCCGGTGCTGGCCTCAAATGCAATCGCCACGTTGTCGGTTTTGAGCCGCAGGCGGTGCTCTCCGGTGACTTTGCTCACCGGCGTGCTCAGGTCATACAGGTGGTAGTTGCCTTCTTTGAGTTGGTATTGCAGTGTCATGTGGCGTGTCCTCTTCTAGAGAGGTGGATTTTGCAAGGTGTGGCAGTTGGCTAAAGCTGAAAAAGCACCCAAAAACCGGGCGCAAATGCAATTTGGGTGTAAACCCTGACAAGGCTTGACCGCATCATAAACAGTACAGTCGCACAGTACGGTCGTCGCATTATCAGTAATAGAATAAATTTTGCCCGTAAACATTAGCCACACTGATTGAGTCACGCCCATGAGCACTTTTGACCCCGATGCACTCGAATGTCTGGCCGCCATTGTGGAAGAAGGTGGCTTCGAGCGCGCGGCGGTGCGTTTGTCGATCACCCAGTCGGCGGTGTCACAGCGGCTGCGCTCGCTGGAAGTGCAGGTGGGCACGGTCTTGATCGTGCGCAGCCGCCCCTTGAAGGCCACGGCGGCCGGGCGTTTGCTGCTCAAGCACGCCATGCAAACGCGGCTGTTGCGTGCCGACCTGGAGCGCGACCTGAAAGACATGTCACCCGGCGTGGCCGGGATGGCGGGCGAGGATGAGCGCATTTCGATTGCCATCAACGCCGACAGCATTGCCACCTGGGCCTTGCCCGCGCTCAACCCGATCGCACACCAGGGCTTGGGGCTGGAGATCATCACCGACGACCAGGACTTTACCTTTGAGTGGCTGCGCGAAGGTCGCGTGCTGGGCTGTGTGACCACCTTGCCGGCGGCGCTGCGCAGTTGCAAAGTGGAACCCCTGGGCGCCATGCAGTATGTGGCTGTGTCGCAACCGGAGTTTGCCGACAAGCACTGCCCGCAGGGTCTGACCCCGCACAATTTCAACCGCTTGCCGTTCATCGCCTTCAACCGCAAGGATGATTTGCAGGCCGAGTTTGTGGCCAGCGTCTGTGGCCTCAAACATGTAGCCCTAAGCCAGCTGTATGTGCCCAGTTCAGAAGGTCAGGTGTGTGCGGTGCTGGCCGGTTGGGGCATCAGCGTGCTGCCTGAACTCAAGGTACGAGATCACTTGCAGACGGGGCGATTGGTTGAGCTGATGCCCGGGCGCAGTTTGCCGGTAGCGCTGTATTGGCATTGCTGGAACCTGGACTCCGCGCTGCTGGATACCTTGACCCAGACGTTGAAGGCCGCCGCCGCGACGGCCCTGGTTGAAATGCCTGTGCCTTAGGGCTTGTTCACAAATAACATGCACATTTGACTCGCCAACTTTGGGCGCACTGCGTCGTTGCAAATCGCTTGTGCAGCAGAGCTGCACAAGCGATTTGCGCCTCGCATTGCATCCCAAATCCGGCGGCCAAATGTGCAGCTTATTCATGAATAAGCCCTTAGCGCACGATCAGCACTGGCACCTTGCAGCTGGCCAGTACTTGGGTGGCCACCGAGCCCACCACCAAATTGATCAAGGCGCCGTGCCCGTGTGAACCCATCACCACCAGGTCAAACTTGCCGTCTTCAGCTAGCTTGGCGATCAGTTCGCCGGGCTTGCCGGTTTTCCAGGAGCACTTGGCCGTGACACCATGGCGCTCCAGAAATTTGGTTACCGGTAGCATCACGCGCTGGCCTTCATCTTCGTAGTATTTGGCCACCAGTTCCTTGCCCAGTGCAGCCCGTGCCTGGGTCGGCAGCACCAGTTGCGCGGTAAAAGCGACATATTCATTTTTAGGCGAGAACAACTCATGCGCAGCCAGATAAGCCAGCATTTTCTTGGTGTACGCACTGCCATCAACAGCTAGAAGAATTTTCATGGTGAACTCCAAAATTTAAGTAAGGTCAGTTTACCCAAGGTCAGGGCATCTGTGGGGCTGATGGTCAAGAAAACGTCAGCTTGATTGCACCAGTTGCGCTGTCAACCCGGCTTGTGTCAATGCCGTCAGCACTTCGGCGATGTGTTGTGACCCACGTGTCTGGACTACCAGCTCGACTTCAGCGTTTTGTGCCGCCAGCGTGGTGAAGGCGCGCTGGTGGTGCACCTCGTTGATGTTGGCTCCGGCGGCTGCCACCGTGGCGGTGATCAGCGCCAGCGTGCCGGGTACATCGCGGGCGCTCACTTTGAGCCGTGCCAGCCGACCAGCGCGCACCATGCCACGCTCAATGATGGCCGCCAGCAGCAGCGGGTCAATGTTGCCGCCGCACAGCACCAGGCCGACCTTTTTGCCTCTGAAGCGGTCGGCGTATTTCAGCAGCGCCGCCAGACCGGTGGCTCCGGCACCTTCCACCAGGGTTTTTTCTACTTCAAGCAGCATCACGATGGCCTGCTCGATGTCGCCCTCTTCCACCAGCAGCAGGTCGTCCACCTTGGCGCGGATGATGGCTTGCGGCAGTTGGCCAGGCGTGCCCACCGCAATGCCTTCGGCAATGCTGCTGCTGCCCTGCGGGTGGTGCGTGCCCTTGATGGCGTTGACCATGGCCGGGAAGCGCGTGGTTTGTACGCCGATCACTTCAATCCCGGGCTTGATGGCTTTGGCCGCGGTGGCCATGCCCGCAATCAGGCCGCCACCGCCAATGGCCACAATCAGCGTGTCGAGCTCCGGCACTTGAGCCAGCATCTCCAGCGCCACCGTGCCTTGGCCGGCGACGATGTCAGGGTCGTCATAGGGGTGCACAAAAATTAGCTGCTGCTGTTTGGCCAGCAGCAAGGCGTGGCTGCGCGCCTCGTCCAGCGTGTCACCGTGCAGTACCACCTCGGCTCCAAAGCCACGCGTGCGTTCCACCTTGACCCCAGGCGTGAAGCGCGGCATGACGATCACCGCGCGGATACCCAGACGCTGCGCGTGGTAAGCCACGCCTTGGGCATGGTTGCCGGCACTCATGGCGATCACGCCATGGGCACGTTCAGCGGCACTGAGCTGCGACAGTTTGTTGCAAGCCCCGCGCTCTTTGAACGAGGCGGTGAACTGCAGGTTTTCGAACTTCAGAAACACCTGCGCGCCGGTGATGTCCGAGAGCGTGTGCGATGCCACGCAAGGGGTGTTGAGCAAGTGACCTTGCAGGCGCTGGGCAGCGGCTTGAATATGGGGCAGTTCAATCATGGCGGCATTGTGCTACTTCACCCGGGTGCCCAGCCAGGCGGCACTGACGATCATCAACGCGGCCAGCCCCACCGGCCAGCTCAGGCTGCGCCCAGTGACCCCCAGCAGCATGGCGGTGGACAGCAGCGGTGTGAGGTAGCTCAGGATGCCAATGTGACGCGCGTCACCGGTTTTCAGCGCCTTGTCCCACAGAAAAAAAGCCGCCCCCATGGGCCCCAGTCCCATCAGGGCAATCAACATGCCGTCACGCAGGGTCAAGCTCACGCTGGGTTCCATCAGCGTGTGGCACAGCAAGGACAACAACCCCGACACCCAGGCAAAGCTGCCAATCGCCGCCGTGGGAAAGGCTGCCACGCGGCGTGTCAACAGCGAATAACTAGCCCACATGAAGGCCGCACCGGCAGCAGCTAAATAGCCCCAAAAAGCATTGGGTGCGATGAAGTTGCCGATCGTTTCAGTGCCACGATGGGCTCCACCCAGAATCACCACGGCAGCGCCCGTAAACCCCATCAGTGCCGCCACCACATGTTGCCAGCGCAAGTGCATGCCCGGCAGCAGCACCGGGGCCAGCACCACAATCAGCAGCGGCCACAGGTAGTTGACCAAATTGGCCTGCACCGGTGGGGCCTGGCGCAGCGCCAGAAACAGCAGAAAGTGGTAGCCAAACAAGCCATACACGCCCAGGGCCAGCGTTGGCAGGGGCACACGCCAGGCGGTCAATTTGAAGCCGGACAAAGGCAGTGCGATCAAGCCGCCCACCATCAGGGACAGACCGGTGAGCAAGAACGGCGGCACATGGCTCAGCGCCACGCCCAGGCTGGCCAGACTGCTCCAAAGTGCAATTGCGCCCAGCGCCAGCCACTGCGGGTGCGTGGTGGGCTTCAAGGACGCTGGTCGGTGGATGGCCGTTGCCACAGGTTGATGCCGCCCTCCACCGCGTGCTGGTCAATGGCCTTGAGCTCATCGCCAGTGAAGATCAGGGCGCGCACGCCCGTGCTGTTGAGCAGGGCGGCGGCCTTACGCGTTTTGCCGACTGCAAAGTTATGCCACAGCCCCAGGCTGATGGCGGGCAACTTCAGGCCACTGGCACCGCAGCGGCGGAAGGGCATGATGTCATAGCGATTGCCAGAGGCTTGGTAGGTCATGAGTGGGGCTTTCGGTGGTCAGTTAAACATTGGGCGGGGGTGGCTTAAGGCGTGGCGAGCCCTTAAGGTCGCCCCATGATCTTGCGCACTGTGCCATCGGCTTTGAGCTTGGCAAACGCGACCCGGGTTTTTTGCACCACCGCGTCGCTGGTGGCGTTGCTGTAGGCCATGTACAGGCCGGTGGAGGCTTCGTCCAGTGTCAACACCTTTTCAATGCCAGTACAGTCAAACTTGGCTTGAGCGCACAAAATTTCAATGTCATCTTCTACCAACGGAAGCAGATCAACCTGGTGTTGGACGAGCTTGTTGAAACTGTCCATGACTTGAGCCGACACCACCAGGCGCTGGAAGCCCTTGCTTTGCAAGTATTGGTGGCGAACGTCATCGCGCATCACGCCTATGCTGTAGTTCTTGGCATCGGCCAGCGTTTTGACCTTCACGTCAATGCGCTCGCGCAGGCGGTACAGGTGGTACTGAATCTTCATGATCTCACCAGCCCATTTGAACTGCGACTCGCGCGCCGGTGTGCGGGCTATCAGAAAAATCAGCACGTCGGGCTCTTTCAGGGCCATGTCATAGGCTCGTGCCCATGGGTAGATGTTGATCTGGTAGTGGGTCAAATCGGCGCTTTGCAGGGTTTTTTCCACCACTTCAGTGGCTGTGCCCACTACCCGTTCACCCGATTGATAGGTGTAGGGCGTGGTTTCTGTGACCCCCAGAATCGACTGGGCGTTGACCTGAGCACACGCAAGCGCAAACAAGCCAGGCAGAAACAAGGCGCAAAGCCCTGGGGGGACAAGCTGTTTCATGTTGAAAATTCCTTCCTATTCAGGTTGCACAACTGAACTTTGGCAAGGTATCGCCCGATTGCGGCCCGCTTCCTTGGCCCGGTACAGCGCCTGGTCAGCGGCCTCAAACAGGGCATCAAAACTGGTGTGCTGCCCCGATTGGAGCTGCGCCAGGCCAATGCTGATCGTCACCCAGGGCTCGACGCTGGACTTGGCGTGCGCCAGGTGCAAGTTGGCCACAGCCAGACGCAGTCGCTCAGCCACCAGCCAGGCGGCGGCTTGTGTGGTGGCAGGCAGCAGCACCGCAAATTCTTCACCTCCAATGCGGGCCAGCGCATCGCCACCCCGAGGCAAAGCGTCCTGCATGGCTTGGGCCACCGCTTGCAGGCATTGGTCACCGCTGGCGTGGCCATAGTGGTCGTTGTAAGCCTTGAAATAGTCAATGTCGCAAATCAGCAAGCTCAGGGGCTGGCCGCTGCGCGTGGCACGCTGGAATTCGTCGCATTTGGCTTCATCAAAATGCCGCCGATTGAACAAGCCCGTTAAGGCATCGTGGCGCGACAGCGTTTCGAGCTGCTGGTTGGCCTGGTGCAGCGCTTCTTGCGTGGCGACAATATGGGTCATCTGGGCGTTGTGGCGCATGCTTTGCAGCAGCATTTGCGTTGTCATGGTCACCAGAGCCTGGTGTTCAGGTGGCCAGCTATTTTGGTCAGCAGGTTTACCAAAAAACAGCATGCCGTAATTTGCATCCTCGCCACGCAACAGCGCCAACGCACTGGCCCCCACCGAGGGGCTGCTGAACACACGGGCTTCCTGGGCATTCAATTGGCGGTGCAGACCCTCAGGGCTGGTGAAAAAAAGCAACTCTTCGCGCGCCAGTTTGACAGGCACAGCGGTCAGCTCGTCCAGTGCCACGAGGCTAACGGATGCGCCGTCGGCTTGCCACTGGGCGTACACGCTAAAAGCCGCTTGCCCAGGCACCGGCACCAGCCAGAACGCATGGTGAACCCCCAGGTGTTGCGCCACCTGGGTCAGGCATTCCTGTTGACAGCTGTCAAACGAGGTATGCGAGGCGTGAATCAGCTGATTCGACAGGGCCAGCACCAATTGCTGTGCCTGGTTGAGTGACTCCAGCTCGGTAGTCCGTAACCGTACCATGTCGGCCAGGTGGTCACGGTGTTCGCCCAATTCGTTTTCATATTGTTGCTGGCGCACCAAGTAGTCTGCCAATTTGCCTTGCAACTGGTTGACACCGTTCTCCAGCAGGGTCAGCTCGTCGTGCAGCGCCGGGTTGCGCGCCAGCAGCAAGGGCTCGCCCATGGCATCCGGCGTGAGCTGCCCCAGATGTTGCGCAATGTGCTGCACATGCCTGGTGACGCTGCGACTGAACACCAACATGATCAGCCCGGCCAGCAGCAGCGACTGCAGCAGCTGGGCTATGACGATGTCAAAAATTTCACCACGCAAGTCTGCCCACAATACCCGTTCGTCACCCGCCAGCGTCAGCTCACCCATAGGCTCTGAACCGCCTGGGAAAGGGATATACGCCAAGTCCAGCCTTAGGGTCGGTGCCAGGGTGGACGCTTGCCAGCCTGGTGCAGTGCGCTCCAGCACTTCATGCGCACGGGTTTTGGAAGCCATCTTGAGCGTGATGCGACCCACGGTGCTGACCCGTGCCGCGCTGTCCATGTGGGCTTGCAAGGCTTCCCGATCCATTTCCCAAATCGCCTTGCTCAGGGTTTGCTGGTAGACCTGTTCTACCAACATCAAGTCTGCGTTCATGGCAGCCCAGTTTTCTTGCCAGGCCCAATAGGCTCTTGCTGCCACCGCAAGTAAGGTGAAGGCCAGGCTAAAACCCAGCGTGGCCCAGACCAGGCGCAAGCCCAGCGAATGCTTAAAGCCACTTCTTTTTGAGTGCATCGTAGCTGCCGTTATCTTTGATTTTGACCAGCGCCTTGCGCAGTCTTTCCACCAGGGCATCTGGGGTTTTGGGGCCAAAAGCCATGTAAAGCCCGTCACTGCTCAGCTCACGGATAGCATAACTGCGCGCCAGACTTTTGGCTGGGTCATCACCGGCCTGACGCACCAGGTAAGTAGCGACCAGCTCGGTCATGATCCACAGGTCAACCCGGCCTTGTTTGAGCTTGTCGTAGTTCAGCTCGTAGCGGACGCTGGACTGCAGGTTTTTGCCCTTTTGAAACCCCTTGGAAATCAAAAATTGCTCGCCTACGTCTTCATTCACCGTGGCAGTCTGGTAGCTTTTGGCCTGGGCCAGCTGGGTGAAATGCAGTTGGCGTTGAGGCAGTGAGTAGAGGTAAAAATCAGTGGGGGCAATCATGCCGACCCACTTGAACAAGGACTCGCGCTGTGGTGTTCGGGCAATGGAATAAATCAGCACGCTGTCGGCGTGTTGCGCGGTTTCATAAGCACGCGCCCAAGGCTGGGACTGAAAGTTGCCGTGGATGTTGGCTTCTTGCAAGACCGCTCGCACCACCTCGGTGCTGAAGCCGGTCAGGCGACCCTGTTCGGTGTAGTTGTAGGGCGGGAATTCTTCGGTCACCACCTGCAGGGTTTCAGCCCGTGCCAGGTTGACCAAGGCGGCAGACATTGCCAGCAAGGTCAGGAAAAACAGCTTTCGCCATGGTCGAGTCATGTCACCCCCGTGTGGTTCAAGTTCAGAAGTGGTCTGCAAGCATGAAGCAAGATACTACCGCAGCTGACTGCAGGGTCTTGGTGTCCGTGCTTGCCTCATCATGAATTTAAGCCTTTATGTGCTGTAGCCCTTATGAATAAAGAGCAAGCAGCTATTATTATGATAGCGGTTTGAGCAACTCCGCCAAATCACTCTCAGAAAACAGTGGCTGCTTGCGCCCCACAGCGCCGCTGTACATGCTTTCGGCCAACTGTGCTTTGCGCTCTTGCAGCGCCAAAATGCGCTCCTCGATCGTGCCTTGCGCCACCAGTTTGACCACCCACACGCTTTGCGTCTGGCCAATGCGGTGGGCGCGGTCGGTGGCCTGGGCTTCTACGGCCGGGTTCCACCAAGGGTCGTAGTGGATCACGGTGTCGGCTTGGGGCAGGTTCAGGCCGGTGCCGCCGGCTTTTAGGCTGATTAAAAACAGCGGTACTTGGCCGCTGGTGAACTGGTCAATGATCTCGTCGCGCTTCTGGCTCTGGCCGGTGAGTTTGACCCATTGGATGTTGCGCTTTTTTAGCTCGGCTTCGATCAGCGTCAACATGCTGGTGAATTGCGAGAACAGCAAAATGCGCCGCCCCTCGCTCAGCATCTCGGGCAGCAGTTGCATCAGTTGGTCGAGCTTGGCCGAGGTCTTGACCTTTTGCGCCGCCGCCAGCTTGAGCAGATGCGGGTCGCAGCACACCTGGCGCAGCTTCAGCAGCGCGTCCAGGATGGTGATTTGCGACTTGGCCAGACCCTTGGTGTTGAGCGCCTCGCGCACGGTTTTTTCCATGCCCAGACGGATGGTTTCGTACAGGTCGGCCTGCTTGCCTTCCAGCTCGACGCGCATCACCGTCTCGACCTTGGGCGGCAGCTCGTGCGCCACCACGGCCTTGGTCCGACGCAGCATGAACGGCGTGACGCGCGCGCGCAGCTGCTGCGTGGCCTCTGGGTCGCCCAGCTTTTCAATTGGTTTGCGAAACAGTTCGCCAAAATGTTTTTGACTGCCCAGAAAACCCGGCATCAAAAAGTGGAACAGGCTCCACAGCTCGCCCAGGTTGTTTTCCATCGGCGTGCCTGACAGACACAGGCGATGCCGGGTGTTGAGCTGGCTGACCACCTCGGCGGCATGGGTGTTGGCGTTTTTGATGTTTTGTGCCTCGTCCAGCACCACCAGGTGCCACTGGCCTTGCAACCAGCCTTCGCGGTCGCGCGGCAGCAGCGAATAGGGGGCGATGACAAGGTCGTGGTCGTGCGTGCTGCCGGTTACTTCATGCCGATCCGCGCCGTGGATCACCAGCGTGCGCAGCTCGGGGCAAAAGCGTTCGGCCTCTTTGCGCCAGTTGCCCATCAGGCTCACCGGCGCAATGATGAGGGCTGGCAGAGTCAGGCGGCCAGCGTCTTTTTCGATCTGAATGTGCGCCAGGGTTTGCAGTGTTTTGCCCAGCCCCATGTCGTCGGCCAGAATGCCGGCCAGACCGTATTCGCGCAAAAACTGCAGCCAGTTCACGCCTTGCTGCTGGTAGGGGCGCAGCGTGGCGTTAACGCTTTTAGGCAACGCCACTTCGGGCATTTCAGCCCGTCCACTGAGTTTGGTCACCATCTCGCGCAGGTGCTGTGAGCCTGCCCACACTGCACCTTCGCCTAGGCTGGCGGTGGTGCGCAGCGCGTCCATGCGCGAGAGTTTCAGGCTGTCGCCGCTGAAGTCATGGTCGCGGTCGCCCACCAGTTCCAGCAAAGCACCCATCCAGGGACGCAGGTTGTCGGTGGGCAGGCGGATGAAGCCGCCGCCCGCTTGCGGCAGGTAGACAAAAGGCGGTAGCTCTGGCAGCCCGGTTTGAGCGTCACGCGAGCTGCGTGCTGCCACCGCAATCAGTTCGGGCAGCAGCGGCAAAATGTTGTGGCGTACCCCATTGATGTCCATGCCCAAGGACAAATCGAACCACGGCGAGGTGGCTTCGTCATCGCCCTGAGCGTCCAGGTTCACGCTCAGCGTTTCGCCGTGGGCTATCCAGTCTTTCAGGGCGTCGTCCAGCGTGACTTCAAAACCTGCATGGCGCAGCTCGGCGTAGTCTTCATCGGCCCAACGCAACCAGGTTTGCTGCGAGCCACTGCCGCTCAAGCCAAACACGCCTTGCGCGTGTGCGGACAACCCCAGGTTCATCAGGTGGGTGATGGCTTCCAGCTCGGACTGGGGGTCGCGGTGCAACAAGCAGCGCGTCTTGCCGTCGTCCACCAACACCGTCGTGCCCTGTCCGACCCACCAGCCCTTGCGGCCTTGGTAATCAAAACGCAGGGTGGCGGTGAGCAGACCGGCGGTGTTGACATCGGCGGGTGAGGTGGGCGTCAGGTGCAGACAGGCTTTGGGCGTGATACCACTCAAGGTTTGCAGCTGCTCCAGCATGGGGGGCATGGGTACCGGCCCGAGTCGCTCGACCAATGCCGCCTGGTGTTTTTTGAGTGCCGAAGCTTTGAGTGGCGGCGACTTCAGCAGCACAGCAACCTGCCCCATGCTCATGTCGCGCACCAAGGCTTGGCCGCATGTGTGGTTGTAGCTGTCCAAGTAAAGCGGCGGGGTGTTCATGCACAGCTTGGCCTGGGGTTGATCCAGCAAGGGGCGCAGCACCCAGTTGCTTTCTTCGCTGGCGAGCTGGCTGACCTCGTGCCATTGCCAGCGAACCTCCAGCGGCACACCCCAAGTCACCGGCTTGAGTGGCATGGCGGGTTGGCCGTTGGCATCACCCACAAACAGCCGTCCGGTGCTGGCAGCAAGCTCTAGCGCTTGCACCCCAAACTTGCCTTCAATGGTGACGCGGGACTTGACACCGTAGCTGTAAAAATAGTTGCTCGCCACACTGCGTTGCGCACGCATCAGTTGCAGTACATCGTGGTCGGCGTCGCTTGCCATGTCGAAAATTGGCTGGCCACGCTCAGGGTCAAATTTGAGTTGTTTGGCCTTGGCCCAGCCACCGGTGACCTTGGGGTAGGACACCACCACTTCCATCGTCAGCGTTGGGTTGGCGTCGCGCGCAGACCCCAGGTTAAGAAGGTATAAAAACTGCTCATGGCGTTCAACTTTGCTTGCGCGCGGCTGGATCGATGACGCTTTGACGCCACCACGTTCAAGCTCCCCAAGCCACTGGATGACTTGATTTTCTGCCTCCAGTTGGGCGGCAGCTTGGCGCCTGGCCAGATCGGCCTGGCGTTGGGCTGCAAGTTCTTGCTCAGTCAGTGGTTTGTAGCTGGGGGTGGCGGCATGGCCTCCCAGAATTTGCTGCCCTTTGTAGGCGGCCTTGATCATCAGGGCAATGCCGTGCTTGCACTGGTAGCCCATCGGGCAGGTGCAGTCACTGTCCCAGTCCAGCACGCGGCCGTCCGGGCTGCGCTTGACTTCCACCGAGACCTTGTAGGGATGGCGTGCCGAACCCTGCACCGCGCCTGTCAACAGCCAAACATCTTGCAGCGGTTCGATGCCCAAGTCCAGTACATGCTGACTGCGGTAAATCTCCAGCGCACGCGCATAGCTGCTGCTGCTGCAGCGCTGCACCAGCGTCGCCAAATCTAGCCAGAGACTGGGTGCCGATTGATAATTCTGCATAAAAACGGCCTCTAGCCCTTATTCATTAAGCGCAATTAGCTATCTAAATAATAGTAAATTTAAGCGATGGTTTGACCCATGGCATGTCCAGCTTGCACGTCAGCGTGGTAGCTGCTGCGCACCATGGCACCCACGGCGGCGTGGCTGAAGCCCATCTCGTAGGCCTTGGCCTCGAACATTTTGAACACGTCTGGATGCACGTAGCGTTTGACCGTCAGGTGGCTGGTGCTGGGGGCCAAGTACTGGCCAATGGTCAGCATGTTGATGCCATGGGCGCGCATGTCGCGCATCACGTCCAGAATCTCGTCGTCGGTCTCGCCCAAGCCCACCATCAGGCCACTTTTGGTTGGCACGTTGGGGTGCAGCGCCTTGAACTTTTTCAGCAGGTTCAGACTGAACTGGTAGTCGCTTCCCGGACGCGCTTCTTTGTACAGGCGCGGGATGGTTTCCAGGTTGTGGTTCATCACGTCGGGCGGTGCGGCTTTAAGAATCTCAAGCGCGCGGTCGTCGCGGCCGCGGAAGTCGGGCACCAAGACCTCAATTTGCGTTTGCGGCGATTTGGCGCGGATGTGCTCGATGCACGACACAAAGTGCCCGGCGCCGCCGTCGCGCAAATCATCCCGGTCTACGCTGGTGATGACCACGTACTTGAGCTTGAGCTGGGCAATGGTGTTGGCCAGGTTGACCGGCTCGTTGGCATCCAGCGGGTCGGGGCGGCCGTGGCCGACGTCGCAAAACGGGCAACGCCGGGTGCACTTGTCGCCCATGATCATGAAGGTGGCGGTGCCGTGGCCAAAGCATTCGCCAATGTTGGGACAACTGGCTTCCTCGCACACCGTCACCAGTTTGTTGGCACGCAATACGTCCTTGATTTCATAAAAGCGCGTGGTGGGTGAACCGGCTTTGACCCGAATCCACTCCGGTTTGCGCAAAATTTCGCCCTGCACCACCTTGACCGGAATGCGCGACAGCTTGGCGGCCGACTTTTGCTTGGCCAGCGGGTTGTAGTCTTGCTGCGACTGGGCCTCGCGCACGGTGGGGCTGGCGAGCGCAGCGGTCTGGTCAACAGCGGGCGGTGTTTGGTCAGCGTTTTGTGTTTGGGTGACGTTTTGGTTCATAGGTGTTTTGGTCAATGTCAAGGGGCAAGGTAGGTGGCCAGCTTGTGGCTCAGCACCCGGGCAGCCTCGTCCCAGCTGACGGAAACGCCGATTGTAAAAAGGTCTACGGTTTGTAATCCTGAATAGCCACAGGGGTTGATGCGTGAGTAGGGTTCCAGGTTCATCGCCACATTCAGCGCCACGCCGTGGTAAGTGCAGTTGCGGCTGACCTTGATGCCCAACGCGGCAATTTTTCCGAGGCCGGTGAAGTCGGGGGCGGCAGGATTTGGCTTCAAGCCAGAACTATCGGGGTCAGAGCCGTTGCGCTGCGCGGCCGAATCCGACCCCGATAATGCTTGCGCCGTAGGTATATTGAGGTGCAACGGCTCTGACCCCAATTCTGTAGCGATGTTGACTTTTCTTTGGGGTCGCTGGGGCAAAAGCGCGTGCGATGCCGGGTCATCCAGCCGCACATAAATCCCCGGCGCGCCCGCCACCCGATGCCCAGTGATGCCAAAGTGCAGCAGGGTGCGGATCACCGCTTCTTCGATTCGGTAGACGTATTCCTTGACGAAATAGCCTCGGCGTTTCAGGTCTAGCAGCGGATACGCCAGCACCTGCCCCGGCCCGTGGTAAGTGACCTGGCCGCCCCGATTGGTCTGCACCACGGGGATGCTGCCAGGGTTAAAAATATGCTCTTTTTTGCCCGCCAGACCTTGTGTATAAACTGGCGCGTGCTCGCAAATCCATAGCTCGTCGGGTGTGTTTTCGGAGCGCGCAGCGGTGAAGTCCTGCATCGCCGCATAAGTCGGCTCATAGGCTACCAGGCGGCCCAAAAAAATTGGGGGCAACGTCGAATGAATTGCAGTCGTCATGGTTGGTTGACTTAAAGCACCACCTTGACCATCGGGTGCGTCGACAGCGTGCGGTAAATCTCGTCGAGCTGTGCACGGCTGGTGGCGTTGATGGTGATGGTCACGCCCAGGTATTTGCCGCCCTTGCTTTCGCGCAGCTCGATGGTGCGGGCATCAAAGCTGGGGTCAAATTGTTCCGCTATGTGGGTGATGGCGTGAACCAGGCCATCCACCCGTTGGCCCATGACCTTGATCGGAAAAGTGCAGGGGTAAATGATGAGTGAATCTGGCTCGTTACCAGTGGTATTGGGTGTGTTTTTCGGGCTTTGTTCTTGCATCATGACTTTTGGGCTTTTTGGGAGTTCGGTTTCTCCGTATAATTGAAGGCTGATCTAAACACGGCCGGGCTGTAAAGTAAGCGTAATGTAAATGGTGACAATACCACCTTCAGGGGCGCAGGACTCATGGCTCGATAGCAACGATAGCGAGTCAACAGACTTTGTGCCATTGACCCGGTCGCAGGCGCAAGCCCTGGCGGCGGCGCATCCTGCCATTTCTCCGTGGTGGGTGGTGCTGGGTCAAGCGGTGGTGGGGGTGTTAGCTACCCTGGTGGCCTGGGCGGTGTTTGGTGAGGTTTCTGCCAAATCGGTGGCCAGCGGGGCATTGGCGGTGGTGATTGCGGCGGCATTGTTTGCCCGGGGTATCACCAGCCAGTTTTCAAAAGCCAATCCGGGTACGGCGGTGATGAGCTTCTTTGTATGGGAGCTGGTCAAGATTGTGGTGACGCTGGGGGTGCTGTTGGCAGCCCATCGTCTGGTGAAGGATTTGAGTTGGCCGGCCATGCTGGTTGGCCTGGTTGTCACCCTGAAGGTGTATTGGCTAGCGCTGGCGTTCAAACGCAAGCCTAAAGCCGGTGCAAATAGTTAACGCTTAACGGCAAAAGTAACTGATCAAAGAGTAACTGATGGCTGCTGAAGAAAACGCTGTAAAAGAAGTTCTGACTGCTGGTGACTACATTGGCCACCATTTGCATCACCTGCAGACGGGCAAACAGTCCGGCGTGATTGACATGTCGGTGTTGAATCTTGATTCCATTTTTTGGTCGGTGTTGCTGGGTTGCCTGGGCATGTTTGTGATGTGGCGTGTGGCCAAGAGCGTCACCTCTGGCGTGCCAGGGCGCATGCAGGCGGCGGTCGAAATTCTGCTTGAAATGGTCGACACCCAGGCCAAGGGCATCATCCACAATGCTGAGTCACGCAAGTTTGTGGGGCCCTTGGCTTTAACGGTGTTTGTCTGGGTGTTTTTGCTCAATTCCATGGACTTCTTGCCAGTCGATTTGCTGCCACTGATTTGGGAATTTGTTTATGGCGCAGCCGGTGGCGATGTGCATCATGCCTACATGCGCGTGGTGCCTACGGCTGATTTGTCCACCACGCTGGCCATGTCGACCTCGGTGTTGCTGGTTTGTTTGTACTACAACATCAAGATCAAAGGTGCCGGTGGCTGGGCGCACGAGCTGGTGACGGCTCCGTTTGGCACCAGTAAAAACCCGTTGTTTGCGCTTATCCTGGGTGTGCTCAACTTTGCCATGCAAATGATTGAATTCACCGCCAAAACGGTGTCGCACGGCATGCGGTTGTTTGGCAACATGTATGCGGGCGAATTGGTGTTTATGCTGATCGCGCTGATGGGTGCGGTTGGTTTTGGTTCGGCCACGGGCATCGCTTTGTGGTTTGGGCATGTGGTGGCGGGCACGGGTTGGGCAATTTTTCACATTTTGATTGTTGCCCTGCAAGCCTTTATTTTCATGATGCTGACCCTGGTATATGTGGGTCAGGCGCATGACCACCACTGATGGTTTGTAGGTAGTTTTTTCTTTTTCTTTTCAACTTGAATCCATAGGAGCTTTAAATGGAAAACGTGCTTGGTTTCGTGGCGCTGGCCGCTGGTTTGATTATTGGTCTGGGCGCTGTTGGTGCTTGTATCGGTATTGGCATCATGGGTAGCAAATACCTCGAAGCAGCTGCCCGTCAACCCGAGTTGATGAATGAACTGCAAACCAAAATGTTCTTGCTGGCTGGTCTGATTGACGCTGCGTTCCTGATTGGCGTGGGTATCGCGATGATGTTTGCGTTTGCCAACCCGTTCGTTTTGAAGTAATTCCGTTCGCCTTTCACTAACTAGAGAGGGGTTGTTGTGAGTATTAACGCAACATTCTTCGCGCAACTGGCGGTGTTTTTCATGCTGGTGGTGTTCACGATGAAATTCGTGTGGCCGCCGATTGCAAAAGCACTTGATGAACGCGCACAGAAAATCGCAGACGGCCTGGCTGCTGCTGACAAGGCCAAGGCCGAACTTTCCAGCGCCAACAAGCGTGTGGAAGACGAGCTGGTCAAGTCACGCACCGAGACCGCTGGTCGTCTGGCCGACGCAGAGCGCCGTGCCTTGTCCATCATCGAGGAAGCAAAAGCCAAAGCCGCTGACGAAGGCAACAAGATTGTTGCTGCCGCCAAGGCCGAAGCCGAGCAGCAAACCGTCAAGGCGCGTGAAGCACTGCGTGAGCAGGTGGCTGCACTGGCCGTGAAGGGTGCTGAGCAGATTCTCCGCAAGGAAGTCAATGCTGGCGTGCATGCTGATTTGTTGTCTCGTTTAAAGACCGAGCTTTAAGAGAACGTCATGGCTGAACTTGCCACTATTGCCCGCCCCTACGCTGAGGCTTTGTTCAAAGCCAGCGTGAATGATGCGAACGCTGTCTTAACCTGGCTTGATGAGCTTGCCTGCGTGTCGGCGCAAGCCCAGCTGCTGCAATTTGCGGACAGCCCTGCTGCAACCAACGAACAGGTGTATGCGGTGGTGTCCGGTGTCATGAAATCTGCGTTAAACGAACACGCGCAAAATTTCATTCGCACCGTGATTGCCAACAACCGCTTGGCGTTTGTACCTGAAGTTGCGGCGCAGTTTCGGTCGCTGGTCAATGCCAAAAGTGGCTCCAGCGATGCGGTCATTTACAGCGCCTTTCCGATGGAAGGTGCTGCATTGGCAGAAGCTTCGCAAGTGCTTGAAAAACGTTTTGCGCGCAAGCTCAATGTGTCCGTTGAGCTGCAGCCTGAGCTCATTGGTGGCATCAGGGTGGTCGTGGGTGACGAAGTTCTTGACACCTCTGTCAAGGCCCGTTTGGAACAAATGAAAATGGCTCTGATCGCTTAAGGCTTTTGCCTTGAGAGACGAGCCTGTTTAACGAAAGAAGGAAAGAGTCATGCAACTCAATCCCGCAGAGATTTCTGAACTGATCAAGAGCCGTATTGAAGGTTTGTCTGCCGCGTCAGACATCCGAAATCAAGGCACGGTGGTTTCCGTGACCGACGGTATTTGCCGTATCCACGGTCTGTCTGACGTGATGCAGGGCGAAATGCTTGAATTCCCGGCAGATGCCCAAGGGCAAGCCAGCTACGGCTTGGCGCTGAACCTGGAGCGCGACTCGGTCGGTTCCGTGATTTTGGGTGCCTACGAGCACATTTCTGAAGGCGACACCGTCAAATGCACGGGCCGTATTCTGGAAGTGCCGGTAGGCCCCGAGCTCAAAGGCCGTGTGGTCAATGCCCTGGGTCAGCCGATTGATGGCAAAGGCCCGATCAACGCCAAGATGACCGACGTGATTGAAAAAGTGGCGCCCGGCGTGATCGCCCGCCAGTCAGTTGACCAACCCATGCAGACCGGCTTGAAGTCGATTGACTCGATGGTGCCGGTGGGTCGTGGTCAGCGCGAATTGATCATTGGCGACCGGCAAACCGGCAAAACAGCTGTGGCCATTGACGCCATCATCAATCAAAAAGGTCAGAACATGACCTGCGTTTATGTGGCCATTGGCCAAAAAGCCTCCAGCGTGAAAAACGTGGTGCGTTCCCTTGAGCAAGCCGGCGCCATGGAATACACCATTGTGGTGGCCGCTACTGCTTCTGAATCTGCCGCTATGCAATACGTGAGCGCTTATTCTGGCTGCACCATGGGCGAGTATTTCCGCGACCGCGGCGAAGACGCCCTGATTGTGTATGACGATCTGTCCAAGCAAGCCGTGGCTTACCGTCAGGTGTCACTGCTGTTGCGTCGCCCACCAGGCCGTGAAGCCTACCCTGGCGACGTGTTTTATCTCCACAGCCGCCTGCTGGAACGCGCCGCTCGCGTCAACGTCAAATATGTTGAAGACTTCACCAAAGGCGAAGTCAAAGGCAAAACCGGTTCTTTGACCGCCTTGCCGATCATTGAAACGCAAGCCGGCGACGTGTCAGCCTTCGTGCCAACCAACGTGATTTCCATCACTGACGGCCAGATCTTTCTGGAAACCAACTTGTTTAACGCTGGCATTCGTCCTGCAATTAATGCTGGTATCTCGGTGTCCCGCGTGGGTGGTGCGGCACAAACCAAGCTGATCAAGAACCTCTCTGGCGGTATCCGTACCGACTTGGCTCAGTACCGTGAACTGGCTGCGTTCGCGCAGTTTGCCTCGGATCTTGATGAAGCCACCCGCAAACAGCTTGACCGTGGTGCACGCGTGACAGAGTTGCTCAAGCAGGCTCAATACAGCCCCTTGCCAATTTCATTGATGGCTGCCACCTTGTTCACGGTGAACAAAGGTTTTCTGGACGATGTGCCGGTCAACAAGGTACTGGCTTTTGAGCATGGCCTGCACGGCTATCTGAAAGATAAATACGCAGCCCTTCTGGCCAAGCTCGAAGCCGCTCGTGCCATGGACAAAGACGCGGAAGCCGAATTGAACACTGCAGTTGCTGCCTTCAAGAAGTCGTTTGCTTAAGGTCACCTCACAAAAAGAAGGAGACTGATATGGCTACTGGCAAGGAAATACGCGGCAAGATCAAAAACTTCGAAAGCACGAAGAAGATCACTAAGGCCATGGAGATGATTTCCGTCTCCAAAATGCGTAAAGCTCAAGAGCGCATGCGTGCGGCTCGACCGTACGCTGAAAAAGTGCGCAATATTGCCGCGCATTTGGGGCAAGCCAACCCCGAGTATGTGCATGCCTTCATGAAGCCCAACACGGCCAAGGTGGTGGGGATGATTGTGGTGAGCACCGACAAAGGCCTGTGCGGCGGTTTGAACACCAACGTGCTGCGCGGCGTGACCAATAAACTGCGCGACGTACAAGCAGCGGGCATGAGTACACAAGCCGTCGCCATTGGCAACAAAGGGCTGGGGTTTCTCAATCGCATTGGTGCCAAGGTGGTGTCACAAGTGACACAACTCGGCGACCGTCCGCACCTTGAGCGCCTGATTGGTCCAGTCAAAGTGTTGCTGGATGCTTACGCCAACGGCGAACTTAATGCGGTCTACCTGACCTACACGCGTTTCATCAACACGATGAAACAAGAGGTGGTGATGGAACAACTGTTGCCCTTGTCCGCCGTGCAAATGCAGGAGCAAGCCCGTGACAGTGAGGCCAAGCATGGCAGCAAGCATGGCTGGGACTACATTTACGAGCCGGATGCACAAAGCGTGATCAACGACCTGCTGGTGCGCTACGTGGAAGCGCTGGTGTTCCAGGCCGTGGCCGAAAACATGGCCTCAGAACACGCTGCGCGCATGGTGGCCATGAAAGCGGCTACCGACAACGCCGGCAACGTGATTGGTGAGTTGAAGCTGGTCTACAACAAGACCCGTCAGGCCGCCATCACCAAAGAGTTGTCAGAAATTGTCTCCGGTGCCGCTGCCATCAGCGCCTAAGCCGCAACTTGCACACGCACTATTTCATTTAAATTGGAGCAGAACCAAATGGCTCAAGATACTCAAAAGAACGCAAACGTTCAAGGCAAGATTGTTCAGTGCATTGGCGCTGTGGTCGACGTGGAATTTCCACGCGCCCAGATGCCGCACATTTATGATGCGCTCAAACTCGAAGGCTCGGCTCTGACGCTTGAAGTGCAGCAACAACTGGGCGACGGCATTGTCCGCACCATTGCTTTGGGCTCCAGTGACGGCTTGCGTCGTGGCCTGATGGTGACCAACACCGGCAACCCGATTTCTGTGCCCGTGGGCACGGCCACACTGGGTCGCATCATGGACGTGCTGGGCAACCCGATTGACGAACGTGGTCCTGTCAACACCACCCAACGCGCGGCCATTCACCGCACGGCACCCACATACGACGAGCTCAGCCCCTCACAAGAGCTGCTGGAAACCGGCATCAAGGTGATTGACCTGGTGTGCCCGTTTGCCAAGGGCGGCAAGGTTGGCCTGTTCGGTGGTGCCGGTGTGGGCAAGACCGTGAACATGATGGAACTGATCAACAACATTGCCAAAGCGCACAGCGGCTTGTCGGTGTTTGCCGGTGTGGGTGAACGTACCCGTGAAGGCAATGACTTTTATCATGAAATGGCCGACTCCGGCGTGGTCAACCTGGAGAAGCTTGAAGACTCCAAGGTGTCCATGGTGTACGGTCAAATGAATGAGCCCCCAGGAAACCGTCTGCGCGTGGCTCTGACCGGCCTGACCATTGCCGAATCGTTCCGCGACGAAGGCAAAGACGTGCTCTTCTTTGTGGACAACATTTACCGCTACACCCTGGCTGGTACCGAAGTGTCCGCGCTGTTGGGCCGTATGCCTTCAGCTGTGGGCTATCAGCCGACGCTGGCCGAAGAAATGGGCCGCCTGCAAGAGCGCATCACCTCCACCAAGGTCGGTTCCATCACTTCCATCCAGGCGGTGTACGTGCCAGCCGATGACTTGACCGACCCGTCGCCTGCCACCACCTTTGCTCACTTGGACTCCACCGTGGTGCTGAGCCGTGACATCGCTTCCCTGGGTATTTACCCCGCCGTGGATCCGCTCGATTCCACCAGCCGTCAGCTCGATCCGAATGTGGTCGGTCTGGACCACTACGAAACCGCCCGCGCCGTACAGGGCACACTGCAACGCTACAAAGAGCTGCGCGACATCATTGCGATCTTGGGTATGGACGAATTGGCACCTGAAGACAAGCTCACTGTGGCTCGTGCTCGCAAGATTCAGCGTTTCCTGTCGCAACCCTTCCACGTGGCCGAAGTGTTCACCGGCTCGCCTGGCAAATACGTCAGCTTGGCAGAAACCATTCGCGGCTTCAAGATGATTGTGGCTGGCGAGTGTGACCACCTGCCGGAACAAGCCTTCTACATGGTGGGTACGATTGACGAAGCGTTTGAGAAAGCCAAAAAAGTCTGATGACTTTGCGGGACAGACCTTTAGCCCTGTCCCCAACTGATTAGGAAAAAAATGAACACTATTCATGTTGATGTGGTGAGTGCCGAAGAATCCATCTTCTCTGGCGAAGCGCGTTTTGTGGCGCTGCCCGGTGAAGCAGGCGAGCTAGGCATCTACCCGCGCCACACCCCCCTGATCACACGCATCAAGGCCGGTTCGGTGCGCATTGAAAAGGCCGATGGCAATGAAGAGTTCGTCTTCGTGGCCGGCGGCATTCTTGAAGTGCAACCCAACTGCGTGACGGTGCTGTCTGATACCGCCGTGCGTGGTAAAGACCTTGACGAAGAAAAAGTCAATGCGGCCAAGCAAGCAGCCGAAGATGCCGTCAAAAACGCCAAGACTGATCTTGACCTGGCCCGGGCATCGTCCGAACTGTCCGTCATGGCTGCCGAAATTGCCGCGTTGCGCAAATACCGCCAGAAAAAGTAAGCAACGTTTTCGCTACTCATCAAACCCGCATCACATTCGTGTCATGCGGGTTTTTTGTGACTCAACCCAAAACGGGCGAATTGGGTAGTTCGTTGGGGTTGCGCTGCAGCTTGTCCAACGCAAAATGCTGTTGCAGCAGCGTCGTCACCTCATCCACAGCTTGGGTCAGTCCCAGCTCAAAGTCACCGGCTTTGAATGCCAGCTCCATGCGCTTGGCCAAGTGTTGCCAGGTTTCGACGGAAACCAGGTTGTTCAAACCCCGATCCGCTACGATTTCCAGTCGACGCTCCACTAGCAGCAGGTAAATCAACACCCCGTTGTTGTGCTGGGTGTCCCAGACGCGTAGCTTGCCAAACATGGACAGCGCGCGCCGACGCACCACCTGCGCCATGGGTAGGTCCAGCCAGAGGTAGCTGGTGGGCATAGCGGCCTCAACATAGATCCGAATCTCGCCGCTGTGCCCCGATTCGCTTTGTTCCACACGGGCTGCCAACTTGTCCAACAAGCTCGTCGGAATCGTTTGCCGGGTTGCAGCATTGCTCTGCCAGCGGTGTTTGAAAACGCGTACCAGTCGTTGCCACATCACCAGTCCCCCGAGGCACCACCGCCTCCAAAATCACCACCGCCACCTGAGCTGAAACCGCCACCAAAGCCGCCCGAACCCGAGCCAGAGCCCGATCCAAAACCACCACCATGGCCCCAACTGCCATGCGATCGGCCCCCACCGAACCCGTGGGCACGGGTGCCCTGCAGCAAGGTGAACAGCAGCGCCAGTACCCCAGCCACACCCGCGATCCACAGACTGGCCGTGAGCGTCATGGCGATCACGCCGGCTACACCGCCAGTGGCCAAGGCTCCCAGTTTGTTCCCCAAAATGCCTTTGGAGACCGCACCGACCACAGGCACAGCAATGAACATGAAAATTCCCAGTTGCATCCAGTCAAAATCCCCAGCCTGGGCAGAAGTTGCGGGGGTGGGGGCTGGCAAGCCCTCGCCGCTGATCAGCCCCATGATGCGCTGTGTACCCGCCTCCAGCCCACCGGCCACATCGCCCTGTTTGAAGCGGGGGGTGATGGCTTCGTCAATGATGCGTTTGGCCGCCAGGTCGGGGATGGCACCCTCAAGCGTTTTGGCCACCTCGATGCGCAGTTTGTGGTCTTGCAGCGCCACGACCAGCAGCAGGCCGTCACCGATGCCCTTGCGACCTATCTTCCAGCTGTTGGCCACCCGGTTGGCATAGGAGGCTATGTCTTCGGGCTGCGTGCTCGACACCAGCAGCAGCACCACCTGTGCGCCCTTGGCTTGCTCGAAAGAGGCGAGTTTGCTTTCCAGCGCGTCGTGTTTCGCCGCAGTCAATGTGCCCGTGGTGTCGACCACATGGCCGCTTAGCACCGGCACGGCTTGTTGGGCGAAGGCTGGCCAACCCAGGCAGGTCAAGGCCAGCAACAGCCCAATGCAGCGCAGGGTCCAGGCATGCAACGCAACCCACACTGCGCGGCGCATGCCTGGGCGCGGGTAGGTGCTCATTTCTTGTTGAAATCAACCACCGGTGGCGCTGAAATGACGGCTTCGTTTTGCACCGAGAAATTGGGCTTGGGCGCGTAGCTGAAGACCATGGCGGTCAGGTTGCTCGGGAAACTGCGGGCCAGCACGTTGTAGTCTTGCACCGACTGGATGTAGCGGTTGCGCGCCACGGTGATACGGTTCTCTGTGCCCTCAAGTTGCACCCGCAGGTCGCTAAAGCCCTGGTTGGCCTTCAGGTTGGGGTACTGCTCCACCGTGACCATCAAGCGGCTCAGGGCCGAGCCCAGTTCCCCTTGCGCAGACTGAAACTTGGCAAACGCTTCCGGGTTGTTGAGGGTCTCGGGGGTAACCTGCATCGAGGTGGCCTTGGCGCGCGCCTCAATCACTTTGGTGAGGGTTTCCTGCTCAAAATTGGCTTCGCCCTTGACCGTGGCCACAATGTTGGGCACCAGGTCGGCACGACGCTGGTATTGGTTCAGCACCTCGCTCCAGGCCGACTTGGTTTGTTCGTCCAGCCGTTGAAAATCGTTGTAGCCACAGCCTGTGAGCAGCAGGGCGGCAAGCAGCATCAAAAACCAGCGTTTCATGGGTGTCTCCAAAACCAAAAACATAACGGTAGCATACGTCAGCAGGACACCCTGAACAGGGCATCACAAATAAGGTCAAAATCAGCGCTTCTAAGTTATCCCATTGCCATGTCAAAAATCAAAAAAACAGCAGCCACCGTTGGCGGCTCCGCGGACGACACTGAAACCAAGTTTTATGAGGCGCTGCAGACCTCGGATCTGGATCGTTTGATGGCCTGCTGGGCCGACGAAGACGAGGTCATTTGCGTCCACCCGGGCGGCCCGCGCCTGATTGGACTGGGGGCGATACGGGCGGCTTTTGAGTCGATGTTTTCCAATGGCACTCTTCGCATTGAAGCGCAGTCCGTGCGCAAAATCGAGGCCATGGGCAGCAGCGTGCACAGCGTGCGTGAGCGCATTGAAATCCTGACCAATGAAGGCCCTCTTGATGCCTTTGTAATGGCCACCAACGTGTACCACAAGACCGCTCAGGGCTGGCGGCTGGTGGCGCACCATGCCAGCCCCGGCAATCCACGCGAAGCCGAGGACGTGACAGAACGTCCGCCGGTGTTGCATTAATATGCCTCTAGCCCCCGTGCTACCTGCGCACATAGCTACTATAAACAGAGCGCCATGGTGGCTCCCGGGCGGCCACGCACAGACCATTTGGCCAGCACTGCACGCGCGTCACATGGCCTCCCCAGCCCTGCACCAAGTGGCGTACCGGCGCGAGCGCTGGCCGACACCCGATGGCGACTTCATGGATGTGGATTTTCTGGCGAATCAGCAGACCAACCGGTACACAGCTGCAGGCGCGACGCGCAGCCATGTGCCGCTGCTGGTGCTGTTTCATGGGCTGGAGGGATCGTCGCGCAGCCATTACGCCCTGGCGTTCGCGCAAATGGCCCGCCAGCAGGGCTGGGCGTTTGCTGTGCCGCATTTCAGGGGCTGCAGCGGTACGCTCAACCTGGCTCCACGCGCTTACCATTCCGGTGACTTTGAAGAAGTGGACTGGGTGCTACAGCACCTGGGACAACGCAGCACACAGCCGCTGCTGGTGGTAGGCGTATCGCTTGGCGGCAACGCGGTGTTGCGCTGGGCCGAGGAAATGGGCACGCAGGCGCGACAGGTGGCACGCGCCGTGGCCAGCATTTCGGCCCCGGTGGACTTGGCCGCCAGCGGACAAGCCATGGGGCAGGGGTTTAACCGCTGGGTCTACACCCGCATGTTTTTGCGCACCATGAAACCCAAAGCGATGCTCAAACTGGCCCAGTACCCGGGGCTGTTTGATGCACACAAACTGCAGGCAGCGCGCACCCTGTACGACTTTGACAACGTCTTCACCGCGCCGCTGCATGGCTTCAAAGACACAGCAGACTATTGGCAGCGTGCCTCGGCCAAGCCTCATCTGGCGCGTATTGAAGTGCCTACGCTGCTGGTGAATGCACAGAACGACCCGTTTGTGCCAGCTGCCAGCTTGCCGCGGGTGCAGGAGATGACGCGCCACGTCACGCTGTGGCAGCCGCGCCATGGGGGGCACGTCGGCTTTGTCCAGGAGCCGTGGCCCGGCCAAATCAACGCCTTGCCGCAGGTTGTGGGCGCTTGGGCTGCCCCGCATGCCGGGCTGATGCTAAAGGAGGACTCTGGTGGATGACATTGTTCAACAAGCCATGCGCAAGTGGCCCAACGTGCCCGATTGTTATGGCTGGCTGGGCCTGGACGCACGTGGCAATTGGTTCATGCGCGACGAACAGGCGCAGGCCTGCGGCCCGTTTGACGGCCCCACCCCGGGCTGCAAAGGCTCTGAGCTACGCCACGGCAAGCTCATCGATTTCATTGCCCGCAACTACGCGGCAGATACGCGGGGTTGCTGGTATTTTCAGAACGGGCCGCAACGGGTGTTTGTGGAGTTGCAAGCTACCCCGCTGGTGTGGCGGCTGCAGCCTGGCGGTGGCGTGCAAGACCACACCGGGCGCACGGCCAGCGTGCAAAGCTGCTGGCTGGACGAAACCGGCCACCTCTACCTGCTGAGTGATGCCGGGTTGGGACTGGTGCACAGCCAGGACATGCACCTGGCAGCTGATTGTGTTGAGCAGGGTTTGTGGCAACCCCAAGACTGCTTGCAGGCCGACATCGAACACCAGTTTGGTTTTGTCAAAAGCCCACAAATGCTATAAAATAAATAGCTTATAGCCCTTTTAAATCATGGGCTAGATGCCAATTTTGCTTAAAGTTTATTTGGCAGCCGAGGCGGCTTCTTCCGGTGCGCCAGCACCCTCTGACGCTTTGGGTTCTTCAAACTTGGCACCGCCGGCGTTGGCCATGTAAACCAAGGCACGCGAAACCTCATAGTCAGAAAACGCGCCGCCGCTTTGGGCTGTCATGTTGCCTTTGCCCTTGAGCGCCGAGTTCAGCAAGGCGGCATAGCCAATGGCAATGCGTGGTGCCCAGGCGGCGGCATCGCCAAACTTGGGTGCGCCCAACAGGCCAGCGGTGTGGCAGGTGGTGCACTGCGCCTTGAAGACTTCCTCGCCAGTTTTGGGTTCGCGTTTGGATTGACCAAGTTGCAGCATGCCCACTTTTTGAATCCGTGCGGCCACGGCTTCTTCAGACATGCTCGACATCTGCGCGCTGTCGTTGGATTTGTAAACCCCGATCAGTGCGCCCACGGTGACGACCGGAACTGCCAGCAGCACCACCAGGTTGAAAGCTTTTTTGGCAGCGCTGGGGGTAGCTGCGCCGTGGGCATCGTGCCCGCTGGAGTGGTGGTTGTCGCTCATGGAAGCCTTTTATAAATGGAAAATGGGGGTAGCTCAAAATTATAGGGTTCTGCTGGGCTCAAGCGCATCGGCGTGCACCGCCAGGCCTGCAAACCACAAGAGGGTGTGAGAGAATGCACCCCTAGTACATCAGTACCGTGCGGCTGTAGCTCAGTGGATAGAGTATCGGCCTCCGAAGCCGAGGGTCGTGGGTTCGATCCCCGCCAGCCGCACCATTATTAGGTTCGATGCTATAAAAACTGATATTTTGCGCATTCAAAACGAACAGACCAATCGTCGTACAGAACCCTTAGGGGGCAAGCGAGAATAACTTGAACAGTTCGGCCGTGCTGACAAGCGCAATGCGTTGTTGCAAACCGCTTGTGTAGCCAGCTACACCGCGCGGTTTGCGTCTAGCCTAGCACTTGCCATCACGACCTCCTTTGTCCAAGTTATTCTCGCTTGCCCCCTTAACCCAAAACGGGCTGATAGTCACTCCAAAAATCTGAAAATCCTGTGACCCCCGGTGGCTCATCCATGGCACAACCGCGACCCACGTGTTTTTAGCCAGCGTCACATTTGAGTATTGGCTTATGGCCTAAACAGTTTGCCACCTAACGTCCATGTTCAACAAGGACACCCCAAAGCATGAAACATGCGTGCCTTGCGTAGGGCGGGTTTCAACCCGCCATGGCCGACTGAAGTCGACCCTACGTCACGCCATTCTTGTCGGCGGTGGGCGCTGTTTCACGTTAATCAACAGAATACCTACTTGAAATACGCAGGCGTTTTCGCATTTTTAAAAATTATTGTTGAAAAACAAAAACTTGACGTATCATGCGTGTCGTATTCTTTTTTATAAAGTGATACGTGGTTTGCGGTGAATGTCAGTCTCGCGTCTGCTTTAAGTCTTCAATGGTTTGTTGATTGCGGTTATGGACTCCATCGCGTTTTGAGTTATTTTGAGGAGTCCTTTCATGGGCAACAAACTTTACGTAGGCAACCTGCCTTATTCTTTCCGTGACGACGATCTGCAACAAGCATTCGCCGCCCACGGTACCGTCACCAGTGCCAAAGTCATGATGGAACGTGACACCGGCCGCTCCAAAGGTTTCGGTTTCGTTGAAATGGCCGATGACGCACAAGCACAAGCTGCTATCGCTGGCATGAATGGCCAACAATACGGTGGCCGTGGCATCGTGGTGAACGAAGCCCGTCCGATGGAACCCCGCCCCCCCCGTTCAGGTGGTGGTTTCGGTGGTGGCGCTGGCGGTGGCGGCTACGGTGGTGGCGCTGGCGGCGGTCGCTCAGGTGGCGGCGGCTACGGCGGTGGCGCTGGTGGTGGCGGCAGCCGTTCAGGTGGTGGTGGTTACGGCGGTGGCCGTAGCAGCTACTAAGCTGATCAAAATACTGTCAGACGTTCAGTCTGGCTATGTAAAAGAGTCCTTCGGGGCTCTTTTTTTTTTGTGATTCACGCCGCCTACAGGTTCTTAATCAGGCGCACGTGGCTTGCGTGGCCTACCTGCAAAAACGCGGTCAAACAGGGCGTTGGGCAACAGCCGCAACAATTTGGCCACCAGCCCCATTTGCCAGGGAATCACCCGGTAACTGCACCCCGCATCAATGGCCTGCACCGCTTGCTCGGCAAAGGCTTGCGGCTGCATCAAAAAGGGCATGTGGTAACGGTTGTTTTGTGTCAACGGGGTGGCAATGTAACCTGGGCAAATCGTGACCACTTTGACCCCACTGCCTCGCAGCTCGCCACGCAGGCTCTCGCAATAGCTGATCACCGCCGCCTTGCTGGCGCAATACCCCCCGTGGCCGGGCAGGCCACGTATGCCTGCCACACTGCCCATGCCTACCAACGAGCCCGAGCCACGTGCTGTCATCGGGGCAATGAAGGGGCCGAACGTAGCGGCTACGCCCATCACGTTGGTAGCCAAAATACGCGCCATCACCTCCAAGTCAGCACGCACGGATGAGTCCACGCCCAGGCTGATACCGGCGTTGGCAATCACCACATCAGGCACTCCCTGGCGCGTCAAACAGGTCTGCGCCATGGCCGCCATACTGTCTGCGCAGGCTACATCTGCACTATATATTTCATAGCTGTCAGCGCTTGTTTCATAAGTGCCAAGCCACGAATGAATTACATCTGTACGGCGTGCTACCAAAGCCAGATGCCAGCCTCTTTGCATGTAGTGCAGAGCCAGAGCCTGACCTATGCCGCTGGAGGCTCCTGTGATCAAAACCAGTGGTGTCTTGGACTGTAACTTCATGGGGCTACGCCAGGCTGCAGCATGCCACGCACCCGACCCTTGAGCAGCATGACACGGTCGAGGTTGTCAAATTCCATGCTGTCAGCGGTAAAACGATCTTTGCCACGGGTTAACTCCACTGGCAAATGGGACTTGATTCGCTCCGAATTCATGAAGGCATGAAGAAACTCGCCTGTGAAAGTCATGCTGGGCTGCAGCTGCCCAGCACTGTCTGTAACTGCATCTCGGGTCACTTTGGCTGCACCGATGAGTTGCACCTCAGAACCATCGCCATTGGAGATAGCCTGGCGGGCGGTGGCCTTGGTCAAATGCCCCTCAGCATTGAAAGAACGTATGTGAACCTGGTCTATCTCAAGTGTGTTGGTATCTGGGAAGTGTCGCGCCTGAACACCCTTCACCTCGCTTTTAAGGTGTCCCTTGTCATCGAAAGTTCTCACAGCAAATTGATGCATGAAGTAGTCAGGCTCGTGCCCTGCCACGGGCGCAGTTGCTTCTGGGCCGACTATAGGCGTGTTGCGTACCAGCCAGTAAGTGCCCATGGCCATCACGCCCATGAGCATCACCGGCACGTACAGAGCCAGCCGATCCCACAACAAACGCAGCGTATTCAACCTAGATTCCTCAGTAGGACGTGCCCGAGTGGGCTACTGGCGGCGCGGCTGGATAGGCGAGACAACGCGGCGCGCTACTGCCCGCAAGGTGGAGCAACGACCCCAGGCGCGTTGCCGGTGGTTTAATCGGGTGCGTAGTGCCATCACCCAAATATTGAACTGAACCGAAGCTGAAAAGGTCAATGTTCATAGGGACTTAGTAAAGAAATAAAGCGGTCAACTGAAGAATCCAGGTTCAAGCCAGTGCCTCTTGCAGCAATTGGGCATATCGGCCGCTGGCCACCAGCAACAAATCACACAACTCACGCACCGCACCGGCCCCGCCAGCCAGTCGGGTGACATGGTGCACCCGCGCCAGCACTTCCGATTGCGCGTTGGCAGGTGCGCAGGCAAATGCACTGCGGGTAAGCACTGGCAAATCGGGCCAATCGTCGCCCATGGCGGCCGCTGCAGTCCAGTCCAGCCCCAGTGTTTTCAGGCTGAGCTCTGCAGCGGGGCACTTGTCTTCGATCCCAAAATGGGCGTGCTCGATGCCCAGTGCTGACAGGCGCAAGCGTAGCGCTTTGGAATCGCGCCCGGTGATCACAACCGGGGTGATGCCCGCGCGCTGTAATAACTTCAAGCCATGGCCGTCCAGGGTGTTGAAGCGCTTGAGGCTTTCACCGGTTTCAGAAAAATACAAGCCACCGTCGGTGAGTACGCCATCGACATCCAAAAACACCACGCGGATGCCCTGAGCCTTGAGCAAGAGCTCGGGCGAAAAATTGAGTGCTGGCGTCATCAGATCACCTTGGCCCGCATCAGGTCATTGCTGTTGAGCGCACCACACAATTGCCCCGCAGCATCCACCACCAGCACGCTGGTGATGCAGCGCTGCTCCATCAGATCTACGGCTTCGACCGCCAGGGCATCGCGGCCAATGGTGCTGGGCTTGTCGTGCATCACTTGTGCAGCGGTGCAGCTGCGCAGATCAACGCCCTTTTCAATCAGGCGGCGCAAATCGCCATCGGTAAAAATGCCTTGCACCGCACCTGTGGCATCGACCACTGCTGCGGCCCCCAAGCCCTTGGCACTCATCTCGCGCATGAGTTCACTGAACGTGGCCTGCAAACCCACGCGCGGCACCTGATCGCCGCTGCGCATGATGTCGGACACCAGGGTCAGCAGCTTGCGCCCGAGCGCACCGCCCGGGTGTGAGCGGGCAAAGTCTTCGGCCTTGAAGCCACGCGCATCCAGCAAGGCAACGGCCAAGGCATCCCCCAAAGCCAGTTGCGCGGTGGTGCTGGCGGTGGGTGCCAGGTTGAGCGGACAGGCTTCTTTTTCAACGCCACTGTTCAGAAACACGTCAGCGTAACGCGCCAGGGTGGATTCGGCATAGGCTGTCATGGCCACCAAGGGCGCACCCAGGCGTTTGATCATCGGCAAAATGGCGATGAGCTCTTCAGACTCGCCACTGTTGGAGATGGCCAGCACCACGTCCACCGGTTTGATCATGCCCAAGTCACCGTGGCTGGCTTCGGCCGGATGCACAAACATGGCTGCAGTACCAGTGGAGGCAAGGGTGGCCACAATCTTGCGGCCAATGTGGCCACTTTTACCCATACCCATCACCACCACCCGGCCTTGCACCGCCAGCATCAAACCCACCACCTGAATAAAACCAGAGCCCAGATGCCGTTTAAGACCCAACACGGCGGCGGCTTCAATGTCCAGGGTTTCATAGGCCAAAGCCAGCGCACGGTCAACATCAAAACGCAACGCGGGGGTAGGCTGAAATTTCATGCTTGCCATTCTATCGAGCACGACTATGTGCCGCAGTCAGACTTGGTAGTATCAGGGGGTGAATCCACTTGACTTGACCCTGCTGTATTTGTTGGCCGCCGTGCTCGGTGTGGTGGCCTGCCGGTATCTGAAACTGCCGCCTATGCTAGGTTATCTGGCAGTTGGGGTGGTCATTGGGCCGAACGCCCTGGCCTTGGCTAAAAATGCCGACGGTGTTCGTCACCTAGGTGAGTTTGGCGTGGTATTTTTAATGTTTGTGATTGGGTTGGAGTTCAATCTGCCCAAGTTGCGCACCATGCGCAACCACGTATTTGGGTTGGGACTTTTTCAGGTGGTGTTGACCATGCTGGTCACCACCGCAGCCAGCATGGCTTTTGCCTTGATGGCTCCGACCCATTGGGGCATGGATTGGCGCACGGCGTTGGCTCTGTCGAGTGCCATGGCCATGAGCAGCACCGCCATTGTGGTTAAGCTCATGAGTGAACGACTGGAAATGGAGAGCGAACACGGCAAGCGCGTGATGGGCGTGCTGCTGTTTCAGGATTTGGCGGTGGTACCGCTGCTGGTGTTGATTCCAGCGCTAAGCGCCTCGCCCGAGCAAATGGCAGAAACGCTGGTGTGGGCGCTGTTCAAAGCCGTGGCGCTGATCTCTGTGCTGCTGGTGGGCGGCCCACGCATCATGCGCGCCTGGCTAAACCTGGTGGCACGGCGCAAGAGTGAAGAGCTGTTTGTGCTAAACCTGTTGCTGGTTACGCTGGGGCTGGCCTGGCTAACCGAACTGGCGGGCTTGAGCCTGGCACTGGGGTCGTTCATTGCCGGCATGCTGATTTCAGAGACGCAATACAAGCACCAGGTGGAAACCGACATCCGGCCGTTTCATGATGTGCTGCTGGGACTATTCTTCATCAGTATCGGCATGATGCTGGACTGGCGGCTGGTGCTGGAGCGCTGGCCATTGGTGCTGTTGCTGGTGACCTTGCCAGTGTTGTACAAGGCACTGGTGGTCACCTTTTTGACCCGGGCTTTGGGCTCCACCACCGGTGTCGCCCTGCGCACAGGGCTGTACCTGGCGCAGGCGGGCGAGTTCGGCTTTGTGCTGCTGACGCTGGCGCAAGCCAACAAGCTGGTGCCGCCAGAATTACTGAACCCCATTCTGGCAGCCATGGTGCTGTCGATGCTGGCCACCCCGTTCATCGTGATGCACAGCGGGACTCTGGTAATGCGGCTAGTGAGCAATGAGTGGCTGATGGAGTCGGTGCAAATGACAACTATTGCACGTAAGGCCATTAAGGCCAACAAGCACGTCATCATTTGCGGCTATGGTCGTTGCGGTCAAAACCTGGCACGCATGCTCGACAAGGAAAATATTCCCTACATGGCGCTTGACTTGGACCCCGATCGGGTGCGCCAGGCGGCAGCGGCTGGCGACTCGGTGGTGTTTGGCGATGCTGCCCGCTTGCAGGCATTGATGGCCGCCGGCTTGGCGCGTGCCAGTGCGGTCGTGGTCACCTACCTGGAAACCCACAGCGCCATGAAGGTGCTAGCGCATATTCATGAACACGCACCGCAAGTGCCAGTGGTGGTGCGCACCCAGGACGACCATGACCTCGAGGCCTTGCGCAGCGCCGGAGCCACCGAGGTGGTGCCCGAAGCCATTGAAGGTTCTTTGATGCTTGCCAGCCATGCGCTTGCATTGGTGGGGGTACCGATGCGACGGGTGATCCGCAGCGTGCAGGAGCAGCGCGATGCCCGCTACAAATTGTTGCGTGGTTTTTTCCGCGGTGCCGATGATGGTTCGGTGGACGAATTGCAGCAAGAGCGCCTGAGTTCATTGACCTTGCCACTGGGCGCACGCGCCGTAGGGCATCACATCCAGGAGTCGATGTTTGCTTCCCTGCAAGTGCGGCTGGTCAGCCTGCGGCGCAAATCGGGTCAAGTGATGGTGCTGTCAGACGAGTTGGTGTTCATGGAGGGTGACATGCTGGTGCTGTCCGGCATGGCCGACAAACTGGAACTAGCTGAATTGCGCTTGATCAAGGGCTCGCTTTAATGCTGCCCTGCCTTGGGCGGCATCAAGGCACAATCACTCCTTTTAGTTTTCTCAAGCTTATTCCGTTTCCAAATCATTTGTATCTAGGCGCGAAGCCGCAGACAGTGCAAATGCGCGGCATGGCGTTGCAGCAACGATACGGATGATTTAGAAATGGAATTACAGGTGCAAAGTCTCAGCGTGAACCACTACCTTCGCAGCCATATTCGTACCGTGCTCGATTGGCCCGCACCAGGGGTGCAGTTTCGCGACATCACGCCTTTGCTTCAGGACGCCAAGGTGTTCCGGGTGCTGATTGATGCCTTTGTGCACCGCTACATGGACCTTGCGCTGCGCCCCAGTGTGGTAGCCGGGCTGGATGCACGCGGCTTTATTTTGGGTTCGGTGGTGGCTTACGAGCTTGGGGTCGGGTTTGTTCCGATCCGCAAAAAAGGCAAGCTGCCTTTCACCACCGTCGAAGAAACCTACGAACTGGAATACGGCAGTGCCACCGTGGAGTTGCACACCGATGCGGTCAAACCGGGTGATCGGGTGCTGCTGATTGACGACCTGATCGCCACCGGTGGCACCATGATGGCGGGCAAAAAATTGCTTGAAAAGCTGGGGGCACAGGTTATGGAAGGAGCCGCCATCGTGGACTTGCCCGAACTGGGCGGCTCCGACAAAATCCGCGCCAGTGGTTTGCCACTGTTCACACTGGTGGATTTTGTCGGCCACTGAAGACTCGGTTTAGCTACTGCAATTCGCCAAACTGGGTACGGCTCAGCGGCGAGGCTGCATCGTCAGAGGTATCCAATATCTGGGTGTCTTCAAACCCGGTCAGCACATGGCGCGAACCCGAGGTATGCACTTGCCCAGGCGTCTTGGCGGCGGGCGTGCTGGGAATAGCACCGATGGCTTTTTTGAACGCCAGTACTTCGGCTTGATCAATCGGATCAAACGCCGGTTTACGCGCCACCACATGCGCTGACACTGGTTTGACCACGACCGCAGGCGATGCAACCGTGGGCATGGCTGCCACGGGCGCAACGGCCGGGGCAGGCGCTGGTGCAGCTACCGGTGACTTGGCAAGCGCGGCCAGCGTCAGGGATTCCATCGCCCGCCAATACACCGACTTGACATAAATCCCATGCTGCTGGGCGGCATTGCCCATGATCAGCTGCTCTATGGAAGCAAACCGATCTGGAGAAACAACGCTGGCATCCAGCAGGTCGACCATGATCAGAAATTGCCGTCCGTGGGTGTCCAGCGACAACACCTTGAACTTGTAGCGTGAGGCCAGCACCTCGCTGCGCAACATGGCTTCACGAACCACCGTATAGAGGCGTTCACGCCGCTCTTGGCGACGAGCCTTCAAGTCGGTGTCCACCACGGGGGGGCGAGCCGAGATCAGGTGGGTTGGTGCTTGCCCAACAAGAGGCGAGGCGGCCGAAGCATCCAACGGCTTGGATCGTGGCAACAACCAATCAAAAAGGGACATATTTAACGCTCCGGTCACTTGGGCATCCAGTGCAGTGTTGGGCGCTATCCGGCACTTAAAACCATGCTTTTTTGCCTTTGGTTGGGTGCAAAACACAGCGACACCCGCAGGTATCGCGCGAATTTGCAACAACGCCAGGGAAAAAAACCTATCGGTTTAAATGTGCCGTTAAGCATGCAACACTGCATTGGCTACTTGCCAATACAAAAGTTGGAGAATATCACTCCAAGTAAGTCATCTGACGAAAATTCACCTGTAATTTGATTCAAATTGTGTTGTGACAGCCGCAACTCCTCGGCCAGCAAGTCAAGCGCTGGCGAGACGGCATCAAGCTGTTGTGTGGCGTTGTGGATGTGCTGTTGAACCTGTTGCAAGGCCTGCACATGCCGCTCACGGGCTATAAAAACGCCCTCGGCCACCGATTGCCAGCCGGCCACCGCGAGCAAGCGTTGGCGCAGTGCATCCAAGCCCAAACCGGTTTTTGCCGACAGCGCCAAACCATCAGACGGCACTGCCTGCGCCATGGCATCGGCCTTGTTCCAGAGATCGATGACCGGTACATTCTTAGGTAGTTTTTGGCACATAGCCCTTGCTATTGCTTCGTCTGCAGCTATGTATTCAGGAGCGTTTTGGCGAGTCAGATCATGCAGAAACAACACCGCATCAGCCTGTGCGATGGCATCCCATGCACGTGCAATGCCAATGCGCTCCACCTCGTCGGCACTGTCACGCAGGCCAGCGGTGTCAATCACATGCACTGGCACGCCTTCAATCTGAATCGTTTGCTGGACTTTGTCGCGGGTGGTGCCTGGCACGGCAGTCACGATAGCCAGTTCAGCCCCAGCCAGCGCATTGAGCAGCGAGGACTTGCCCGCATTGGGCTGGCCAGCAATCACCACCTTGATGCCTTCACGCAACAAGGCGCCTTGTTTGGCACGTCCCAGTACCTCGGCCACAGACTGCAGCAGTCGGGTCAACTGGCCGTGGGCATCGGCCTGGCGCAAAAAATCAATGTCTTCTTCTGGAAAATCCAGGGTGGCTTCGACCAGCATGCGCAGGTGGATCAGCGCATCGCGCAGGCGGTGAATTTCTTGCGAGAATGCACCCGACAAAGACCGCGTGGCACTACGCGCCGCCGCTGCGGTTGACGCATCAATCAGATCGGCAATGGCCTCAGCCTGAGCCAGATCAATCTTGTGGTTGAGGAAAGCACGCTCGGAGAATTCGCCCGGCTGGGCCACGCGCAAATGCGGCAACAGCACCGTACTCTCGGCGGCGCTCTGAGCCAGCTCCAGGCAACGCGCCAGTAGCAGCTGCAACACCACCGGCCCGCCATGCGCCTGCAACTCCAGCACGTCTTCGCCGGTGAAGGAATGGGGCGCAGGGAAGAAAATCGCCAACCCTTGGTCGATGGGCGTGCCATCGGCATCCAGGAACGGGGTGTAGGTGGCCTCGCGGGGCTTCAAGGTGCGCGCACACAAGACCTGGCTGATGGCCGACAAGGACCGTCCACTGAGCCGGACAATGCCTACCGCCCCCCGGCCGGGTGCGGTGGCAATTGCCACAATCGGATCCTGATGGCGCGGCAAGCTCACGAAACCACAGCCCAGCTTGATGCGGACATTCCAGAACCGGTTAACGCGAAACAACACCCGCAGCCGCCACGAATGGCTTGTCGCAGGACTGACTTCAGTCGGCCATGGCGGGTTAAAACCCGCCCTACGCAGGCCATGCATGTTTCAAGTTTTGGGGTGTTCTTGTTAAACGTGGACGTTGGGGACAGGGCACGCTCACTGCGTGTGGCTTTGGTCTGTCCCACAAAGTGAACTTCCAACATCCGACAAAGTGTTGGGGACAGAGCACGCCCACTGCGTGTGGCTTTGGTCTGTCCCACAAAGTCAACATCCAACATCCGACGAAGTGTTGGGGACAGAGCACGCCCACTGCGTGTGGCTTTGGTCTGTCCCACAAAGTCAACATCCAACATCCGACGAAGTGTTGGGGACAGAGCACGCCCACTGCGTGTGGCTTTGGTCTGTCCCACAAAGTCTCAGAATTTGGGCAAGTGAAACTTCGGCGGCACGCCCATGCGGGTGTTGATGACCCACTGCTGGGCAATCGACAACACGTTGTTGGTGATCCAGTACAGCACCAAGCCAGCCGGGAAGAAGAAGAACATCACACTGAACGCCAGCGGCATGAACCACATCATCTTGGCCTGCATCGGGTCAGGCGGTGCCGGGTTGAGTGAAGTTTGCAGCACCGTTGTCAAGGTCATAACAATTGGCAAGATGTAGAACGGATCCGGGCTGGAGAGGTCGTGAATCCAGCCAATCCACGGTGTGTTGCGCATCTCGACGCTGGCCAGCAACACCCAGTACAGCGCGATGAACACCGGAATCTGGATCATGATCGGGAAGCAGCCGCCCATCGGGTTGACCTTTTCTTCGCGGTAGATGCGCATCATCTCTTGCTGCATCTGTTGCGGGTTGTCTTTGAGGCGTTCGCGCATTTCGGTGATGCGCGGGTTCACCGCTTTCATCTTGGCCATGCTGGCGTAGGCTTTGGCATTTAGCCAATAGAACGCAATTTTCAGCAGCAACACCAGCGCCACAATCGACCAACCCCAGTTGCTGATGAGCTTGTGCAACTGGTCGAGCAGCCAGTACAAGGGTTTGGCCAACATGGTCAGCCAGCCGTAGTCTTTGACCAGTTCCAGGCCGGGAGCCAGGGATGCCAGCATGTTTTCTTCTTGCGGGCCGGCGAACAGATGGGTCTCCACCGTCTTGCGGGCACCGGGCGCAATGGCTTCCAGCGGCGTGATCATGCCCACCGAATACAGGTTGTTGTCCACCTTGCGCATGAACAGGTCACGCTTGATGCCATCGCCCAGCAGCCAGGCACTGGCAAAGTAGTGTTGCACCATGGCCACGTAGCCGTTGGTGGCGGTTTTTTCAATGTCAACCTTGCCTTTTTCAATGTCAGCAAATTCAACCTTTTGGTATTTCTTGGCCTCGGTGTAGATCGCCGGGCCGGTAAAGGTGGAATAAAACGACGACTCACCCAACGGCTTGTTGCCATCACGCACCAATTGCAGATACAACTGAGGCGTCACCGCAACCGTACCGGTGTTGATCACTTCATGCTTGACCGCCACGGCATAGCTGCCACGCGTCAAGGTGTAGGTTTTAGCCAGTTTGACACCGCCGACATCGGCAGACTCAAACCGCAATTCCAGGGTCTGGCTGCCTTCGGCCAGGGTGCGTTCACCCGGCAGCAAAGTCATCACCGACTTGTGGGTGGGCAAAGCCGCCCCCACCGTGGTGGAAATCAGGCCCGACTGCGCCAGGTAGACACGGTCTTTGCTGTCGTCGAGCAAGACAAAATTGCGGTTTTTGTCGGCCATGTCGGCGTGTTTGAGCAATTCCACCTGCACCAAGGAGCCGCCTTCGGTGTCAAAAGTGAGTTTGAACACATCGGTTTGCACCAGCACTTTTTCATGCGTCACGGCGGGCACATTCGTTTGCGAAGCATTTAAGGCTGTAGCCCCCGCTATCTGTGCGGTATCAGCTATGCTAGTTGTAGCAGTTGGCACCCCATCTGGCGTACTGGCTGCGCCTGCAGGCTTTTGTACCTGAGGGGTCATTTGGGCTGCGCCTGGGAAAAAAGTGGGTTTGCGCCCGTTGTAAACCTGCCATTGATCCCACAGCATGACCAGAGAAAAACCAAAAATCACCCACAAAATGGTGCGACGGATATCGTTCATGAGGACTTCTTTTGAGTGGAAGAGAAAATCAACCGGGTAAACAAACCAGGCTTGCCGCAAGCGGCGCTGTCTGACACAAGATCGGGCACGGGATCGAACCCACCCTGACACCAGGGTTGGCAACGCCCAAGCCGGGCCAGGGTCAGATAACTGCCTTTGGCGGCACCAAACCGGTCCAGCGCCTGCAAGGCATACGCCGAGCAGGTGGGCTCGAAACGGCAGGACGATCCGAGCCAGGGGCTCAGTACCAAACGGTACGCCTTAACCAAGCCCATCAGCAGGCGCTTCATCATGCGCCACCTTGCACCGGCAACCGACACGCCAAGGTAAAAAGCTGTTGCAGTTCAGCGCGCACCGCCGCCTTGAGCGCATCCGAGGTGGCGCTGACAAAGCGTGCCTTGTCAAAGCCCGCACGCAGGCGCACCACATGGGCCGCGGGTTGCAACGCAGATTCAAAGTCTTGGCTCAAGGCGTAAATCTGTCGCTTGATGGTGTTGCGGGTGACGGCACGGCGAGCCCAACGTTTGGGCACCATGGCACCCATCCAGACATCCTGCAAGCCGAACAAGGGTTTTTCAGGAGGCGTCGCCACATTCAGCGCGACGCGGTGCAAGACGAAATGAGACGTGCGCGACAAAATCAACCCCGCCAGCACAGCCTGAAACTGGGGACGATTTTTGAGGCGCTGCAAAACATCAAGCCTTCGCAGAACAGGTCAGCAACAGGCTTAGCGTCCACCGTGAACTCAGACCGCCAGGCGCTTGCGGCCTTTGGCGCGGCGGGCGTTGATCACGGCACGGCCACCACGGGTTTTCATGCGAACCAGAAAACCGTGGGTACGGGCGCGACGGATCTTGGAAGGTTGGTAAGTGCGTTTCATTTTTGGAAATCCTCAGAGGGCTCATAGGCGATTTGCTGCCCAAGGCCAACTCGGCCGGGGTCAAATCGATGTTCAGTTTTCTCCTGAACAGTTCAGGGGAACCCAGGATTATCGCAAACTTTGTTGACGCCCCAAAATTTATCCTTCCCTGAACATGCCAGCACCAGCATATTTAGTGCAAGCTCCGGGTAAATCAGGGTGTGGATAAGCCTTTGATAAATTAGAATGCAAGGTACAAAAATTCATAACTATCCACAAATCGTATTTCACAATGACCGAGGGACTTCAACCCATTTCGAGCGCCCAAGAGGCGCAGTCCAATGCAGATTTGTGGCAAGCTTGCATCGACCAATTGGCCCAGGAATTGCCTGAACAACAGTTTCAGACCTGGATCAAACCGCTGTCTGCCCAGGTGGCTGACGACCTCTCCAAGGTCACTATTTTTGTCGCTAACCGCTTCAAAATGGACTGGATCCGGGCTCAATACAGCGCCCGCCTGGCCGGGCTGATGCAAAAAATGACGGGGCAGCCGATTCTGCTTGAGTTAGCGCTTGCTCCGCGTGAAGCCATTGCCAGAAGCCAATCTGCACCCAAGGCAACACCTGCTCCTGGTGTGTCAGTGAACCTGGATGCCCCAGACAACCGTGCGCCCGAACCGCTTAAAAACCGCCTCAACACCGCACTCACCTTTGATACCCTGGTCGAAGGCAGCGCCAACCGCATGGCGCGTGCGGCGGCGATGCACGTGGCGGGCATGCCAGGGCATTTGTACAACCCGCTGTTCATCTACGGCGGAGTCGGTTTGGGCAAGACCCACTTGATGCATGCGGTAGGTAACCAGCTCATCGCAGACCGCCCCCAGTCGAAAGTTCTCTACATCCATGCTGAACAATTTGTTACGGATGTGGTTAAGGCTTACCAGCGCAAGGCGTTTGACGAATTCAAGGAGCGCTACCACTCGCTCGATTTGTTGCTGATTGATGACGTGCAGTTCTTTGCCAACAAAGAGCGCACGCAAGAAGAATTCTTCAACGCCTTTGAAGCCTTGCTGGCCAAAAAGTCGCACATTGTGATGACCAGCGACACCTATCCCAAGGGCTTGGCCGACATCCATGAGCGCCTGGTGTCGCGCTTTGATTCCGGCCTGACGGTGGCCATTGAGCCGCCGGAGCTTGAGATGCGCGTGGCCATTTTGATCAACAAGGCGCACGCAGAAGGCATCGTGATGCCCGAAGAAGTGGCGTTTTTTGTCGCCAAAAACGTGCGCTCCAACGTGCGGGAACTTGAAGGCGCGCTGCGCAAAATTCTGGCCTATTCGCGATTTAACCAGAAGGAAATTTCAATTTTGCTGGCGCGCGAAGCCTTGCGTGACCTGTTATCGATTCAAAACCGACAAATTTCGGTGGAAAACATCCAGAAAACGGTGGCCGACTATTACAAGATCAAGATCGCCGACATGTATTCCAAAAAGCGCCCGGCCAGCATTGCCCGGCCACGCCAGATTGCCATGTACCTGGCCAAAGAACTCACCCAAAAAAGCCTGCCTGAAATTGGTGAATTGTTTGGCGGGCGTGACCACACCACGGTGCTGCATGCGGTGCGCAAAATTGGTGCCGAGCGCCAACAAATGACCGAGCTCAACCAACAATTGCACGTGCTGGAGCAAACCCTGAAGGGTTGAGTAAATTGAGCAAAATCAGTGGGAAAATGCCCCTTTACCACCCGCAACACCTTGCCGCTTTTGGGCAAGCACACCAATTAACGACCAAGAGGATGACATGATTGTTCTAAAAGCCCCCCAAGACCAGGTGCTGTCCGTGCTGCAAGCGGTTGCCGGCATCGTGGAACGCCGCCATACCTTGCCGATTCTGGCCAATGTGCTGATCCGCAAAACCGGCACCTCGCTGCAACTCACCACCAGCGACCTTGAAATCCAGATCCGTACCACCGCCGAACTCGGTGGCGATGTGGAGGATTTCACCACCACCGTCGGCGCACGCAAGCTCATTGACATTTTGCGCACCATGCCGGCAGACCAGACTGTGTCGCTCGAATCCAGCGCTGCCAAGCTGATTCTGAAAGGCGGCAAGAGCAAGTTCACGCTGCAAACCATGCCAGCTGAAGATTTTCCGCTGGTGCAGGAAGCCGCCAACTTTGGCCCGGTGTTCTCGGTGCCGCAAAAAACCCTCAAGGCCTTGTTGGCCCAGGTGTCGTTTGCCATGGCGGTGCACGATATCCGCTACTACCTCAACGGCATTTTGTTTGTCGCCGAAGGCCAGCAGCTCAGCCTGGTGTCCACCGACGGCCACCGGCTGGCGTTTGCCTCTGCCACGCTGGACGTGGAAGTGCCCAAGCAAGAGGTGATCCTGCCGCGCAAAACCGTGCTGGAACTGCAGCGCCTGCTGTCCGATGCCGAAGGTGCCATTGACATGCAGTTTGCCAACAACCAGGCCAAATTCAGCTTTGGCGGCATGGAATTTGTGAGCAAATTGGTCGAAGGCAAGTTCCCCGACTACAACCGCGTGATTCCGCGCAACCACACCAACAGCATCACGCTGGGCCGCACCGCGCTCCTGTCCACCTTGCAGCGCACCGCCATTTTGACCAGCGACAAGTTCAAGGGCGTGCGTCTGAACATCGACCCCGGCACGCTGCGGGTGGCGGCCAACAATGCCGAACAAGAAGAAGCCGTGGACGAGCTTGACATTGACTACGCTGGCGACAGCATCGAGATCGGTTTCAACGTCACCTACCTGATCGACGCGCTGGCCAACATGAGCCAGGACATGGTCAAGCTGGAGCTGTCTGACGGCAACAGCTCAGCGCTGCTGACCATTCCCGACGACAGCCAATTCAAATATGTGGTGATGCCGATGCGCATCTAGTCGTCCAACCCAAGACCCGTGCCCCGCCCTCGCACCTTTGCCGACTCCAACTTTTTCAAAGCTTTCCATGACCGAAGAAAACAAGCCCGACACCTCCGCTGACAATGCCGTTCACACCGGCGAGGGCACGGCTGACAGCTCCAACTTTCAGCCCACCATTGACGCCCATCAGGCGGGTGCCTCTGAGGCCTATGGCGAAGGCTCGATCCAGATCCTTGAAGGCCTGGAAGCGGTGCGCAAACGCCCGGGCATGTACATCGGCGACACCTCGGACGGCACCGGGCTGCACCACCTGGTGTTTGAGGTGGTGGACAACTCGATCGACGAGTCTTTGGCCGGCCATTGCGACGACATTCTGGTCACCATCCACACCGACAACTCGGTCAGCGTGGTGGACAACGGGCGCGGCATTCCCACCGGTGTCAAGATGGACGACAAGCACGAGCCCAAACGCAGCGCCTCTGAAATCGCCCTGACCGAGCTGCACGCCGGCGGCAAGTTCAACCAGAACAGCTACAAGGTCTCGGGCGGTCTGCATGGTGTGGGTGTAAGTTGTGTCAATGCCTTGAGCAAAATGCTGCGCCTGACGGTGCGCCGCGACGGCAAGGTGCATGTGCTCGAATTCAGCAAGGGTTTTGTACAAAACCGCTTGACCGAAGAGGTCGGTGGCGTGGAAGTCTCACCGATGAAGATCACCGGTGAAACCGAACGCCGTGGCACCGAGGTGCATTTTTTGCCCGACACCGACATCTTCAAGGAAAACAACGATTTTCACTACGACGTGCTGGCCAAACGCCTGCGTGAGCTGAGCTTTTTGAACAATGGCGTGCGCATTCGCCTCAAAGACGAACGCAGCGGTAAAGAAGACGACTTCTCCGGTGCCGACGGCGTGCGTGGCTTTGTGAACTTCATCAACAAAGGCAAAACCGTCCTCAACCCCAACATCTTCCACGCCCTGGGCGACCGCCAGAGCGACCAGGACACCAACATTGGTGTCGAAGTGGCGATGCAATGGAACAGCGGCTACAACGAGCAAGTGCTGTGCTTCACCAACAACATTCCGCAGCGCGACGGCGGCACCCACCTGACGGGCCTGCGTGCGGCCATGACGCGGGTCATCAACAAGTACATTGATGACACCGAGATCGCCAAAAAAGCCAAGGTGGAAGTCACCGGCGACGACATGCGCGAAGGCCTGACCTGCGTGCTCTCGGTCAAAGTACCCGAGCCCAAGTTTTCCAGCCAAACCAAAGACAAGCTGGTGTCCTCTGAGGTGCGTGGGCCGGTTGAAGACATTGTGAGCAAGCTGCTGTTTGATTACCTGCAAGAGCGCCCGAATGACGCCAAGATCATCGTCGGCAAGATCATCGAGGCCGCCCGCGCCCGCGAAGCCGCCCGCAAGGCGCGCGACATGACCCGCCGCAAGGGTGTGCTCGACGGCATGGGCCTGCCCGGCAAACTGGCCGACTGCCAGGAAAAAGACCCGGCTCTGTGCGAGATTTACATCGTCGAAGGGGACTCCGCCGGTGGCTCGGCCAAGCAGGGGCGCGACCGCAAGTTCCAGGCCATTTTGCCGCTGCGCGGCAAGATTTTGAACGTGGAAAAAGCGCGCTACGAAAAACTGCTCACCAGCAATGAAATTCTGACGCTGATCACGGCACTGGGCACCGGCATCGGCAAAGCGGGTGGGTCTACCGGCAACGACGATTTTGACGTGGCCAAGCTGCGCTACCACCGCATCATCATCATGACCGATGCCGACGTGGACGGCGCCCACATCCGCACCTTGCTGCTGACGTTTTTCTACCGCCAGATGCCCGAGCTGGTGGAGCGCGGCCACATCTACATTGCCCAACCGCCGCTGTACAAGGTCAAGGCCGGGCGCGAAGAGTTGTACCTGCAAGGCTCTACCGACCTCGACAACTTCTTGACGCGTATTGCGTTGGTCAACGCCAGCGTGCACACCGGCGGTGACAACGCCCGCGTCTTGAATGGTGAAGCCCTGGCTGATTTGGCAAGAAAACACCAGCTAGCCCAGGCGGTTATTGCGCGTCTAGCTCACTTTTTGGATGTGTCTGCGCTGCGCGCGATTGCCGATGGCGTGGCCTTGAACCTCGACACCGTAGCCGATGCCGAGGTGTCCGCCGCCGCCCTGCAAGCCTTTTTGCCAGATGCCGAGGTGGCGGGTGAATTTGATGCCCGCACCGACAAACCGATTTTGCGCATCAGCCGCCGACTGCACGGCAACATCAAGAGCAGCGTGTTGACACAAGACTTTGTGCATGGTGCCGACTACGCCACCCTGTCTGAGACCGCCAAAACCTTCAAGGGCTTGCTGGCTGCAGGCGCCCGGGTCACACGCGGTGAGGGCGAGCGCCAAAAAGAGCAAAAGGTCAACGACTTCCGTGAAGCCATGGCCTGGCTGCTGAGCGAAGCCGAACGCGCCACCAGCCGCCAGCGCTACAAAGGTCTGGGTGAAATGAACCCCGAGCAGCTGTGGGAAACCACCATGGACCCGACGGTGCGCATTTTGCTCAGGGTGCAGATTGACGATGCCATTGAAGCCGACAAGGTGTTCACTATGCTGATGGGTGACGAAGTAGAGCCACGGCGTGAATTCATTGAAACCAATGCGCTCCAGGCGGGTAACATTGATATTTAGTGTTTTAGGCCTCTAGCCCTTGTTATTAAAGGGCTTGGTGCTACTATTAATATAGTGATTTGAGTACCATGACCGACAAGAAACCGTTCGAAATCGCACGTGAAACGCTCAAGCAGCTGACCACGCGCAAGCTCTCGCCGACACCGCTGAATTACCAGCGCATCTACAACGAGATTGCCGAGCTGCCCAACGAACCCGCTTTCCCGGCAGACCGTTTGCGAGACATTGCGCTGGCGTTGCCGACCAAAACACCGGGCCAGCAAAAGCAACGCGGCTTGCTTGAATCTGCCATCAACCAGCTCAACTGGGAAGGTGTCAAAAATGCCTTGATGGCCTACGGTGGCTTCAGCCCGCCCACGCCCGTGCCCAGTGCGGGCATCCCCTTGGTAGACAGTGTTTTGCCTGCTGCAAGCAAACCGGCAGTGGCTGTGCCGTTGATAGAAGAGCCAAAAATATCTGCCCCGGCGCTGACCGCTGATTTTTTTGGTCAAATTGCCCGTCTGATTGAATACGCGCAACCCGCCCTGGGCCATGACGACGAGCGCTTTAATGAGCAAACCCAGACCCTGGTTCAAGCCCTGCGTCAGCCCGATGCCAATGCGGTTGAAGTCAAGCAGTTACTGGTCAACTACGGTCACCGGCTGTCGTTTGCCGCTGAAGATCAGGCCGAGATCAAGGCCATGCTGCTCAAGCTGCTGCATCTGATCATTGAGAACATCAGCCACTTAAGTGTGGACGATGCCTGGCTCAAGGGCCAGGCCGATGCCTTGATGGCGGTGTGTGTGCCACCCTTGAGCTTGCGCCAGCTCGACGAGGTGGAGCAGCGCCTGAAAGACGTGATCTTCAAGCAAACCGAGTCCAAAAACCGAGTGGTGCAGGCGCAGGAAGAAATGCGCCAGATGCTGGCTACCTTCATTGAGCGCCTGGCCTCCATGACCGAATCTACCAGCGGTTTTCACACCCAGATGGAAACCAGCGCCAGGCTGATCGAACAAGCCAAAACCATCGAAGAGATCGCCCCAGTGCTCAAAGAGGTGGTGTCCGCCACACGCCACATGGCGCAAGACAGCCGCAATGCCCGTGACAGCTTGCAGGGCATGAAGCAAAAGGTGGAAGCCACTGAAGTGCAAATCGCCAAACTGCACCAGGAGCTCGACCGGGTCAGCGCCCAGGCGCGCCATGATCCGCTCACCGGCGCCCTGAACCGTCAGGGTCTGGACGAAGCGGTGAACCGCGAGGTTTCCAAGGTCAGGCGCACAGAAGCGCCGCTGTGCATGGCCTTGCTGGACATCGACAACTTCAAAAAACTCAACGATACCCTGGGTCATGCCACCGGTGACATGGCATTGACCCACCTGGCGCAGGTAACCCGTGAGGTGATGCGTCCGCAGGACACCTTGGCGCGCTACGGCGGCGAAGAATTTGTGATCTTGCTGCCCGACACCCCGCTGGAACAAGGCATTGCAGCCATGACCCGCCTGCAGCGTGAACTGACCAAACGCTTCTTCATGGCTGGTACTGAAAAAGTGTTGATCACCTTCAGCGCCGGAGTGGCGCAGCTGGTGGCCAACGAGTCCGGAGCCGATGCCATCAAGCGCGCCGACCATGCCATGTACCTGGCTAAACGGGCCGGCAAAAACCGTGTGCTGGGCGGTTAAAACAGGAGGACACCGTGACCTATTTGCTGCTTGGTTTGAGCTTGTTTTTGGCCGTGCATTCAGTTCGCATGTTTGCAGATGGCTGGCGCAACCGTGCCCGAGCCGCCTGGGGCGTTCAGATGTGGCGTGCGGGCTACGCAGTGTTGTCGCTGCTGGGTTTGGCGCTGATCGTGTGGGGATTTGGCCTGGTGCGCCAAAACCCGGTGCAACTGTGGAGTCCGCCGATGGTGCTGCGCCACGCTGCGTCCCTGCTGACTTTCTTGGCGTTTGTACTGTTGGCCGCCGCCTACGTGCCGGGCAACCAGATCAAAGCCCGCTTGCACCACCCCATGGTGGCAGGGGTCAGTCTGTGGGCGTTTGCGCACCTGCTGGCCAACGGCAATCTGGGCCACCTGGTGCTGTTTGGTTCTTTTTTGGTCTGGGCAGTGCTCAGTTTTGTGGTGGCGCGCAAACGCGACCGGCTGGAAGGTACGCATTACCCCGCAGGGCAAAGCGGTGCCACTGGCATCACCGTCGCCATCGGCCTGGCGTTATGGCTGGCCTTTACCTTGTGGCTGCACGGCTTGCTGATTGGTGTGCGACCGTTTGGCTAAAAGCCACTGACTTATTTAATGTTCATGAACCACTGGATCATGTACTTGGCCACAAACCCGACCATGCCAAACGCTAAACCCAGCATCATCACAAAAAAACCAAACTTGCCGGCCTTCGACTCCCATGCCAGCTGGCCAATGATGAACAACATGTAGAGCATCAGGCCGCCGACACCAAAGGTCATGCCAAAGGCGGCGATTTGTTCTTCGGTGAAGCCAAACATGTGCAGGGTGTCCTCAAGTGCGATCGGTTCAACAAAAAAAGACCGCAGCACAAGCTGCAGTCTTTGAAGTGTAAAGGCTGACCCTTTCACCCTGCGCGTGCAAGGCGTTGGCCAGACCGTGTGCTTAACCCTTGGGCTGCATCATGCCTTTGCCGGAATGTGCACCATGGCCACGGCCTTGACCCATCATGTCGTGCGCATCAAAGATTTTTTGTTGCTCTGGTGTCAGCACGGCGTAGAACCCCTTGGTGGCTTCCATGCGCTTGTCCATGGCAGCGGTCATTTCACCCATGTGCTGGGCACGCAGTTCTTTCATCTTGTCGATGCGCTCTGGCGTGGGGAGTTTGGCCAGGTCGGCCATGGCACTGGGCTGTTTGCCCATCATGCCCGCAGGCATCTTGTGGGCTTCGACAAAACTGGTCCAGGCGGCCTCTTGCGTGGCGGTGATTTTCAGTTGGGCTTTCAGGGCGGCGGCGCGTTTGTCCATTTGGGCCTGCATCCGCGCCGGGTCCATCTTGCCCACGCTGCGGTGACTCATGCCCTGGCCTTGCATGCCACCCATCATGTCGCACTGACCATCACCCCTGGGACCTTGCGAGTAGGCCAGCCCGGCGGCCAACAACAAACCAGCCACCAGAGAAATTTTCAGATTCGTTTTCATCATCATGTCCTTCAAGTTAAACCCGATGACCAAACAGTGGCATCGGCGTGAAAAGAAGTGTGCGCGGTGTATGTATCGCGCCCATGTGCCGGGTTCAAAGCTTTGTAAAGTTTTGCCAAGATAGGGGCATGCAGCGTACTGATTTGATGGGATGATTGGCGCTTTCAACGCCAGATTTTTAGAAAAGGTTGTCCGTGTTCAAGAACATCATCATGTACCGCATCGCGCCCGATTGGCGCAGCACCGCCAGTGAAGTTGAAGCCCGCCTGCAAGACACGCGTTTTGTGGAGTGTGGTGCCAGCCAGGAAAAATCGCTGGGCTGGATCGAGCCCCGCGGTGAAGACCATGGGCCGCTGCTCGAAGTGGTGGCCGGGCAATGGATTTTGAAGCTGATGGTAGAGACGCGCGCTCTGCCGGCCTCAGTGGTGAACCGAAAGGCACAAGAACGCGTGGCGCAAATTGAAGCCGCCACCGGGCGCAAACCCGGTAAAAAAGAAACCCGCGATCTGAAAGACGACATCCGCCTGGAGTTGCTGCCGATGGCGTTCACCAAGCAGTCCAGCACCCTGGTGTGGATAGACCGCGAAGCCAGCTTGCTGGTGCTGGACGCAGGCAGCCAGGCGCGTGCCGACGAGCTGGTGACGCTGCTGGTGCAAAGCCTGCCCGGTCTGGCGCTGACTTTGGTCAATACCAAAGTGTCACCCAGTGCGGCCATGGCCGAGTGGCTGGTCAGCATGGAAGCGCCGCAGGGGTTCAGTGTCGACCGTGAATGCGAGCTCAAGGCCGCTGACGAGTCCAAAGCCGTGGTGCGCTACGCCCGCCACCGGCTCGACACCGATGAGGTCAAGCAACACATTGAAGGCGGCAAAATGCCCACCCGCCTGGCTCTGACCTGGAACGACCGGGTTTCGTTTGTGCTCACCGAAGGCCTGCAGTTGAAAAAACTGGCGTTCCTGGACGTGGTGTTTGAAGGAGCCAGCAGCGGCAAGGACGATGGTTTTGATGCTGATGTGGCGATCTCAACCGGCGAGCTGCAGCAGGCTTTGCCGGTCTTGCTAGAGGCTCTGGGCGGCGAACTTCCCCTGGCCTGAAAATTTATAACAAATTGGGCTGTAGCCCTTATTAAATAAGCGCAGGCAGCTATTTATTATGTAGCGTTTGCGCTTATTTTTTTGCCCGGCTCATCTGGCTGCCGGGCTCAACAGCCACGCTACTTCTTCATTGCGCAGGTGCTAAAGCCAAAAATGGCATAGGGTGGACACCAGCCGATGGCTCCGGTGGCCAGGGGCACGACACCCAACCAGCCCCAGACACCAATGTTGCCCGTCAGGGTCAGGCCAATCAGCACCAGGCCGAGAACGATGCGCAAAATGCGGTCAATGCCGCCAACGTTTGAGGTCATAAAAACTCCTTGAAATCCTGGGTTAATAAATCAGCTGGGCGTATTACACGCCGTATGACCCGAAAGGTATGTGACACAAGTCACCCAGCCGAACGGACAGGCAACAGGGCCGCAAATCGACCACCAGGCATCATGCAGGCTCGTTACTCACCAGGGCGCGCAGGGCGGCTCCGTTGATGATCTGGATGTGTTCGCGCCCCAGGCTGACCCAGCCTTCACGCTCAAAACGGCGCAGCAAGCGGGTCACGATTTCGCGCACCGTGCCCAGCTCGTCGGCCAGGGTCTGGTGCGTCACCAGCAGCTGTTGACCACGCCCGAGCAGCGCTGCTGCCAGACGGCGGTCAAGCTTTTGAAACGCCACCGCATCCACCAGCGCGGTCAAATCCGCCATCCGGTCGGCAAACAGACCCAACACCTCGTTGCGAAACGCCGGGGTGTCCAGCCAGCGCTTGAACAGGGCTGGCCCAATCAGCAGCAACGTGCTGGGTTTGGTGGTGCTGCCGCAGGCAGAAAGCGGCTGGACCCGAAACAGGCTGGCGCTCGATACCAGACACAATTCACCCGGCACCACACGGTAAAGCTCCAGCGTGCGGCCATCGCCCGAGTGGCGCGACACCTTGATTTCACCCTGAAGCACCAGCGGAAAGCCCTGGCAAGGCGTGTGTTCGCTGAACAGCACGGTGTGGGCGGGCACTTCAAACGGTGTCAGACCCGACTCTGGCGCGCCCGCAGCAGGCTGCACCTGAGCCAATGCCGGGTACAGGTCAGTCAACAGCGGTAGCCAGTCCACGGGCAGCATGCGCGGCGACTCAGGCGGCCACGGTGAAGCCTTCTTCGGCAATCGCCTGAGCCAGCGCGGCACGGGCTTGCTCGGAAGTGACTTCCACCCGGTTTAGCGTGCGGTCAGCCTGCACCTCGGCGCTGCGGTCAAGCTGGCGCACCGCGCGCACCACGGTTTTTTCACAATGCTCACAGGTCATGCCGGTGACGGTAAAAGTGTGCTTCATTTCAATTCCTTCGACAATACATGGCTAATAAACATGCGTATTGTGAACCCTGGCTCCATTTTTTGACCGTACCTCCCATGACCACACCTTCAACCTCTGCAGACACCCTGCGCATTGACATCGGCATCCACGGCATGACCTGCGCCAGTTGCGTGGGGCGAGCCGAGCGCGCCCTGAAAAAAGTGCCGGGGGTGCAAGAAGTCAGCGTCAACCTGGCCACCGAATCGGCCCGCATCCTGGTCAACGCCTCGGAGCAGATTGAGGCACGGCTCAGGCGTGCGGTGCGCGATGCGGGTTACGAGCCAGTGGCGGCGAATGCGGCCATTGATGCGCCCACACCTTCGAACTGGGCCGGTTTTGCGCCGGTGGCGCTGGGGCTGGTGCTGTCGCTGCCTTTGATGCTGCCCATGCTGGGCAGCCTGTGGGGCCAGCACTGGATGCTGCCCGCGTGGCTGCAGTTTGCCTTGGCCACGCCAGTGCAATTTGTTCTGGGCGCGCGCTTTTACAAGGCCGGTTGGCATTCGCTCAAGTCCCTCAGCGGCAACATGGATTTGCTGGTGTCCCTGGGCACCACGGCGGGCTGGGCCTTGTCGGTCTGGCTGTGGCTCAGTGCTGCCCCTGACACCATGCCACACCTGTACTTTGAAGGCTCAGCGGTGGTCATCACCCTGGTGCTGCTGGGCAAATGGCTGGAGGCTCGCGCCAAGCGGCAAACCACCTCGGCGATTCGCGCGCTGCACGCCCTGCGGCCCGACACCGCGCATTTGATTGGTCTGGATGGCGAAGTGGATGTGCCGATTGACGAAGTGCTGGTGGGTGACGAGCTGGTGGTGCGACCGGGCGAGCGTTTTGCGGTGGACGGTGTGGTGCTGGAAGGCTTGACGCAGGTGGACGAGTCGATGCTTACTGGCGAGCCGCTGCCGGTGCTCAAAACGCAAGACGACCGGGTCACCGGCGGCACGCTCAATGGCGATGGCCGGGTGATTTTGCGCGTCAAAGCGGTGGGTGTGGACACGGTACTGGCGGGCATCATCCGCCTGGTGGAAGACGCGCAAGCTGCCAAGGCCCCGATTCAGCGGCTGGTTGACCAGGTCAGCGCCGTGTTTGTGCCGGTGGTGTTGGGGCTGGCGCTACTGACGCTGCTAGGCTGGTGGGCCAGCGGCCTGGCGTTTGAAGTGGCCATGATCAACGCCGTGACGGTGCTGGTGATCGCCTGCCCCTGCGCTTTGGGTTTGGCCACACCAGCGGCCATCATGGCCGGAACCGGGGTGGCCGCGCAGCACGGCATTTTGATCAAGGACGCGCAGGCGCTGGAGCTGGCGCACCAAGCCGACGTGGTGGTATTTGACAAAACCGGCACCCTCACCATGGGTCAGGCGCGGCTGACGGATTTTGTCGTGCCGCCAGGGGCTGATGACGTAATGCTGCTGTCTGTGGCAGCTGCCTTACAAAGCGGCAGCGGCCACCCGTTGGCGCGTGCTGTGGTGCAAACTGCAAGTGAGCGCAAGCTGACTTTGCCAGCATTGACCCAATCACAGACCACCCCCGGCAAAGGGCTGCGTGGCCAGGTGGACGGTGTGGACTACCTGGTTGGCAGCCTGCGCTGGGCAGACGAACTTGGAATAGCACTGGGCGCGCTGGCCACGCCCTTGCAACACCTGCAGGCCCAAGGCGCCACCCTGGCGCTGCTGGCGCGGCAAACGCCTGACGGTCTGAACGCGCTGGCTGTACTGGCTTTTGGCGATGAGCCCAAAGCCAGTGCCAGTGCTGCCATCGCCACGCTGCGTGGTCGTGGCATCCGGGTGATGATGCTGTCAGGCGACAACAGCACTGCGGCGCTGGCGATGGCCAAGCGGGTGGGTTTGCAAGCCGATGAAGTCATCGCCAACGTGTTGCCTGGCGACAAGGCAGCGCATGTGGCGGCGCTTCAACAAGCAGGCCACACCGTGGTGATGGTCGGCGACGGGGTCAACGATGCACCGGCACTGGCCGCGGCAGATGTGGGCATGGCCATGGCCAATGTGGGTGGTGGTACCGATGTGGCGATGCACGCGGCCGGCATCACCCTGATGCGGGGCGACCTGGCGCTGGTGGCAGCGGCGCTGGACATCTCTGACCGCACCGTCGCCAAAATCAGGCAAAACCTGTTTTGGGCTTTCATCTACAACGTGGCCGGAATTCCGTTGGCGGCGTTTGGTTTTCTGAACCCGGTGTTGGCCGGTGCTGCCATGGCGATGAGTTCGGTGAGTGTGATGAGCAACGCCTTGCTGCTCAAGCGCTGGCAACCCAAGCCCTGAAAAAATTAAACAAATAGGCCTCTAGCCCTTTAATATTAAGGGCTAGTAGCTATAAATTTAGTAGTTAATTTGACGCCGAGGTGGGCATCAGAGCCGCACGCGTCAACGTGCGTCAGGCAATTCAATCTTGACTTCCAGCACTTCCAGGTTGTCTTGTCGCTCCAGGTTGACCTTGATGTCCGCCGGGTTGATCTTGACGTATTTGCTGATGACCGCAATCAACTCACGCTGCAGGTCGGGCAGGTAGTCGGGCTCGGCCGGGCTGCGGCCATCGCGCTCGTGCATCAAAATGAATTGCAGGCGCTCTTTGGCCAGGTTGGCGGTTTTTTTCTTCTCGCCCAGAAAAAATGAGAAAAACGACATGGCCTCACTTCCCCCCGAACAGGCGTTTGAGCAGACCTTGTTTCGGCGGCTCGGTGAAGCGCATGGGCTTGTCGGTATCACCCAAAAAACGGTCAATCACGTCCTTGTAGGCCTCAGACACGTCACTGCCTTCCATGTGCACCGCAGGCACGCCCTGGTTGGAGGCTTGCAACACGGTTTCACTCTCGGGGATGACACCGATGAGTTTGATGCGCAAGATGTCCTGAATGTCTTGCAGTGAGAGCATTTGCCCCTGGTTGACCCGCGCTGGGTTGTAGCGGGTGATCAGCAGGTGTTCCTTGATCGGGTCTTGCCCCTGCATGGCACGTTTGGTTTTGCTCGACAACATACCCAAAATGCGGTCTGAGTCGCGTACCGAAGAGACTTCAGGGTTGGTGACCACCAAGGCTTCGTCGGCAAAATGCATGGCCATCAGGGCACCGGTTTCAATGCCGGCTGGGGAGTCGCAGACGATGTATTCAAAGTCCATGGCAGCCAGGTCAGTTAGTACCTTTTCGACACCTTCTTGTGTCAGGGCATCCTTGTCGCGGGTTTGCGAAGCGGCCAGCACAAACAGGTTGTCACATTGTTTGTCTTTGATAAGCGCCTGGTTCAGGTTGGCTTCACCATGGATCACGTTGATCAGGTCATACACCACGCGACGCTCGCAACCCATGATCAGGTCCAGGTTGCGCAGGCCGACATCAAAGTCGATCACGGCTGTTTTGTGGCCACGCAGAGCCAGGCCGGTTGCAAAACTGGCGCTGGTGGTGGTTTTACCCACGCCACCCTTGCCGGAGGTCACCACAATGATTTTTGACATGTTGAGGGAATCTTTCAAAGAATAAATTTAAGGCTTCAAGGCTTCAAGGCTTCAAGGCTTCAAGGCTTCAAGGCTTTAAGGCTTCAAACAGCAGTTTTTCTTGGCCATCGGTGCTCAGTCGAACTTGGGCTGGTTGGCCTTGAATGTCTTTTGGAAGTGGATTTTCGCTGGTACGGTACACACCGGCGATGGAGATCAGTTCAGGTTCCAGGCAGAGCGAAAAAATGCGCGCACTGGTGTTGCCGCTGGCCCCAGCCATGGCTTTGCCACGCAAGGGGGCATAGACGTGAATATTGCCATCTGCCACCACTTCAGCACCCATATTGACCATGGCCAACACCACCAAATCCGCACCCCGGGCATAAATCTTTTGTCCGGAGCGCAAAGGCTTGTCGATCACCAGGGTGGCCGGCCCAGGAACCTCGCGAAGCACCTCTTTCACAACTTCACGAACCGTTTCAGAGACTGCTTGTTCAGGTTTTTTTATCTGTTGGGCGGGTTTGTGCCGTGGCAATTCACGCGGAGCTTCTACCAGGCCTGAGGCCAAGGCAGCAGCTGTGATGTCAGCTGATGCCTGGCGCAAGGCTATCGGTTTCAAACGGCAATTTTTGAGGCCTTCCAGTAAAGCCGGTAACTGCGCTGCGTCAGGCATGGTGCCCAGGGGTGAAAAGTCCAATACCAGTGCATCGTTGTCGAAAAAATCAGGGCTGTCGCTGTCGGGTCCAAATTGTTGTTTGAGGTCAGCCACGACCTGCGACAAATCAGGCGTTTTTAACAGTAAAGCGACCAGAGGCAACTGGGCACTTTTGATTTCGAAGGAGGTGGACACGTGCGCTTGAAGGTGAATTTTTGGCAATGAATCACATGGCAAACCTGATGCTAGCGCAGGTTTGTGGTTCAGCTTTAAATCTTACTTGATTGGATGCTTAAAAAGTCGGAAAAATCAAAATTTATTGTTTTATGCACAGCTATTTTTAAAAATTTTAGAAGTTTGATTTTTCAGTGGAGAGATTCTGTTTTGACTTCCTCTTAATTCAACTTTTTAAAGTAGTCGTAGTAGATAGAACATCGCTTTTAGCGTGGATAAGTTTAAATTTATGATTTAAATCAACATCTTATTGATCATAGATGCTTGTGGATGAGTGTATGTCCGAGCTGTCTTCAAAATATTGATAACTTTAAATAAAAATTTTTTTTGTGGATAACTTCATCTTTCAAGACAATTTATACACAAGTTTATCCAAGGTAGAGTTAAAAAAAAGCCCGGTGTAAACCGGGCTTGAAAGGCAAAATAAAAGCTTATGGTTTTTGGGCTGTGCCTGCTTTTAGTTTGGCATCTGCAATTTCAGCTTTGATAGGGGCAATGTCGGGTGAGTCTGCGGGTAAAGTGGACAGCGCAGTTTCCCAATGCCCCACCGCTTTGGCATAAAGACCGGCCTGGTAGGCGGCTTGCCCCGCCATCATCAAGGCGACGGGGTGTTTGGGAGCCAGTGCCAGGGCTTTGTTGACCAGTTCAGAGGGTTTGCCTTGCAAACTCTTGCTTTGCATGGCCAGTAAGTCTGCATATTGCGTCAGCAGATCAGGGTCGGTATCCATCAGCTTACCGGTTTTGGCGTAGGCCTTTGCAGCTTCTTCCAGACGACCTTGTACCTTGTAGGCGCGTGCCAGGCGTGCCCAGCCTGCCAGGTCATCAGGCGTGCTCTTCAGCCGCTCTGCAAGACGATCTACCATTTGATTGATGTTGTCCGGTGTCATACCCGCTGCCGCGCCTGCAGGAACGGGCGGGAGTTGGTTGCTTTCTCCCTTTGAGATACCGCCTTTGGCCTGGGCATCGTCAATATTGGCCTGGATTTGTTGCGCATCGGGTGACCCGGCTGGCAGCAGAGTCAAAAGTTTTGTCCATGCGCCCACTGCGCCGTTGAAGTCAGCGTGCTGGTAGGCAGCCACACCGGCCATCATCAAACCCATGGGGTGTTCAGGATTGAGTGCCAAGGCTTCATCGACTAACTTTTTGGGTTCACCAATGAAGTTGTTGTTGGCCATGATGGCCAAAATCTCAGCGTAGTCGACCAGCATGTCGGGATTGCTGTGCACCGCCGAGCCAGCTTTTTCATATGCTTGCTGCGCCTCTGACAGCCTTCCCATCACTTTGTATGAGCGTGCCAGCATGGCCCAACCGGTCGGGTTGTCAGGGTTCTCTTTCAGTTTGGCTACCAGGGTGTCGACCATTTGCTGAATTTGCGGGTCTGACACGGTGGCGGCGCTGATCACCGGGTTGATGGCGGCTGGTGTGCCAAGTTGTAGATAGATGCCTAAGGCGAGTAACGGCACACAAAGCGTAATCGCTGCAGCCGTGCGTTTTGAATTCCAGAACCCAGTCCCATTTTCTGAGGGTGCTGCCTCAAAACTTTCGGTGTCGTCCAATAGACGCAGTTGCAGCTCGTCTCGTGTGGTTTCAAAGTCTTGCTGGCTGATCACCCCTCTGGCCAAGTCGACTTCCAGTGCCGCGAGCTGATCGCGGTGGATGGACGCATTGAGTTTTTCTGCAGAAACACCATTTGATTTGGGTGCGCGTATCAGTGGGCGGACAAACCAGGCCACCACCAACAGCGTCAACAACGCTGCCAATGCAATAAATAAGTTCATTTTTTAGAATCGTTTTCTTGAAGAAGGGCTTGTGCTTTGGCACGTTGTTCAGCATTCATTACCGGTGTGTTTTTCTGGTTTTGATTGCGCCGGATGATGCCAATTAACAACCAGACAGCTCCCACCAACAGCAGCAGTGGGCCAAACCAAAGCAACCAGGTGACAGGCTTGACTGGAGGTCGGTAGAGCACAAAGTCTCCATAACGGCTGACCAGAAATTCCTTGATTTCAGCGTCTGATTTATTGGCTTTGATCAGCGTACGCACCTCGCGGCGCAAATCGTTGGCCAAGTCGGCACGGGATCCGGCCAAAGATTCGTTTTGGCACACCAGGCAGCGCAGTTCTTCAGCGATGGCGATTAAACGTTGTTCCACCACCGGGTCTTCCGCCAAGGGTGCAGCCTCGTTGGCATGCACTGCAAACGCGCATTGCAAGGCCAGAAAAAGTGTGATCAGGAGTTTCATTGGTTCAGTTCCTTGATCAGGGGAATGAGCTTGGTACGAATTGATTCTTCAGTGAAAGGACCAATTTGCTTGTAGCGAATCAGGCCGGTTTTGTCGATCACAAAGCTCTCAGGCACGCCATACACACCAAAGTCAATGCCAATGCGACCGTCAGCATCGGTCACGGCCATTTGATAAGGGTTGCCAAAGCGTGCCAGCCATTTCAGGCCTTGCGCATCTTTGTCTTTGTAGTCCAGGCCAATGATGGGCAGGGGATTGGTCTTGGAAAACTCGATCAGAATGGGGTGTTCTTCGCGACAAGCCACGCACCACGAAGCCCAGGTGTTGAGCAACCAGACCTTGCCCAGCATGTCTTTGCTGGAAAAGGTCTGGCCTGTTTTGTTCAGTACTGGTGCTGTGAATAGGGGTGCTGGTTTGCCAATTAAAGGTGAAGGAATTTCATGCGGGTCACGGGTCAGCCCAATGGCCAGAAATACCAGCAAGACCGCAAAAATCCCTAGAGGGATATAAGCTTTTTTCATGCCGCAACACCTTTGATGTCATTCGCAGTGAGCCTGGCGGCTGCTTTTTTGCGATAGCGTTTATCCAGTGCAGCCATGCCACCACCGATCGCCATGAACAGGCAACCAAACCAGATCCAGGTCACAAATGGCTTGTGGTAGACCCGAACCGCCCAAGCGGCTTTTCCATCGCCTTCGAGTTTTTCACCTAGAGAGACGTAGACATCGCGTGTTAGGCCACTGTCAATAGCCGCTTCGGTCATGGGCATGGTGGACGAAAAATAATTGCGTTTTTGCGGATGCATCGTTCTCAGCACCTGGCCGTTCTTGAGTAACTCAACCGTGCCTTGGTCGGCGTTGTAGTTGGGGCCTGGTACCTGGCGTATGTCGGTGAGCCGGAAGGTGTAGCCACCCACTTCCACCGTGTCGCCCATGGTCATGCGCACGTCTTTTTCGGTTTCATAACCTTTGACCATGGTGATACCGACCACACAAATGGCAATACCGATATGGGCCACATGCATGCCCCAGTAAGAAATGGGGGTAGATTTCCAGTTCACCGTGTCTTTGAGCTGGCGGTAGATTTGTACCGCAGAGGCCAGCACAATCCAGATGGCCAGCGTCAAGCCCACAGCCACCAGTGCCGACCAAGGTCCGGCCAATAGAGGCGCGGCACTGCCCAGGAGCACTGAAATAATGGCGATGGGGCGGAGTTTTTTGGTGAGTTCAGCCACGGTGTCATTTTTCCAGCGAGCAAAGCTGCCAATCACCATGAAAAACAGCACGGGAATCATGATGGGGGCGAACACCGCATTGAAGTAGGGTGGGCCAACCGAAAGCTTGCCCAGGTTCAGCGCATCAATGATCAAGGGGTATAGCGTGCCCAGCAACACAGCAGCAGCTGCGCTGGTCAGTAAAACATTATTGATTAGCAGAAAAGTTTCACGCGACACCAATGCAAATGAACCGCCTGAGCGTACTTTTCCTGAGCGTGCCGCAAACAACACCAGCGAACTGCCCACCACCACAGCTAAAAACAGCAGGATGAACACCCCACGTTTCGGGTCGGTGGCAAAAGCGTGGACGGAGGTCAACACTCCTGAGCGCACCAGGAAAGTTCCCAGCAGGCTCAGAGAAAACGCGATCAGCGACAGCATGATTGTCCAGCTTCTGAACAGGCCACGTTTTTCAGTGACGGCCAGGGAGTGGATCAGCGCCGTGCCCACCAGCCAAGGCAGAAATGAAGCGTTTTCAACCGGATCCCAAAACCACCAGCCACCCCAGCCCAGTTCGTAGTAAGCCCACCAGGAGCCCATGGCGATGCCAATGGTCAGGCAGATCCAGGCGGCGGTGGCCCAAGGCCGTGTCCAGCGTGCCCAGGCGGCATCGAGCCGACCATTGAGCAAGGCGGCTATCGAGAAGGCAAACGGAATCGACATGCCGACATAACCCATGTAGAGCATGGGCGGGTGAAACACCAGCCCCGGGTCTTGCAGCAAGGGGTTCAGGTCGCGGCCATTGTCAGGAATGTCTGCCAGACGGATGAAAGGGCTGGATGTGATCAGCATAAACATCAAAAAGCCCACAGCGATGAGCGCCAAGACACCCAGCACGCGCGACACCATCACATCAGGCAACTGCTTTGAAAACAGCGATACCGCCATCATCCAGGTGGTCAGCATCAGCAACCACAGCAACAGTGAGCCTTCGTGTCCGCCCCACACTGCCGCAATGCGGTAGATATCTGGCAGTTGGGTGTTGGAGTGTTGAGCCACATACATCACCGAAAAGTCGTTGGTGTAGAAAGAATAGGCCAAACACAAAAATGAAAAACCAGTCAGCAACCACAGAGCCTGTGCACCAGGGCGTGCCAATGCCATCCAGTCGGCGCGGCCATTTTGGCCGCCCGCCACGCTGAGCAGCCCCAGTGCGGCCGCCACGGGCAGGGCAAGTATCAGGGCGAAATGTCCAAGTTCAGGAATCATGATGAGCCTTTTAAGTGTGGGAGCTGTGCAAATCTGGCTTGTGCCGCTATTTCAATGTTTTGCTGGCTTTTTCCAGCGCGGCTTGATCCATGGCGTGCTGGGCTTCTGGCGGCATGTAGTTTTCATCGTGCTTGGCCAGTACTTCGTCAGCGGTGAATTTGCCATCGCCTTTGATCTGACCCTGAGCCACGACACCTTTGCCCTCGCGGAACAGATCGGGCAGGATGCCGGTGTAGGTCACCGGAACTTCCTTTAGGGTGTCGGTCACGATGAACGACACTGTCAGGTTGTCGCGGTGCACCGAACCGGTTTTCACCATGCCGCCCACACGGAAAGTTCGGTTCTTGGGTGCTTCGCCTGATTCCACCTGACTCGGTGTGAAGAAAAAGACGAGGTTGCTCTGGAAGGCATTCAGAACAAAGTAGGCGGCGATCCCGATGGTCGCCAAGGCCCCAACGATCAGGGCTGCACGTTTGTGACGAGGTTTCATGGTGTTAAAAATAAGTTCAGTCGGTGAAATAAGTTCAGTCGGTGGTTGACGATGTTTCTGCCAAAAGGTTTCGTAATACCTCGCGCCGCCTGGCGCGTACTTCCCAAATTTCGTACACCACCACCAGCGCGGTGATGCCAAAACTGCCCCAGACGTAAAAGGCGTAACCGCCCATGTCCAAAAATTCTGCAACGCTATTCCACTGCATGTTTCACCCACTCTGTATGACGTTCACGGTCAAGAATAATGCTGCGAACCCGCAGCAACGCGATGGCTATGGTGTACATCCAGAAAGCAAACACCATCACCAGCATGCCGGCCAACATGGGAGCCGCCATGGCTGACCCCTTCATGGAGACCGATGCCCCCTGATGCAAGGTGTTCCACCATTTGACCGAGAAATAAATGATGGGAACATTCACTGCACCCACCAGCGCCAAGACGGCGCAAGCCTTATCCGCCCGGCGAGGGTCATCTATGCTGGCTTGCAAGGCCAAAAAGCCCAGGTACAGAAACAACAGGATCAGCTCAGAGGTCAGGCGTGCATCCCACACCCACCAGGCACCCCACATCGGTTTGCCCCAGAGTGAACCGGTGATCAGCGACAAAAATGCAAACAGAGCACCGGTGGGGGCCAGCGCCGAGGCCATCATGCCTGACAGACGGGTATTGAACGCCAGACCGAAACCAGCCCAGCCTGCCATGACCAAATAAATGAACATGGACATTTGTGAGGCCGGCACGTGAACAAAGATGATGCGGTAGCCCTGGCCTTGCTGGGCATCGATCGGGGCTACAAAAAACGAAATCCACAAGCCGACCAGCATTAAAACAGTGGCCAGGGCGGCGAACCAGGGCCACATTTTCCCGGCCAGGAAATAGAAGTTTTGCGGTGAGGCAAACTTGAACCAATGTATTTCGCGTAAGTTCATTCGAGAGAAATCCTCAAAGCGGCCGCAGTGGCCAAAGGTGAGAAAAAGAGCGACAGCACCAGCAACGCCGCCAACAAAGACAAGTGACCACCAATACCCAGACCCGCCGCGTCGGCCTCGACCGCACCGGCACCAAAAATCAGCACCGGAATGTAAAGCGGCAAGATCAGCAGCGACAGCAAAACCCCCGCACCTCGCACACCTAGGGTTAAGGCAGCGCCAATGCTGCCAATCAGGCTCAAGGTGGGCGTGCCGAGCAACAGCGTCAGCACCAAAATGCCCATGGCGCGGCTGTCTAGGCCAAATTGCAGCCCCAATACCGGAGCGACCAGCACCAGAGGCAGGCCAGAGAGTAAAAAATGCGCCAACGCTTTGGACAACACCAGCAAACCCAGCGGCGTACTTGAAAGCACCATTTGTTCCAGTGAACCATCGGCATAGTCGGTGGAAAACATGCGCTGCAAGGAGAGCATGGCCGCCAGCAGGGCGCTGACCCACAAAACGCCCGGAGCCATGCGCAATAGCAGGTTGGTTTCAGCTCCCACGCCTAGCGGAAACAGGCTCGCCACCACCACGAAAAAAACCAGGGGCGTGAGCACCTCACCCTTTTGTCGCATTCCCAAAGCGATTTCACGCTTCAGAATGGCCAGCATCACGGTGCCGATGCCGATGGAGGCAATGGGTGTGTTCATGCGGCTTTCAGTTCCAGCAATTGGGCCGGGAAGTTGCCAATGGCGACACGTTGGTGACTGGTGAGCACGGTCAAGCCACCTTTGGCCAGGTGCGCTGCAATCAAATCAGCCAGCATTTGCACACCGGCTTCGTCCATGGCCACATAGGGTTCATCCAGCACCCACAACCGTGCCGGACTCAGGGCCAGGCGCGATAAAGCCACACGGCGTTTTTGGCCTTGCGACAAATGGCGCACCAACTGCTGGCTACGCCCCCGGATGCCAAAACGCACCAGCACTTCCTTGCGCTGAGACTCCGTTGGAGCCAAGCCAGACAATGCGGAGGTAAAGTGCAGGTTTTCATCCACGGTCATGGATTCCTGCAAGGCGTTCAGATGCCCCAGGTAGCATAAGTCCTGTCGATAAGCATCTGGCTGCGATTGAATCGGCGCATGGTTCCACAATATCTGTCCCGCATCAACGCTGGCCAGTCCGCACACCATGCGTAGCAAACTGGTCTTGCCAACCCCGTTGGCTCCGCTTACATAAAGCCATTGCCCAGCGGTCAATTCAAAATTGACATTTTTGAAAAGTTGCCTTCCGCCCTTGATACAGCCAAGTTTGGAAAAAGACAGGGTTGGCGGAGTTTTCAAGGTGGTTGCGTACGAGCGGTTATCGGGAATTTTAGGCGGCTACCCGTCAGGTATTCAGGCATCAGCCGGTCAACGGGTGATCGTTACCTTTTGATACAAGCCACCAAAATAGGTCTGTTTTACAAGTTTTGTGATCGGACAGTCTTGAGGCAGCCAGTTGCTAATTTCTCCGTGCCACAAGTCCATGGCAAAAGGCTCAAGGGTGGTCAGAATAGGTACCATGATGTAGCGAAACGGGTTGCTGGCACGAGGTTGATGGTAGTCCACAAAAACGAGTTTGCCGCCGGGTTTGGTCACACGCAGGGCCTCGGCCACGGTTTTGCGCCGAACCTCAAGCGGTTGTTCGTGCAGCAGAAAAAACACCACCACCGTATCCTGGCTGGCATCTGCAAACTGAAGTGCGCTGGAGTCTTGCTGAAACACGCTCAACTGCGGCTGGTGCCCCAGCTTGTCATGCAGGTTGGCAATTTGCACCGGAGCCACGTCAATCACGTTCAGGTGCGCATCAGATGCCAGACGGCGCAGCACGTGTTCAGTGAAATTGCCGTATACACAGGCCACTTGCAGTACCTGGCCGTGGATGGGTGTGCCCATGTCGTTCAGCGCCAGATCGCGTAGCTTGGTGAAGTTCCCCCACAAAATCAGGTTCACCAGCCATTGCCGCTCAAATACCTTGACTGCATTGGGGTGGGTGTACGCCCACCAGTAAGTTTTTTCCAAATATTCGGGCATGGGGGCTGGAAATACACCCACAGAACCTGCCGTGCCGACCGCGTTGTGCTGAACAATTGTGTTTGGTTTAAGCTTCATGTTTAAAAAGTGCTGGTCAACGACGGGTTGTACATTGCCGTTAAGACCTAAGTGTTTCCACGGAAGGGTTTTTACCTGGTTTTAAGCGATTTTCCGACCGTCAATCCTACTTATGTTGATTTGCATCAAAAATTTGGGGTTTTCGGGGGGTTTTTCGAGGAGTACGATTACCTCATCAGTTTTCGGTGTTCATTCATTTTTCAATTTAAAGAGGATATTCAAATGAGTCAAGTCACACTTTCTACCCTTCTTCGCAGCTTATTAGTCGTTGGCCTAACCTGCGGCGCCTTGTCAGTCCAAGCTCAGGACGTGGCAGCTGCAGAGGCCGCCATCAAAGCTGGCAAATGCAGCAAATGCCATGCGGTAGACAAAGAAAAAACCGGCCCTGCTTACAAAAAGGTGGCTGAAAAATATAAAGGAAAAGCCGATGCTGAAGCCAAATTGTTCACCCATTTGACCACGGCTCCAAAGATCAAGGTAGATGGTGAAGAGGAGCAACACGTCAAAGCCAAGGGTGATGAAGCCGACACCAAAAACTTGGTGAAATACATTCTGACTCGTTAAGCAACAAAAACAGGTTCTACAACATGTCTGAAATTGTCAAAAATTTGCGCCGGCGCTGGAAGCTGGTTATTGGATTATTGGTTGCACTCTTTCTGTTTTCAGTATCTGTGGGGATCGCAGGTGCATATGTTTTGGCTTTCACCAGTACCGAAGAGTTCTGCACGAGTTGTCATGAAATGAGCTACAACTTGGCAGAATACAAAGGCACGATTCACGATACCAACCGTACCGGTGTGCGTGCCATATGTACCAGCTGCCACGTGCCGCATGAGCCCGGGCCGTTGGTGCTGGCAAAGCTCAAGGCCACCAAAGACCTGTTTTACACCTATGTGATTCCGTCTATCGATACCAAGGAAAAGTTTGAGGCCAAGCGCTCTGTGATGGCTCATCGGGTCTGGAAAGACATGATGGAAAGCGATTCACATCAATGCCGCAGCTGCCACCGTGCTGACAAAATGAACTTGGAGTTGCAATCTCCGGGTGCACAAAAACGTCATGCCAAGGGCAAGGCCGATGGTAAAACTTGTATTGAATGCCACTATGGCATTGCCCACAATGAACCAGAAGGTCCAAGCCCAACTGAATTGTTTGGTAAAACAGCCCTAAAAGCTGAATAAGTAATGTTAATTTTTAAACCCTAAGGAGAAGATGATGATGAAACTTAAACTTTTGGCCGTTTTGGCTGGTGCTGTGGTGGCGTTGCCTGCTATGGCTGCGGATGTGACCTATCGTAAAGATGTGGCTCCGATGTTGGAAAAATACTGTGCAGACTGCCATTCGGCCAAGGCCGGTGCTCCTACAGTAAAAGAATTTGATGATGACAAGGCTCGTAAAGAGCAGTACAAAAAAGACAAAGTGGGTCCACGCAACGACACTTATGAAACTGTTTTGCAACTCATTGCCTATCCAGATGCTGGTGCTTTCATGCGCCGCTTGGATGACGGCACCAGTCAGTACGCTGGCGGCAAGCCAGGCAACATGTACAAATACCTGTGCGAAAAAGGCAATGACGCAGAGTGCGCCGCTAATCTGAAGGTTTTGAAGGCTTGGGTTGGTGAAGGTGGCTGGAATTTGAACCGTTTTAAAGCACGTGGTGATGTGCCTGCGATCACCAAGGAACAACTCGACAAGTTGCAACTTAAATACTGATTCAGGTCTCTCTTGAATGCAAAAAGCCGCTGTTTCCCAGCGGCTTTTTTTATTGCAACCTATTGCAGGCAAGCGCCGACTTATTTCAACAGCCCTTCGGCACGCAAAGCTTCCTGCACCGCAGGTCGCGCCGCCACCCGACCCATGAAGGCACTCAGGTTGGCCAGACCCGAAATATCAATGCCCACATGCTTGCCCCAACCGGCCACCACAAACAGGTAGGCATCGGCCACGGTAAAGCTGTCGCCCATCAGGTACGACTTGCCTGTCAGCTCGCCATCCACCCATTGCAAGCGGCCATTCAAGCGAGTTTTGGCGAGGGCTTTGGCCTCTTCCGGCATGCCAGGCGTGAACAGGGGTGAGAAACCTTTGTGCAACTCGGTGCCAATGGTGTTGAGCCATTCCTGCAGCTTGTAGCGCTCCCAGCTGCCGTTGGCCGGAGCCAGCTGTTTGGCCGGGACTTGATCGGCAACGTATTGCACGATGGCCGGGCCTTCGTGCAGGGTACGGCCGTCGTCGAGCACCAAAAATGGCACATAACCCAGCGGGTTGATGCTGTAGTAGTCAGTGCCATCCGCCAGCTTGTGGGTTTTGGTGGGCGCGGCAATGGCCTCAAACGTCAAACCGGCTTCTTTCAGAACGATATGGGGAGAAAGTGAACAAGCACCGGGTGAGTAATACAACTTCATAACAATCCTTTGAATATGGGAACACAAAAAGCAACGAACGCCAACAATGCTAACGCGCCTAGATCAACCCTGGCGAATTGGGTGAAAAGCCCAACGTTGGGGCAAAATCACCCCATGACAAGATGGTTCAAATGGATTGCCGGGCTGGCTGCGGGCGGCCTGCTTGCCGCCTTGGCGTTGGGGTGGGGTGTGCAGGCCTGGCTGTCCACCCCTGCCACGCAGCACCAGCTCACCCAAGCGGCGACGCAAGCCCTTGGGGTGGAGGTGAGCGTCGGGCAACTGCGCTTGCTGGCCTGGCCACCAGCCACTTTGCAATTAGACGAGGTGGTGCTGCACACCAAACCGGTACTGCGCCTGCAACAGCTGCGCCTGAACCCGTCTTGGGCTGCGGCTCTGCAAGGCAGATTGGCCTTGTCAAGCGTCCGTGTGCAAGGAGCCGAGTTGTCGCAAACTGCCCTCGAAGCCCTGGTAGAACTACAAAAAAAGAAGCATGACGCCCTTTTAAAACAAGGGCTAGAGCCTGAAAACACTCAAAACTTTCAAACGCTGCCAGAACACCTGGTGTTTGACCAGGTGACTTGGGTGAGCAGCCGTGGCAACCGTACCACGGTGCGCGGTCAGCTGCGACTCAACGACCAAGGCTGGTTGAACGATGCGGCGCTGGAGGTGCTTCAGGGTTCATTCAAAGGTGCTCATGCCGACTTGACGCGGGCGCAAGACCACTGGATGTTGCAGCTGGCGCTGGGCGGTGGCACGGTCAAGGGGACGGTGTCGCTGCAGCAGCCCATGCAACCCGGTGCGTGGACGCTGGCTGGCAAGCTGGCCACGCGCAAGGTGGCCCTGACCCAGTTAACCGCCTCTCCCACCCTGAGTGGCGAACTTGAAGCCGACACGCTGTTGTCTGCCCAGGCTGCCACCCTGGGCGGCTTGCTTGACACGCTCAAAACCCAGAGCCACTTCACGGTGCGCCATGCGGTGGTGCACGGCATTGACCTGGCACGCGCGGTCAGCACCGTGGGTTTGAGCCGTGGCGGGCAAACGCCGCTGGATGTGCTGGTCGGACAGCTGAACAGCCAGGGGCGCGTGCTGCAACTGAGCCAGTTGGTGGCCAGTTCGGGCGTGTTAAGTGCCACTGGCAACGTGCGCGTGGCCAAAGACACCACCTTGAGCGGTCGGGTTCAAGTTGTGTTGGGGGCGGCTGCGCTAGGCAGCGCGGTGGGCGTGCCGTTGGTCGTGGGGGGCAAGCTGGCCGAGCCGCAGGTGTCGCTCACGCGCAGCGCCCTGATTGGGGCGGCGATTGGCACTGCCGTGCTGCCGGGCGTGGGTACCGGAGCCGGCGCGTCCCTGGGTGACCGGCTGGGCACGGGCATCAAAAAGCTGTTCGGTCAGTGAGCCGTACGGTTTGATTCTGTGCGTACACTGTTTTTCATTCAATCAACCAAGGTCTGATGCATGTTGAGTTCAAATTTTCTCAGGCACTTGACGCGCCTGTCACTGGTGGCCGCCTCTTTGGTGGGCTTGTCGGCCCGGGCGCTGGAGCAGGACGCACCCTCGCTGGCGCTGGTAGACCAAGTGGTGCAGGCTTACGGTGGGGCGGCGCAGATTGAGCGTGTGGTGGCGTTCAATGCCGATGGCTTCATCAACGCCTCGGTGCGTCAGAAGGGCGGCACCTACAAGCGCTGGTTCAAGCGGCCACGCATGTTGCGGGTCGAAACCGCCTACCCTGGCAGCACCGAGACCCGCGTGCTCAATGGCGAGTTGGCTTGGCGCTACAGCGACAGCAGTCCAATGACAGGGGTGCAAGGCCCCAGCCGTCTGGCGATGGTTTACCAGTACAAGCAGCTGGATTTGCCCTATGGCCTGCTCAAAGGCCAGTACAACCTGCGCCACGGCGGCATCGAGCTGGTGGGCGACCTGTCCACCGAGGTGATGGACGTGTGGGACGATGAAGGCCCCCGCATCCGGGTCAACGTGGACACGCAGAGCCACTACATTGTCAAAGTGGCCGGGCACATCAACTTTGGCCCGCAGACCATGGTGCTGGCGGTTGAGTTTTCGGATTTCAAACGGGTGGACGGCACGCCGATGCCGTTTCACATCCGCAATTTCGCCGCTGGCATGCCGATCAGCGAAAGCCTGATCTCGCGTTACGCGATCAATCCGGCCTTGGACTCCGAGCTGTTTGTGCCCCGTCTCAAGGGACGCGAAACCACACAGGCTGCGCCAAGGGTCATGCAGCTGACGGCTTCAAGCCGTTGACTAGCCCTTGGGTTATTTTGAAGAAATGGGCTTCTAGCCCCCGATAAATAAGCGCATACAGCTACATAAAAAGTAGCATGCTGCGCGTTTTGACGGTGCACAAGCCTGGCCGACCAACAGGCCATTGAATTACTTGCGCAGCACCTTTGCCACCGGGTTGTGGCGCAGCCGGAAGGCATCGGGCATGCCCGAGCCCAAGAGCGGGCGCAGGTACAGGCGAAAGGCATCGGTCACATCGGTGCCGTTGGCAGAGATGAATTCGTCTTCCATCACCCGGGTTTTGCCGGCCACGTCTTCGAGCGCCAGAAGTTCGTAGTCGACCGAATAAAAGCCGGTGCGCTTGATGGCCACCGAGCCGTCGCGACCACCCCACATGGCAAATTGCACCGCTTTTTCACCCACTTCGCGGGCCTCACGCTGGTCCACGTCGGACACGCAGCCGATGAAGCTGCGCTGCAGGTAGCCAAAGGTGTCGCCGCGCACACGCTTGATTTTGAGCTTGGACTTGATCTCTTCGCACAGCAAATCGGCCAGTGCGCCGTTGCCCGAGAGCTGCACATTGCCGTGCGCGTCGTGTTCCATTTCTTTGGCCAGCAGCGCGGTGATGGGTGTGCCTGATGCGTCGTGGATGCCTTCAGACACCGCAATCACGCAGCGGCCATATTTCTCGTAGGTGGTTTTGACATCGGCCAGAAATTGGTTCAGATCAAACACACGTTCGGGCAGATAGATCAGGTGCGGGCCATCGTCCGGAAATTTTTTGCCCAAGGCAGAAGCCGCGGTCAAGAACCCCGCGTGTCGCCCCATCACCACCCCCACATAGACGCCGGGCAGGGCGGCGTTGTCCAGATTGGCCCCGGCAAAGGCTTGGGCCACAAAACGTGCGGCTGACGGAAAGCCCGGTGTGTGGTCGTTACCCACCAGGTCGTTGTCAATGGTTTTGGGGATGTGGACGCAGCGCAGGTCGTAATGGGCCAAGCGCGCTTCCTGGCTGACGATACGCACCGTGTCGCTTGAGTCGTTGCCGCCAATGTAGAAAAAATGGCCAATCTGGTGCGCCTGCAGCACTTTGAAAATCTCGCGGCAATAGGCCTCGTCGGGTTTGTCGCGGGTCGAACCCAAGGCGCTGGACGGGGTGTTGGCGACATGCTCCAGGTTGTGGCTGGTCTCCTGCGTCAGGTCGACAAAGTCTTCGTCGACGATGCCGCGCACGCCGTGGTGCGCACCGTAGATATGGCCAATTTGGCCAAAGCGGCGCGCCTCAAGCGCTACCCCTACCAGCGACTGGTTGATGACGGCAGTGGGGCCGCCGCCCTGGGCGACAAGTATTTTTCCGGTTGCCATGGTGTTGTCCTGTGTTGAAACTGGGTTGCGTCTTCATTACAAAGCACTATTGTGCCTTTGATGCGGGGCGCTACCGCATCGCCAAAGGCTCGGCTTGCTACGTGAGTGATTCAGCCTGACTTGACCCCGGGTTCCGAGCGAAGCAGGCCATGCTGTTGTTGATGAATCAGCCGGGCGATGCGCTTTGCTACGTGTCCCCCGGCCTGCGGCCTCCTCCTTTATCCTGTTGCAAAGCGCATCACCCGACTGATTCGGTGCGGTTCTAACGTCCATGTTCAACAAGGACACCCCTAAGGGCTTGTTCACAAATAACATCACTACTGTCCGGTGAACGTGGTTTTGGTTTGACGTAAACCCAATAACCACGCGGGTTTGCGGTCGAAAAAGTTTGGTGCCGATTTGAATTTCATGGTCGTTTTTACTGGTAGTTTCCCTAGCTTG